>Ga0209949_1000130_pt1 | contig 43277 bp, 25 predicted proteins | sample SalPonC_black_MG_FD_185711 | JGI IMG/M metagenome (GOLD analysis project Ga0209949, IMG submission 185711) | Salt pond soil microbial communities from South San Francisco under conditions of wetland restoration - Salt Pond MetaG... | ecosystem: Environmental > Aquatic > Marine > Intertidal zone... | reverse complement strand
CTGTCCCCGGGCTAAAACAGCACTGCCGAATAAACCATTCAAATCCGTGGGATGGAGGGATTGAATTTTCTGGGAAAAGGATTCGTGTTCTGATAGGTTGAAAAGTGAATATTGGTACATTACATAAAGTATTTTAATTCTATAAATTACCGGTTTTCACTCTTTTAAAAAAACTTTCCAAAGCGTATATTTTATGAAAAAATTGGCTACTCCCTTAACCATTCTATTCATATGAAGCCAACTCCTTCTAAGGACGATATCCGTTTATTCCGGTCTGTTTTCCACGGCAGAGAAGACGTCTTCGCCATCCGCTGGGAGAAAGGAAAGAAGAGCGGCTATATGCCGGCCTACACCTATGATCCGTACCTGTATCGCGTGCACCGGATGAAAGGAGGGACGTTTAATTGGTTCTAACAAAGTTAACATTGACATTCATGCCGAAATTGAAGATGGCCATTTGGTTGCCCAAACGGCGAGCTGCCCGGAACTGGAAAAGATCAACCGGGAGAAAATAGAAAGCGTGAAATTTAGGTATTTCGATGACGCTTTCATAAACGAAAAAGCGCCTCAGGCCGAGAAAGCCGGATTGCTTGAACTGGATAAAATGCAAAAGGAAGGGAATGCCTCAAAACTATACGATTCTGAAGAAGAATTGCTTGAGCATGTTTTGAAAAACAAACACGTCAAACATCACCGGCAATTGAGGTTCCTGGCGGGCAGGCACGAGAGCGCCATTCTGAAACTACGCTTCGTTCTTGCCCCTTTCTCTTTCGTATTTCTCTTAGCCGGTGAGACACAGTTCCACATTGTATTGGAGACTTTGGACACGGAGGAAGCTACCTATGTCTGGCACCTGGAAAAGGATCGAAAACTCCTGCCTGAAAACTCGAAAGCAATCGATGAGGATCTGGCTATCATCAGAAATAAGGGCCGGCAGGCTTTTCTGGCCGATGCACCAAAAAGCTTCAGCCGGATTATTCACAGCTATTCAGATGAACGTAAGGGGTTTATTCTTTGGAGGGATATGCTGGAGGAAAAGCTTTATTGAGGATTGTACTTTTTTCGGACTGTAAAATAAAATCCTTCGATTGAGCCATCTACTTGACACCAACATAGTCATTTTCTTCTTCGAGGGTAAATCAATAGTCTTTAGGTAATACAATTTCATATTGAAAAAAGGGCAAAAGTCTTAGCTTACCACTAATAGTTTGAAATGAGAAGTACCATCTCTTTCTGGTAGCGCTGGTCGAGTTCGAGTTTGGCGGAGACGTTCATAACATTGGAAAATTTCACGGAAATATCACACAATCTCTAAAAGTCCATAATCACCACTATCATTTAGCTCCTGTATTTGAGTTTTATGGTTGATCAAAAGACGGGCAGCATTCTTTGTAGACTGGTTATTAGTTCTCAGCAACACCAATTTTGGTGGAAATCCTTTTTTAATTGAAAAGCAGTTTCATATCAGGCAGCTACGATTCGTGTAATCTGTTCCCTCCTTGTGCTATTGCCCTCTCTTTCTCACTCCGAAAACTTCGGAGTGAAATTTCGAAATTTTTCACTTCCATGGGGCAGATGTCCCAAAATGTCCCAACTTGTCCCAAAATGTCCCAGCATTGTTTTTAAATGCAGTTTAATTTTATAGAAGTTGTCTAAAGTTTTCTGCTGACGGCGAGAAAGCAAGATTTTTGGCCCAATTGAGGCTTTTTTCGAGGTGCATAGTGGAGCTACGGGCCGAGAAAAAAACAAAAAGTGGGTCAAAAAGATGCTTTTGATAGCCCAGTGAGGAAACTTTTGACAACTTCATACTCAACTATTATCTAAAAACTCTTCAAGCAAAATTGTGGGCTTCCCCGAAACCACTCAAAAAAGAAGTAGGGCGCAAAGCTTGAATGCGTTAATGATAGCGAAATTAAAAGCCTGCCAACCATGAAAAATTCATTCGTTCTCGTTCTATTGCTTTCCTTATTTTTATCTGCCTGCCGCGAAACAAATGAAATGTCTGAAATGGCAGCCGCAAAAAAAGAAAAGTTTCTGCAATTGGTTGAAAAATATGACATCGAGGGCTACGAAGTCCCCGAATCAGAAGAGATCTGGATAAACCTGGATCTGGAAAAACTGGAAGCGACCTACAAACGCATGCGTGAGCAAAAAACCGCCTTTGAGGAAAGAGAAAAACGTATGGCTGAAATACATCAGACTATTGAGGAGGAAATGAAGAATGCGGAGAACCCAAAAGAGAAAATGAAAGAGATGGCCAAGCGGTATCCGGAGTATTTTGTTACTGGAAAACAGGAATGAGCGAACAGACACCCAAATGTCTGATCCGGAATGGCCGGGATGGAGGGATGACCAGAATACCGCGCTGACTCGGGCGTTGCGTTCTCGGACTCCTCGATCCTGGCCATCATTTCATCCAAGCCATCCAAGTTCAGACAATTTGCAAGGCGCGAAAATAGTATACCCTGAGGAACTCGAAAGAATATTCCCCATACAACGTTTCGGGAACCTGGGAGCTGCGAGAGGTGTCCGAATTTGGAGAAGCTATATCGAATGTTTACCTGGCTCAGTTCGGTGATAGGGTAACGGGCTATGTACACATCAATGTCAAGACTTAGACCTGCCAGATTGTAGAAATCCGGCAGGTCTGTCTCCGAATTTGCTTGCCAAACGCTACTTCCCCGCCCCCACCGGCCACGCAAGCTGATAAAAAGGCATCACGTACTCAGCCGCCTCGCCGATCCTTTTCCCTTCGGCGTTGAAGGTTCTGACGGTGGCGGCGATCACATCTTTGCGGACGTCGAATTCCAGCAGAACGGCTTTATCGGGGTAGGGAATCCGGGCCCGGTAGATATTCCCCTCGCCTTTCAGGGTGTAATCCTTATTGAAGGGCGCCGCCTTGGAGCTGATGTATTGGTAATTGCAGTTGACTTGAAAAACTTGTGGCTTGTTTTCGGGAGACACGCCGGCGTGGTAGACGATGAAAGTTCCGTCGGGATAGAAGCGGAAGTAAGCGTCGGCGTCGCTGCGATCCGCGAGCAGGGAAGCAGGTAACTGGTATACCCCGTCCGTGCGCAGTTCGCCCGGTTCTTCCGGTAGTTTGTATTTCTCGCCCAGGGTTTGCGCGCCCAGACTCAGGGAAAGCATCACCAAACCAATCGTTAGTAGCATGATCTTGTTCATAATCGGAGTTTGAGACATTGAAAAATTTAATATTACAAGAAGCTTAGGAAATTGCCTATTGGTGTTTTCTAAGAACGCAAAGAAAGGGGGAAAATTTTAACGCCTTCGCGGAATGCTGAAAATCACGGGGAGGACAGAAAGAGAAAATAAATTACTACAAAAAATAAGTCTGCACGTTCCAGTATACCCATCGGGATTTCCGATCAAATTGCAGAGACGGATGCAAAAAGGATGATGTAACTAGTGGAACTGGCCAACCTGAGGGATGAACCGCTCAGAAAGATAATGGGATCCTGCAACATTCCGAATAATACAGGTCTCCACACATGACATACACTAACCATAGGACTATTCTGTGGCTTTTTTGAAAATTTTCTCTGGCGAAGCCAGGGTGGTGACTAGTAACTCGGGATAATCAATTGATCATTAGCTGACCTGCCTCGAATTGACGTTAATCATCCCCCCCATACGTCTCCAAAAACTCCTTTCGCGCGATCCGGTACACCTCGCTCTTATCCGGCGGTGTGGCCAGGAAATCGCCTGTTCTGACGATCATTTCCCCTCCCCAGGGCGCCTCGAAGTAGAACGTATCGTCTTGCCCGAGATAGGCCAGCAGGTCCGGCGTCACCTCCAGGGCCATGACTTTCCCTACCGCCCGGTATTCCGCGTATTCGCCTTCCGGGGGGTGGACCAGGACGTACCGCTCCCGGAATTTCTCCGGAGAAAGGATGTATTCCTCCTCCGCTTCCGTCTGATTCTTTACGATGTAATCCCCCGGCTCGGCGACGTTGACGGTCTCCTTGCCGTCGGCGGTGAGGGTTTCCACTACCTCGCCGCCTTCGGCCCGGCGCGCCAGCACGTAGGTGTTTTTCCGGTATACTCTTCCCCGTTCCTCCAAAAGCGGCAGCAGGAGGTCTTGTAGCGCTTGCTGGGAAAGGTGGGCTTTTTTGCTCATGGCATGTGTAAATATCTTTTGTTGGCTCCGGACCGCAGGCATTCTGCCTCAAAGCCCGTGCAGGGAAGTTGGGCTGGATGCCTTAAATTGAGACAATGTATTAAAAATTAACCGGGCGAGGAAGCATCATCCGGAAAGGAAACATAAAGGATTCCAGGAAAAGTATCCATTTTTCTGGATATTAGACATGTGAAAAAATCAGTTAGATGAGTTTCAGGCCAAAGTCCAAGACCCCGTAATAGAACAGCTCTTGATAGGTTTGAAATCTTTAGCACCAAACAAATACCCAATAGTATCGTAAAACTCCTAATACATCATGACATAGAAATTCTTCCTCTCCAAAAAAACAACTATGGGCTTTGGCGATGATTTCAAGGATCAAGAACCTGGTATAAGGAACAAGTACGCACTGCTAATTGGTGCAAATACCACTAATGCTTCTAACGCTCCACTAATTGGCGTCACCTCGGATTTGGAAAAGTTCGGGAAGATTTTGGGTGATTCCAGGCATAGTGAATTTGAAGTGATCAGCTTATTAAATGAAGGTTTCATGAAAGTAAGGAAGGAAATCTCCAGGATTAGCAGGAAAGCTAAAAAAGACGATGTTGTTTTTTTCTATTATTCCGGCTCTGCTCGACTAGATGAGCAGAATTCCCTCTATTTACTACTTCGTGATAGCGAAGAATCATTTCTTGATGCGACTTGCCTGGAATCAGAATTCATCCTGTCACAATTCCGAAAATCGAAATGTAGAAATTTTATCATTATTATTGATTGTTGCCACAGCGGCGCCTTTTTCAACAATAACCGGGGGCTACCAAAAGGATTATTTGCATTAACAGCCTGTGACGAAAATGAAACCACTGGTGAAAATGCAGACGGCGGTTATTTTTCAAGCATTATTATTAAGGGACTGGAAAGTGACTACATCGATGCAAACCGGGATGGTAAGATTACTTTTTCCGAACTTTTCGATTATATCATTGAGGAAGTGAAAAAAAAAGAGTCCCGAATGGGTATTCCCCAAAAATGGGAATGGAATGTCACAAAAGACATTTGTTTGTTTGCATCTCCCAAACCGGTATTCATCAGTTACAATAGAATGCAAACCGAATTTGTAAAGCGACTATCTGCCTATTTAAGAGATGCGGAAATAGCCACTTTTGTCGATCTTGAACGACTAAGAATCGGGGACAATTGGAAGGATGAATTGGAAAGGACAATTAAAAATTCCAGAGTTTTTATATTTATACTTGATGATAAGATCCTTTATTCCGAGGTCTCTAATTGGGAACTTGAAACCGCTTACAGTCATAATATCCCAATCTTACCCGTCATGTTGGAAGAGGTTAAAATTCCGGCCATGTTCGAAGCTAGATTCGGTCATATTAATCGATTATTCTTCGATAAAGCTAATTTTAAAGACTGTGCTAAAGTTTTGATAGATCACATAAAAGCTTTGCGAGTGAAAAAGCCAAGCCAAGTTGCTGTAACAGCATCTCCCAATATTTCAGAAAGCTAAAATCCAGGATCCAGAATACTTGTAACCCCCATCCACCATGAAAATAAAAATCCACGGCCAGGCCGTCGACAATCCGGAAGAATTCTTTTCGGTCGACCAGGCTCCAGAATTGCTTCAGTCTTTTAACCTAAGCCATCCCGGCGGAGAGGCCACCACGGAAATCACCGCGACGGTAGAGGATGACCAGTTGCTCAAGTTAGAATTCGACGATGATACGGTGTGGGTCACTCAGATCGAAGATTTAAAAGACCTGCTGCCCGGAACGCCCCGGCCGGAAGATCGAGTTCTCGAAATTCCCACCTCTCTGGACCTTCCGGCCGACGAACGGGGAACCGCTGAAAAGGTATCCCTGCGGAAACTAAGCATCTTTAATCCCCGGCTCATCTCCGCCGAGGCTGTCCGGGAACTGGCCGGCGACCTGGAGGCAGAGGTCCTTTCGGAGGGGCTACATGTTCTGGATGCGCATTTTATACTGCAGCCCTACAAGACGGAGAATGATGAAAGCACATTAGACCGCTCCCGGCCTGTACTGCTGTTCCTCCACGGCACCGGCTCCAATACCGCCGCCTCCTTCGGCGGATTGCGGGATTCCGAAGCCTGGAGCGAGCTGCGCCGTGAGTACGGCGGGAATATCCTCACCTTCGAACACCGGACCTGGACGCAAAATCCGCTGGAGAATGCGCGAGATTTGCTGGAGAAACTTCCCCGCAAGGCGCGCCTCCACCTGATCAGTCACTCGAGCGGGGGGATCGTCGGCGACCTGCTGAGCCGCTGCAACGGCAAGCACTCCTCTTTTACCGACCGGGAGATCACCTATCTGCGGGATATGCAGCGGGAAGGAGACGCCGAAGTACTGGAAGCGATCAATGCCCTGGCCCGCGAGAAAAACATCAGCGTGGAAAAACAGATCCGGGTGGCCTGCCCCGCCGCCGGGACCAGCCTGCTGTCACGCCGCCTCGATCACTTTCTCAACTTCCTCCTCAACGCAGTGGGCCACGGCACCGGACAACAAACCGGTCCGGTCTTCCCGGCCGTAAAATCCTTGCTGACGGCTATCACAGATCAGAGGAACAGGCCGGATGTGCTACCCGGCCTCGAAGCCATGATCCCGGATTCTCCGCTGCAGGGTATCCTCAACAACCCACACGTCGAGGTCAATGACGAACTGTACCTCATTGCCGGAAAGGGGGGACGAAAAATCCTCCGGTATTTGTCAGACAGATTAGACTACCCCACAGACCACGACTTCGTAGTAGACACAGAGGCAATGTTTATGGGCCTACCCAGGGCGCAGAAAGTCTATTACTATCTTGTATCCGGCGAGGAAGTCGATCATTTCTCCTACTTCCGTAATACCGCCGTACAGCAACATGTCGTCGGGGCCCTTACGGGAAAAGCAGCTGCCCTGCAATCCTTTAAAGAGCTAGATCAAAACCGGGCCCCGGCACCGAAAGATATTGCGGAATTACAAATGACAAGAGGCTTCGATCTTCCCTCTCTTTCTCCTTCCCGGAAACCGAAATTTCCTCCGCTTCCACCGGTAGCCGTCCGCATGGTAAACGGGCATTTGAATTATGCGACCTATCCGGTGCTCATCGGTCATTTCCTTAACGACGGCATCGTCAGCGCGGAGAAGGAAATGGATTATCACCTGGACCGGCAACTTTCCGGCCGCTATGAGCTGGGCTTGTATCCGGGCGCCGTCGGAACCAACCTGGTCGTCTTTTCCGAAGGTAAGACGAGAAATCCCGGAGCCGTAATCGTCGGACTGGGCGTCCCCGAAGAAATAACGCCCTTCCGGCTCAGCCAAACGGTTGAGCAGGGCTGCCTGGAATATGCCATGATCAACAGAGATGAATCCGGCCGGGATGAAGAAAAAGAAACAGGTATTTCCACCTTGCTGATAGGCAGCAGTTACGGGAACCTCTCCTTATCCAATTCCATTCAAGCCATTCTGGAAGGCGTTAGGAATGCCAATAAAAAAATTCAATCCATGGAGGAGGCGGACTTGCCCCTCATCACCGAGCTTGAGTTTATCGAGCTCTACCAGGAAAAAGCGGTCAATGCTTTTTATCTGCTTCACGACCTGGTGAAAACCGGCGGCATGACCGAAATAGAGCTGCAAGGGCCGATCCGGAAAAAGGAAGGTGCCAGAACCCTCCTGCCCGTTTTCACCGAAAAGGAATGGTGGAAGAGAATAACGGCGCTGATGAGAAAGGATGAGCAGCAGTCTCATTATCTGTCCTTCAGCGCCTCCTCCGGGCGCGCCAAAGTAGAAGACCGGGCCCTTTATACCAACCACCGAATCCTGGAATCCTTGCTCCGGGAAAACAGCACCAAAAGCACCTGGGACCGGGAGCTGACCAAAACCATTTTCGACCTTTTGATCCCCAATGACTTCAAGCTGTCTTTCCGCAACCAACAGAACATGCTGCTGATCCTGGATAAATCCACCGCCGAGTATCCCTGGGAACTGTTGCATTACGACCGGGCCGGGGGCGATCCCATTTGCGTATCGGCCGGTATGATCCGGCAACTGTCGACTTCCGACGATCGCAGGGTTATTCACCCCGTGGTAAGCGACAAAGCATTGATCATCGGTGATCCTCTGCTCGACAGCGCCGGCATAGGCCGGCTGCCGGGCGCCAGAGAGGAGGCCCGGGAAGTGGAAAAAGTACTGCAGCGATATAACTACGATACCGTCGCCAGGATCGGCTGCTCCTTCACTGAGGTGATCAAAAAACTCTACGATGATTACAAAATCATCCACATCGCCTCGCACGGGGTTATCGACTACGGCCCGGAAAAGCGCACCGGCATACTGCTATCAGACGACGTCGTGCTGACCGTAGCCGAAATCAATCAGCTCGACACCACCCCGGAATTGGTCTTCGTCAATTCCTGCTACATGGGGCAGGTGGAGGCTTCGAGAGAACGGCACTTCCAGGATAAATTCAAACTGGCGGCCAACATCGGGACCCAACTGATAGAAATCGGAGTGAAGGCCGTGGTGGTGGCCGGCTGGGCAGTTCACGACAGGGCGGCCAAGCGCTTTGCCCAGGTCTTCTACCAAAAAATGCTGGCCGGGGAAACCTTCGGAGAAGCGGTTAAAGCCGCCCGGAAAATCTGCTACCGGGAGTTTCCCCGAACCAACACCTGGGGCGCCTATCAGTGCTACGGCGATCCCTTTTACCAACTCGAACAAAAGGAACTCCGCCGCAATGAAGATCAAGCCTACCTGCTGGAAAAAGAAGCCCTTATCGACCTGGAGATTCTGATTAACGAAGCGAAATACGCCGAACCTAACAGGGACCGGATAAAAGAAAAACTGGAAAAAATCAGCCGCAGGATTGACGAATCCGGACTGAGAAACGCCCGGATCACCGAAATGGAAGCCACGGCCTACGCCGAAATCATGGAGTTCGAAATCGCTATTGAACGATACGAACGCCTCCTTTCGGAAGAAAAGGCCCTCCACTCCTTGCGCGCGCTTGAACAGTGGTGCAACCTGAAAGGGCGGCATCTGGCCGGTTTGAAGGATAAAGAGGGAGTAGATCTCGATTTTCTAATTGAAGCAATAAATAAGGTTATTCATCGCCTCCGACAATTACTGGATTTTGGCAAGACTTCCGAACGCTACTCCCTGCTCGGTTCCGCCTACAAAAGGAAAGCCATGCTGATCCGGCAAAAAGAGAAAAAGCAGGAGGCCGTCCGCGAAATGGCTGAGGCGTATAAACAAGCTTTCCTCCACCATAACGAAGACCTCCGGCAAAGGCGGCCCTACCCCCTGACCAACTGGATCATCGGAGAGAAGTTGCTAAATGACAAAGACCGTTTGGAGGGGGCCAAGGAAATTTTAGAAGCCCCGCTCAAAGATTTCATCACCGCGAAAAAGGAGGAGTCCGAATCCTCACTGGACCCCAATGAGTTCTGGGACCTGATCGAACGGATCAATTTCACTCAATGCCTGCTGTTCTTTTACCAGGAAAAGGATGATCTGGAAAACCTGACCCGGGAAATTATTAAAGACTACCGGGAAGCCTGGGACCTGGCAGGCTCAGAAAGACACAAAGACAGCGAGATCGCCCAGATGACCTTTATCAGGGATACACTGGCAGGGTTTGGGATGGAAGATAAACCGGTATATGAGCGTATTGTCAAACTGCTGGAGGAGTTTTAGGAGCCTTGTGGAGAGCCAGAAGTTTTTAGCCTTTCTTTTGGAAAAAAGAAAAAAGTTACGTCTACTGTTGGTCGAGTGTCTATGACCTCGACCGCATATCCCGCGGTCTGTGACCACTGCCAGCATTTGCCTACGCAAGTTCTGAAGGCCTCCACTTGTCGATACTTTTTGAGTGTAAGACGTATCTGACCGCTACTTTACTTCGGTATAATGCCCCACCGCAGGAAGCGCGTTGGACGCAGAGGATTAGCCATAATCCGGGAAAAGACGACAAAAAATATTCTTATAGAAAACAAAAAACCTATTTTAATTCCGAAAAGGCTATTTTTAGACCCGCCTACTTATCGATAATTCTGTAGCTTAAAAACTCATAACATCTCTCTCTATTCCTTGCACCCCTCCCCTATTCCCTGCAACTTTGTAGTGAAAGAAATCAAACCCGATCCGGCATGAAACTCCTCAAGGAATCCCTGGCCCTTCTACTTATGCTACTCAGCGGTTTTGTGATCGTTGCCGCAGCGTTTCACTTCTTCTCTCCGCTGCGCATCACGACCGACCGGGGCGCTACCATCGAACTACAGCCGGAAGATGTCATCGCCATCTTCCCCAACGAAGCCGATAACACTTTTTTCGTCGAGTTCCCCGACAGCACCGTCGCCGCCGCCGAAAATTTTGACAGCTTTCGCCGGCGGGCGCGTTTCAATACAGCGGATTACTCGGCCCTCATTAAAACTGGAGCAGACAAGATTACGCCGGCTGAATTCCAAAACGCGGAAAGCTATCCCTGCGATCCTTTTGTCGATGGGTATAACGTCTTCGAAATCCGGGGTTTTGTGTATATCAACCCGACCTACTTCATCGTCATCGGCGGCAAGCGGCGGTTTGCCGACTGCCCCTGCGACGATCCGCGAGTGATCAGGGACCGGCACCCCAAATGCCCGCATATCCACCACCGCACCAAGCAGGCGATCCTCAAACGGGCCCGGGCCTGCGGGCTGGGCGACTGGTTTCCGGTAGAGAAGTGTGATCCGGCCTTTTAGTCTCTCGTATTAAGAGAAGACCACACTAAAAAGCAGGTAACGCTCTATGCCTTGGCGATTGGCCGTTGGCCGCTGGCTGTCTGCTCTTCGGCTAACCCCGGGTAGCCTGCGAACGGCGAATAGCGAATAGCCACAGTTTTTTGATAAAAAAACCATTAGCCAAATTTTAATTCACCCTTTAAAGAAAACTTTCATATGGACACCGCAACCACCAATCAACAAGCCGACGACATCATCCGCAACCACGCCTGGTTCTCCACCGTGCCCGGCTTCACCCCGGTACCGCTGCTGGATCTGCTGGGCATCACCGCCATTCAGCTGGACATGATCAAACAACTTTGCCGGGTGTACGAGAAGCCCTACGACGAACAGAAAGGCAAGGCCATCGTCCTGTCGCTGGGCGGCGCCATGCTCAGCCGCATTCCCGGCTATGCCTTCCGCTCGGCCTTCAAAGCCATACCGCTGGTAGGCTGGGCGCTGGGCGGCGTTTCGCTGGCGGCCTTCGCCGCGGCGGGCACCTATGCAGTCGGCGAAGTATTCAAGGAACACTTTGACCAGGGCGGCGCGCTGCACGACCTCAATCCGGAGAGCTTCCGGAAGTTTTACCGGGAGAAGTGGGAGGAGGGGAAGCGGATGGTGGAGGAGTGGATGAAAAATAAGGATAAGCCGGAGGAGTAGGCGTTATTATTCCTAATGAACTATGACCGTAAAAAAATGAGCCCAGGCTGTTGGTCGAGTGTCTCCGACCTCGACCGCATATCCTGCGGTCTGTGACTGTATCCAAAATTTGGCTGATCCAACTTTGTACTCCTATTGTTTTGACAAATCGCCCGCAAGGATATCCCCGCTGTCGAAAATACACGAAACGGCAAACAATAAGAGGGCTACAAAAGAAAGCCAGGCCATCCGAAATCCTCGCTGACTGTAAGTATTTTTCCCGCACGATTTTTTCAAAAAAATTGAAACACATAGAAATTTTCCGTATTATGGGGAGAGAAAGAAAGGGATTGAATATCGCTGAAACATCCAATCCTTTTATTATTCTAACCCCCACAATCAGTGAAAATGAAAGTAATGGCAGATATACCATCGCTGTCCTTTGATATCCACGTTGTTTTCCCCCTTCTGAAAAATTTCAACCTTATTCAAATACTGTTTTCCGGTTCCAACTCCACTGTAACCGGATACCTATCCCTTACTATCAAAAACTTTTTGGTTCTTAGACAAATCTCGTGATTGAAAGTCAGTCAAAAACAGAAGTCGGCGCTCCCTCTGGTCACTTTTGTTTCTCATTTTTGGCTGACCGCGAGATTTGTCTAAGAAGGAACTTTTTCAAGGAAAACGAAAATGCCCAACCCATCCACTCAACCTACGCTCTACGCCCTGCTCATCGGAGTCAACGAATATCCTGACGAACGCCGCGTCAATAACCTCGCCGGCTGTATCAACGATGTAGCCCTCGTGCGGAGTTATCTTGGACAGCCCCATGTAATGGACCAATTCGGGACCAATCGGGTCAAAATCGTGGAACTTACCAATCCGGTAAACGACGGAACCGGCGGCAAAGACGGCCGGGGCGCCACAAAAGACAACATCGTCGCCGCGATTAAGGAGCATCTCGGACAGGCGCAGACCGGCGATACCACCCTGCTCTTCTTCGCCGGGCACGGCATCCGCGAGTTCACCGATATCATTGCCTTTCAGGAAGAAGAGATCGACGAGAACATCGGCGGGCTGGTGTGCACCGACTTTCGTTTTGGCGGAAGCCCGGGACCATACATCCTCTGCGACAAAGAGCTGCGCTACCTCATCCGGCAGCTGGCCGAAAACGAGGACGGCTCGCCGCGGGCGCACGTGGTAACGGTTTTCGACTGCTGTCATTCCGGCGAGAACACCCGCTCGGTGCTGTCAGGAGATCTCCCGCCCACCTCACGGCAGGTGCAACGCTATGCACTGGATACGCCCCGTCCGGTGGAGGAGTATATTTTTTTCCAGGATCCTCAGGTCAAAAGTCTGATGCAGGAAAACCGCCCCCTGCGCGACATCCTGCCTCTGGGTGAGCACATTATGCTGGCCGCCTGCCGCGAGGTGGAACTGGCCTGGGAGGGCGGCGGCAAACGCAATGGCGCCTTTACCCTGGCGCTGGTCGACGTGCTGGAAAAACACCAGGGCAATATCAGCTACCACGACCTGCAAAGCCGCATTCTTAACTGCATGCGCTTCAATATACGGGAGGGAGAATCCCTGGACAGGCGTCAGACCCCGCAGTTTTACATCCGGTCTGATAATCCCGCGGGAAGGTATAACGCCTTCCTGACCAATAAACCCACCGAGCTGACGCGCGACTGTAACGTCGTATACAATGAATCAGATCAGGAATGGCGCATCGATATCGGTGCTTTTCACGGATTGCCCATAGATCCCAAAAAAACGCCTACGGCCGTAGCCGTGTATCCGATCAATACCCCCAGTGAAAAAGTAAAGGCAAAGGTAAGCCGTACCTTCCCCACTTACGCCCTCATCGAATTTGAAGAGCCCTTCCGGCACGACGAAACGGTCGCCTACCGGGGCATCGTCGAAGGACTTACCGTGCCCCCGCTTAAGGTGTTTATCGGAGGAGTACAGCAAAGGGTCGAACTGGCAGAAAAGGAATTAACGGACCGCCTGAAAAAAGTACATACCCAGCTGTTCGAACTCACCGGCCAGGAGCAGAGCGCGGATTACGTGCTGTACGCTGAAAACGATTTTTATCAGATCCGTCTACCTTTCGAAACGCGCCCCCTGCTGAAAAAGGTGCCCTTCGGAACAGCCGGACGCGCCGCCACGACCTTTGACACCCTCTTCGAAAACCTGCACCAAATGGCGCGGTGGACTTTCCTCCGGGACCTGGAATACATCCCCAAGGCACATCTGAACGCCCCTGCTGCCAAAGATCACCGAATGTATCCGGTCGAGTTGCAGGTATTCGAATACGATAAAGAAAGTGGAACAGAAAAGCAAATTTTCCCCACGGGCTCCAAGCTTACCATCCAGCTTACCAAGGAATCGCCGGAAAGCCTGTTGCGCTTCGAGCTGGTCAATCACGCCAGGGAAGATCTGAACGTCAGTCTGATTTATATGCCTTTCAATTTCGGCTTTAGTGTGGAAGAAGGCAGCCGAATCATGAAGGAACCACAGATGTTGCTGGGGCCAGGTATGAAACTGGATACCCTTTCCTTTATAAAAATGGAAAACGGCAAAGGATACATTCCCCTCGTTATAGAAGACTATGCCAAGCAATTCAATCTTATCGGAGAGGAGAACTATCTGAAGCTGGTCGTCAGTAAAACGCCTTTTGACCTCAGCACTTTCCATCTCGACCCCCTGCCTACCGCGGATGAAGAAGATACGAGAAGCACCCGCGGCTTCGAAATGAGTAAGGAAGAACCGGAACTACCGGAAATTGACTGGGAAATCAGAACCTTTGAGCTATTTATCAGCAATCCGGATTACGTGCCGGAAAGCTGATTAATGCTATCCTTCAGCGCTTTGAGAAATTCAAAGTACAGGAAGTATGCAAAAAGAAATATTTCGCCTAAATTGAGCCATACCATCAAGCATGGTTCTTTCATATTTTTCACCTAAACCCTCAAAAAAATGGCAGGTAACATTTATGCCTTATTAGTGGGAATCAACAAGTACGCCGGTCGCGTTCCCCACCTGACGGGATGCGTTAACGACGTCGAACGTTATCACCACTTTCTGAATGAAAACTATCAGAACTACAAGCCGGAATTTCTCAAAAATGAAGAGGCTACCCGGACCAACATCATCGAGCAGTTTTACAAGCACCTGTGTAAAGCCGGCCCGGAGGATACCGCCCTCTTCATCTACGCCGGCCACGGCGCCCAGAGCCTCTCGGCGCCCGAGTTCAAAAAGTATTTCCCGGAGGGCGTGGACGAAGGCATCGTCTGCTACGACAGCCGCCTGCCCGAACACTTTGACCTGGCTGACAAAGAGCTCGCCGTCCTGATCCATGAGGTCGCCAAAAACAACCCGCATATCGCTGTGATTATGGATGCCTGCCATTCCGGCGGCGGCACCCGCGACATCGACGAGCTGGGCGGACTGGTCTCGCGCTATACCAACGGCATCAACGACGCCCGGCCCCTCGACACCTACCTCGACGGAAGCCCGGCGCAAGGGTTCTATGCAAATATGATCGACCAGGCGAATTCCGACGATCCCTTCGCCATCAACATTCCCTCCAGCAGACACATGCTGATGGCTGCCTGCCAACCGGAACAGACCGCTAAGGAAGACCGGCGCTACCACCACGGCATCTTCAGCGATACCATCATGGGTATCCTGGAGGATACCAACGGTGATATATCTTACGCCGATCTGTTTACGCAGAGCCGCGCCAAGGTGCGCACCCGGGCCAAAAACCAGGATCCGCAGTTCGATACCTACGAGAATTTCCAGGCCTACAGCGGCTTCCTGGGCAGACCGGTAAAAAGCCCCCGCACCCGCTATTACGACGTTTCCTTTAATCCCGGCAAAAACAAATGGGAACTCAATGCGGGCGCTATTCAGGGCATCCCCGCCGACGCGGATAAAGCCGTCAGTCTGGCCCTCTTCCAGTCGACACAGGACGAACGCTCCCTGGGTGATGCCGCCACCGTCCAGGTCGGCGCCGCCTCCAGTACTGTTAAAATGCCGAAGGAACTGGCCGATCAGCAAGACAAACACTTCAAGGCCAGAATTACCAGTATGCCGCTGGCGCCCTTCGTCGTACAGGCCAAAGGCAACGGCAAGGTGCTCAAAATGCTGGAAGAAGGATCAGATCAGTCCACCGGCCTGAAATACACCGAACTGTACAATATCCTCTTTTCCGAAGAACCAGGGAATGCCAAATACACCCTCGAAATAGACGGACCGAAAGTGATATTGAAACAACGCGAAACCGGCGATGTCATCGAAACTTACGAGGACTTCAACGAGGAACTGGCTGAAAACCCCTTCATCCTCTTCCAGCATATCGCGCGTTGGGAACGACTCCTGGCCCTGCAGAACCACCACCCCCGGATGGATACCGCCCAGTTGGATTTTGTCTATGAGACACCGGTCGGCAACCGGGTTTTCAAACACTCCGATGGCGAAGATATCACCCTCGATTACGATGGCGAGCCCATCCCCGGTGAATTTAAAATCCGCAATCGTATTGGTACCAAACAGGACCTCTTCTATATGCTGTTGTATTTTTCCGATGATTACGGCATATTCAAACTCGACTCGGGCACCATTAAACACGGTGAAAACTTCCAGACCATTTTTGACAGGAAGCAGAAGATCACCGATCCGAAAAAAGAGGAAGAATACAACCTCCTGCGATTATTCATCACCACCGAGGAGGTCGATCCCTTCCTGCTGACCCAGGACAGCATAGAAAAGGTCAAGGAAAGCCTGCGATTCGCCACCAAAGGTTTTGAGGATGAGGAGGAAGCCTCGAAGTTTGAAAACGACTGGTTCATCAAGAGCTTCCGCGTCCGGCTCGTCCGTCAGACCGATGAGGTCGGAGAGAAAGATGCTGCCCTGGCAAACGGCGCTATGACCATCAAGGCGCACCCTTCCGTCAAAGGAAAGATCAGCATAGGGAAATCGGCCAATCCCACCCGCAGCCTCACCGACGGCCCGGATGTGACGGAGTTCCTGCGAAACAACGGCCTGGAAACCATCGCCTTCGGCTCCGGCAGCCGGGACGTAGGCGGTGGTCCCAGTTCCCTCGAAATTTCTAACCTCCCCGCCGACGTCAACGATCAGCTCGAAAAAAATCCGCTCGAGATCGAACTGGACGCCGCGGAGATGAATATCGGCGAAAGGGAAAGCGTGATGCCGATGGTCTTCGACGGCGAACACTGGCTCATCGGCGGCGACGTCATCCGCGATGAGGCCGATGCTTCGAAAATCACCGTCAGTATTGATCAGGTACCGGACGTACAGGACACCCGCAGCCTGGGCAAAGCCCTGAAGCTCTATTTTTTCAAAACCTACCTCAATATGGATGCCGTGAATCAGCTGCGCCTCGTCGAGTTCAAAGAGGACGGCAGCGTTGACCGGCGCAACGATCAGACCGAAACTGCTGCCCGGGTAGCCGCCGGCAACAATATCCTGCTATTGGTCCACGGCATCATCGGCGATACCAAAAATATCGCCGAAGGTATTGCCGCACTCAAGGACACCGACGGCAATCCGCTGGCCGGCCACTTCGACGCCGTGCTGACTTACGACTACGAGAACCTCAGCACGCCCATCGAACAGACGGCGGCGCAGCTGAAAAAGGACCTCAAGGAGATCGCCGGTATCCACGAAGATGACGGCAAGCAGCTGACCATCCTCGCCCACTCTATGGGCGGCCTGGTCTCCCGCCACTTCGTCGAACAGCTGGGCGGCAACCAGATCGTCGATCACCTCATCATGTGCGGCACCCCCAACGAGGGATCGCCTTTCGGCAAAGTGCATCTGGCGCGCAAGGCCCTGAACATGCTGACGGTGCTGTCGCTCAATATCTTCCCGGGAATGGCTGTCGCGGGGCCAATCATCACCGGCATCCTGAACAGGTCCAAAAAGCTCACGCCCACCCTGGAACAGATGAACGCCGAGTCGGATTTCCTCAAAGCCCTCAACGAAAGCCCTGATCCGGCGACGCGCTATACCATCCTGGGCGGAGATGTGGAGCAATACCAAAGGCAAAGCGATCAGTTCTTCGAACGGCTGCTGGAAAAAACCGGTAAGGGGGTCATCTTTGATGCTCTTTACGGTAACTCTCCGCACGACATCGCGGTGAGCAAAAACAGCATCCTCTCCGTAGAACCTTCGCGCAACCCGGCGCCCGTGAAAATCGGCGTCGACTGCCACCACATGAACTACTTCGTCCCCGGCCCGGGACTGGATGCACTGGGAAAAGTGGAATGGTGATCATGAAGATTGGAGCGCGAAGCTCTAATAAAAGAGAACTTAAGCCGAATAGCGGCGACATATTATTAATTTTCTTCTTCCCCGCCCTCGTTCCACAGGGCGGGGAAATATTCTATGCACTAAGCCGGTTTTAATACAGGGAATACGACTAAACAACTCCGCATGGCTTCTTTGTTAAAATGAGCGAAAGCATATCCATTTTAACTTTCGAAAAAGAAGCAAGCAATGCCCGACCCCAAAGTATACATCGGCACCTCCGGCTGGTCCTTCAACTGGCAGCAATTCGTTGACGAGGATATCCCCAGCAAGAACAAACTGACCCATTTCAGCAAATACTTCGACACGGTTGAAGTCAACTACACCTTCTACAACCTGCCCCAAACCAAAACCGTAGACAAATGGCGGGAACAAACCGCCGATGACTTCGTCTTTGCCCTGAAAATTTCCCAGTACATTACACACAATAACCGGCTGAGCCGGGTGAAGACGGCAACAAAGAAGTTTCTCAGGCGATACCAGCACCTCGAAGAAAAAGCAGGACCCGTCCTGCTGCAGCTGCCCCCCAGCCTGGAGGCGGATGCAGAATTGCTCAAGGACTTTCTACAAGACGCGGAAGACGACCGGAAAGAACTGGATCTGGATCCCCTGCCACTGGCCTTCGAGTTTCGCGACGAAAGCTGGTACAGTGAAGAAATAACCGATTTACTTTCGGAATACGATGCCTGCCTCGTTTTTGGTCATTCCTCCAAATACCCTTACCCCGAAGAAGAACCCCTTACCTCCAGCCGCTTCGTCTATTTCCGCCTGCACGGCCCCGAGAAAATGTACGGTTCGGAGTACGGAGAAGAACGGCTGAAGAAATGGAAGGACAAGATCGAAAAATACGGAGAAAATAGGGACGTCTACGTGTATTTCGATAATGACCAGCACGGATACGCCGCGAAGGATGCCTTTGCACTGAAAGCAATGATTGAGGAGAATTGATTTTCGCTTGCGCGAAAAGACACTTCTGGAATCCACGTAAAGGCGCAGGGGGGGCGCAGGGTGAAAACGCCTTGCGTTTCTCCTCAGCGTACTCTGCGCCTTTGCGTGCAGCCTCATGTTAGCGCGGCAGGATGAATAGCTTTGCGTCCTTTGACTTTTCGCTTACGCGAAAAGACGCATTTGAGCTTCACGCAGAGGCGCAAAGCGCGCAGAGTGAGCAGGCCGGGTGATCAAATTCCCCGAAATCGACTTATGTAAAACTCGCAGCCGCCAAAGCTGCTACAGCGTCGGAGCACGGCTACAAGTTGTACTCATTTTTTTAATCCGGCGAAGTAAGGCCCCGCAAAGTGAAAACGCCTTGCGTTTTCCTCAGCGTACTCCGCGCCTTTGCGTGCAGCCTCCTGTTAGCGCGGCTGAATGAATAGCTTTGTGTCCTTTGGCATTTCGCTTGCGCGAAAAGACGTGTTGGAGCCGCGCGCAGAGGCGCAAAGGGCGCAGAGTGAGCAGGCCGGGTGATCAAATTCCCTGAAATTGACTTATGTAAAACTCGTAGCCGCCCAGACGGGCCGTATGGCCGGCGGGGGCGCAGGGAGTGGATCAATAATGGCCCGGTGTTACTGACAATCTCCCCTTCTCCCTTTTCCCCCTACGGCTGCACCGGCTTCAGGTTGAATTCGTACTCCTTCGGCGGCTCCGCCCCCATCAGGTGTTTGACGAAATAATCCCAGCGTTTGCGAAGCATATAGGCCTCGTTGGCGAAGCCGTGCCCGCGGTTGGGGAACAGGATCATATCAAAATCCTTATTCGCTTCGATCAGCTTGTCCGCTACGAGCAGGGTGTTGTACACCGGCACGTTGGTATCCATGGTGCCGTGGGTGAGCAGGAGCTTTCCCTTCAGGTTTTCGGCCAGCAGCTGGTTGGCCTGGTTATCGTAGTTGGTGCTGCCGTCCGGGTAGGTTTCCAGGAGGCCCTGCCACTTTTCGCCCCAGTCGTCCTCGTAGTTGCGGTTGTCGTGGTTGCCGGCGCCGCTGACGGCTACCTTGAAAAAATCGGGATAGCGGAGGATGGCGTCGGTGGAAGCGAAGCCGCCGCCCGAGTGGCCGTAGATGCCTGCGCGCTCGAGATCGATCCAGGGATAGCGCTCGGCGAGTTGCTTCATACCGGCGATCTGGTCGGGCAGACCGTTGTCGCCCATGTTGCCGTAGTAGGCGGCGTGGAACGATTTGGAGCGCATCGGCGTACCCATCGCATCGATGGCGACGACGATAAAGCCCAGGTTGGCCAGCGCCTGTTTGTCGCGGCGGGCCGCGGAAAAACTACGGCCGCGCACACTACCGGACTGCGGACCGGGATAGATATAATTGATGATGGGGTATTTGTTATCCGGATTGAAGTTACTGGGCTTGTACAGTAAGCCGTAGAGGCCCGTTTCGCCGTCCCTGGCCTTTACGATAATCGGTACGGGCGGTACCCACCCTGCTTCTTCCAGCGCGGAAATATCAGCCTCCTCCAGCGTAAGTAGTTTTTTTCCTTCCTTGTCCCGCAGAACACTTACCGGCGGGGTAGCCGGGGTGGAATAACTGTCGACGAAATACTCGCCGGAGGGCGACAGCGAAATTTCGTGGTTGGCGCTGTCGGGCGTCAGCAGCTTCAGGCCGGAGCCGTCCATATTGACGCTGTACAAATACTGGAAATAGGGGTCGCCCCGCTCCCGGCCCACGCCGATGAAGAATATCTTGCCTTCCTTCCGGTCGATATGCCGCACCTGCAGGACATTCCATTCGCCGCTGGTAATCTGTCCTTTCAAGGTTCCTGTTGTCAAATCATAACGATAGAGATGCCCCCAATTACTGCGCTGGGAGAACCAGATGGCCTCGTCCCTCTCCGGCAGCACATGCCAGTTGCTCATCCGGTAGCCCGACTCGAAGAAAGTTTCTTCTGTTTCCTCCAGAATGTCGCGCACCTCGCCCGTCTCCGGATCGGCGATGCGCAAGATGGCTTCCTTGTGATCCCGGGAGTTGGACAGGAAGGCGAGCTGAGAAGCATCGGGGTTCCACTCCACATCGGCGAAGGTTCCGTCCCGCAGGGCAACATGGTCGGTAATCGAGGAGCGGTGCATATCGGGCGGCATCTGCAGGCGCAGCACGCGGGGCCCGTCGAGGTGAATAACCACCCGGTGGATACGAAAGATGAGGCTGTCGCCCGGCAGGGGATACTTCCAGGCGTCCAGTTTGGGATGGCCGACGTTGGTGGTGGCGAGGTACATCTCCCCTACTCCTCTGCCGTCGTGCTGAAAGGTGGCGATCTTTTTTGAATCGGGCGACCAGAGCAGCACCGGCCGTTCGCTTCTGAGCCAGCCGGCGTTGTTGGTGGCGTAACCGAAGTCTTCAACGCCGTCGGTAGTAAGTTGGGTTTCTTCGCCCGTAGTCAGATCCCGCACCCATAGGTTGTGTTCCCGGATGAAGGCGGCTTTTTCCCCGTCAGGAGAAATGAAGAATTCACGGCCTGGTTCGGGTGGCGCTTCTTCGGTGGACGTCACATTTTTCACCGGATCATAGATAAACCGTTTGCTCCCCACTGTAAAAGCGACCCGGCTCCCGTCTTCCAGGATCTCAATATCGGAAAAGGGCAAATCAAACGCCTTGTAATTGTCGCCGGTCGCTTCACTGAGCGCCGTAGCCAGTTTCTCGTGATCGAAAGCCCGTTCTCTGGTCTGTGCTTCCGCATCCACCAGGATGAATTCGTAGCCTTCCGGAATACGGTTCCGGTACCAGAAGCGCCGGCCGTCGATCCAGTTGGCACGCACCTCGCCGCCGTAGATTAGCGGAGAAGTATATACCGAAAGCGCCTGTTCGCCACGGGCATAGTCCTCAACGCTGAGGCGGTCGGGGGTGTAAGGCGTTTGAGTGAACAGGAATGAGGAGGAAAAACAGAAAATGCTAAAGATCAAAAAGCTGGAGCAAAAGGCAGTTGATATTTTCATATTATCCGGTTTAAAGTAAAGAGATGCTAAAACCAGGAGATCCTGGAAAAGGGCCTCCTGCTGAGGCGGAACAAACTGGTAGAAATCATCCGGCTGGACGGCCGCGGCTCCGGAAATACAGGAAAACGATTACGCCTGCCAACGCCAGCAACCCTGCATAGACCAACGGATTGTTATTCTTCCCCTCCACTTCTACGATTTCCAGCAACTGATTCGCCCTTTGATTCGTCAGCACCTGCTGTTTTCCCCCCAGCCAGGTTACGATGACAGAATCCGCGGTGGCAGCCTCTCCCAGACCGAAGTGCGCGATGGTAGAGTTCTGGGAAATATGGCTGGAGCCGCCGTCGATCTCCCGGATCATTTTTTTACCACCTGCTACCACTTCCACGCGCGAGCCGATGCCGTGGCTTTCCGACTCCCGGCCCTGCAAGGCGACCTTCAGCCAATTGCCGGCAGTCCTGTCGTTGCGATAGAGTTTGGTGACGGAGGAGATATTTTCCGGGAAATTGAGAATAGGTTCCTGGTTGATCACCAGGAGGTCCAGATCGCCGTCGTTTTCCATATCGAAGAAGACGGAGCCGCGGCCCATGCCGTAGTGGTTGAGACCGACTGCCGCAGCTTTTTCAGTAAAGCGGCCACCTTCGTTTTCAAAGTACTGGTTGACCATGGGCACGCAGTTGGGATTCAGGTCGCCGTTGGAGACGAAGAGGTCCACGTCGCCGTCGTGATCGAAGTCGGCGAAATTGGCGCCCCAGCTGATCGTGTGGTACACCATCTTCAGTTCCCTGGCCTTTTCCAGAAAGGGCTTTTCGGGCCCCTGGTTAACCATCATGTGATTGTAGCGGATGTTGGTCATGAAGTAATCCAACAACCCGTCTTCGTTAAAATCACCTGCCGCCGTGCCCATGGAGTTGATCTTCAGGTCCATCTCCATAGCTTCGCTGATATCGCGAAAAGAGCTTCGGGGGTACTGGTTTTCAAAGAGGAAGTTGGGCGTGTTTTTATACCCAAAGTCATTCATCACGATGAGGTCCTGGTCATAGTCATTGTCGTAGTCGGTGAAAACGCCGCCGAAGCCGAAGCCGCGGTAGTCCAGCCCGTAATCCGCTGATTCGTCGGAAAAGGATTTGCCCCGCCGGTTAATGAGCAAATAATCCTGAGCGGTTTTATTGGCGTTGACGATGGTCGCATCGTAGATGGTATCCAGTTCCCCCGCATAGTTGAGAAAATAGTTGCCGACGAAGAGATCCGGATAGCCGTCGATGTTGACGTCGCCGAAATTGGCGCCGGTGCTAAAGGAATACAACTCATCGATGCCGTATTCGGTCGTCGCGTCAGTAAAGGTATTATCACCGTTGTTCAAAAAGAGCAAATTCTTTTCCCGTGGAATCACCTTCACACTGTCCTTGGTAGTGATGGTGGTAACATAGAGATCCACCCAGCCGTCCCGGTTGACGTCGGCGCCGACGGCGCCCTGGCTGACGTAGTGGCGGGTAAGTTCCAGACCGGATCCTTCGTAAATGTTCCGGAAAGTGCCGTCCCCGTTATTCAGATAGAGCGCATCTTCATTCATACCGCTGGTGATGAAAAGATCTTCAAAGCCGTCCCTGTTCAGGTCAAATACACAGGCGCCGCCGCCGAAGAGCCCTTCGTACACCTTATACTGATGATCGATGCCGGCGGCTTCCGTGACGTCGGTGAAGGTGGTCTGAGCATAACTGCCTTCAGAAACCAGTAATTGCACAATGATGAAGAAAGGCCACAGAATGAACCGGCGGGGAATGTGCAGAATTTTCAGTAGTAAGCAGTCGTTTTTCATTAGAAAAAGTGTTCGATATATTTACGAAGCTCAGGGGAAGACGTTTACGAAACCTTGGAGGTTTCGTAAACGTTACTCCCCCCGGACCATCCGCTCCCGCCGCCAGTTCAGCGCGTTCACGTGCTGCCCGATCCGGCGTCCTTCCCGCAGTCCCACATCGTTATCCTGTGGTGTATGGATCCCCCCGTAAAAACGGGAGTCGGCCGTTTCCTCCGCCACTTCCCAGAAGGAGTTGAAATAGCGGGCTTTAAAATCCACGTCCCGCAGTTCATCGCGCGGCCGGCCCACGTGGGCGCTGTCGACAAAGGCGAAAGGCTCTCCGTACAGATCGGTCAGGACGGTGGCCATAGCGGCCGCCTGAATGGCATGGCCGGAAGGAAAGGCCGGGAAGGGCGGGTCGGGCCAGAAAGACTCCCAGTCTTGGTCGATAAATTGCGGAATGTAAGTATTAGGCCTTTCGGAAAAAAAATGGTACTTCCATTTCCAGCAATTGATGAAAGCATCAGCGACGGCCATGCCTACCCGGGCGTAGGTTTCCGCACAGCGGATCAGCTCCGGTCGCGTTTTCTTGACCGCCAGAGTAGCCAGGTAAAAAGAATGGCCGGGTGGCGTGAAGGATTCATCCGGGTCATCGCCCCACCAGATAGCGGCCTCTTTTTCTTCCTGGGTAAGTTCCAGATCCTTCTCATAGACGCTCATAAACTGCTTATAATAATCCGAGTTCCGGCTGGTATCGTAGGCGATCATCTCAGGGGTGGACACGTCGGCATTCTCTTTAAGGAAGGTGCGGTTCTTCCCCCAGTACGGGTGCAGCGGGTGGTGGCTGAAAGACTGCGCGTAGAGCGGCGGCTTCCAGGATCCCGGAAATTCTGGATGTTCCAGGTCCTTATCGAAGTTTTTCAGGTAGGCCCGGTGCCCGCCGTCGGTTTTCGACCACTCGAAGATGGCTTCCGCCACGGCTTTTCCATAGGTTACAGAGCGACCGATCACTTCCTCATCGGCTATTTTCGAAGCAAAAGCATCGTGAATGACTGTTTCGAGCGAATCGATGCGGCGTTTGTTCTCATCCGAAGTTTGATTGTAAATGCTTTTTAGAATAGCCGCTTGCCCCGCATTGAAAGCCAGGACCCATTTGTAGTCAAGGGCGGGGTCCGGTTCCGGAAGTCTATTCAACCCATTTAGCTGTCCGGCGAGCGACTGGTAGGCAGGATAACCCTGAACGATGGATTCGTACATGGTCAGCCCGATATACCCGACGGTCCGGGAAGCGTAGGTGGGCGAGTTGGCCGGCGTGAACTGCAAAATGTACAGGGACATTTCGGCCCAGGCGACGGCCACCTCGTCCTCCGTGAAGTCTTTTGGTTTTTCCTGAGAGCAAGCTGTCACCAGCAAGAATACCAGGCCCCAGGAAAGGAATTTTCGCATTTTTCTTGATACGAATATTCGTTTTGTCTGTTTACAGTTCCTCATGACTGCTCGTTTTACTCAATCGATAAGCGACTACCGGCCCCTGGTTAATTCCGAACAACAGCTGATCTCCCAGTTGTAAGACACTTTCCACATCACCCCGCAATTTAAACCCGGATGCTGTCTGAGGGATATATTCAAAACCGCCCTGTCCGTCGCCTCGCAGCAACACGCCGTAGTTGGCGTCCATTTTTCCCAGTCTCAGCTTGCAGTGGCTGTCATTGCCGCTCAGCAAAACGTCGGGGTCTCCATCCTCGTTGTAATCCAGCACGGCAATAGCCTGCACCGGTGCATATTGGGCCGGTAAGGGCAACGGCGCTGTTTCGAATTTACCGGCGTCATTATTAAGAAAAAGAGTCGTTTCCATGCGGTTGGCTTCCAGATGGCCGGCATCGCTCAGTTCGCTTTCGCTAAAAACATCCGTGACGGTCGCATCAGCGTAACTGTCGTAGGTCGTATAGCGCGAACGCAGTCCCGACAGCTGGCCCAGCAGTTCATCCCGCGTGACATAGGGATAACTCTTTCCCTGAATGTAAAAACAAAAAACCGGATCGACCGCACCATTATTGTCAAAATCCTTGAAGTACATTTCCGCGGGCTCCTGATTCGAGACCTGGAACTGAGTATTGAGGCCTGTATTGCCGATCATCAGATCGGGACGCTGATCCTTATTGAAATCCGCCACCTCGATCACATTCCACCAGCCTTTATATTCCTGGTCGAACCAGGAGCCGGTTCTATTCAGCAGGCGGCCGTTCTCCACAGCGAAAACCAAAACGGGCGTCCATTCTCCTACTACCACCAATTCTTGCTGACCGCTTTGGTCGAGATCGATCCATACGGCGTCGGTAATCATACCCAACTTTTGCAGTTCTGCACCGAGAGTCGCCGTTTGATCAGTGAAACGCCCCTGGCCTTCATTAATTAACAGATAACTGGCGGGGGCTTCCGGATATCGGCCCGGAATCACGCGTCCGCCGACAAACAGGTCCGGGCGCCCGTCCTGATTAATATCGTTTACGGCCACACATCCCGTACTGCTCCACATATCCGGTAATGCTTCCCGATACCGTTCAAAGCCTCCTCGCCCATCATTGATATACAGGCGATCCTGTAAGAGGGGATCATCTTCCTGGAAACTGTGGTACCCCCCGCTGGCGACGTACAGGTCCGCGTAGCCGTCGCTGTTGGCGTCGAAGAGCAGCAGATCCGTATCTTCCTGCGCGCGATCGGCTTCAAAGGCGGGCACGACAGCCTGCTTAAAAGCTCCGTTCCCTTGCTGCAGGAACAGGGCCGTCGCTTTCCCAACGGAGCCGCCCACCAGCACATCTTCCAGTCCGTCGCCGTTAACATCGCCTTTCGCCATACAGGGTCCCGAAAAGGAAAGTCCGGTGATCAGCAGCGGCTGTCGGTCGAAATCGTTCAGGTTGACTTTGGGACTCTGGTGGGTGAAGGGAGGAGAGGTTTCTTTGAACCAGGCCTTCTTATTGTCCGGATTGCGGTCGCCCTGTCCCGCATTGTTTTCGTCCAGCGTCAGGACCTGATTGGCAGCAATATTCGACAGCAGCTGTTCCTTGCCGTTCGGCCAGGTAACGAGCAGCGAATCCGCCACGGTGGCTGCCCCCAGGCCGAAATGCAGGACCGGAGAAACAGTTGAAAGATATCCGCGCCAGGGTATCTGCTCCAGAGATTGCCATTGCCCGTTACTAAGCAGCTTGACTTTGGCGCCGATCCCCTGCGTGTTGCGGCCTGTTCCCTGGAGTTTCACCTGCAGGTAATGATTTCCGGTATCCTTCTGCGCTTCATTCCGGTAGATAAAAGCAGGCTGGTTGATATTGTTGACGACCAGGTCCAAGTCGCCGTCATTATCCAGGTCGGCGTAGGCCGCGCCGTTGCTGTTGGATTTATTATGCAGGCCCCAGGCTTTGGTTTTATCGGAAAAGCGCCGGCCGTTTTCATTGGCGTACATGTAATTGATCACGTCGGAGGCAGGCATATTGCTGATAATTTCCAGGACATCCTCGCGTTGCAACCGGCCTTTCTGTTGGACGAAATCCTCCATGTATTTGATAAAGTCCAGGTTGGTGTAATCGCGGAAATAGCCGTTGGTTACGTAGAGGTCTTTCCAGCCGTCGTTATCGTAATCGGCCAGCAGAGCGGCCCAGCTCCAGTCGGTATTCGAGATCCCGGCCAGCTGTCCTATTTCGCTGAAGGTTTCATTGCGATTGTTGAGTTGCAGCATGTTGCGCATGTACTGGTAGTGAAAACCGCTGCGCACGTTGAGGTCGAACTTGGCGTAGTTATCAGGCGCCAGGAGCAGTTTCTGCCGGCGATTGTCCTCCGGAAGCATGTCCAGGGTAACGATGTCGGGCCACTGATCGTTATTGACGTCGGCGATATCATTACCCATAGAAAAGTGGCTGTTGTGTCCCAGCCATTTTTCCAATTCATTGGTAAAGGAGCCGTCCTGATTATTGATAAAGAGGAAATCCGGTACCGCGTAGTCATTAGACAGGTAAAAGTCTGGCCAGCCATCATTGTTGATATCAGAGATCCCCAGCCCCAGTCCGTAGCTCAGCGCCGAGCTGGTAATTCCCGCCTGCCGGGTGATGTCTTCAAAACGGCCATTTTTCTGTTCATACAAGCGGACCCCCATAAGAGGATCATCTTTTTTCATGATTTCCCGGGTGCTGACTTCGTTGAGTACGGGCAGGTTTTTAGGATTGTGGTTGAGCAGCAGCATATCGAGGTCACCGTCACGATCGTAATCGAAGAAAAACCCTTGGTTGCTGAAGGCCGTGCTGGCCAGGCCGTATTCCGCCGCTTTTTCACTAAAACGGGGAACATTGTTCTCGTCATTACCTTCATTGATGTACAACTGATTCCTTCGCTTCGGGTCCGGCAGCATACCAGAATAACAAACGTAGATGTCCAGCCGGTTGTCGCCGTTGATGTCCACCATAGTCACGCCGGTTTTCCAGGGTCCGGGCCTTCCCGTTGCACCGGAGGCGGTGGTAGCGTTCTCAAACTTCATCCCTCCTCTGTTGAGATAAAGCTTATTATCGCTCATGTTCGAGGTGAAATAAATATCGATCAGGTCGTCTCCGTTCAGGTCACCGGTGGCTACTCCCCCACCGTTGTAAAAGTACTCGTACATTAAAATATTCGTATTCAGCCCCTCACTGAGGGTATTCTGGAAGTAGATATTCGTTTCAGCGGGCGGCAGGAGGGTAAACAAAGCTGGGCCCGTTTCATTCGCCTCGTCCTGGTCACCTGTTCCTTCCTTTCCGCAAGCGGAAAAGAGCAGCAAGAGCAGCAACCAGCGGAGGGATACGATCGATTTATGGAAAAGTACCATAATACGTTTTGAGCAAAAGTAAGAAAATCTATCCCCATTGGTCGGGGATAGATTTTCAGAAAAGGAGAAAAGAGAATGCGATGAGGGTTTAGGTGTTTCTTGAAGCCCCCACTTCAATTATTCTGCATAACCGGGGTTCTGAACCAGTTGGTCATTCCGGTTCATTTCATTCCTGGTGATCGGGCGGAAATACATTTTATCATCCCAGCGCCGGGTTTCGTTCTCCGTGTTATCCACGACGGTATAGGTGTAGTCGTACACCGATTTGTCGTAGCGGTAGGGAACATGGGGCGAAGCGCCCGGTTTGAGGGTAGCCTCAATGTTGATCGCCTTGATACCTCTTCCCACTGTAGATTCAGGAATCATCCAGCGGCGGGCATCGTGGTAGCGATGCTCTTCATAGGCCAATTCTATGCGGCGTTCGTTGCGGTAAGTTTCCATGAGGGCTTCTCCACTTTCCTTAACTGCGGGCATACCTACCCGGAAGCGTAATTTGTTCAGCCAGTTTCTGGCTTCCTCCTCTTCTCCTAATTCGATACTGGCCTCGGCGTAATTGAGTACGGCCTCGGAGTAGCGAATAAAGGGCCAGGGAATGACCTGGGCGCTAGACTGGTTATCGGGCAAAGCCGGATCGGGATCGATGAATTTGCGCACGTAGTAGTGCGTACGGCTGCCGTTCCAGTTTTCGATGGTTGATTCGCGGGTATCGATACCGTTGAGGATTCCCCCGTTGCCGTCAGCGTAGTAACCCGTCTGGATCTCGTCGGCCGGATCCAGCGCGGCTACATCGGAAGGCCGCGGCTTCCAGCCGGCGCCGTCGTAGAGGATGGAGGCGTAGAATCGGGGATCGCGGTTGGCGTAGGGATCGGCGGCGTGCTCCGGGTTGTCCCAGTCAAACTTGGAGCCGTCCATCATTTCGTAGTCATCCACCAGTTGCTGTATGGGGGTGTTGCCGGCCCAGTTGTGGTAGCCGTTCGGTCCGTTGTTGATACCAAAGTGGATACCGCCGAGGGGCCAGTTACTTTCCACCGTGTACAGCGGCGTGTGCGTACGCTGGAAGATGAGTTCGACCGCTGCCGAAGCGTCGCCCACTGCGCTGCCGCCACCCATCGCGATATTGATATAGTTCTGCTGGCCTTCCTCGGGAGAAACCGGTGCGCTCAGGTCCAGTTTGTATCCTTGTCCTTCGTCAAGGACCGCTTTGGCCGCGTCTTTAGCAGCCTGCCAACGGGCTCTTCGGTCGCCGGAGGTATTAGCTACCAGTTCAATATTGGAGTAGCCGCTCAGGGCGCTCGAATTAGCGGCGGCGGTGGTGGCATCGTGCAGGTCGCTGGCATCGTAGAGCAGGACGCGGGATTTCAAGGCCAGGGCGCTGAGTTTGGAGGCGCGGCCGGGGGTTTCCGGCTTGCCGTCCAGAAGCGTGATAGCCTGATCCAGATCGCTGACGATGAAGTCGATACATTCTTTCCAGGTGCTCCTGGTGATGGAGTAATCTTCGTCCAGTCCGTAGGCCCGGTCAATGATAGGCACTCCTCCGTAAAAACGTACCAGTTGCTGGTAATAATAGGCGCGCAGAAAATGCGCCTCTCCGAGCAGCCTTTCCCGCAGATTATCATCCGGGAAGGTAGAGGTTGGGAGCCGCTCGATGGCGGTATTCGCCTGCCGGATAGCCAGGTACATATTTCCCCATTCGTAGGTACTACTTCTCCAGGCAACATTGGAAGGCTGTTCATCACCCTGAGTAAAGGTATTTATGTTCCGCCCGGCATGGGTAAACATGGCTTCATCTGTGTAGGATGACAAGCCCTGCTCTTCAAAGCCCCCGTAGCCTAAAAAGGAATACACATTATAAATAAAAGCTTCAGAAAGCGGCCCGTCGCCCCAGGTCGCTTCACTTGAAATTTTATCAAGCGGTTGGGTGTTCAAAAAGTCCTGGTTGCATGCTGTCCCAAAAAACATAGCAGCCAAGATCAGATAAGTTAAGTTACGTATTCTCATTTCCAAAACATTTTATAAGTGTTTTTCTGATAAACAGGGTTTATGAAGAAACCCTGTTTATCAGAAAAGGTTTAGAAGTTAACAGTAGCACCGACATTGATAACCCTGGCCTGCGGGTAGTATACCCCACTGCCGGCTTCCGCTTCCGGGTCAAAAATATCGTTACCGGCAATGGTGAACAGGTTCAAGGCATTGACATAAACCCGCAGGTTTTGCAGGCTTACTTTCTCCAGCAACATCGGAGGCAGGTTGTAGCCGATTTCGACATTTTTCAGCCGGATGTAATCCTTGTTGAACAGGAAGTAGGTATTATTACCGAAGTTACCGCCGGTGTAGTAGGTATCGCCCCGGCTGGCCAGACGCGGATGCTCACTGCTGGGATTGTCGATAGACCAGCGGTTGTCATGACTCCACTTCAAGAAGTTGCCAATATCACCGGATTCGGTTTGAATACGAATCGAGGAGCCCGTAGCTCCCTGGAACAGCATAGCCAGGTCAAAGTTAGCGAACTGAATGCTCAGATTGGCACCGAACTGTAGGGTCGGCGTGCCGTTGTCATCCAGACGCACCTGATCATCCGCATCGATTTTACCGTCCCCGTTGACATCTTCAAACCTCATATCTCCGGGGATGAGCTGAGAGGTCACCTGGCTATAGTCAATATCGTTGGCTTCGATAGCCGCCTGATCCCGGAAGACACCGTCCGACTTATAGACCAGGTAGCCGCCGATTTGCTTGCCTTCCTGGCGCTGGTATTCCGGAATACCGGGAACTTCATCCATGAAAACAACTTCGTTCTTGGCATAGCCGGCATTGACGCCGGCGCGCATGCGGAAGCCATTGGAGCCACGCACGTTATAGCCCAGGTTCACCTCGAAGCCGCTGTTGTCTACCTGGCCGGCGTTGACCGGTGGCAGCAGGGAGTTGATGCCCGAGGAGGCCGGCGTAGAGCCCGTCTTTTGGATCAGGATCTGATCTCGCTTGTTGTAGAAGTATTCCAGCGTAAAGTCGACCTTGTTGTTGAAGAGGGTTCCATCCATGCCCACGTTGAAGTTGTTGGCTCTCTCCCAGGTGAAGCTGGGGTTGGCCAGGACGGTTTCGCGCAGGGTGGTTTCCACTACTCCATTAATCGGATACTCCCCAAAGCCGTAGGTAGAAAGGAAGGCGTATTCCTGTAACTGGCCGTTAAAGAATACCTGGTCGTTACCCATCTGACCGTAAGAGGCTCTTATTTTCAGGTAATCGATAAAGGGCACATTGAAGAAGTTTTCTTCCGTAACGTTCCAGCCAAGGAGCACTCCCGGGAAGAAGCCGAAGCGATCCGATTCCGGGAAGATGTAGGAACCGTCATAACGCCAGATGAACTCCGCCAGGTACTTCTCGCGGAAGTTGTACTGAAAACGGCCGTAGTACCCCAGGCGCGCTCTTTCGTACCCGCTGCCGCCAGTATTCTGCTGGAGGGAGCCTCCGGCAAACAGCTGATCGACTGCGGCGGAGATATAGTTTCTCCGGAAGGCAAAGAAGTTGTCCCCTTCGAAGGTCTCCCGTGTTACCCCGGCCAGCGCGTTGAAGGTGTGATCGGGTCCGAGGTTGAAATCGTAATTCAACATGGCCGTCAGGTTGGTATTCAGCGACTGGCTATTTGACTGCTGAAGACGCGGGTCCGTGAAGTTGGAACGTACGGCGGGTTCCAGCAAGGGCGTTACTCCGTCATCTTCATAAGAAACGCGGTCCCAGTAATACAGTTCCCAGGGCGTCCGCCAGGTTTTGGTGCGGCGGTTGGAAAAATCGACGGATGCCGACAGGGTAAGCCTCAACCCGTCAATCCAGGGGTTAGTAATGTCGAGCGAGCCGTTCGTCTGAATATAATCCGTCGGGTCATTGACGTAGCCGGTAGCATTGGTTGTAATGACGTAGGGGTTTTGACCGTTTTCGATATCGGGCCCCGGCTTGCCGTTAGGCCAGACCTCAGGTTCGGTAGGTCTTCCCCGCATCAGCATCCGGAAAATGGCGCCAGCCGATTCCGTTGGGAAGTTGCGATCCTCCCGGCGGGCCATCGCGCCGATATTGGCGCTTATGTAGTCACTGATATCCGCCGTGAGGTTCAGGCGCAGGTTGTATTGCTTGTAAAAAGTAGCGGAATTCTTGTAATAAGCATCCTGGTTGACATAGCCCAGAGACGCCATGTATCTGACTCTTTCAGATCCGCCGCCGATTTGCAGGTTGTAGCGGCTTTGCGGCGACCAGGTCTTGAACGCATCGCCGAACCAGTCCGTGTCCGGGTATCCCCATGGGTCCGATCCTTCGCCGTGCAGGCGTACGGCTTCCGGGCTGTAATTCGCGTTCAACGTGCTTACCCCGGGCGTCGGCGAATCGTAGGTACCCGTATTGCGGATGCCTTCCCAGGCTTGCCCCCATTCTTCCACCGGCACCGTCTGATAGATCGGCAGTTCGTTCATTATATTGGCATACTCCACGGCATTCGACATCTTGGGGATAACAGTCGGTTGCGACCAGCCCTGGTTGAAGTCGAAGGTAATCGTAGGTTTGCCGGTAGCTCCCTGCTTGGTGGTAATCAGGATAACCCCGTTGGCTGCCCGGGCGCCGTAAATGGCTGCCGAGGCGTCTTTTAGTACAGAAATCGATTCGACATCCCGTGGGTTCAGGCGTCCCAGACCGCCCGCGCGATCGGGGATGCCGTCGATGACGATCAACGGCTCGTTGTTACCCAGCGTGTTGGAGCCCCTGATCCGGATGCGGGCGCCGTCGAAGCCGGGCTCACCGCTGGTCTGAATAACGAAAACGCCGGGCAGCCGCCCAGCTAGAGAGTTGGACATATCGACCGCCGGTGATTGGATCAGATCCTTACCCGGCAGGGCGACGACCGCTCCCGTCACGGTCACTTTTTTCTGTTTGCTGTATCCCACTACGACTACCTCGTCGAGCAATCCGACACTGGGCTCCAGGCTGACATCGATGACATCACGCCCCTGCACGGGCACTTCCGTCGACGCGTAGCCGGTATAGGAGAATACCAGCACTCCGTCTTCCGGGACATCGTCGAGCTGATAATTGCCATCCAGGTCCGTCACCGTACCGGTAGCAGTGCCCTGTATCAGTACGTTCGCCCCGATCAGCGGTTCCCCCTCCTCAGAAGTGACCGTTCCGGTCACGCTCTTTTGAGCGAGGACGAACCCAGGCAGAAAAGAAAGTAATGAGATGAAAAACAAGTAGCGTAGCTGCTTTTCCATCGGCCAAAGTTTTTTATTTGTGAGTGTAATAGTTACCAAGCTCGTGCTACTGAAACTAACGGATAGGTGATGACCGATTTTCTCGCTCGCGATTGTTCCACCGTCTGCTAAATCTGCAATCTCCTGCCAATTTGGATCAGAGATAAAACTAAGGGTCTTCCTGTTTTCAATAATGGTTTTTTCCAGTAACAATAGCGTGTAAAAAACGCAAAAATGCTGTTACTTTCCTTAGATCTGTTCCGAGTAAGAATGGGATGCTAAATTCATTTTCCAAATAGAATTTGGAGTTGATACGACTATGGCAAATGTAGTGATTCCTATCTGTTTTTTACAAAATTCTTCTGAAGTAATTTAATTATTTATCATTACTTGTGTATCTCCCTTGTTGAAAACCAGTATTCAGATGAATTCAAATAAGGACGTATAGTATCTGAATTAGTAAAAAAACACTTCATCTACAAAAATCCATCCCTTATCACCTGCTCCATTATGCCAGGACGGCAGTTTAGTCACTTGTTCGGCAACTACCTTATAACAGGAATAACTGGAAGGCGAAAGGGAAATTTCGATAGCGCCAACCTGGTTCGGGCCATAACCGGAAGGCGGCTCCGGACGCACTTGTTTCAAGAGCTGTAAATCACCGGGATGTTCCCCACCCCACACCTTGATAGCAGTGGGCGGCATGATGTAGGCGCCCATATTCTGACAGTAGCTCACAACGATACTGCTGACCTTGGCTCCTGCCTGCTCCAGATAAAAATAAGCTTCGAAGGGTGTATCCTTATAGCCTAGCCAGGCGCCCGCGCGGAAGTTACCGGCATCTCCCTTCCGGTTATCGATGAGCGAAGGCGGACCGTCGCCGGTATAGCTTGGATTGGGTTCCTTGCCCAAAAAGACACTATCGATTGGAATGCCTGCCTGAAACAGCGTAAAGAAAGCCGTCGGGCTGCTTAGCCAGCCATCCCGGTACGTCTTGGCTTTGATGACCGAATACCCCTCAATTTTAAAGGGGCCTTCGTAAACGGGGGCGGTCAAACTATCCGGTTCGCTACCATCAGTGGTGTAGCGGACCACTGCTCCGGGAAAACTCTGTTTCAGCTCTACCTTCTCTCCCTGGGCAATGACCTTTTCCTTGTTCTTTAACAGCGGCGGACTGAGCGGCAGCATCTCTTCCGGGTCGGGTTGGTACCCTGTGTAGATTTTAAGCCTGGGGAAATCCTGCTGCAGCTGTTCCAGTTCCGCTTCCGTCAGCTGGGTATTCCAGATGTACAGCTTTTCCAGGAGCTTGAGGGCGGGTAATAATTCCGTAAGCGCATTCCCAGCCTCCGTATTGGAAACGGATAAGGTGTGCAGTTTTTGATTAGCCTGCAGAGTCGCCAGATTTTCCCCGCTGATATCCGTCCCCGTCAGTATCAGTTCTTCCAGCTCCGGGAACTGAGCAATGATATTCAGGTCTTCGTCCCGGATGGGCAGATTGCTCAAATTAAGGTATACCAGCTGGTCTTTAACCCGGGTCAGTTCTTCCAGGTACTCGGATTTATAGGACTGTCGAACGTAAATGCTGGCCTGCAGCGCAGGCAAGTTGATCGCCGCCGGCCGCACCGAGCGGAAAGGATTGTTCAGGGACTGGATGAGGTCGGGAGAAGCAGGCTCAAAATCATATTGAGGCTCATTGGCGGCCATCCGCGCTTCTACAATGGGTTTGACCAGGGCATACAATTGTTCTTCCTGCCCAAGTTCCCCTATTGTCCGGGCTGTATCAGCCCCTGTCTGTATCCACTCGTGTAATAATTCGATTTCTTGCGCTTCCAACTGGGGTTTGCCTTCGGGCGGCATGTGCTCTTCGTGCTCCCGCGGCAGGTTAACCCGTTGAATAAGGTGACTTTCCTCCGCATTTCCGGCAACCCATACCGGGCCGTTTTCCCCGCCCGCCAGTAGTTTCTCCAGCGAAGTCATCACCAGCTCGCCCTTCGATTTGCGTTCGTTGTGACAGGCGGCGCACTTTTCATCCAGGATAGGTGCGATGGCGGCAGCGTAAACCGAGGTTGCTTCGGTGATCACCACTTCTTTTTCCGGTTTAAGGGGCGCCAGTAGAAAGCCTTCCCCGTGAGTCAGCGTAGCGCCGAGGTGACCGGTAACGATCACCAGTACCAGACTGGCGGCCAGCCCGCCGGTAAACCAGCGGTGTTGCTGCGGGTAGCTTTGATGCAGCAAAAATAAGCCGTAGGTCATCCAGCTCAGGACCACGCCCGTCCACTTGTGCCAGTTCAGCGATTCGCCGTAGCCGCCCTCCTGTGCGAGAAATAAGCCGAACAGGGCCGTCAGGACGGCCGTCAAACTAGTCAGGGACAAGCCCATACTCATCACCTTACCGTAGGCCTTGGAAGGGATCTCACGCCGCAGAAAAGGCAATACGGCCAGAAAAACCAAGAAACCAATAGGCAGATGCAGCAACAAAGGATGCGTGCGCCCCAGCGTCTGCACCAGCGCCGGCAGTTGCAGCTGTTGTTCGAAGAGGAGCAGGAACACCAATAAGGTTTGCAGGGCAAACACCGCATTACCGGCCAGGCGATCAAATGACCTCATGTATGATTGATTGTCAGTCATGAAGAGTTGTTACACAAAGTTTCACAAAGAAGACATAAAGATGCACGGAATTTTTAGCGCCATTTATGGATTAGATCGACCGAAAGGTTTAGTTTAGAGGCCGGCCACTTCGTGGCGGCTGGTTAGGAGTTTAGGGGATTCAACCCGGAAATTTCATTTTCAGACCTGCTAAACTTCTAAACAGCTGCGCCCGAAGGGCTGCAGCGCTAAACTTAACTTAACCAGGTACGGTCTCACGCTAAATTTAAACAAACGCTAAGCAATAATCCCTTCCACCACCTTTCCCGCCACATCCGTCAGCCGGTATCTGCGGCCCAGGTGCTTGTAGATCAAATGTTCGTGATCGAGGCCAAGCAGGTGCAGAACGGTAGCGTGGAAGTCATTGATGTGCACCGGATTTTCCACGATATTGTAACCGAACTCATCCGTTTCTCCGTAGACTCCTGGTTTGACGCCGCCGCCGGCCATCCAGATGGAGTAGCAGCGGGGATGGTGGTCACGGCCGTAGTTGTTGTCGGTCAGTTTACCCTGGCAATAGTTGGTGCGGCCGAATTCGCCGCCCCAGATGACCAGCGTTTCGTCGAGCAGGCCGCGTTGTTTGAGGTCTTTGATCAGGGCTGCCGAGGCGCGGTCGACATCTTGGGCCTGCAGCGGCATTTCTCCCACCAGGTTGCCGTGCTGGTCCCAGCCCTGGTGATACAGCTGCACAAAGCGAACCCCCGCTTCCGATAACTTACGCGCCAGCAGACAGTTGGCCGCGTAGGTACCGGGCGTCAGGCAATCGGCGCCGTACATGCGAATGATGTGCTCGGGCTCCTTGCCGATATCGGTGAGTTCGGGTACGGCCGTCTGCATGCGGTAGGCCATCTCGTACTGCTTGATCTTGGTATTGATCTCGGGGTCGCCGAATTCGTCGTAAGTCATACTGTTGAGCTCCGAGAGCTTGTCGAGCATGCGGCGGCGGTCCTGCCTGTTCGTTCCTTCGGGGTCGTTGAGATAAAGCACCGGCTCTTCGCTGGCGCTGAACTGAACGCCCTGGTGGATACTGTCGAGGAAACCATTGGTCCACAGTTTCGCATAGACGCCCTGCCCGTTGCCGCGCCCGCGGGAGAGCAGGACGCAGAAGGCAGGCAGGTTATTATTTTCGCTACCCAGGCCGTAGCTCAGCCAGGCGCCCATACTGGGCCGGTTGCCTTGCTGGGCGCCGGTCTGCATAAAGGTCAGCGCCGGGTCGTGGTTGATGGCCTCGGTGTGCATGGTCTTGATGATGCACAAATCATCGACGATGCTCGCGGTGTGGGGAAAGAGTTCACTCACCCAGGCGCCCGATTCACCGTATTGCTTGAATTCAAAATTGGAGCCCACCAGTGGAAAGCGCTCCTGGCCGGAGGTCATCCCCGTCAGCCGCTGCCCCATCCGGATGGAGGCGGGCAGATCTTCTCCGCGCATCTTGTTGAGCATGGGTTTGTAGTCGAAGCTCTCCAGCTGGGAGGGCGCCCCGTTTTGAAACAGGTAGATGATCCGCTTGGCCTTGGGCGCAAAGTGGGAAAGGCCGGCCGGCAGGGCCTCCGTTTCGGCACCCGCTCCTTTAAACAGGCCGGGCGCCAGCAGCGAACCCAATGCGACGCTGCCGATACCCAAACTGAGCTTGCCCAGAAAGTGGCGGCGGTTGATGTTGAGGCGGTGTTCCAGAAAGGTATCTTTATCCTTCATTTTTAAAAGTTCTCGATTCAAGGTTGTTAGTTCTCAGTTGATCGACCATTTTTATTTTTATCATTCAGCAGTTCTTCGGTGATTCTGCAATGGTTCTACTTCAATTTCACCTTTGTTATTCCGCATGCTATCGTCGCTTGTCTTCTGTTTGCGCTTTCCGACTTCTCGGAGCGAAGCGAAGAGCCGTATGGCCCAATTCCGACTTCCGCCCGCCCTACTTCATCATTCTTCTGTTCTTCTGTTCTTCTGTTCTTCTGTTCCCTAGCTCTTCGTTATCGCTTCCTCCATATTACAAATGAGGTGAATCGTCTGCATCAGGGCAGCCAGCTCCACTTTATCGGCATTCTCCAGTTGGGGAAACTCACCGACGTCGAGCAGTTGGGCTGCTTCCACCGGTTTTTTTGCGAAAGCCTGTTTTTCCTCTTCGAAATGCAGCAGCAGCAGGCGCATCTCTTCACTTCGGGAGGGCCGGCAGATGATGCGGCGGAAAGCCTCTTCGAGCTTTTCCTCCAGGGCGCCGTCTTCGCTCATCAGGCGCTGGGCCAGTACGCGGGCGCCTTCCAGCACGTGCGGGTCGTTGAGCATGACCAGGGCCTGCAGCGGTGTATTGGTATTGAGGCGGCGCACCTCGCACTGATCGCGGTTGGAAGCGTCGAACATCAGCATCACCGGCGGCGGCACCGTTCGTTTGATAAACTGGTACATGCCCCGGCGATACAACTTCTGGCCGTGATCCTGAATGTAGGCGGCCAGTAGGCCGCGGCCGGAAGTCGCCACCTCCCAGATACCGTCGGGCTGATAAGTTTTTACACTGGGACCGCCGATGGTCCGGTTGAGCAGGCCGCTGCTGGCCAGTACGTGGTCGCGCACCAGTTCAGCGGCAAAGCGCTGCCGGGGTGCGCGGGCCAGGTATTTGTTTTCGGGATCTTTTGCCAGTTTGTCTTCCGGCACCACGGAGCTTTGCCGGTAGGTCGCCGACATCACCATCTGCTTCATAAAGGCCTTGATATCCCATTCGCTTTCGCGAAAATCGGTGGCCAGCCAGTCCAGCAGGGCCAGATTGACCGGCAATTTGCCCTGCATACCAAAGTCGCCGGACGTTTCGACGATGCCGCGACCAAAAACCTGCTGCCAGAGGCGGTTGACGTAAACGCGGGCGGTAAGCGGGTTGCGCTCATCAAAGAGCCATTCGGTCAGCCCAAGGCGGTTTTTTTCGAACTGAGTGGTATCGAAGGGCAGGACATCTGGCGGCGTGCCGTAGCTTACCGGCTTGCCGTGAGCGTCGTAGTTGCCCCGTTCCAGCACGTAAGTGTTGCGCAGGCCGATGCTGTCCTTCATCACCATTACCTCTACCGGCGTCGTATCCTGTTTATTGATAAAATCCAGGATGCCTTCGACATCCTCGTCGGTGATCTTCATATTGGGTGGGTCGGCAAAGGAGGCGTCGATAGTGCCGAAGATGCCCTTTTCCGGCACCTGGTTGAAGAAGGCGAAGGTGCTGAAGTAATCCTCCTGCGAGATGGGATCGTACTTGTGATCGTGACATTTGGCGCATTCGAAGGTCAGCCCCAGGAAGGCCTTAGCAAAGGTGTTGGTGCGATCGGTGACGTACTCAACGCGGTATTCCTCGTCGATCACGCCTCCTTCCTGGGTGATTTTGTGGTTGCGGTTAAACCCGGTAGCCAATAAGGTTTCCTTATTTTTTTCGGGCACCAGGTCGCCGGCCAGTTGCCAGGTGACGAATTTATCGTAGGGGTAATTTTCATTAAAAGCGTGGATCACCCAGTCGCGCCAGGGCCACATGGTGCGCAGGCCGTCGTCCTGGTAGCCGTGGGAGTCGGCATAACGGGCCACATCCAGCCAGTGGATAGCCATCTTTTCACCGTAGTGCGGGCTGGCCAGCAATTCGTCTACCACTTTTTCGTAGGCCTCAGGGCTGTCATCGGCCAGAAAGCGTTCCTGTAGGTCCAGCGAAGGCGGCAGGCCGGTGAGGTCGAAGGAAAGGCGTTTGAGCAAACGGGCTTTGTCGGCCTCCTCATTTGGCGAAAGCCTCTGTTCTTCCATGTTGGCCAGGGTGAAATAATCGATTTCGTTGCGCGGCCAGTCTTCCCGGTCAACTTCCGGCAGCGCTTCTTCCTTCGGCAGGATAAAGGCCCAGTGTCGCTTGTACTCCGCCCCCTCATCGATCCAGCGGCCGAGCAGTTTTTTTTCGTTTTCCGTAAGGGTGACATTGAACTCCGGCGGCGGCATAATTTCGTTGGGGTCCTCGGAATTGATGCGATGCCACAGCATCGACTCTTCCCGCTTGCCGGGGACCAGGGCGTAGGCGCCGGGCGTTTCCTCCAGGACCGCCAGGGCGTCTTCTTCGATGTCTAAACGCAAGCCGGCCTTGCGCTTGTTCGCATCCGGCCCGTGGCAGGGAAAACACTTGTCGGAAAGGATAGGGCGGATGTGGAGGTTGAAGTCTACCTGCTCACCCGATGCGATATTTCCCGCGCCGGTGCCGGCGCACTGTATACCCACGGCGGTCAGTGTCAAAAGAACAAGAGCTACCAGCCAATAGGATGTGATTTTCATTGTTAAAGAGCTTTGGTAATCGATAACTTCAAATTTGGCACGCTGTATGCTATCAATGACGACATGACTTCCCGTCACCCTGTCAATGAGACCGGATTTTTCACCTAGACATCAGGTTGCAAGCAAAAATTGCCTTTCTAAGGTGATTTTCCAAAAAATTGCTTTGCTATAATGAATATAGGGCAATTCTTTTCTGTCGACAACCTTCATCAGTAAAATTTCACACCGGAGTTCCGGCTTTTGATTTCCGTCAAATACAGGTTACTCCAACTCCGTAAAAAGCACAGCACTGACCTATTATCTATTTAACCCGGATTATTCATGAGTTAATCTACTGCGAAGTCAAACTGCCCGCCATTCTTGGGCGTCCTCGTCAGTCGATGCTCACCGTATCTGGGGATACGGCTGCGCGTCTCCTGCCTGCCTGCCCGTCTGGGCGGGTGCCCAAGCCTGGCAACCATTTTGGCTTCTCATCACGAAGAACCCAGGAATAATCCGGGTTAAATGGTTTTGGAAGTGAAAAACCTTACTCTCCGGAATGATAACTGTCATTGTGAATGTAGTAAAAAACCAGTACGCTTTTATGAAAGTATCGCCATGCGAGTACCATTCTCTACCTCCGATTTTTTTGACGTCTTCGCCGCTTACAACGAAGCGGTATTTCCCGTTCAGGTACTCTTGTACCTCCTGGCTTTTGCGGTCCTTTGGGCGGCCATCCGGAGGAAAAAAGCCTTTGGCAGATGGATATACGGGGGACTGGGCCTGATGTGGCTGTGGTGCGGCGTAGCGTACCACGGGATGTTTTTCAGCGAAATCAACCGGGGGGCCTACCTCTTCGGTGGACTTTTTGTGTTCCAGGGTCTTCTTTTCCTTTTCACAGGCTGGCGTCGACCATCGGTTTCAATGCCCCGGAGCAAGACACAGCGATGGATTGCCTGGAGCCTGGTGGCCTATGCCCTGATACTCTATCCCCTGTTCGGCCGGCTTACCGGACACCATTACCCGGCTACGCCTACCTTTGGTCTTCCCTGCCCCTTAACCATTTTCACCTTTGGTATATTGCTGTTATCCCGTGATCAACCTCTTCGCCGGCTGCTGATCATTCCGACTATATGGGCGGTAATCGGAACCTCTGCTGTCGTTGCTTTTGGCGTTTACCAAGACATCATGCTGATCATCTCTGCGGCATTGAGTTGGTGGTTGGTCTGGCGAAATAAGCCCTTGTAAAGGCACGGATCCCAACTTCTCCTTTGTAAAGATGCGAACCAAAATCCTTCTTCCTCACTTAGATAGGAGAACAGCCTTTTTCATCAAAAAACAAGCATCATGAAAAACCTGTATACTGTAATCCCGATCCTGGGGGTATTGGTTTTGTTCCTCTCCTGCGCACGGGAAAACCCGGTGACCGCCGTTGACGCCGATGTTGTTCCAGACTTGGTTCAGACTGCTTTGCAGGAAAAATACCCTGAGGCGGGAGAAGTCGAGTGGTACCAATCGGGTAACAAATTCGAGGCCGAATTTGAAGCGGATGACCGGGAGACCACCGTGTTGTTCAACAAGCGCGGCAAGTTGCTGATGACGGAAACCGAACTCGAAGAAGGGGACCTGCCCCAGTCCGTCCGCGACTACCTGGCCGCCAACTATCCGGATCATCCTATCGAGGAGGCGGATAAGGAGGAAAACCGCAAAGGCCTTTTCTACGAAGTGGAACTGATGATCGACGGCCAGGAGGTTGAACTCCGCTTCGACGCCGACGGGAACTTTATCGAAGCGGAAAAGGAAGAAGCGGAGCAATAGCAGCAATATTACTTATCTTCAGCAGCATCCTAAAATTAAAAGCCAGGAAGTAATGAATATCCTCACACCTAAAACCCTGCTCTTTTTCCTGTTTTTGCTGCTCCTCCTTACCGCCTGCGGACCCCGGGAAAGCGCGGAAGAGGCGGCCGCCTCCCCCCGCCCCAACATCCTCTGGATTGTAGCCGACGATCTGGGGACAGATCTGGGCTGCTACGGCGTAGAGGCCGTCCGTACGCCCAACCTGGATCGACTGGCGGAACAGGGCGTTTTGTACGAGAATCTCTTTACCAGCACGGCCGTTTGCTCCCCCAGCCGCTCCGGCCTGATCACGGGCATGTATCCGGTGAGCACCGGCTGCCACCAGCATCGCACGCAGTTCAAAGACTCGTTGCCCGATCCGGTAGTCCCGGTTCCTGAGCTTTTCCGCAAAGCCGGGTATTGGGTGAGCAACGCCTCCGAAAAGGATTTCGACAAATTTGGCAAAACCGATTACAACTTCATCCACGACAGCGAACAGCTCTATGACGGCCCCAACTGGCGCGGCCGCGCCGAGGGCCAGCCCTTCTTCGCCCAGGTACAGATCTTCTATCCGCATCGCCCCTTTGTGGCCGACAGCACCCATCCGGTCGATCCTGCGGAAGTGAATATTCCGCCTTATTATCCGGACCATCCACTCACCCGAAAAGACTGGGCATTATATCTGGAAACCGTACAGCATGTCGACCAGGCTGTCGGTGATGTCCTGCAGCGACTGGAAGCCGATGGCCTGGCCGACAACACCATCCTCTTTTTCTTCGGCGATCAGGGGCGTCCACATGTGCGCGCCAAGCAGTTCCTCTACGATCCCGGCACCAATACCCCGCTGATCATCCGCTGGCCAGGCGGC
>Ga0209949_1000128_pt1 | contig 43732 bp, 44 predicted proteins | sample SalPonC_black_MG_FD_185711 | JGI IMG/M metagenome (GOLD analysis project Ga0209949, IMG submission 185711) | Salt pond soil microbial communities from South San Francisco under conditions of wetland restoration - Salt Pond MetaG... | ecosystem: Environmental > Aquatic > Marine > Intertidal zone... | reverse complement strand
GAAATGTCCGTTTGAGGTAACCGGAGTCATTTTAAAATATATTCATTATCAATGCTTTGCCTTGTTGGCACAGGATACGCATAAGTGCGGCTGTGGTGCCTGGTGTCTCTGGTCTGTGCGCCGGCCTCCCAAGGAGCCTCTGAATAACTCCTGGATCGCCTCTGGCTTGCAGAGCGATTCACAATCAAGGCGCGACTTTGCAGGAATGTCTGGACCTTGCAAAAAGGCGCAACGCGGAGTGTGAATTGCTCTGCAAGCCCCGAAGGGCGCGCTCTGAAGGCTGCATCTGCGGCGTTGCGACTCTTGCCAAGGGCTACGGCCATTGGCGGCGAGCCGCGCCTGGCATCTACAGCCTTCAGAGCGCGCAGAGACGATTCAGGAGTTGTTCAGAGGCTCCCTAACAACAACAGGGAATAATCATGAAAAAGCTACTTCAATGCACTCTGATCGGTGCAGTATCGCTTACAGGAACCGCGTGCAAGGCTCCCTTCAATCAGCTCCCGGATTTCGTTCAGGGAGAGGTCTTCGCGACTCAGTATGACGGTGTCACCAACGACCTCCTGACCGGTGGTCTGGGTGCCAGTGGCCTGGCCAGTGGCACGGCGCCGGGGTTTGACGATCCTCTCAACCCCACCGCTGAGGAGCTGAGGACCCTGGCAATCTACAATAATTATCGCGCCCTGGTCGATACCGTACCAGGCGGTGGCTACGGTGATTTCTTTGGCCCTCAGGTCGGTCGTGGGGGAGAAGGCCTGATACCGGGCGAAGAACATCTGGCCTTTATGACCGTTGACGGAAGCGATGTTCCGGTCACAGTAATGGTCCAGGTGCCCGACAGTTTTGACCCCAGGCAGGCCTGTATGGTGACGGCGCCTTCCTCTGGTTCCCGCGGCATCTACGGTGCAATCGGTACGGCCGGGGAGTGGGGCCTGAAAAAAGGCTGCGCGGTGGTCTACACCGACAAAGGCACCGGCACCGGTTCCCACAATCTGGCCACCAATGCGGCCCAGCGAATTGATGGGACGCTTACCCGGGATGACGGGCCTGTCCAGTTCCGCGCGCCACTGGACGACCAGGCACGGGAGGATTTCGACGCCGCCTGGCCCGATCGTTTCGCCTACAAACATGCCCATTCCCGGGTCAATCCTGAGGCAGACTGGGGCCGCCACGTTCTCCAGTCGATTGAGTTCGGTTTCTATGTGCTCAATGAGAAATTCGGGCAGGAAACCGGCAACGGCCGCAAGGTCGTGAAAGTGAAGCCGAAGAAGACCCTGGTGATCGCTTCCAGTGTTTCCAACGGTGGTGGCGCCTCTGTTCGCGCTGCCGAGCTGGACGATAGTGGTTTGATTGACGGAGTTGCCGTGTCCGAGCCCAACGTTAATCCGCAGGTCGACACCAGCTTTACCATTCGCCAGGGCAATGGCCCCGAGCTTGTCGAGCACAGTCGCAGCCTGCTGGATTACACCACGGCGCTGGCGGTGTATCAGGGTTGCGCGAATATCGCACCGGAAGTCCGGGACACAGCACCTCTGAACGCCGTGTTCAACAATTTCACCATCGCGGAGAATATCTGTAACGCTCTTTTTAACAAGGGGCTGGTAACGGGTGCCACCACCGATGACCGGGCGTCCGACGCACTGCGGATTCTGGAACAAGAAGTGGGGATTCAGCCCGAGCAGAACCTGCTGGCGCCGGTTCACTTCGGCCTGGCCGTGGCCCAGGGCATTTCCACGACCTATGCCAACACCTACGCCAGAGCCGGGGTGGAAGAAAGGTTGTGTGATATCAGCTTTGCCGCCACCGGGGCCGGGGGCGCTGTCGTGCCGATTGGCAGCGCTCAGGAGGCAGCCCTGTTCTCGGCAAGCAATGGTATTCCTCCCAGTGCCGGGGTAAATCTGGTGTATGACAACGCCGAAGGTCTGCCCACAAACCTGGCGGTCAGTGCTTCGCCCAGCTCCAGCGAGCAGGATTATGGTCTGGACGCGTTGCTATGTCTGAGAAGCCTGGCGGTGGCAACCGATGTTACCTCCGGTGCGGCGCTATCAGGTACTGCCGCAGAGCTGGCAGACCGTATTGCGGATGGCATTGCCCAGGTGCGGGCTTCCGGCAATCTCCGGGGCAAGCCGGCGGTGTTTGTCACCGGACGTGCCGACGCGATCCTGCCCATCAACCATACGTCCCGGCCCTACTTTGGCCTGAACCAGCGGGTGGAGGGCGGTAACAGTAACCTCAGGTACTATGAGATTCTCAATGCCCATCATCTCGATGTGCTGAATGGATTCCCCGGAATTGCGGGTCGATATGTGCCCCTGCACCATTACTTTTTCCAGGCGCTTGACCTGGTGTGGGCGAACCTTGCCGAGAAGCAGGCATTGCCACCGAGTCAGGTGGTCAGAACTGTGCCGCGAGGCAATATGGCGACACCGTTGTCCGCGGCCAATCTGACCCCGATTGCGATCAATCCGGCTGCCGGCGACCGCATCGTGTTCAGCGATGACCAGGTACAGATCCCGGATTGAACTGCCCGCTGGCCGGACGGCTCAGGTTGCCGGCCAGCATTGTTTGCCCCCATTCCGGGGGAGCCATATACTTCCATCACTGCACCCGGTCCGCCGGGTGCCATTGGTATTGCCATGAAGATAATCCAACCCAGTGGTACAGGGTACATGACCGAGTTGTTTAGCGAGAATAACAGGAGCGGCCTGACCAGGGACCTGATTCAGGCCCTGTTTCCGATGTTCGAGGAAGCCAGCGCCGGCGCTATCGCCGTTGATCGCGAAAGTCGTATTACCTGGATTAACAGCAGCTATGCTCATCTCCTGGGGCTGGGAAATCCTGAAACTGTCATCGGCAAACCGATCCGTCAGGTTATTCCCCAGACCCGGATGCCGGAAGTGGTGGAGACGGGCAAACCCCTGCTGCTCGATATCATGGAGCACAACAAACAACAGCTGGTGGTGACCCGCTTGCCATTTTATGACGACGACGGGCAGATCATGGGGGCTGTGGCTTTTGTTCTCTATGACGACCTGCAACCGCTGACACCGCTGGTGGCCAAGTATCGTCGTCTGCATCAGGACCTGGCGGCGGCCCGCAAGGCATTGGCGAAAAAGACACGTGGAACCCGATATAACCTCGCTGATTTTGTTGGTGCCAGCCCGGCGGCGCTGGAGGTCAAACGCCGTGCGCGCCTTGCGGCGGGAAGGGACATGCCCATACTGATCCGGGGCGAAACCGGTACCGGCAAGGAAGTCCTGGCACAGGCCATCCATGCAATGTCGGGGCGCGCGCATCAGCCCTTCGTCGGTGTTAACCTCGCTGCGGTTCCGGAAAATCTGCTGGAAGCCGAATTTTTCGGTGTCGCACCGGGTGCCTACACCGGGGCGGATAAACGCACCCGTCAGGGCAAGTTTCAGCTTGCCAATGGTGGCAGCCTGTTTCTGGACGAAGTGGGAGACATGCCACTGGCACTTCAGGCCAAGTTGTTGAGGGCCCTGCAGGAGGGTGAAGTCGAGCCGTTGGGCTCTAACTCGGTAACGGCAGTGGATGTAAGGGTTATTGCCGCGACCAGTCGCAATCTGGAAGCCATGATTGCCGAAGGCAGCTTCCGCTCTGATCTGTATTACCGGCTCAATGTCATGGAGATCACTATTCCGCCACTTCGTGACCGCCTGCCCGACCTCGGTGTGCTGTGTGAAGATATTCTTGAGAACAATGGCCAGGGACCGGAGGTGCGCAGGGAGATCACTGATGCCGGGGTTGCAGCGCTGGGCAGTTATGACTGGCCGGGCAATGTCCGGGAACTGCGTAACGTTCTGGAGCGTGCCCTGACCATGGGAGAGGATGGCGGCCAGCTCGACGCCAATGCAATTTTCCGGGTATTACCTCGCGGCGGAAGCCGTCCCGATCCCTTGCTGGTGCTGCGGCCGGTGAAGTCGCTCGCGAAAACTCTGGCCAATGCCGAAGCCCAGGCCATTGAAGAGGCCCTGGTGGCAAGTCGCGGCAATCGGACGCGCGCGGCCAGGATGCTGGGTATTTCGCGGTCAGTGTTCTATGAGAAACTGGCGCGGATGTCCTGAAATACGGACAGATGTCCATTTATCCGTACAAATACCTACGACTGACGGCAAAGTTTGTCTGGATATTCGGACAATCGTTGAGCCTTTCGTTGTCCTGTAAATTTTTAACCTATTGATTAAAATGATAAAAAATTTATTGGTACGGTTTCTGCCCCAGGCCTTGCCCGCGGACTGTCAGAACGCTGGCCAGACCAAGGCACAGGCTTTTCAAATTTTCGCGTTATTCGCCTTGTTTGCTGCAAATTTTGACTACACTTGAAGCAGATCTACCGGGGCACTTCCTGGTAGGCCGAAGACAAAAACAACGTTAGGAGACTAGCAATGAAATTTACCAAGGCCCTTACCGGCGTCGCAGCTGCGATCGCCCTGACTTCAGGCTCGGCTTTCGCAGAAGATTTGCGCTGGAAAATGCCGGTCGCCTTCGCCACTAATCTGCCCGGTCTCGGTGCCCCGGGCGGCTGGGTTGCCGAAAACCTCACCACTGCTTCTGATGGCAGCATCCAGGTTCGTGTCTTCGAGCCCGGCAAGCTGGTACCCCCTTTTGATATTCTGCAGTCTGTGTCTGATGGCAAGGTAGCTGCCGGTTACACCTGGATTGGTTACGACCAGGGCAAGGTACCTGCGATTCCCCTGTTTGCGGCTGTGCCCTTTGGCATGAAGCCCTGGGCCTATATGGGCTGGTACTACTATGGTGGCGGCCACGAAATGCTGCAGGAAGTCTACGCCAACAAGGGCTTTGATGTGCACGCCCAGCTGTGCGGCATTATCGGGCCGGAAACGGCGGGCTGGTATGCCGAACCCATCGAAACCCTGGAAGACTACAAAGGCCTCAAAATCCGTTTCGCGGGTCTGGGCGGCAAGGTTCTGGAAAAACTCGGAGCCTCGGTCACCATGATGCCCGGTGGTGAACTCTACCAGGCACTGGAAAAAGGCACTATTGATGCCACCGAATTTTCCATGCCCGCCATCGACCAGATCCTCGGCTTCAACCAGGTGGTCAAGTACAACCTGTTCCCGGGCTGGCATCAGCAATTTACCGCCCAGTACATGCTGATCAACATGGACGAGTGGAACAAGGCCACCAAAGCCCAGAAGGCGCTGGTTGAGGCCTCCTGTACTGCCGCTACGACCCGTGGCCTGGCCGAGGGCGAGTACAAGAACGGCAAGGTTCTGGCCGAGTTCCAGGACAAGGGTGTGCAGGCAGACCAGATTCCCGAGGACGTTCTGCGGGAACTGAGGGATGTCACTAACGAAGTGATGAAAGAAGAAGCCGCCAAGGATGCCGATTTCAAGCGCGTCTATGAAAGCCAGAACGAGTTCATGGAAAGCTACAAGGTATGGGATACCCGTGCCTACGTTCCGGCGGACCTCTAAGGGTCCGGGGCCAACCCTGAGCCACCGGCATATGACTGGTGCGCTCTGATAAATCTGGATGGCCCTTCGGGGTCATCCTTGTTTTGTTTTGGGCTTTCTGAGCGAGGAACTGATGTATGACGGGGTCAGATAAAGACGAACCTCATGATGTGCGGGCATCGGTGTCCGACGCCGGCAAATTTATCCATCACCACACCGAGTTTCCGACAACCTGGCCCAGCCAGGTTATGGACGCTGTGATTGCGGCCATTGGTAAAACCGCTTCCTGGCTCTGGATTGTGGTTACCGGCGTGATCATCTACGCAGTAGTGGGTCGCTATGCCTTTGGTGCCGGTTCTGTGATGCTGGAAGAAGTCCAGTGGCATCTGGCTGGTGCAGGCTGGTTACTGGGGCTGGGTTACACCCTGGTGACGGACGATCATGTGCGGGTGGATGTGATTCACGAACGGCTGTCCCTCAAGGGGCAGGGTTGGGTTGAACTGTTTGGCCTGGTGGTCCTGTTATTGCCATTTCTGGTTCTGGCAGTCTGGGAGATGGTCCCTTACGCCTACAGCTCCTGGCAACAGGGTGAAACCAGTGCGGCACCTGCCGGACTGTCACACCGCTGGGTCCTCAAGGGCGTTCTGGCATTGTCCTTTGTCCTGCTTATTGTGGCTGCGCTATCCCGTCTGCTGAAAGTCACCGCCTTTCTTTTCGGTTTTCCGAAGCCAATTCGGATCGAGTCCGGCAATAACAAGAAAGAGGATGCGTCCTGATGGAACTTGAAACCCTGTTTGTAATCGGCATGTTCCTGACCTTCGGGGCACTGCTGATGACCGGCTATCCTGTTGCCTGGGTACTGGGTGGCACCGCCGTTATCTGGACGGTCATAGGTGTTGTGGCCGTTGAAAATTTTGGTGCCAATCTCTGGTTCGACTATTCCTCCTCCATGGGGCTGGTGCCCGAGCGAATATGGAAGGTCGTGGGCAGCGAGACCCTTGTGGCCCTGCCCATGTTTATCTTCATGGGCATCATGCTTGACCAGTCCGGTGTTGCTGAAAAGCTGATGAACAGCATGGTAAAACTGTTCGGAGGCATTCGCGGTGGCTATGCGGTTACGGTGATCGTTATCGGTGTGCTGCTGGCTGCCACCACCGGTATCATTGGCGCGTCCGTGGTACTGCTGGGCATGCTCTCGCTGCCGGTAATGATGGAGAACAAGTATGACAAGGGCTTTGCGGTGGGCACGGCCTGTGCCACAGGTACTCTGGGGATACTGATTCCGCCCTCGATCATGCTGGTGCTCATGGCCGACCGGCTTGCGGTGCCAGAGGCATCTGTGGGTGATCTGTTCATGGGCGCCTTCTTTCCCGGTTTGATGCTGGGTGCCATGTACGTGGCCTACGCGATTATCCGCCCCATGCTGCAGCCCCATATTGCGCCGGTGCCGGAAGGTACGGAAAAAGTGACCTGGAGCATTGTCTGGGAAGTGGCCAAGGCGGTGGTGCCGACAGCGGCGCTGATCCTGGGGGTACTGGGCTCCATCTTTGCCGGTATCGCAACACCAACGGAGGCCTCCGGTGTTGGCGCTCTGGGTGCCCTGCTACTGGCGCTGATGTCGAAACGCCTGAACCTGAAAGTGCTCACCTCGTCAATGCAGCAAACCACACGCACTTCGGCGTTCATCTTTGCCATTTTCCTCGGGGCAACAGCCTTCTCGGTGGTATTGCGGGGGCTCGGTGGCGACCGGGTCATAGAAGATGCGCTGCTGGGCCTACCTTTCGGACCCTATGGCGTGATACTGACCATTCTGTTCGGCGTGTTCCTGCTCGGTTTCTTCCTGGACTGGGTTGAGATCACCCTGATTATCCTGCCGCTGGTGGCACCGGTGGTGCAGACACTGGGTTTTGACCTGGTGTGGTTCACCATCATGTTTGCCATGTGCCTGCAGACATCCTTCCTGACGCCGCCGGTGGGTTTTGCCCTGTTCTATATAAAAGGTGTTGCGCCGCCGGAAATTGACGTGCTCGACATCTACAAGGGTGTCATACCGTTCATCATTATTCAGCTGGTCGGTCTGGCGATCGTATTCCTGGTGCCCGAAATTGCAACCTGGTTGCCTGCTGCGGCTTACGATTAAGGAGATAATAAAATGCGTCTGGAAAACAAAGTAGCCCTGATCACCGGCGCGGGACGTGGCATAGGGCGGGCCGTTGCCGAGCAGTGCGCCCGCGAGGGCGCCCGGGTTGCTGTCGCTGACCTTACCCCCGAAAGTGCTCAGGAAGCCGTTGATGCCATTGAACAGGCGGGCGGCACCGCCATGGCCCTGGCCATGGATGTGACCGACGAGCAGGCGGTCGACCGCGGTGTCGCCGCAGTTGTGGAAAAGTGGGGCGGCCTTGATATTGCCCTTGCCAATGCCGGTATCCAGCACATCGACCCGGTACACAAGCTGGCTTTTGCCGACTGGAGCAAGGTCATGAGTGTCCACCTGGATGGCGCCTTCCTTGTCACCCGTGCCGCGCTCAAGCAGATGTACGCTGGCGGCGGTGGCACCATGCTCTACATGGGCTCGGTCCACTCCCATGAGGCATCCCCGCTGAAGGCACCCTATGTGGCGGCCAAACACGGCATGCTGGGTCTTTGTCGCGCCGTGGCGAAGGAGGGTGCAGAGTATGGGGTACGCAGCAACATCATCTGCCCCGGGTTTGTGCGGACGCCGCTGGTAGACAAGCAGATTCCGCAACAGGCCAAGGAGCTGGGTATTTCCGAGGAGGAAGTCATCAGCAAGGTGATGCTGAAAAATACCGTCGACGGCCAGTTCACCACCCTGGAAGACGTCGCCGAACTGGCGGTGCATCTGGCTGCCTTTCCGTCCGCCGCCCTGACTGGCCAGTCCATCGTCGTCAGCCACGGCTGGCATATGAAGTAACTAACAGGAGACATGGATGAGTAACACAGAGCAGTGGCCGGTGGTGTGGTCTCCCTCGGAAGCCACACTGAAACATAGCCGGATGGGCCAGTTCCAGAGCTGGCTGGAGCAACAGGGCTTTGGCCCGTTTGCCGATTATCACGCTCTGCACCAGTGGTCAATCGAGAACCTTGAGACCTTCTGGCAGAAAGTCTGGGACTACTGCGGTCTGATATGCGACACCCCGGCGGAGCGGGCATTGGGCAAGCGCGAAATGCCTGGCGCGGAATGGTTCCCGGGTATGAGACTGAACTTTGCCGGTAACCTGTTGCGGCTGGCGGATGGTGACCATGCCGACCACGAGGCGGTCGTGGCCTACTGTGAAACCCGCCCGGTCCTGCGCCGCACCTATGCGCAGCTGAAAGCCGATACCGGGGCACTGGAAGCTTTCCTGCGCAAAAACGGTATTGAGCAGGGCGATCGGGTCGCGGGTGTGGTCACCAACGGCTATGAAGCCCTGGTCGGCATGCTCGCCGCTACCAGCCTCGGAGCCATATGGAGCTCTGCCTCTCCGGATTTCGGGGTTGGTGCCATTCTCGACCGTTTCGGCCAGATCGAGCCGGCGGCGTTGATTGTGGTCAATGGCTATGGTTACGGTGGCAAGGTTTTCAAGCGTCAGCGCGATTTCGCCGGGATGATCGATGGCCTGCCGAGTCTTCGCTGCGTGGTCAGCATCGAGCAGTTGCCGGGCGAATCCGCCATAGCCGGTGACCTTGTCACCCACTGGGACCATGCCCTCGCTGAGGGCCAGGGTCAGGAGCCCTCCTTCACCCCGCTACCACCGGATCATCCGGTGTATATTCTCTATTCCTCCGGTACCACCGGAAAGCCCAAGTGCATTGTTCACGGCAGTGTCGGGCTGGTGGTCAATCACGCCAAAGAGCTGATGCTCCATGGTGATGTTGGTCCTCAAGACCGTTTCCTCTACTTCACCACCTGTGGCTGGATGATGTGGAACTGGCAGGCTTCCGCGTTGTTGACCGGCGCCGCGGTGATCACTGTAGACGGTTCGCCGGGCTACCCCGATCTGAACTACCTGTGGCGGATTGTGGCCGATGAAAAAGTGACTCATTATGGCACCAGCGCCCGTTTTATCGCCGGTTGCCGCAAGGCCGAGCTGGCCCCTGCCAAAACCCTGGACCTGCACGCCCTGCGCGTGGTGTTCTCCACCGGTTCTCCGCTGTTGCCGGAAGACTACGACTGGGTCTATAGCGATGGCGCCCCCGGGGTATTGTTGGGCTCTATAGCCGGCGGCACAGACATCTGCGGCTGTTTCGTAGGCTCCACTCCGCTATTGCCGGTACGCCGCGGCGAAATCCAGTGCCGCTTGCTGGGTGTCGACGCGGTCGCCTATGACGACGACGGCAAACCGGTGAGCTCAGGACGCGGGGAACTGGTGTGCCGTCAGCCACTCCCTTCCATGCCGGTGAGCTTCTGGGATGATCCCGGGAATGAACGGTACCTGGCGGCCTACTTTGATACCTTTGCCGATACCGCCCCCGGAGTCTGGGCCCATGGTGATTTCATAGAATTCACCGAACATGGCGGCGCGATCATCTACGGCCGCTCCGACGCTACACTGAATCCCGGTGGCGTGCGCATTGGCACTGCCGAGATCTATCGTCAGGTGGAAACCATCAAAGCAGTGAAAGACAGCCTGGTCGTCGGTCGCCAGGTCGATGGCGACGTGGAGGTGACGCTGCTGGTCATTCTGGCCGAAAATCAGACCATGGATGACGATTTACAGAAGACTCTCAAATCGCGGATCCGCTCGGGCGCGAGCCCCCGTCATGTGCCGAAACACATCATTGAGGTTCCGGATATTCCCTACACCCGCAGCGGCAAGAAAGTGGAACTGGCGGTGGCCCGGATGATCAATGGCTCATCCAAAGCGGAGAACCGGGATGCACTGGCAAATCCGGAGGCGCTTGACCGAATCGGTGATTGTCTCGCACAGGCAGGTTTATTGCCCGACTCCAAAAACCCGTAGTTTTTGTCAATTGGCCAGTTTTCATCGAACTGTCGCCGGTTTAAGGGAATGTAGAGGCCGTCCTTCTACTAAAATCTTAAGCCGGCAAGGCGAAAACAATGCTATTTTAGTAAACCTGTCACCCGATTATGAATCAGTCATTGCCCGGTTCAGAAGTTCACGGAACCACTGGCCGGGCCATGGCCGTCCTGAACTCATCCATTGTCCTGAGGACGAAAATGAAATCATCCAAAGCCAAAATCATATACACCCTGACCGACGAGGCACCGGCCCTTGCTACCCGTTCGCTACTTCCCATCCTTGAAACCTATGCCAAGCCGGCCGGCATAGAATTTGAAACCAGCGACATCTCCCTGGCAGCGCGTATTCTGGCCCTGTTTCCCGATTTTCTGGAGCAGGACCAGCAGGTTCCGGATGATCTGAAAGCGCTGGGCGAATTTACCAAAGATCCCGAAGCCAACATTATCAAGCTGCCCAACATCAGTGCTTCAATTCCCCAGTTGCGGGCAGCCATCCAGGAATTGAACGAGCAGGGCTACAGGATTCCGGAGTACAAGGAAAATCCCGGGACCGACGAGGAGAAAGAAGCACAGGCACGCTACTCCAAAGTACTGGGCAGCGCCGTTAATCCGGTGTTGCGTGAAGGTAACTCTGACCGCCGGGCACCAACCGCAGTAAAGGCCTTTGCGCGCAAGCACCCCCATACCATGGGCAAATGGAGCCCGGCGTCACGTACCCATGTGGCCCATATGCGCGGTGGCGACTTCTATTCCAGCGAGCAGTCCCTGACGCTGGACAAGGCCACCACGGCCCGGATCGTTTTCGAGAATACCGAAGGCAAGCAGACGGTGCTTAAAAGCGAACTGCCTCTGCAGAAGGGCGAAGTGCTGGACGGCATGTTCATGAGCTGCAAGGCCCTGCAGAAGTTTTTCGAAGCCTGCATTGAAGACTGCGAGAAAACCGGCGTGATGTTTTCTCTGCACGTAAAAGCAACGATGATGAAAATTTCCCACCCGATCGTATTCGGGCATGCGGTGAAGATCTTTTACAAAGAGTTGTTTGACAAGCACGGCGAGCTGTTCGAAGAGCTGGGGGTGAATGTAAACAACGGGCTTTCCAGCGTGACCGAGAAGATCAAGCAGCTACCTGAATCCAAGCAGGAGCAGATCCTGGAGGATTTGCATGCCTGCTACGAGCACCGTCCGGAAATTGCCATGGTGGACTCGGTCAAGGGTATAACCAACCTGCACGTTCCCAGTGACGTTATCGTCGACGCTTCCATGCCCGCGATGATCCGCAACTCCGGCAAGATGTGGGCCCGGGACAACAAGCTCAAAGACACCAAAGCGGTGATGCCGGAAAGCACTTACGCCACGATTTACCAGGAAGTGATCAACTTCTGCAAGACCCATGGCGCGTTTGATCCCACCACCATGGGCACAGTGCCGAACGTTGGCCTGATGGCCCAGAAGGCTGAGGAATACGGCTCTCACGACAAGACCTTTGAAATCAAGGAAGACGGCATCGTTCGTACTATTGACGGGGACGGCAAGGTACTGACCGAGCACAGGGTCGAGAAAGGCGACATCTGGCGTGCCTGCCAGACCAAGGACCTGCCCATTCAGGACTGGGTAAAGCTGGCGGTGAATCGGGCCCGTGCCACCGGTATACCGGCGCTGTTCTGGCTCGACGACGAACGCCCCCATGATGCCGAGTTGATCAAGAAAGTGGAAATGTATCTCAAGGACCACGATACCGAAGGCGTGGAGATCCTGATCAAGTCGCCGGTGCGTGCTATCCGCTGGACCATGGAGCGTCTGATCCGTGGCCTCGACACCATTTCTGTCACCGGCAACGTGCTTCGTGATTACCTGACCGACCTGTTCCCGATCCTGGAGCTGGGCACCAGTGCGAAAATGCTGTCCATCGTACCGCTACTCAACGGTGGTGGCCTTTATGAGACCGGCGCCGGTGGCTCTGCGCCCAAGCACGTTCAGCAGTTGCTGGAGGAAAATCACCTGCGCTGGGATTCCCTGGGTGAATTTCTGGCCACTGCGGTTTCCCTGGAGGAACTGGGTGAAAACCAGAACAACGAGCGCGCCCGTCTGCTGGGTGTGACCCTGGACAAGGCCACCGAGCGCCTGCTGGAGAATAACCAGTCACCGTCGCGTACTACCGGTGAACTGGACAACCGTGGCAGCCACCTGCACCTGGCGTGCTACTGGGCAGAAGAACTTTCCAGACAGGAGGGCGACCAGGAACTGAGAACCTTCTTCGCGAAGCTCTCAGAGCAGCTTGAAAACAACAAGGACAAGATTCTTGAAGAACTGAGCGCGGTGCAGGGCCATCCTGCGGATATCGGTGGTTACTATCACCCGCCCGCGGAAAAGGTATGCAGGGTGATGCAGCCCAGCGAAACTCTTAACTCGATTCTGGCTGAGGCCAAGGCGTCGGTTAAATAATCTTGCTATGACTGTTGCAGGGGCGCAAAGGCGCCCTGTGTGACCGCTGCCAGTGCCGCCGGGGCGAGTTCGATTTCCAGCCCGCGCCGACCGGCGCTGATAAAGACTGTAGCCAGTGGTTCTGCCGAAGCGTCGATAAACGTGCGCAGTCGTTTTTTCTGACCCAGCGCACTGACTCCCCCCAGCACGTATCCGGTACTGCGCTCGACCGTTTTCCTGTCGGCCATTGCCGCTTTTTTACCGCCGGCCGCCCGCGCCAGTTCTTTCAGGCTCAGTCTTGTGCTGACCGGCACCATGCCCACCACCAGTTCCTCGCCATCCAGGAGTGCCACCAGGGTCTTGAAGACCCGACCGGGATGGATCCCCAGCTTTTCCGACGCTTCCAGGCCCCAGGATTCTGCTTCCGGGTCGTGTCTATAGGTATGCAGGGTGTAATTTATGCCGGCATGATCAGCGGCTTTGATTGCGGGGGTCAATTGCTATCTCCTGTTAGTCACATCTGGCAGATGTTTGAGTTAAGCTTAGCGTAGAGTTTATTGTGGATCCGGGTTCAGTTGTTCAAGCGGAGAAGTTGTTCATGGAAAGAGTCAGGGACCGTCACACTCCCCTCAAGCGTGCGCTATGGCTCGCGCTGTCCTATCTCCTTGTAGGCTGGATCTGGATTGCTTTTTCTGACGCTCTGGTTGCACGGTGGTTTCAGGACCCGCAGGCCCTTAACGTTGCCCAGACCTGGAAGGGGGGGCTGTTTGTCCTGGTTACCGGTATTTTCCTGTTCGTAATGATTTACCGCCAGCTCAGCCATGACCGGACCCTGTTGTCACTTCATGCCAAACAGCGTGAGGAAATCCTGCGGCTGAACAATTTCCGGGAAAAAGTGATTGATCAGGCCCGTTTCTGGATCAATGTGTTGGATCTGGATGGTCGTATTGTGCTCTGGAACAGGGCTGCAGAGGAGATTACCGGGTACAGTCGGGACGAGGTGATGAATTCCGACAAGGTCTGGGAACTGATGTATCCGGATCCGGAAGTCAGGGAGAAGATTCTCGCGAAAGTGGCCGAGCTGCTCAGGGATGAAGACGCACTGGCGGGGTTTGAAACCACCATTCTGACCAAGCAGGGCCACGAGCGTGTTATTTCCTGGTACACCAGCAGTCTGAAGGGCGCTGACGGAGAGCCATCCGGCACGATTGCCATAGGTCAGGATGTTACCGACATCCGTGATGCAGAAAATATGATTCGTCGCCGGGAACGGCAACTCATCACGTTAATGGACAATTTGCCGGGCCTGGCGTACCGGTGTCTTTACGATGAGCACTGGACCATGAAATTTGTCTCCAATGGCTGCGCTGACCTGACGGGTTATACACCGGATGAACTGATCGACAACCGTGTGACCAGTTACGCGGCCCTTATCCGTAACGATCAGAATGATCGCCTGGTCGGGGAGGTGGAAGCAGCCATTGGCAGCGCCGAACTCTTTTCGCTTGAATATCCTATAGAGCGCAAGGATGGTCAGGAAATCTGGGTCTGGGAAAGAGGCAGGGCCGTTGTCGACGAGGAGGAGCTTGTCCTTGAGGGCATTATCATCGACATTACGGACCGTAAACTCCTGGAAGACGAGCTATCCGAAAGGGCCACTCGCGATGCCCTGACCGGCTTGCTGGATCGCCGTGAAGCCACCCGCCTGCTGGATGAGGAAATTAGCCGTGCCAGGCGTTATCAGCGTCCGCTTGCACTGTTATGGATTGATCTGGACCATTTCAAGCAGGTTAACGATAAAATGGGGCATATGGCAGGCGATGCCGTACTTCGCGGGCTCAGCCAGCTGTTGTCGACGAAGGTGCGCCAGGTGGATCTGGTGAGCAGGTTCGGTGGCGAAGAGTTTGTTGTGGTGTTGCCGGAAATGGATGCCGCTCAGGCGGAGCAGAGCGCCGAACGGCTGCGGCAACTGGTTGAGTCAATACCGCTGCAACTGGATGGCGACCGCTCGGTCAGTCTGACCATGAGTGTGGGTGTTGCGGTTTATCCGGACCACGGTGAGGATGCCCCACAACTGATCGCCGCCGCTGACAGAGCCATGTACCGGGCCAAGGCTGCGGGCCGTAACCGGGTTGTCATGGCATCGTCGGAGACAGCCGGCACCGCTTTTTAAACCAGACACAGGTTGAATGATGCATCGAATTGCCCGTCGTGCCTTACATACATCGCTGATTCCCCGGGATCTTTCCACGGTAACCCATTGCGATGCAGGGGCTGAAAAACCCGAGCTGGCAGGTGTCAGCAGGACCGTCGTCGATGATGTCTGGAAAAGTGCCGAGCGCCTCTACCGGACCGGAGTTTACCCCGGCCTTCAGTTGTCCGTCCGTCACCGGGGTGAGCAGGTTATCCATCGCGCCATTGGTCATGCCCGTGGCAATGGCCCCAACGACCCTGCAGATGCACCCAAGGTTCCGCTTACGACAGAGACACCCATCTGTTATTTTTCCGCGTCGAAAGCCGTTACTGCCATGCTGATTCATATACTGGCCGAGAAGGGCCTGGTGAATCTGATGGATCCGGTCTGCTATTACTGTCCGGAATTTGCCCAGAATGGTAAACGAACCATCACGGTTCATCAGATTCTGTCCCACCGGGGCGGGATCCCGGCGATTCCCAGGGAAACACCCATCGATGTGCTGTGGAACCGCGAAGAGATCTGGCGACTGCTCTGTGAGGCCAGACCAGTAGAGGTTGACGGTGCCAAGGTGGCTTATCACGCAGTAACCGGTGGATTTGTTCTGCAGCGGGTACTGGAGAAAGTCACCGGTGACACCATCGAGGCCTTCATTGACCGTTACCTGCGCAAGCCGATGGGGATGCGCTGGTTCACTTATGGCATCCGCTCCGAGCACGCCAGCGAGCTGGCGGAGAACTATGCTACCGGGCCCACGCCCCGGTTTCCGGTGAGCTGGATTGTGCGCCGGGCTTTGGGTGGGGATATCAACACGGTTGAAAATGTGGTTAATGACCCGCGCTTTCAGGAAGCAGTGATTCCAGCGGGGAATCTTTGCGGTACGGCGGAGGAAATGGGACGGTTTTTCCAGATGCTGCTGAGCGGCGGAATCTGGCAGGGCAGGCGCATCTGCAGTGAACTCACCGTCAGACGGGCAATACAGCAGTTCGGGTCGCTGCAGATCGACCGCACCATGATGATTCCCATGCGTTTCAGTGCCGGTATGATGCTGGGCGGTAGTCCGTTCGGGCTCTGGGGTCAGCAAAGTGACCAGGCCTTCGGGCATATCGGACTGATCAACAAGCTCTGCTGGGCGGACGCCGCGCGGGATATTTCGGTCACCCTGCTGACTACCGGTATACCGATAGTGGGCCATCACATACCGGCGCTGGCGCACTTTGTCTACACCGTTTGCGACCGGTTTCCAGTGTTACCGGCACATCAGCGGCCGGTCATAGCCGCCTGACGTAGTCGGTCCGGTTAATTCGCCGATCTCATGAGCCCTGCAAGCCTTGCCGGCAATGTTGCGTCGGCTCTCCAGGTTTCAGAGAGTCTGCAGCTGTCCCTCGAGGATTCCCAGCACCGACGACAGAATGTCGCGAAAATCGGTCAGGGTCTGGGTCCGCTGAATCACCTCTTCGCGTTGTTCATCCAGCCGTTCCAGCTTGGGGACAACCCGCCGGATACCCTCGGTAATAACTTCGTAAGGATAATGGTGGTCCATCACGCTGAGCTTGTTCATCTCTGCCACTTCCTGGCTCAGAATGCTGATAATGTCGTAAAACATGTCTTTATGTTGAATGCTGCTGGCTTCCCAGTAGGCATCGTCGAGAAGCTCCAGCAGCGACTGGTATTCCCGCAATGTATCGGCAACAGAAGTCTGACGCATAATTTGAAGTTCCGCCTTTCAGGACATAAGTGGCGATAAGCTTGCCAGCAATTCGATAAGGGGAGTATAGCAGGCAAAAGGAGGGGCAATGGGGAGCCGGGAATCTGTTGTGCCCTCGTTTGTCATGATTGAAGGCTTGGTGATCAAAAGCCTCGGCAGAAGCTGGTGGGCGTTGGCGGTAACGGCCTTCCCGGGATCTGGAGCGCAGACCCCGGGAGCCGGAACCCGGATTACCGCTAGGCAACCTGGCGTGCAATCCACGAATCGTAACGGTTGGCCAGAGCCCGGACGTAACGGGCTTCGGCTTCGCTCATTTTTGCCACTACCCCGTTCAGAATCCAGCCACGTTCATACAGCCCCAGAACCCTCTGCTCGTCGTTCAGGTTCACCCGCTGGTTGAACTTCTTGCAGATGGCGTCCAGTAAAGGGCGCTTTTCGGGGCAGCGGATCGGGGCCGGGCTGTTCCCGACCGGATTATTTGAAGTTCTGCGTGCGTTGGATTTCTTCATAGTGCCCTCCTTGAAACAGAAAACCCCGGTGCCTGTGCGACCGGGGTCTTCGGAGAAGCTATCCCGGCCGCTGAATCAGCTCCGGGAATGACCAGGAACTGTCAGCTGCGAATTACCATTGCCTCAACAGGCATACGGGCACTGGCCTTGTTTGCATGTGTGATTGGCATCTGGCTTTTCAAAAGCTCCATCGTGAGTTCCTGGTAGAAAATTGGCGGTTACAGTTCAAGTGTATGGACTGTCAGAATGTTTGCAAGGGGGAAGCGCACGATCAGACCGCCAGCGGGTCATTTTTTCTCAGGAACCACCCAGATTGACCCGGGTATTCTGCTCCGGTCCCACCCCCATGATCTCTTGCCAGGTCTTGTGCAGGATCAGGGCATCGTTAGCAGCGCGGTGGACAGGCAGGCCCAGGTTGCCGATAACCGCCTGGCGGAACTCGGACCAGTGCTGTATCTGCTCTGCATCCAGCAGCATGGAAATGGACTCAAGCTGGAATTGCGGGCGGATGGCGGCGGTTTTATACAGGCGATGAAGCCAGAAACTGTCAAACGCCCAGGCATCGCAGAATACCTGCCCGGCCAACAGCCTGTTGAGGGCACTGGCGACCTCGGAAACAGGTCTGCCTTCACGCTTGAGTCTGTCCCGGGATATGCCGTGGATCCGCTCGGCGCTTTCTGACCAGTCGAGCCAGAGTACGTGGGGCTGGATCAACCAGCTGTGCAGCTGACCGTCGGGCATACACACGCCTACCTCAATCGGGTAGCCGGCAATCAGATCAAGGCTGGACGCCTCGAAGTCGATAAAAGCTGGGCAGATATTATTTTTCATTATGTCGTTGTTGTTTTGAATCCGTTGCCAGAGTTTAGCCCCCTGTTGCGCCAGACGCGAACCCGGACGGGTATTACCCTGTTACAATATGTTCAGGCAGTGTAATGAAGGCGCCTGCCATTCGCCGATGCGCAATTACCGGAATGGATTGATGATCAGAACCGTTGTAGTGATTTATTCGGGGGGTATGGACTCCTTTACCCTGCTCCATAGGGCGCTGGCCCAGGGGCATGCGGTTCATGCCCTGTCTTTTGACTACGGCCAGCGCCATGTTCGTGAACTGGATTGTGCGCGGCAGGTCTGCCGGGCCCTGGCCATACCTCATCAGGTTATTGATATCCGTGCACTCGGCGGCGTTATGGCCGGCTCCGCGCTGACCTCGGAGCTCCCGGTGCCGGAAGGTCATTACCAGGAAGACAGCATGAAGGCAACGGTGGTGCCCAACCGCAACATGATCCTGCTTTCCCTGGCAACCGGTTATGCGGTCACCGTTGAGGCGGATGCGGTCTGGTATGGTGCCCATGGCGGTGATCATGCCATCTATCCGGATTGCCGCCCGGAATTTGTCGAGAAAATGGACGCCGTCTGTCGTGTTGCCAATTACCAGCCCGTTGCCATCGAGGCTCCGTTCATGGGCTCTGACAAGGCCCGCATCCTGTCAGAGGGCCTGAAGCTCGGTCTTGACTATGGTCAGAGCTGGACCTGCTACAACGGTCGTGAACGTGCCTGTGGTCGCTGTGGTTCCTGTGTCGAGCGGCTTGAAGCCTTTGCCGCCAACGGGGTCAACGATCCGTTGCAGTACGAGGTTGCAGGCTGATGTACCGGGTCAAGGAAGCGTTTTACACCCTCCAGGGCGAAGGTGCGCAGGCAGGACGGGCTGCGGTGTTCTGCCGTTTCAGCAAGTGCAATCTCTGGACTGGCCGGGAACAGGACCGCGCCAGTGCCATCTGTAATTTCTGTGATACCGATTTCGTCGGAACCGACGGCCAGAACGGCGGGCGTTTTGAGTCCGCCGAAGCTCTGGCTGGCCACCTCAGAAAGCTGTGGCCTGATCAGCCGGGCGCGCCTTACGTGGTCTGTACCGGTGGTGAACCCCTGTTGCAGCTTGATGACCCACTGGTGGATGCCCTTCATGCCGCTGGCTTTGCCGTCGGCGTTGAGACCAACGGCACCCTGCCGCCGCCAGCGGGTATTGACTGGCTCTGTGTGAGCCCGAAAGCCAATGCGCCGGTGGTGATTGAACAGTGTGACGAGCTGAAGCTGGTTTATCCGCAATCCCTGGCCATGCCTGAGCGCTTCACCGGTATCAAAGCCACGCATTTTTTTCTGTCGCCGATGGCATCGCCCACGGTAACCGGGGCAGAAAACGATCCGGTGAAACAGAGCAATACCCGCAAGGCGACCGATTACTGCCTGGCCAACCCCCGCTGGCGACTTACCCTGCAGATGCACAAGATCATTGGCATCGACTGATAACAGTGACAGTGCCTTTAGTCAGAGGGCGAGATCGGTATAGACAGGATCGTGGTCTGACGAGCGCCAGGGTTCATCTGCCGGCGCGGAGAGGGGCCCCCGGTAACCGATCGCGGGAAATTCTGCAGCGTTGATTTGCCAGGCGCCGGCATCCACGACGTAACCGAGCAGTTGTGCAGAGCCCAGGCTGTAATCCAGGCTGCCTTTTCGGCCCTGATAGCGAAAAGTAGTCTGGGGGCAGTCCCCGGGTTTGCAGTCATGGTGGGTGCGGATCAGGTTGGTCAGTCCGGCCTGTTCGAGGCGCTGCAGCGGCCACTCGCGGGCATAGCTGTTGAGGTCGCCGGTGACCAGGGTACCTGCGAAATTTCCGGGCTCTGATAGTGAGTCCAGCCAGCCTGCCAGCTCGTCTGCGGCGTCAGAACGATGCCTGGCAAAACACCCCTGGCCGTCCCGCTGGTCTTTATCGGCACCCGTGGCACCGCCGCAGGCTTTGGATTTCAGGTGCGGGACCACAATCCTGACAATGCGCCGGTGCTGATCGCCCAGGGGCTGAAACAGCTGGGCAACGGGGGGACGGCTGCCCTGGCCAAATGTCCCGCCGGTCAGTCGCAGCGGTGAACCCACCGTCCGTACCCGGTCTTCGCGGTACAGCAGGTCTGTGCGGATGGCGTCAGTGCCGGCACCGCCGGGTGTGGCCACAAACCGCCAGTGCGGACCCAGTGCCTTGGCAAGCTCTGCGATGGCGCTGTCGGAACCGTAGCCATCGTTTTCCAGCTCAGCAGCGGCAATGACGTCGGCATCCATGGCGGAGAGCGCCGCAACCACTCGCGAGACCTGAATTGCAAATTCCTGTCTGTTGCGGGCGCCCCGGCTGGTTCTGAAGTGACCGTCCCGGCCTTCGCCGTTGAAAAAATTACCGAGGTTGAGGGTGGCCACCCTCAGTGTCGTGGTGGCAGATCTCACTGGTGCTTGCGGGCGCGGTCCGTGCCGATACAGGTCGGGTTCGCTGGCAGGCTGAAGTCGCCAATGGCCAAACCGGTAATCCAGAATGCCGGACAGCCCGCTGATAAGGTCTCCCGCACGGACCGGAACACCCCCGGCCAGCCGGGTGGCCGGCCATGGCAGGGGGTCGGGGTTGCGGGTACTGCGGTTATCGTCCAGGCGCAGGCGGTTCAGTGCCTGCTTGTGCGCGAGATTCTGCGCTGCCTGGCCCGGTGCCAGCAGCTCGGTCGGGACTACCTGCTGCTGGTCGGCCAGAACCAGCTCGCCGAAGCGGGCAAACGAGTAATGACCGATAAGGGTCAGTGGCCGGCTCAGTGCGACCCGCATGTTTTCCAGATGTTCCGGCGGTTGCTGGTCAGGCCAGGGCAGTTGCACGGGAATGGGGGCAGGAAGCTGGCCGGAGCCGCAGAGGGTTATAGCGGAGACCCTGGTCAGTTCGGTGAGGTCATGATATTCCTTGACCCGACCGGTAACCCTTACCCGCATACCGACGCTACCTGCGGCCCGCCGGGTATAGATAAACAGCGCCTCCGAGGTGCGTGGGTCGGCATCGGTTTCGCCATCGGCCTGCTGCAGATAGAATCCGCCCCAGCCTCCCGGGGCGCGGGAATCCAGAGTGATTATTCCTTCCACGGTGACGGTCTGGCCGACCAGAGGGGACGAATGGCCCTGGCCCTGAATCTCCGACATTCCGAGAGCATCGTCACCGCAGCTCGCCCAGACCTTGCCGGAAACCGCCAGCACACCGACCAGCAGGCTGGTCAGCAGGTGGTAAGCCGGACCAGGAATCAGATCAGGCCTGCCACTGCTTTGATAGACCTCTCCCGGGCCGATTCACCAATACCCAGTTGTTCCTCGTTGACCAGTTCCAGTTGCTGGGTCATCGGGTCCGGATGCTGATGGTCAGAGCCCAGTCCCATCCGGGCCAGGAGGTAAGGTGCCAGGGCGGCGCGGGTGTTGAGTCCAAGGCGCTGGTCCTGCATACCATAGTCGGCGGCAACGATGCTCTGCTGGTCAGCATTTAACCGGCTGTCCGGCATCACCAGAATGGTAATCTTGCGGTTCCAGTCGTCGTCTTTGCCCGAGCCATTGCGACTGCGCTGGCGCAGAAGTTCCGGGTTGCCCCGGAAGCGGCTCAGGGCAAAATCGCGGAACTCACGGTTTTTGTCGCACCAGGCCCGCAAGTGCCAGCTGTTGCCGACACAGACCAGGGTGTGGGGTTCGAGTGTCTGCTGTTGAACACGGGCAGGGCTCAGCGAGGCGTACTCGGCTTTCAGAACCCGCCCCTGGCGGGTTGCTGCAATCACAGCGCGCATGACTTCAGGCCGGATTATCCGCTGGGGGCCGCGCACAATGGTGCTTTCCGCGACGCTCAGATCCAGCGAGTCAAAGGTGTTGCTGAGGCTGTCCTGCCGCGCCAACAGGTCCTGATACTCCGAGATCTGGCCGGTAGTGACTTTGGGCCGGAAATGGGCGCTGGGCACATATCCCTTGAGGTGGCGGTCATAAACCAGATTGTCTGGTCCCAGTTCCCTCAGGTAGGTGTTAATGTCTTTCGAAGCCTGCTGACGACCGATACCAAAGCTATGGCAGATGTGATTTGTGGTGAGACGTCCTTCCCAAAATGCAACAATCTCTATCAGTCGGTAGCGAAGCAACAGATCCCATCTAATGGGCCAGTCCGTTTTTTTCATACCCAGACGCTCATGATTGGCGTGAATTGCATCAAGCGATTTACATCATTTTATATTCAGGCCGCCAGGTAGTTGCAGTTCAGATTCATCATTTTGCCCCTGATCGTTCCGTGGTCTGTTACGTGGCCTTGATATGAAAATATGTTAATTCAGAGCCCACTAACCCGCAAGCAGTAACGAGAATTTCGGCAAATGCTTACAGGCGGAGTCTGGTGTGGAACCGGCGGCACTGTTTTAATTTACACTGTAGTCATCTTCCGGTGCTGCATTGATATTCTATAATCCCTTCATCATTCACCGAGCCCCGGAGCCCGCCAGATGACCCGCACGGTCACTTCGCTGTCTGCCCTGATTCTGAGTATTGTTCTGCTGGTCAGTGGCAATGCCTTCCTGATGACTCTGCTGGGTGTGCGCCTGAGTATTGAATCCGTTTCCGCAGACATCATAGGCTGGATTCTGGTCTGTTATTCCATCGGTTTTGTGCTGGGCACCCTATACGTTAACCGAATTATAAGCCGGGTTGGCCATATTCGCACATTCGCCGCTTTTGCTGCGATGGCGGCGGTCTGCGCACTGCTTTATCCGATGGCAGTGTCGGAGCCCTTGTGGGCGCTTTTACGGGTGCTGTCCGGTTTCAGCGCAGCCAGCGTGTTAGTGGTTATCGAGAGCTGGTTCAGCAGCCGGGCGACCAACGCCAACCGCGGCACACTGTTCGCGGTCTATCAGATCGTTTTCTACTCCTCAGTAGCCGGCGGACAGTTACTGATCAATGTGGGGGAACCTTCCTCTTTTGTCCCATTTTCGCTGGCGGCGACACTATTGACGGTTGCTCTGATCCCGCTGGCGCTGACCCGCATGGAGGCGCCGGCCGTTGAAGCAATCGAGCGGTTATCGTTTCTCACGCTTGCACGGGAATCCTTTACCGGAGTGTCCGGGGCACTTGTCTGCGGTGCCCTGATCGGCTCTTTTTATGCCCTCGGCCCTGTTTATGCGTCCTTGGCCGGACTGGAAGTCAGTGGTATTTCCAGGTTTATGGCCAGCGCCATCATTGCCGCCATGATCCTGGCCTGGCCCATGGGCCGGCTCTGTGACCTGTTCGACCGTCGTCGCGTCATGTTCTGGGCGGCTTTGATGGCTGCGATTGCTGCTGTTCTGGTGGTTTTTTTCGGGGCCGGAAAGTTGTGGTTGCTGACACTGCTGGCGGGCCTGTTCACCGGCCTGTCGGCTGCGCTTTACCCGATTGCGGTGGCGATCACCAATGACCGCATGGCAAGTAACCGGATCGTTGCCGCCAGTGGCACACTGCTGCTCAGCTACGGTATTGGCAGTGTTATCGGTCCGATTGTGATGGCTCAGCTGGTGGCAATGCTCGGGCCCAATGGCCTTTTTATGGGCAGTGCGGGCTTTCTGGTGCTGCTGGCGGCCGCTACCCGCTACCGTATTGCCAGCACGGCCGATATTCCTGTGGCGGATCAGCAACACTTTATTCCGGCCATGCCGGAAAGCTCCACGGCGCTGGTTGAAATCGACCCCCGCAATGAAGAGTTCCACGAGGTCAATGAAGAGACCCTGCCACCCCATGAACCCGAACCCGGTCGTAGTCATTAATAGTTTCCCATTCAGGTTGCCCGGCGTTTGCTTTTAATGACCATCTGTTTTAGAAGGAATCATTAGCTTACTATTGGTGCTTTCCGATGCTGAATAGTGCCTTTCCAGACTGGAGTGCCGAATATGAGAGCCGAGTTTCCTTTTGCTGTTGCCCGGGTAACCCGTCGCTGGCGCAAACTGCTAGATGAGCGGCTGAAAGATCTGGGTGTGACCCAGGCCCGGTGGACCACCATGTTCTATCTGCAGCGGGGCGGTGAAGGCCTGACCCAGCGCGAACTGGCAAAGTTGATGGCGATTGAAAACCCCACCCTGGTGCGGTTGCTCGACAGTCTTGAGCAACAGGATCTGATTGAGCGTCGCCCCTGCCCCAGGGATCGCCGCGCCCGCCGCCTGTACCTGACACCTGACGGAACGTCATTCATGAACATATTGAACGAGCGCGCCGCGGAACTTCGGGAACAGATGCTGGCAGGCCTGAGTGATAAAGAAATCAGCGATACAGTCGAGGTCTTCCACAGGATTCTGGATAACGCCGAACGTCAGCAATAGCTCTTTCTTGCGCCCGGATGCTGCAGACTCATGATCTCCACCGACAATACGGTAGCAGGCCTCAGGGCCCGGTACGGCGAGCGCTGGCGCTGGCTGGCAGTGGCAACAGTGATGCTCGGCACTATGGCAACGGTACTGAGTGCCACGGTCGTCAATGTTGCCCTGTACGATATCATGACGGAGTTCGGAATCCGTCAGGGTCAGGTTCACTGGCTGGCAACCGGTTTTATTGCCGCCATGACGACTACCATGCTGACCAGCAGTTGGCTGCTGGACCACTTCGGGCTGCGTACTACCCTGGGCACGGCTATGGCCCTGTTCAGCCTGGTATCGTTTGCAGGCGGATTTGCCAACAGCCCGGAACTGCTGATTCTGGCGCGGGTTGCCCAGGGCGCGCTGGCCGGCCTGATGCAGCCCATGGGAATGTATCTGGTGTTCCGCATTTTCCCGCGGGACCGTCGGGGACAGGCCATGGGTATCTATGGCATGGGGGTCATCCTTGCCCCGGCGCTGGGGCCGGTGCTGGGTGGTTTCCTGGTAGACCAGCTTGACTGGCGTTATGTGATGTTCGCTCCCGTTCCGGTGACCTTGCTGGGGGTATTGATGGCATGGCGGTTTCTGCCATTGCCGCCCGACCGCCCGCAACCCTACCGTTTTGACTTGCCCGGGCTGGTACTTCTGGGCCTGACGGTTGGCGTCAGTCTGGATGCGCTCAACCGGTTGCAGCACGGTGCGCTCGAGGGCCCATGGATTGCCGCGGAGGGCATGGCGGCGGTGGTGTTGCTGACACTGTTTGTGCGCCGTGAGCGGCGAACGCCCCATCCATTGCTCAGCATCACCCTGTTCCGGCGACGCAGTTTTCTGTTTGCCAATCTTGGCGCTGCGGCGCTGGGGCTTGCACTGTTTGGCTCAACCTATCTGGTGCCTTTGTTCGTGCAGACTGCCCTTGAATTTTCTGCGACCGAAGCGGGTCTGCTGATGTTGCCGGCCGGGCTGGCACTGGGTATGACTTTCCCGATTGCCGGCCGGCTGGCAGACCGGCGCAGTGCCCGCAGCCTGGTGCTATTCGGTATCGGAATGTTCGCATTGTCAGCGACACTGTTTGCGGTGTCTGATGTCACTCTGGGTTTCGGATGGCTCGCGCTCTGGACCGTATTCGGACGGGTTGGTCTGGGCTTCATGTTGCCTGCGCTCTCCACCGGCGCGCTCAACCCGCTGGAAGCCCATGAACTCGGCGCGGGTTCGAGCACTATTAACTTTACCCGGCAACTTGGCGGCGCTTTCGGTGTCAATCTGGTTGCCCTGACCATTGAGTTTGGCGAGCACAGTGGCGGCGTTCCCACCATCGGTGCATTCCATTCCGCCTGGTGGCTGGTGGCAACGTTTGTGCTGGTGGCAGCAATACCGGTCTCGAGGATGCGGACCAGGCGCTTGTTCTATGCCGACCGTCAGCAGACCGGTTATGATGGGGATTAGTGAAGTATCTGGAAACGTTGTATGGCGAATAAATTTCTGACGGCAGTGGTACTGACGACACTAATGGCTCCGGGTGTAAATCCCCTGTGGGCAAATGCCGGCAAAAACCCGGAAGCCCGGACGGGTGGGGACAAGATTGGTCAGGCTGAGCCGGATGCGGATCAGACTCCCCGCGTTCCGGTGTTCTCGATTGAAGGGGACCTGGCGGGTCAGCTGGCGGTGATAAAGGCCCGATACGAAGACACGTTTGCCGCAATCGGAAACCAGAACAGTCTGGGTTACCTTGAACTGGTCAAGGCTAATCCTGTTGTTGACCCCTGGCTGCCCGGCGAAGGGACCGTTATCACCCTGCCACGGCAGTACGTCCTGCCGGCTGTCGAACGCAAAGGCATTGTGATCAATCTGGCGGAATACCGCCTGTACTATTTCACTGGCGCCGGGGTTCAGGTCTATCCGGTAGGGGTGGGTACGGAAGAGAATCCGTCGCCGCTCACCGACGCCAGGGTAACCATGGCCCTTGAATCGCCGGCCTGGTACCCACCGGAAAGTATTCGCGCTGAATATGAAGCTAATGGGGAATATCTGCCCCGGATGATTCCGCCCGGGCCTGGCAACCCTCTGGGGACTCATGCGCTGATGCTGAGCGAGAGAGGTTACCTGATCCACGGTACCAATAAGCTTTTCGGTATCGGCATGCAGGTAAGTCACGGCTGTTTCCGGATGTACAACGAGGATATTTCCCGTTTTGTCTATGAAGTCAGCAAGGGCACGCCGGTGCGGGTCATTCGCGAGCCGGTGAAAATCGGGATGCGCGGCAACGAGATCTGGCTGGAAGTCCACCGCCAGCAGGAAGAGTATAGCGCTGAGGACCGCGAGGCTCTCTGGCACAGGGTGTCGGCCACCATTGAGGCATTTCGCGAGCAACGTCCCGGGGTTGAAATGCAGCGCAGCGCTATCGAGGAGGCTGTGAATCTGGCCGATGGCCTGCCCCGGATGATCGGTGAGCAGCTTACCCGGGTTGCGGGAGAAAGCGCCGGTCCGGGTCGCAGCACTCCGGACGGTAAGGGTATTCCCCAGCAACTCTGGTTCTGAACAGCTGGCTCTGAACTACCGCTTGTTTTTTCTGTCTGCCCTTAAGACCAGTAATTTCCGGATTCGTCCACTATGATGAATAGACAGACCGGAAACTGCACCCGGAGGATAGATGGCCCTGAACATGAATAATCTGCCCGGCCGAGTCAGGCATGCACGTCGGCTGTTTCTGTGGCTGACCCTGGCGCTGGCAGGGTTAACGCTCTTTCTCGGTTCAGTCCATCAGCATGTTAATGCCCAGCAGCCATCGGCCCCCACCGGCCTCGTTCTTACCATAGACGGGGCTATCGGTCCCGCCACCATGGATTATCTGATTCGCGGCATGGAGCGCGCCGAGGCAGACGGCGCCGAACTGGTGGTTGTCCGGATGGATACCCCGGGTGGACTGATGGAGTCCATGCGCGGGATCATCAAGAAGATGCTGGCTTCCGGAGTGCCGGTTGTTACCTGGGTTTCCCCAGCCGGGGCAAGGGCCGCAAGTGCTGGTACTTACCTGCTTTATGGCAGCCATGTTGCTGCCATGGCCCCTGCCACCCACCTGGGCTCGGCAACCCCGGTACAGATGGGCGGTCTTCCGGGTATGGACGAGCAACAGCCGGAAAATAATGACACAGAGGCCGAGAGCACAACGGACTCAGCGGCGGATCAGGATGCCCAGACGGATGCCGACGGGGAATCCGCAGAAAAGCGCCGGGGCGGAACCGCGATGGAACGCAAGGTTCTGGAAGATGCGGTCAGCTACATCCGCAGCCTCGCAGAGCGCCATGGACGCAATGGGGACTGGGCTGAAGAGGCGGTGCGCGAGGCGGTTAATCTGACCGCCGAAGAAGCGCTGGCGAGAAATGTGGTGGATGTGGTCGCGTCGAGTCTGCCAGAACTGATGGAGCAGGTCGATGGCCGCACCGTGGTCATGGCCGGTGGCGAACAAACCCTGAATACCCAGGACATTGAACTGGAGCGAGCAGATCCGGACTGGCGCACCAAACTGCTCTCGGTTATTACCGACCCCAACGTTGCCTACTTTCTGATGATCATCGGTTTTTACGGTATCGTTTTTGAACTGGCCAATCCGGGCTCCATTATCCCGGGCGTTATCGGGGCCATCTGCCTGATTCTCGCACTCTTTGCTTTCCAGGTGCTGTCGGTAAACTATGCAGGTCTTGCATTGATTCTGCTTGGTCTGGCGTTTATCGTCGGTGAGGCTTTCATGCCCAGCTTTGGGATTCTGGGGATCGGAGGCATAGTGGCGTTTGTGACGGGCTCCATTATCCTGATGGACGGCAGCAACCAGGATATCTCTTTACCAACCATCGGTGGCACGGCTGCCGTTGGTGCAGGGTTTATTCTCTGGACAGTCGTCCGGTTTGTCGGTTTACGACGACGACCACCCGTCACCGGTACGGAAAACAGCGCCCATCAGCGGGTGTCTGCGCTGGATGACTTTCAGCCTGATGATGGCCAGTATTTTGGCCATGTCCGCTTCAGCGGTGAGCGCTGGAATGCAGTCAGCAGCACGCCCGTGAATGCGGGTGACCATCTTGAGGTGAGCGCTGTCGAGGGGCTCACGGTATATGTGACCAGGGCGAAAGCTGAACAGGAGGCACGATGAATACAGGCGAACTGATTCCCTATATTGTCCCAGCGGTGATACTGCTGCTTATTCTGGGCGCGGCCATCAAGATTCTGCCCGAATACGAGCGGGGCGTGGTGTTCTTCCTTGGCCGGTTTCAGGGAGTAAAAGGTCCGGGGCTGATTGTTGTAATTCCCGCTATTCAGCAGATAGTCCGGGTGGACTTGCGGGTGATAACTCTCGACGTCCCAAGCCAGGATGTGATTTCCAGGGATAACGTGACGGTCAGAGTGAATGCGGTTCTGTACTTCCGTGTGGTTGATCCTGAGCGGGCCATTATCCGCGTAGAGGACTTCGGCTCGGCAACCAGTCAATTGGCCCAGACCACCCTTCGCTCCGTGCTGGGCAAGCACGATCTTGATGAAATGCTGTCGGAACGCGACAAGCTCAATTCAGACATTCAGGAAATCATCGATTCCCAGACCGAGGAATGGGGCATAAAGGTTGCGAACGTGGAAATCAAACACGTTGACCTGAACGAATCAATGATACGGGCCATTGCCCGCCAGGCTGAGGCTGAACGCGAACGGCGCGCCAAGGTTATCCACGCTGAGGGTGAACTCCAGGCCTCGAAGAAGCTGGTGGAGGCAGCCGACGTGATGTCAACCAACTCCGGGGCCATGCAGCTTCGCTACATGCAGACGCTGGCCGATATGAGCAACAGCAACTCGTCTACCATCGTATTCCCTCTTCCCATCGAGATGATGTCCACCTTCATGGACAAGCCAAAGCGGGAAGAGTAACTGTCCAGAAAGAAGAAAGGCCGGCAGATGCCGGCCTTCTTCGTAGCAGAACAACCAGCCTTATTTCTGGCTGGCACGCTCGAGCATACGCTTGGCACGCTCGTTCGCTTCATTAGCAGCTTTCTGAGCCGCTTTTGCTGCCGCCAGAGCTTCGTCAGCTGTCTGCTGGGCAGAACGGGCTGCGCTGGAAGCGCTGTTCGCGGTGTTCAGTGCATTGTCAGCGGTTTGCTCTGCAGACATTGCGGTTGCATTTGCATCTTCGATGGCACCCTGATCATTGGTTGATGCACAACCTGCGGTCAGTACGGTGGCCAGGGCAAATCCTGCAATTGTAATTTTACGCATTCATTATTCCTCTTGTCGGTCGTCTTGTTTTCTGGTTTCCAGAAGTCTGGACTGTACACGTCCTGTAAAAACGGGTCCGACGGCCAACAGCCACCGGAGTCGTTAAACAGTGTAAAACACTCTGGACGTAGTTGTTAACCAAGCATAAGTAAAATTGCGTGTCTCATGACGCGAAAGTAATGGAACCGGCGACCTTGAAACCGGCTGACGGCCCCCCTGGAATGAGTCAGGGCAGAATCCGGATCGGTGTCCCGTCGGCAACCAGATCCCAGATTTCGTCCATTTCCTCGTTGCTGACCGCAATGCAGCCGTCGGTCCAGTCCAGTCCCAGATAGGCGAATGCCATGTCCCCGACATCGTTGGGCAGTCCATGAATCATGATGCTTCCGCCAGGATCAAGTCCCCAGGCGGACGCCAGTTCCAGGTCTTTCTCATTGGGATAGGAAATATGTATTGATTTGTAAAAGTCGCTGTATGGGTTACGCCAGTCAAGGGTGTATTTTCCCTCGGGGGTGCGCTGGTCGCCCTCATAGAGTTTATGTCCGGCCGGATTGGCACCGAGCCCGACACGATAGCTGCGGATAATCCGGTCGCCGGCCAGCAAGTACAGCCTTCTTTCCTTCTTTCTGACCAGAACCTCACTCACCTTCGGGGTGGAATTACCCATAACCTCATCGACCATCGCCAGTTCTGTGGCCAGAACCGGTCGGCCTGCAAGTGCTGCCAGAAATACCACCAGGGCAATCCGGGGAGCTATCCACCGGATCTGGCGGGTGTAATACTTCCATGTTGTTGGGACCGCACCCGGGTGTTGCATTAACATACGCTTTTCTGATTAAGATATTTCCATGTTATAGCACAGGCTGTTGTTTGATCGAACCCGGGTTTGTCGGGTTTTTTTGCTAAGCCCTGTTACTGCTGTCCATTTTCAGACCAACCTTGGTCACACTGTCGGCCTCGGTGGCGCGTGCCACCAGAATTACAGGCCCGACTTTGACCTTGTCACCGATAACCGGGTGGCCTTTGGTCCGGCGGGCAAAGCATTCGGCCAGCGACAACTCTGGCGGCAGCTCATCGAATTCGATGCCGTAAACCTGTTCTACATCGCCCAGCAGAGCGTCGCCGTTTAGAACGAAATCGCCGAAAAATGCCCGCTCAGCCAGATGTTTGGAAGTACGGCGACCGCTCAGCGCGCGGCCCAGTTCCGGCACCACTGCGGGGGTGGCAAACATGGCAATGACGTCGCCAGTGCAGACCTGCAGGTCGGGACTTGGCGGCAGGCAGTCACGTTTGCGAAAGATACCGGCCAGAGCCGTGTTCTCGGGAAGACGCAGCTGGCCCAGGGGCCTTGGCACTTCCCAGGGTTCGCCCCGCAACGGGAACAGCATCAGTTCATGATCCCCTGCAGCTGGAACGTCCAGAGGAAGGCGCCGATAAGGCTCCTCTCCCGCCGGTACCTCCAGTTTCAGGCTGCGCGCCAGCGGCGCCATTGTGGTGCCCTGAACCATCAGGGACACGAGTACGATAAAGAAGGCGATGTGAAAAATCAGTTGAGCCGATGGCAGGTCGGCGATCACCGGAAACAGGGCCAGTACAATCGGCACGGCGCCGCGGAGCCCGACCCAGCTGATAAACCCCAGTTCACGGCGGTTAAAACCGAATGGCCACAGCGTCATCATCACCGCAAGCGGACGAATCAGGAAGATCAGTGCAAACGCCAGTATCAGGCCTCCGCTGGCTAGTGGCAGCAGCTCGGACGGCGATACCAGCAGCCCCAGGATCAGAAACAGGCAAAGCTGGGACAGCCAGGCCAGGCCGTCGTGAACCTGCAGGATCATCGGCATCATCCGCACCGGCCGATTGCCGATGATCACGCCGGTCAGGTAGATGGCCAGGAATCCACTGCCACCGAGTTCATTGGTGCCGGCAAACACTGCAAGGCCGGCGGCCACCACCAGCAGCGGGTAGAGTGAGGGCGTCAGCCGTGACCGGTTGGCGAGGTTGACGACGACAAAGCCGCCTACCACCCCGGTAACGCCACCGATGCCGAACTGTTCTATCAGCATCCATAGCGCCCCCCAGCCTTCCGAGACACCTCCTGCGCTGATCATGGTGACCAGCATCAGGGTGAGGAAAATCGCCATCGGGTCGTTGCTGCCGGATTCGATTTCCAGCGTGGCACTGACGCGCTCGTTCAGGTGCAGACCCCGTCCCTGAAGCAGTGAAAACACGGCAGCGGCATCAGTGGAGGAAATGATCGCGCCGATCAGCAGGGCAGTGAGCCAGCCCAGATCAAACACCCACCAGGCTACCAGTGCCGAACCCAATGCGGTGAGAAAAACACCGAAAGTAGCCAGCATCAGGGCCGGCCTCAGGCCGACCCGAAAGGTTTCCGCCCGGGTCCGCATGCCGCCATCCAGCAGGATGACCCCCAGGGCCAGGTTGGCAATGGTGAAAGCGAGCTCAAAATTATCAAACTGAAGCCCGCCGGGGCCGTCCTCGCCCATCATCATGCCGACAATCAGGAAAATCAGCAGTACCGGCATACCCAGACGACTGGACAGCGGGCTGAGCAGGATGCTGATAACCAGCATCAGAGCGCCGATGAGAGTGAGTGTGGCGTCCATGTTAGCGACCGCTCAGTGAGGTTTCAGCTTGGGCTTAATGAATGGCCCGGTAAGACTCCAGCAGTGCTGCCATATCGTCCGCCAGTTCAGACACCTGTTCCGTGCTGGTTTCACGCTGGGCAAAGCCACGCAGACCCATGATCTGGGCCTGAATCAGACGGGCCAGACGGGCACAGTGGGTATCCGGTTTCAGTTCTCCCCGTTCCCGGCCCCGTTCCAGCGCAGCGGCAATGGAGGTCTCGATACCACAGAGCAGGCTATTGGCCTGGCCGGCGATACTACTGTGAGTGTAGCTGGCTTCCAGTAAAGTTTTTACCAGCATGCACGCCCGCGATGGCTCGGAACTCCCCGGTTGGCAGCAGGCGATCGCGATGTTACGCAGATAATCCTGCAGGGCGTCGATGATCGGGACCTGCTCTGTGAGCAGACCATCCAGTTCGGTGCGGCCTTTCCGGGCATAGGCATCGAGGGCCTCGCTGAACAGTCGGTCCTTGCTGCCGAAGGCGGCATAGATGCTGCCCGGCCGCATATCCAGCGCCTGCTCGATCTGCTTCATGGATGTGGCGTGGTAGCCGCGTTCCCAGAACAGGTAAACGGCTTTCTCCAGTGCGGTTTGTCGGTCATAGCGTGCGTTTCTGGCCATGGGACTGCTCAATGAAAGGCAAATATCAGTTTGCTGACTATAACTTGAGTGATTGCTCAATAATAGTTAAGCTTGGAGTGCGGTTTGTTTCATGACCAGCTCTCAAAGGAGAATTACATGAGCGACTTTACCTTGCACACCGTTGATTCGGCGCCGGAAAAATCCAGACCACTGCTTGAAGCCTCGCAGCAGGAAATGGGCATGATTCCAGGCCTGCATGCCGTTATGGCAGAGTCACCCAATGTCCTGAATGCTTACCAGACGCTGCATCAACTGGCGCTGGACAGCAGCTTCGACAAAGACGAAATTACCGTTGTCTGGCAGACCATCAACGTCGAGAACGCCTGCCACTACTGTGTGCCGGCACACACCGGCATTGCCAGGATGATGGAAGTGTCAGACGACATCACTTTTGCCCTGCGGGATGAAAAACCGCTGCCCAGCGACAAACTGGAAGCCCTGCGAACCTTCACCCTTGCCGTGATGAACAAGCAGGGCAATGTCAGCAAGTCCGATCTGGATGCGTTTTACAGCGCGGGCTACAGGCAGCGCCAGGTTCTTGAAGTCATTCTGGTGCTGTCCCAGAAGACGCTGAGCAACTACATCAACCACATTGCCGAAACCCCGGTTGACGAGCCCTTCAGGAAATTCGAGTGGAAAAAGGCCTCAGCTTAAGGCGATAACCCTGGCCATCAGCCTTCGCCAGTCGATGGGCAGGACCTCTTCCAGGCTCTTCAGGTGGGGGTCTGTGCTGGCGAGAAGCTCGAAGGGCTTTTTGCTGCCATAGATTACGGTGTTGTTGGTTTTGCTCTTGAAGGCCAGCACCACCGCGAACTCTTGTTTTAACTGATTGAAAAAAGGCCCGTTCAGATCCGGGGTGCGATGGTAGTTGAGCGCTATCCAGCCACTGTCAGTCAGAACCCTGCTGCATTGTCTGATAAACTCCCGCTGAACCTGAATCGGGCTCATGCGCTCGGCGCTGTACATGTCTGCCAGAATCAGACCAGTGTGGCCAGCGGGCAGTCCTGCAAGGACATTGCGGGCATCTTCGATGGTTACCTTGAGGCGTGGGGAATCCGCCAGGTCGAAGTATTCACGCGCGACGTCGACAACGGCCTGCCGCAGTTCGACGGCATGTACCTGGCACTCGGGTAGCAGATGCAGCAACGCATTGGCGATGACGCCACCACCAAGGCCGAGAATGCTCACGTGCGCCGGCTGGCTGAAGGCAACCGGCAACAGCATGGCACGACTGTATTCATGGACCGGCAGGTGAGGACGCCGACGGGCGATCTTGCTCTGTTCAAAGACTGAATCGAAGGTCATTACCCGATGCTTGCGATAGTCGATGACCAGAATGCCGCCGAGGTCATCCCGGGCAAAGTGAACAATATTGCCTTTCAAGCCAGTGTCCCCAGTGGTGTGTCAGGTGCCGATGCCATGACAGCCGGTTACGCAAGACGTTTGGCTGCTGCTTCGGCGCCCTTTGCGGCGGCCAGTTCGGCCGCGCGCTGGCCCGCGGCATCTTGCAGAGAGGGATCCGCGCCGGCATCCAGCAGACACTCAACCAGATCCACCCGGTCTGCCATGGCCGCCGCCATCAGGGCTGTCTGCTGTTGCTGATTGGCGGCGTCCGGTTCAGCACCCCTCTCCAGCAACAGTCTGGCAGTGTCCATATGACCATTGCGGCAGGCAAGTATCAGCAGGCTGTCGCCTTCGCTGGTCCGGATGTTCAGGGGTACGCCCGCCTCCAGCATCACATTAAGAGGACCCGTTCCACCGTTTCTGGCCAGTTCGAAGAGTCCCTGTAAAAACGCGATGGCATCCTCGTCCTGTCTGGTGGCCGGATGCTCGGGTTTGCCTCTGTTGTCGTCGCTCATGGCTTTTCCTGGCGGTCCCTTGTTGTCATCTGGTTTCCGGCGATTGTGGACAGACCCATGCCGCCACTGTTAAAACCATACTACCAGCCAAGATAAAACCAATCAGGTTTCAGGAGAAAAGTAACGTGGACATCAAGGTTCGAGGCATAGCAGAGGGACAGCCGGTACCGGAAGAATTTGCGTTCGGCGTTTACAACGAACAGGACCACATGAGTTTCGGCCCCAACAGGAATCCCGAAGTAACCTGGGAGGGGGCACCCGAAGGCACCAGAAGTCTGGTGATCATGATGTTTGATCCCGACGTGCCCAGCGTGGCGGATGATGCCAACCAGGAAGGCAAGACAGTTTCAAAGGATATACCCAGGGTGGATTTCTTCCATTGGCTGCTGATAGATGTGCCCGCGACCACATCACGCATCCCTGAGGGCGTGGACAGTGACGGCGTGATCCCCAAGGGCAAGGATCCCGGCCCGGGTCCGGTCGGCATTCGCGGGGTGAATAATTTCACTCAGTTTCTGGCAGATAATCCTGATATGGCCGGCACCTACGGCGGCTATGACGGCCCCTGTCCGCCCTGGAATGACGAGATCATCCACCATTACCATTACGAGGTGCATGCGCTGGATGTGGAAAGCCTGGGTCTTACCGGCGAGTTTGACGGCGCTGCGGTACGTGAGGCCATGGACGGGCATGTACTGGCGAGTGCAAGGGTGACCGGCACCTACACACTGAACCCGGACCTGCGCTAGGCGCCTGTAAGCGTATGCCAGGATGGCGAGGATAACTCCCGTTGACGGTTTGCCCGGGTTGTAACAAACCGGCCGGGTTTGTGTCGTTGCAAGTATCATCCATTTCAGACCTGACCGGGAGTTATCATGCGTTGTCTCCGTTTTACCGCGGCCCCCCTATTTCTGCTCGCGATCTGGGTCGGTGCTGCCCAGGCCGATGCCAGTCGCGAAGTCTATGGGCCCTTCCAGGAAATACTCGAACAGTTTGTGACGGAAAAGGATCTTGCCGGCGGAGGTCTGGTGTCGGCCTTTGACTACGCCGCTGCCACAGACCAGGCAAAGACCTTGCAGACGCTGGCGAGCCAGCGTGAAGCTCTGGCGAAATTTGAGCTTTCCGGTCTTGAAGGGAAAGCTGAGTCCGTCGCCTTCTGGATCAACGCCTACAATTTTTTCATGCTCAATCAGATCCTGACGGAGCGGCCGGATGGAGAGCTCGTTGAATCGGTCTGGGATTATGGCGGCCGGGTGAATCCATTCGTCGATAACGTGTTCGAACGTGAAAAGTTTGTGATCGACGGGAAAGAATACAGCCTGGACCAGATGGAAAAGCAGATCCTGCTGGGCAAGGACTATGCCGACAGGGGCTGGAAAGATGCCCGGGTTCACTTTGCGGTCAACTGCGCCGCGGTGGGCTGCCCGCCCCTGCGGGGTAGTCTCTACACCGCCGACAGCCTTGAAAGCCTGCTGGCCGAGAATACCCGCCGGGCATTTCTGACGCACTACCACCTGAAGGTTGAAGGCGAGACCCTTTATGTCACTGAGCTGTTCAAGTGGTATGAAGACGACTTCAAGGAGGCCGCCGGGTCCCGGCAAGCGTTTATTCAGGAGTGGGTGGATGCTTCTCTGGCAGAGCGGGTGGCGCAAACGTCCACTATGACGTTTATTGATTACGACTGGTCCCTGAACAGACCGTCCAATTTTGCCGAATTCCGCTAGCCTCCAGTCACTGAAAGCCGCTACTGGTGACCAGTAGCGGCTCATGGTTCTGCTGGTTATTCTTCACCCGCCTTGACGCTTCTAACGTCAGCAGCTTTCTCCGAAGCTTCATGCGGGAAGCTCCTCTCCTCATTATACCGGTCTGCCTGGCCGTTCATTGCAAGAGCGGTTGTGGCAGAAAAAGAAAGAGCAATAGCGGCGAGAATCAGTGTCAGTTTGTTCATGGTGTGGTACTCCTGTCTGGCGATAATTGACGCGGTTATTCCGGCATCCGGTTAGTCCGCGCTTACGAAATACAGACACCTGAATCACGCCTCTTGTTACAGGTTTACCGGAACTTTTCACTGCGCGGGGCAAGCGGATGGTTGGTTTTCCTGCACACCAGGCCGCCATTTCCCGTTCACCAGTGACTCGATATCCGCGAATCGAGTGTGCGCGTCTGCGACCCGGGCCAGCCAGCTTAGTGGTATGCCCCGTTCGCCACCCACACCATGAATCGCCGCCATGGCCGGCCCGATGATCCAGGCTCTGCCACAGGAATCGCCGCCGCATTGAATGTTGGCGCGAATGGCCTCGGTATAACTCCTGGCATGGCCGAGGATATGAAAGATCACCGGCATGGCCTCGTGCAGGTAGCAGGTTCGGCCGTGAGTTTCACCGGCCCCCGGTCCATCCAGTGACGACCCCGATCTCGCCAATGCCAGGCTCTGATGGTCTGGCGCCTCAGTGCTGGCGGCATCAAGTGCCGACGACATGGAATCGCCCTGGAAAAGGTTATCAAGCAGGCGGGCGGCGCAGCGAGCCCATGCTACGGCCTCATCGTTGTGATTGGTCACCCGTACTGCGGCCTCGGTCACCCTCATCAGGTCATCGGCGCCGCAGTAGCTGGCGACCAGTGGCGGTAACTTGGAAACTGCCGGCAGTTGCATGTCGTTGGCGCCACTTTCGGCGATCAGGTGCTGATCAATGGTTTCCGCTATGTGGACACCCGCTTCCTGTATGTCCGATTCCTTGTAGGTCAGGTCAATCCCTCTTCGGACAGGCGCAGCCAGCTGATCACCCGTCAGATAGCGGGTATATGGCAGCACCTTTTGCACCAGGATCCGCTTCTGTGTATCGGTCAGAGTTGTTCTGGTTGTCGACAGCGCCTCTTTAATACCGTTCTGCTCAATATTGTTCAGATTGTCCAGCGTTATCCGAGTGGGGTTGTCAATGTACCCCTGCCACTGCCCGCCAGGCCCGAAGAAGGTGCGAAAACGTCGCTGATAGTCGCGGATGTTCAGGGCGCCTATACAGGTCAGCAGGCTGTCGATCAGAACACCCGTTGCGGCGCCATAGTGGCTGACATCCCCCGTCTGTTTTCCATCGTGGGCAAAATAGCCCAGTCCACCTTCGAAATAATCGGCCTTGGGCGTCAGGAATTCCGGTGACTGGCCGCCAACCTCAAGGATGCGCGGGCTGTCATAGAGCCAGTGCAGCCCCAGGCTGGCGGCATCGGCAACCCAGCCACCGGCTATGGCTGCTATGACTGCGGGTTTTCTTTCGTTGGGCAGGTTGCTGGTCATTGGAAAATCCTTGCGGGTCATGTTTTGAAATTGCCACTTGCTAGTGCCAACTGTCTGCAGTTGCCTGATGCCAGTCACTGGCCCAGTGATCCGGGGTGCAGTCCTTGTGCAAAAGACAGTCTTTTTCTATACGGGGATAAAGCTGGGCATAGTTCACAACACTGCCCTGACTGACCCGCCGATTGATATCCGCAGGATCCAGATCCTGCAGTTGATCCCTGCCCAGAATGCTGAGCAGTTCCGCCAGCGCTTCCATGGATGAGTGATGGTAGTTGGCAACTCGCACACCCTTGTCGGTGACATCCAGCTGTTTGTAGCGGGCCGGGTTCTGGGTGGTGATACCAGTGGGGCATTTGTCAGTGTTGCACTTGCGGGACTGAATGCAGCCCAGCGCCAGCATCATGCCCCGCGCCGAGTTCACGGTTTCGGCTCCCAGAACCAGGAGTTGTAACATATGAAACGCGGAGAACACCTTGCCGGAAGCGATAATCCTGATGCTGTCGCGAACACCGATACCTCGCAGGGCGTTATTCACAAAATGCAGGCCATCCCACAGCGGCATGCCTACCGAATTGGTCAGCTCCACTGGCGCGGCACCGGTGCCGCCTTCCCCGCCATCAACGGTAATGAAATCTGGCAGCAGACCGGTTTCCCGCATGGCCTTGCAGATACCCAGGAACTCCCGCCGGTTGCCGGGGCATAATTTGAAACCGACCGGTTTGCCACCGGAAAGTTCCCGCAGTCGGGCAATGAACTGCAGCAGTTCCAGCGGACTGGAAAAGGCAGAGTGTCCGCGGGGCGACAACACATCCTCCCCCATGGGCACCATCCGTATGCGCGCTATTTCCTCAGTCAGCTTGGCGGCGGGCAATACGCCGCCATGGCCGGGCTTGGCACCCTGGGAAAGCTTGATCTCGATCATTTTGACCGCCTCGCGGCCTGCCTGCTCGGCAAAAAGCTGCGGATCAAAGACACCCTCTGGCGTGCGGCAACCAAAGTAACCGGTTCCGATCTGCCAGATCAGGTCACCACCGCACTCAAGATGCCAGTCGCTGATCCCTCCCTCACCGGTATTGTGGGCGAAATTCCCGAGTTTCGCACCCCGGTTCAGTGCCATCACGGCATTGCAACTCAGCGCACCGTAGCTCATGGCCGAGATATTCAGCACTGAGGCGTCGTAGGGTCTGGTGCACTGCGGCCCGCCAAAACTGACCCGCAGATTGACCGGCAGGCAGGTTTTTGGCGCCAGGGAATGATTGAGCCATTCGTAACCGTCACGATAGACATCGAAGATGGTGCCGAAGGCACGGGTGTCGTCGTCCTTTTTGGCCCTTTGATAAACCAGGCGGCGAAATTCCCGGGCGACCGGAGCGCCATCAAGATCCGATTCCACGAAGTATTGCTGCAGTTCCCGCCGGAACGATTCAAACAGATAACGGAAGTGGCCAACCACCGGATAGATCTTGAGCAGGGTATGTTTGTTCTGGGTCAGGTCATGAAAACCCAGAGCAATCAACGGCCCGACGATCAGCCAGGCCCAGTTTATGGCGGTCCAGAGCATGCCGGTGATAACCAGCATCGCGCTCAGCGCCAGACTCGAGAAGATAAAAAATTGACGGAAGACCATGGGGATAATCCTGTTTTTCAAGACTGGTAGTTCAACAAACCGGACTGTCAGGCGGGGCAGGCGCAGCCAAAGCGTGGAACACCTCCGGCACCGCCAGTTCCAAGAAATGTTATGCGCAATTTATCTCCCTCTGAAGCAAGCGGTTGATGACTGCCGATACCACTTTGTCGCCGTGACTCTCCAAATTCGTTTTGCAAGGTTATCTGAGCCTTAGCCAGAGCGCGACACTGGCGGCGCTTTTATCAAAGCACATGGTTCAGTGGAATGGATTACGATGCGACCAACTTGCCGTCCAGTGAGGATCCGGGGAACAGTTCTGGCTCTTCATGGCCGAGATTCGGTTCTGGCGTTCGGCTCGCCGGATCGTTCGTCACCCATTTTTGCAAGAAAGGAACGGTAAGCTTCGGATTGATGGAGAAGTTCACGACCAAGCGCGGTCAGGGCATCAACTTGCTCGACCTCCAGAGCTGCCGTAGGAAGTGAATTATATTTGCTTCGTCGGGCAGGGTCTGCAACCTGGTTAAATGTCAGGGTTGCGAAGTGAACGTCAACAGGCGGCTTGCCATGCTTTCGATTCCTGCTGGTGTATGCTCCCCATGCCAGAAACTCCCGTCGTGCCTGGGCAATGTTTTCGCTGGTCAGGGTGTTGAACGCCGCATCAAAAGAGGCTTCCAGGGTATCAAGCATCCCGGGCTCGCTGCCGGAAACTGCCCAGGGGTATGGCGGATACACCTGGGCATTCACCAGAACAACAAGCACGTTTTCAACCTTGTCGAGAGCCTGCTCGGAAAAAGCACCGGCCATCCTTTTAACATCGCCACGGTGGGCAACCGGACTCATCATCGAGCCCCGCACACCGATGTTGTCGGTAATGCCGCCATCGGCGAGATTGAGGTATGGCATATTCCCAGGCTCAAGATAACGAGCCAGACCCTGAGCGACGCCAAATTTCCGGGAGAGCAGGTCCCGGGTTTCCAGGGCCTCGTTGATCCAGAGTTTATTTTTCGAGGAACATCCGGGATGATTTTTAAGTCTCACTGCAGCGAATGCCGGTGGAACCGTTGAAGACGCCATGACCGCATGGGCGACGGGGTAAGGGTTCAGATCAGAGCAAAGCAGGTCAAACTGCTGCTGGATAAAACTGAAGGTCAGGGAATTATTCAGGTCCGTGGCGTTGATGATGACGAAGGGTCTTGCTCCCCGAGACAGATCGGCAAAGGTTTTGCCGTCGAAAATCTGGTCATTCAGGAACTCTGCCATCAGGTCCGAGCGGTTAAAGCCCGGAGATATCAGCCTCGCCATATTGAATGGATTGGCGAGCATCCAGGCATAAGTGCGCGGCCAGTTGCGAAGCAGAAAACGCGCGCGGAAGTCCTCGAACAGGCGGTCGCCGAACAGGCCATAGTAGGCAGCGGTGTAACTGCCGCCGGAAACCGCTGAAATCACATCAACCTGGTCCAGCAATCTGGAGGGCTGGCCGTCGATCACGATGGTTTCGTCACGCAGCGCTTCCAGCACGCCGTAGGACAATGCTGCGGCCCGGGTGCCGCCTCCGGAAAAGGCCAGAACCACAAACAGCCGGTTGTCATTGTCAGGGAGCCTTGATTCGAAGTCGTATCCTGGCTTTTGGGGGTTACCGCTGATGCCGGAATTGATTGCACCGACCGAACAGCCGGTGAGGAGGAAAACCAGCAGCAGGATGTCTGTTGCCACTTTTGGAATGCGGCCAGGGAATTGATAACACAGACGAGCCATTTTACAGCCTCGGTGTAACAATCGGGCGAGTTCATGGGTCAGCTAACCATAGACCAATCCGACGGCCAGGGTAAAACGCAATGACAAGATCCAGAGTAGAGTTTGCAAACGGAAACGGCCAGATGCTGGCCGGCATGCTGGAGCTTCCAGCCAGCGAAAAGCCCAGAGCCATCGCCCTGTTTGCCCATTGCTTCACCTGTGGCAAGGACATTGTCGCCGCATCCCGGATAGGGCGAGCCCTGGCAAAGCATGGCATAGGCGTATTGCGTTTTGACTTTACGGGACTGGGCAGCAGCGATGGGGATTTTGGCCATACCAGTTTTTCCTCCAATATTGAGGACCTGCTCTCGGCCGCCGAATTCCTTGAGAAGCATTATCAGGCACCACGAATGATCATCGGTCACAGCCTGGGCGGCGCTGCTGTACTGGCGGCAGCCCAGCGCATGGCGTCCGTGGAAGCGGTTGCCACCATCGGGGCGCCGTCTACCGCTGATCACGTCCATCATCTGTTTGACGGCAAGGCCAGCGAGATTCGTGAGCTTGGTGAGGCCGAGGTGACCCTGGCCGGCCGAAAATTCAATGTGAAGTCGCAAATGCTGGACGATCTGGTGCAATGGAATACCCCGGACCACATCGGCAACCTGCGCAAAGCGCTGATTATTTTTCATTCGCCGGTCGACCAGGTTGTGGACATCAGCGAAGCGGCCGCCATTTATCAGGCAGCCAAACATCCCAAGAGCTTTATTTCCCTGGACGACGCCGACCACCTGCTTTCAAAGGCAGTGGATGCGGAGTATGTTGCGGATATGCTGGTGGCCTGGTCAAGCCGGTATTTATAGCGCCATGACGTTAGCCCGGCATCTGAAAGGCCAGCGTATGCGCCAGTTTCTGCAGTTCATCTGCGCGTTCAAGGTCGTTCAGGAAACGTTGCGGAATACCGGCAACACCGACCTGTGCGCCCACCAGTGCCCCGGTCAGCATGGCTCGGGACTGATTCTGACCATCGCCGCGACGTCCGACGCCGCATGCAATGCATCCCGAGTAATGTGGCGCCTGGCTCTGAGTGGCAGTTCCGGATGGTCCGGGGCAGGTTTTCGTGTGGAGACCGGTTCAAAAGCCAGCGTGCCGTCTGCTAACCAGTTCAGGGATTGTTGTGAAATGTGTGCATCCAGTTTATCGCCCTGAATCAGCCGGGCGATAATGCAACCGTAGCCAACCCCCATGGAGACCATGGTTTCGCTGCTCTGGGTCAGTGCCGTGTTGTTGGCAATGGCCCGGGACATCCGCGCGGGCTCGGTGGCCACCGCCATGGTCTACCCAGACCGCACCGGCGAAATCTACCATCTGGCGTTCAATCCGGACCAGCGCTGGCTCTACTTTCCGGATATGGAGCGCAATGAGGTTCTGTTGATCAAGGGCTATGACTCGCGAACCGACGGGCGTGCCCGCTTTGTGCCACATACCGCCTTCCATGACCCGGGCTCCCACGCCGACGTTTTTTGCGCAACCTGAAGATGTATAATATGATGCGTTAAAGCATCAATTTGGATTCAGGGTGACCCCTATGCGTACGACGGTAACGATTGAAGATTCGCTTTACCAAAAGGCTCTGGAGCTTGCCGACCCGGATATGAACAAGGCGGACCTGTTCCGGGAGGCAATCAGCACCTTTGTGCGGGTGCAAGCGGCCAAGCGCCTTGCTGCACTGGGCGGTGCTGACCCGCAAATGAAGGATATCCCGCGCAGAAAAGGTGAGCCCGGTGCCCCGTGAGTGTGCTGGTTGATACGTCGGTGTGGGTGGACCATTTCAGGCGAAGCAACGACTCATTGGTGGCCCTGATGTTACGAGATGAGGTGCTGATACATCCCATGGTGCTGGGCGAGTTGGCCTGCGGCACACCACCTGCGCCCCGGGAGCGCACGCTTGGCGATATTGGCCTGTTGCGGTCAGTCACCCAGGCGAGCTGGGACGAAGTGATGGCATTCATCGAGCGGGAAAAGCTTTACGGGCTGGGGTGTGGCCTTGTGGATGTGTCTTTGCTCGCATCCACCCTGATGACCCGGGGCTCCTGCCTGTGGACGCTGGACAAGCGCCTGGCAGCGCTGGCGGCGCGGTTTGATATCGCCTTTGACGCCCGTTGCTGATGACACTGATATACCCGGCATGATTGATGAGCCCACCATAATATGGCCGCGGTTTTAAACCATAGGATGACCCGTGTC
>Ga0209949_1000127_pt1 | contig 43893 bp, 39 predicted proteins | sample SalPonC_black_MG_FD_185711 | JGI IMG/M metagenome (GOLD analysis project Ga0209949, IMG submission 185711) | Salt pond soil microbial communities from South San Francisco under conditions of wetland restoration - Salt Pond MetaG... | ecosystem: Environmental > Aquatic > Marine > Intertidal zone... | reverse complement strand
AGCCGAGGCGAAGGTTCCCGACCTTAGCAGCGCTAAGGGAGGCGGTTCATCAACGCCGGATAAAGGAAAAAGCGCTCCTAGAAAACCCGACAGTTATTGATTGCCCGTCGCTAAGTGCATTTTGATAAACCAAGGATTAATGAAAAAAACGCTACTTAGTTCCCTCCGGACTGGCTTCCGGTTGCTTCTGCTCCTGTGTGTATTCCTGATCGGCAAGGAGGTGATGATCGCGCAGCCAAGGCTGGCCGCTTACACCTCGGGAAAAAAAGTATCTGTCAGTATTATGGATTCTCTGATGGCCCAGGAATCTGTTTCCATGCTGCTGGAGTCGGACTTTGATAACTTTAAGCAGAACCGTAAAGTGCAGGACTACCAACCTGCCGAAATTCGTATTTCCGGGGGAGCGGCCCGGTTTGATTATGATGTTGAAATCCGTCCCCGCGGCAAATTCCGTTGCATGAACTGCAATATGCCGCCTATTAAGCTAAAGTTTTCCAAAAAGGAACTTCTCCGCAAAGGATACCCCGAATGGAATGAATTCAAGATCGTCCTTCCCTGTTATTGGGGGAGAAATTACGAACAGCTGGTCATAAAAGAATACCTGACTTACCGCCTGTACATGCTGCTGACCGATTACAGTTATCGCGTTAAGCTCATTGAGCTGCAGCTTAAAGACAGCGAAAAGCCCAAACCTTTTCGCAGCATCCCCGCCATTTTACTCGAGCATCACGAAGAAGTCGCCGGGCGACTGGAAGCCGAAGAGATCGATCGCATGGGATTGGAAAGCTCCCGGCTGAAGCGGGAAGACTACAACCGCATGCAGGTCTTCGAGTTTATGATCGGAAATACAGACTGGGCCCCGAATACCAGTCACAATATGTCCTGCATGAGGCTTGAAAACGGAGATTTTATCCCAATTCCCTATGATTTCGACTTCTGCGGCCTTGTTGATGCGGAATACGCCCTGCCCAATTCAATGACCAGCTTACCCGATGTGCTCAACCGTTTCTTTATGGGCAACGGTAAGAACCGGAAAGAGATGGAACAAGCCTTCGACCTGTTCCGCGAAAAACGGGAAGAAATGTACGGGCTGATCAACAATTGTGAACCGTTGCGCCGCCGTCACCGCAAAAGCATGATCCGGTATCTGGACTCCTTTTTCGAAATCATTAACCACCCCCGGCTTTCCCGAAAGTACTTCATCGATAAACCCGATTTCCTCCCGGAGATTTATTGAAGCCTGGTCTTCTTTCCGGATTTGACAACAATTTCCTATGTTTGATCGCCTCAATGATAAAAACAGGCGTATTGATCATATTAAACAAAATCTGTCATGCTATTCCGGAAAATTCAACTTCTTATACTGTTATTTGCACTTCCCACCTTTATGCCGGCGCAGGAAGAACAACTGTCGGACCACATCGTGGTGGATCCCGTTTACCAGCAGGAAATCGAAGCCCTGAGGGCGCATCCCGCCGTTCAACGGGCTATGAAACTGATTGAAGAAACCGACGAACAAACGGTTCAGGAAACGATACACCTGACCGAAATTCCCGCTCCGCCATTCAAGGAAGAAGTTCGCGCGGTGGAATTTAAGAACATGCTTGAAAAAATCGGTGTCGACTCGGCATGGATCGATGCGGAGGGCAACGTCATCGCTCTGCGTAAGGGCACAAAAGGAGACCGTACGGTAGCGCTGGACGCCCACCTCGATACCGTTTTTCCTGAAGGCACCGAAGTAGACGTGACTGTGAATGCGGATACGCTCTTTGCTCCCGGGGTGGGCGATGATACGCGCGGACTGGGCATGGTGCTCGCCGTACTGCGCGCGATGAATGAAACGGATATTCAAACCGAAGACGATCTGCTGTTTATCGGAACGGTCGGGGAAGAAGGCCTGGGTGATCTGCGGGGCGTCAAGTATCTCTTTGGTGAAAACGGCCCCGGTATCGATTCCTGGATTTCCATCGATGGCGGCGATTTGGGCCGCGTCAATTATAAAGGCCTGGGATCCTACCGTTACCGCATCACTTTTAAGGGGCCCGGCGGACACTCCTGGGGCGCCTTCGGGCTGGCCAATCCCCACCACGCTATGGGCGCCGCCATCCGCTACTTCGTCGAAGCTGCCGATGAATTTACTGAGGACGGTCCGCGTACGAGCTACAATGTCGGCCGCATCGGCGGCGGTACCTCCGTCAACTCCATCCCCTTCACTTCCTGGATGGAGGTGGATACGCGCTCCATCGATCCAACTCGCCTCGACTCTATGGAGGTCATCCTGAAAAATGCCGTGCAGCGCGGACTGGAAGAGCAAAACGCCCTCCGACGTGAAGGCCGCCCGCTGACCGTAGAGATCGAGATGATCGGCAAGCGCCCCTCCGGAGAGCTGTCGCCGGAACTGCCTTTGATTCAGCGCGCCACGGCCGCCCTGGCGCCCTTCGATACCGAACCCCGCTACACCCGGGGCTCCACCAATTCCAATATCCCGATCTCCCTGGGCGTACCGGCCGTCACCATCGGCCGCGGCGGCGAGGGCGATTGGGCGCACTCCCTGCTGGAGTGGTGGGCCAATAAGGAAGGACATAAAGCTGTGCAGTATGCCCTGCTGGTACTGCTGGCAGAGAGTGGACTGGGAACCCGGTGACCTGTTTTTCTACCTTATTTCTATCAGTTCCCCCTTCTGTTCAACGATGGCGATCAGAGCGGGCGCGGCTCCCTGCCGTAGCGGAAGATGGATATTTAGGGCTTGCAGGATGGCTGCTACTTCTTCGGGATAGGGATGCTCGGCATACAGTTTGACCAGGCGGCCACCGAATACAGCCGATTGTGCAGGATGGACCGAATCACCCCAGTCGATCAGGAAGGGGATAATTCCAGCGGCGAGTACCCGGGCAGGATCGGTGAGCTGCCAGGAAAGACGGCTGCCGTCGGGTCGGGTACGATTTCCGCTTTGTACTTCCCCAAGTATAATGCCTTTTGTTGCTGCTTTCTCCACCCGCTGCGATAAAGGAGCGGCTTTGACTGCCCAGGTGACCAACCGGGGGGTGTCGATGGCGTCAATCTGGAAAATGCGCTCCCCGGCCGGGCCCGGTTGGTCGGGGTCGGGGCCAATAATCTCAAGATATACTTCCGGCCCGAGGGCGACCAGGGCATTACGGGTGCCCCAATTGGGATGCCGGCCGCCCGGCGTGGCGCGGACGCCCAGTAGTTGCTCAACTTTTCGAATGCCCAATTCCAGATCGGGCGTGGCGAAAACGAGGTGGTCAACAGATAGCATAATGTGAATTTGGATGATTATCACTTGTTTTGTCAGATGGCCTGTATCGGTCCCTCTGCCCTTATCCCGCTACTTTTCCTTTAACAGGCGGGCCGTTGTCATTTTTTTTTAATATTATCTTGTAAAAAACGCGAAATCCTTTAAAAATATGAAGAAAAAGATACTGATATCTACCGGCGGCGGGGACTGCCCCGGACTCAATGCCGCCATACGGGGCATCGCGAAAGCCGCCAAGCGGGCCAAAGGCTGGGAAGTATGGGGCAGTAAGGAGGCTTTTAACGGTGTATTTAGCGATCCGCCGGAACTTCTCAAACTGACGGCGAAGAAAACCGCCGGCATCCACGTCAAGGGCGGCACTATTCTGAAAACGACCAACAAGGGCAATCCGTTGGAATATCCCGTACAGGAGGCTGACGGCAGCTGGACGAAAGTCGACCGCTCGCAGGAACTCGTCGATCGGATTCATGATCTCGGGTTTTATGCGGTGATCAATATCGGAGGGGATGGCAGCCAGAAAATCTCCCAGGCGCTGTATGAAAAAGGGCTCAATATTATCGGAGCGCCTAAAACCATTGACAATGATCTGGCGGCTACCGATCTGACCTTCGGCTTTTCCACCGCTGTACAAATTGCTACCGAAAGTTTCGACAAACTGGTCACCACCGCCGAGAGCCATCACCGGGTGATGATCATGGAAGTCATGGGGCGTCATGCAGGCTGGATCGCCCTGCACACGGCGATCGCCGGCGGCGCCGAGATCTGTCTGATCCCGGAAATCCCTTATGATCTGGATAAGATTCTGGCGAAGATCAACAAGCGCTATATAAAAGGCAGGGGCTTTGTCAATATCGTGATTGCAGAGGGCGCCATACCCAGAAACGGTACAGTAGTGGGGCGTCGCGCCGCCGACCTGGGTGATCAGCACATCAAGCTCGGCGGCATCGGCAACTATCTGCGTATGGAGCTGGAAGAAAAAGGTTGTAAGCCCCAGATCAGGACGACTACGCTGGGACATATTCAGCGAGGCGGTACCCCCGTCGCCTTCGATCGCATCCTGGCAACGGCGATGGGCGTGAAAGCCTTCGAACTGGTCGAACAGGAACAGTTCGGCCGCATGGTTTCCTATCGCAATAATGAGATTGAAAGTGTTCCCCTGGAAGAAGCCGTGAAAGGAAACAAGTTCGTTTCACCGGATGGTTACCTGGTCAATGTCGCCCGCTCGACAGGAGTTTCATTCGGAGATTAGTCTGCCGATGCCCGTTTCCGCTTCCAAAGAAAAATTAGTGCAAAAGGCAGTCCTGTCGCAATAAACGCCACATCCACCAGTGATTTCTCCCACTCGTAGTAGCCGCGGATAAAGATCAGGGTGAGCAGGCCAAGCATATAGATAGCCGGCAGTACCGGGTAGAAGGGCATTTTATAAACCCCGTTTCCGCCGGTGCCTGCCCGCCGGAATTTGAAAAAAGCCAGGGTCGTCATCACATAAAACAGCAATACCGCGAAGGTCATCCCCGCTACGATATTCTCGAAGTTCTGTCGTGCCAGCAGGATGACGATGGCCCAGAAGCAGTGAGCGATGATGGCCCGGCTGGGGGTATGAAACCGCGGATGTACAAAATCAAACCACTTGAAGAACAGGCGGTCGCGGGCCATGGCAAAGTAGACGCGCGGAGCGGTCATCATGGTGCCGTTGATGCTGCCGGTTGTGGAAAATATGACGGATATGGCGATGAAGGCCGCCCCGGTTGTGCCGAATAGCTGTATGCTTGTAGCCGCCGCTACCCGGGTAGTGCCTCGCACGCCTTCAAAACCAAGTACGTAGTGGTAAAGGAATATCGCCGAAACGTAGGTTAGCATCACTATACCGATACCGATAAACATACTCCAGGGAATGGTGCGGCGTGGATCTTTCATCTCGCCGGCCGAGTACCCCACACGGTCCCAGCCCAGATAAGAGAAGACGATGAGCATCATGGTGGCGCCGAAGCGGGCAAAGGGGCCCAGCTCGGAAACGGCGGCCGCCTCGGCTTCCATCAGGTTTTCCTGCCCCTGTATCATGATGATGCCCATGATCACCAAAAAGAAGAGCCCGCCAACTTTAATGATCGTAGACAGGCGCTGGTAATAACTCGCCTGCCGGATGCCCACGTAGTTGAGCACCCCGATCAATACGATGATCAGTACGCTGATACTGGTATGCGCCCAGGGGGTCAGTGGCCGGAAATATTCAAAATAATCGGCCGTGATGATCGCCAGCCCGGCCGCCGGGCTCGTGCGTATGATAAAGAGCTGCGCCCAGCCGAAAATAAAGCCTACAAAGGGACCGAAGGCCTTATAGAGGTACACATATTCTCCGCCCGTTTCCGGCAGGCGTGTCCCCAGCTCAGCGTACATCAGCCCACCGATATAGACGAAGAGCCCCGCGATTATCCACAGGGTGATGATAGTGGTAAAGGAAGTCTGATACCCGGCAATGATATTCGGCGTAGAGTAAATACCGGCGCCTATCGTGATACCGATCAGGATGGTAATACCGTCAAAAGTGCCGAGGGTGCGTAACAGACCGGAGGATTGTTCCTTATCCGAAGAATGGGTTGGACGCATGTTTTTGTTAAAGAAAAGAATTTTCTGGAAAAATTCCTCTAATACCGGCTTTTCCTCTTCTCGTTTCCATGAATCCTTCTTAACTTTTGGAGATACCGGATATCAGAGGCGTTTCTTTCTCAATTACCCGGTCCGATATCATTAAAACAGCAAGCCATGAAATATTTATCTGAATATCGCAGCCCGGAGCTCGTCGAGCAATACCTTGAAGAATTGCATAAAGAAGTTACGCAGCCCTGGACGATTATGGAAGTCTGTGGCGGGCAAACACACAGCCTGGTGAAGAACGGCATCCTGGAACTGCTGCCCAAGGAGGTCCGAATGGTACACGGTCCCGGCTGTCCGGTTTGCGTGACGCCGCTCAATATGATCGATAAAGCCGTTTACCTGGCGGAAGAAAAGGACGTGATGCTTTGCTCTTACGGCGATATGCTGCGGGTGCCCGGCTCAAAGAAGAGCCTGCTGGAGGCTAAAGCCAACGGGGCAGACATACGCATACTCTACTCGCCGCTGGAGGCGGTGAAACTGGCAAAGGAAAATCCCGACCGGGAGGTAGTTTTTTTTGCCGTCGGCTTTGAAACGACAGCGCCCGCCAATGCGCTCTCTGTCCTGCAGGCGCACCAACAAGGCGTGCAGAATTATTCCATCCTGACCTCCCATGTCCTGGTACCCCCCGCCATACAAGCCGTAATGGAAGACGAGGAGAGCAACATCCAGGGCTTCCTGGCCGCCGGTCACGTCTGTACCATTATGGGCATCGAAGAATACTACCCGCTGGTTGAAAAATACCGGATTCCCATTGTCGTCACCGGTTTCGAACCGGTCGACCTGTTGCAGGGCATCCTTATGACGGTGCGGCAGCTGGAGAAAGGTGAAGCCAAACTGGAAAACCAGTACAGCCGGGTGGTGCGCCGGGAAGGTAATCCCGATGCCATCCGGGTGATCCGCGAGGCCTTCGAAGTAGTCGACCGCGAATGGCGGGGCATCGGAACGATCCCCGAAAGCGGATACGAGTTGAAAAATCCACTGAAAGCTTATGACGCCAATACCAAATTCAGTGTGAATATTGAGAAAGTACAGGAGAGTAAGGCATGCATTGCCGGGCAGGTACTAAAGGGAATCAAGAAGCCTTACGAGTGTCCGCAGTTCGGCAAGAAATGCACGCCCTCCAATCCGCTGGGCGCGCCGATGGTATCCTCGGAGGGGGCCTGCGCAGCGTATTATCATTTTTCGCAGACGGAGGTGGAGTAGAGGGCTGGATACTGGATACTGGGTGCGATGGAGGTTCTGAACCGAAAACTAACAATCGAGAACACTATAGAATGAAAGAACAAAAATTAAAGATGCAGCTACAGTGCCCTATGCCGAAGCTCGATTTTGAGGTGATTACCCTCGGGCACGGCAGCGGCGGATTGCTAAGCAATAAACTGCTGGACTCCAGTGTTTTTGAATTACTGAACAATGAGACTTTAGGCACCCGCCACGACGGTGCTATTCTGTCTGCCGGCGGTGCTGTAGCCTTTACAACCGACAGCTTTGTCGTATCTCCTATTTTTTTTCCCGGTGGTGATATCGGCGAGCTGGCTGTCAACGGCACGGTCAATGACCTGGCTATGTGCGGGTCGATACCCAAGTATCTGTCACTTAGTTTCATTCTGGAAGAAGGACTGCCGGTCAAGGAATTCTGGGAGGTTTTGGTAAGTGTTAAGTACGCCTGTGAAAAGGCCGGCGTACAGATCGTAACCGGAGATACGAAAGTGGTAGACCGTGGAAAAGGCGATAAGATATTTATCAATACTTCGGGTATCGGTGAGCTGCACCCAAATGCGGCGATCAGTATCGACCGGGTGTTACCTGGCGATAAGGTACTGGTGAGCGGCAATGTGGCTACGCACGGCATGGCCATCATGTCGGTGCGCGAAGGATTGGAGTTTGAAACCGATATCGAAAGCGATACCTGCAACCTAAACGATATGGTCAAAGCGCTGCTTGATGGCTTTGGCCCCGCTATTCATCTGCTGCGCGATCCTACGCGCGGCGGTGTGGCTACCGTCCTGACAGAAATTGCCAAACACGGCCGTATCGGCATCGATATCCGGCAGCAGGATATACCGGTAGATGAACAGGTCGACAGCGCCTGCGAGATACTGGGCCTTGATCCACTTTACGTAGCAAACGAGGGTATTTTCGTCGCTATCGTAAGCGAAGATATGGCCGAAGAAGCGCTGAAGACCATGCAATCCTTCGAAGAAGGCGCTCAGGCGGCGATTATCGGAGAGGTGAGCGAAGCCCATCCGGGGCAGGTGGTGCTCACCAGCCGCATCGGCGGCCGCCGGGTGGTGAATATGCTGGTGGGGGAGCAGCTGCCGAGAATTTGCTAGTGCCGAAGCCACTAGTGCGCTGTCAAGGCTAAAACTTCCTTTTGCTGTTGTTGTTAGGTCGGTATGAAAAAGAGAATCAAACCCAAAGCCGGGCAGGAGAGCGTATGGGACTACCCACGTCCGCCCCACCTGGAGCAGACAAGTAAAGAAGTTATTGTGAAATTCAAGGGCGAAACCATTGCCCGTAGCAACCGTGCTTATCGCGTGCTGGAAACCAGCCACCCACCGGTGTATTACCTGCCTCCGGAGGATGTGGATATGGATGCACTGCAGCGTCGCGAAGATAAATCTTCCTTCTGCGAATTTAAAGGACGCGCCGTGTACTGGGATATTGTAACGGAAGATGGTGAGGCCCGGGCCGCCGCCTGGAGCTATCCCGATCCCAATCCCCGTTATGCGGAAATCAAAGACGCTCTCGCCTTCTATCCCAGCGAGGTGGAGGCCTTTGTCGATGGAGAAAAGGTTAAAGCCCAGGAGGGCGATTTCTACGGCGGCTGGGTTACAGACGATATTGTCGGTCCTTTCAAGGGAGGACCGGGTACCTGGGGATGGTAGATGGGAAACAAGAAATAAAAAATTTTAACCCACCATGCGAAGCCTGGGCAGGGAGAAAAAGGAAAATGCTGTTTTCCCGGGTGCAGCAGAAAAGGCTGAACCACTTATGAAGAACAGGTTCCTGGCCCGGTCTTCTGTTTTCTATTACTACTTTCCCAACGCCCTTCTGTCCGCCGCGCATACCGCACCAGGATGCAACCACAGCAAGGAAGCCGGGAATTGGGTGCTCACGCGTTTTTCCATCAGCATAGTCAGTACTTTTTGTTTGTGGGCGCCGTTAACGGGCAGCAGCACTTCCCGGGCATGCATCAGGTCGCCGATGCCGAGGGTGATGCCGCGCTGCGGTTTTTCTGTCGCCTCCCTGAGCATGTGATGCTCGCGGGAAGAGGGTGCCAGGGTGGCTACGTGTGTATGCAATGGCAGTTCATCGGCTGGCTCCAGCAGGCCGAGGTGACCATTGAGGCCTACGCCAAGAATAGAGACATCAATGTTTCCCCAGGAAAGTAATCGTTCCCGCATCTTTTTAGCTTCTTTTTCCGGATCGTTGTGGACATCAAAACCGAGATAGCGGCCGGCGTCAACCTTAAGAGGCTCCAGGATATATTTCTGCATATACGCCTGGCCGACGCCATGGCCATCCTTGCCGGAAGTCAGGAATTCATCGAGTTGAACGATCCGTATATGCCGGAAGAGCCCGGGTCTTTCAGCGGCCTCTTCTGCGAGCAACTGGTAGGCTTGGAGTGGCGAATTACCGGAAGCGGGACAAACGATCAGGTCTGGTTTGTTTTCCAGTGCCTTTACCAGTCGTCTTACTATCCAGCGGCTGAGCTGCTCATTGTCGGAAAAGGAAAGTAGTTGCATAGTTTATTATGGATTGAAGGATTGCCCGCCGTTGTCCTGTTTCTTCCAAGACGGAACTATGGCGGATGGAAAAGGATTCAGATAAGGCCTGAGCTCCAGTTATCTCAACGGTCGACTATTCATACACGCGAAAAATTTTCTGATCCCCGGGAACCGGTAATTTTTTTCCCGACCGCACAGAGTGAGTTCGGGCAAGAGCTCCGGTACTTTTACAGGAATCACCTTGCCTCTGCCTCTCCCAGCAACTTATTGGTCAGCGTTACGCGTTGGGCCAACACCCGGGCAAGGTTGCGCCAGATGGCCGTCCGGTCGGCTTCTTGCTCCAGGTCATTGATTGCCGCTTCCCGGAAGAGGACCACCTCCGTATCGTCGCTGGCGGCAACTACCTGGGCGGAGCGTTTGGTATGGAGGATAAAAGCAATCTCCCCAAATATATCGCCTTCTCCCAATAGCACGATTGTCTTGTTGCCGATAACCACGCGAACCAAACCCTGACGGACATAGCCAAAGGCCTTACCCCCGTCATTTTCGTGGATGAGCACTTCCCCTTCCCGGCACCGGATAATAATGGCATTGTGCAGCAGCGCGTCCCGTCCCGCTACGCTAAGACCGTCGGTAATGGTATGATGCCGCTCGAAACCGCCTTCCTCATCGGAATAGAGAGCGGAACCGATCTGCAGTTCGCGGTTTTCCCGCACGAGTTGATAGTACCAGCGGCAGATGGACCGGTAGGCCTCGAAATCGATACCCCGCATCAGCGGAAGAACGGGTGAATGAATAATAGAGAGGTAGTCCTGATCGGGCAGGCAGATCATGGGAATCTGGTAGTGGTCGTCCTCCATTTTTCGAAGGGGCGCAATCGGACGGAAACCGATTCGCTTAAACATGGAATAATGCGCCGGATCAGCGGACAGCAGCATAGCTTCCCCACCGGCTTTTAGTACTTCCGTAAAACAAAGGCTGAGCAATACGATGCCGGCTGCCGATTGCTGATGTTCGGGATGAAAGGCAAGGCGGCTTATTACCGCCAGCTGCCCGAGGCGTTTTTGATCAAAAAGATCGAGCTGATACTGCTCTTGACCACCGTCCTGTTCTTTTATTGTGAGGGCGTCCATGAGGAACAGACAAGCGATAATCTCTCCGCTGTGCGTGTCCTGGCAAGCAGCCATCAGTGCATTATCCGGCAGCTGCGGAACTTGATCTTTGGGAAAGAGAGCAAGGCAGGCTTGCCGGTCTTCCTTGCCGGAAGGAAAGAAGGCCCGGTACTGTTCAATCCATAAGTCCCACTGAAGGGAAATGCTGTTAATCAGGCTGGTCAAAGTATTCCGTTTCAAAAGTAAAACGGAAAAATAAACAATTTACCGGATACTGGGGCACTTGCACCCAGTATCCGGTATCCAACATCATTTCACTTTCGTTCCTGCCGGCCCGGCGGCGACAATATCGGGATGCACCATATCTTCGTACTGGGCGAAGTTATCCTCGAACAGGGCGACCAGTTTGGCAATGGTTTCATCGTAGGCGTCTTTATCTTCCCAGGTATTTCTGGGGATCAGGATATCATCCGGCACATTCGGGCAGGATTTGGGCACCTTTAGCCCGAAGTTTTCTTCGGTGATGGTTTCTACATCTTCAAAATCACCGTTGTGGATGGCGTCAATAACGGCACGGGTATGGCGCAGGTTGATGCGCTTACCGGTGCCGAAGGGCCCACCGGTCAGGCCGGTGCTCACCAGCCAGGCTTTGGCTTTGTGTTTGCGGATTTTTTCCGCCAGCAGTTCGGCATAACGGTTGGGGTGCCACATCATAAAGGCGGCGCCAAAGCATGCCGAGAAAGTGGCCTGCGGTTCCGTAACGCCCATTTCGGTGCCGGCGACCTTGGCGGTGTAGCCCGAAATGAAGTGGTAGCTGGCCTGTTCGGGAGTGAGCATGCTCACAGGCGGCAATACCCCGAAGGCGTCGTAGGTGAGGAAAATGACATTATCGGCGTTTCCGGCAACACAGGGGATCCTGGCATTCTCAATATGATGGATTGGGTAGGAAGCCCGGGTATTCTGGGTGATAGACGTGTCGTGATAGTCCACTTCACGGGTAGACTCATCATAGACGACGTTTTCCAGAATGGTATTGAAACGGATGGCGTTGTAAATTTCCGGTTCCTTTTCCGCACTCAGGTCGATGGCTTTGGCGTAGCAACCTCCTTCGATATTGAAGACGCCGGAGTCGGTCCAGCAATGCTCATCGTCACCGATCAGTTCTCGCTTGGGGTCGGCGCTCAGCGTGGTTTTGCCGGTTCCGGAAAGACCAAAGAGCAGGCTGACGTCCTCTTTTCCGCCTACGTTGGCCGAACAGTGCATGGGAAGCACATTTTCGAGCGGCATGAGGTAATTCATGACAGAGAAGACGCCCTTTTTCATTTCGCCGGCGTATTCGGTTCCGAGGATGACCATTTCATGGCGGGCCAGGTCGACGTCGATACTGGTCCGGGAAGTCATCTGGGAAGTGTAGCGGTTGGCCGGGAAGGTACCGCCGTTGAAAATGACGAAATCGGGTTCTCCAAAGTTATTCAATTCTTCCTCGTCGGGCATGATGAGCATGTTCTGCATGAACAGCGCATGATACGCCCGGGTACAAATGACGCGCACCTTGAGCCGGTAATCGGGATTCCAGCCGGCGAAGGCGTCGACGACGAATACCTGATCGCGGGTATTGAGATAGTCGATGGCGCGCTCGCGGTTGATCATAAAGGTTTGCTTATCCAGCTCGATGTTGATTTCGCCCCAGTCGATATTTTCCTCGGAAGAAGGTTCTTTAACGATGCGCTTATCCTTCGGACTGCGTCCTGTTTTTTCACCAGAGTAGACCATCAGGGCGCCGACATCGGAGATGGCCGTGCCTTTCTCCATTTCCAGAGCGATCTCATAGAGCTCCGGTACGCTCCTGTTACGAAAGATTTTCTCGGTGTGAATTTCGTACTGCTTGAGGTTGAATGCCACAGTTAATATGTTTTAGAGGTTAAACGGAATGATTATTCAAGGGGGAACAGCACAGCCTATCCTGGCCGGAACTGTTTATTTTTTAATAAAAAAAAGCTGCAGACAGATGTTTAATCTACTACGTAAAGTCACACCCTTCATAGTAAATACAGGGAGCGGCATTACAGCCTGTGTAAATATAATCAGGAAAGGGCTATTCAGCAGTTTTTGCCTTAGAAACCGGGTTGCTCGGAAAGTTTGTTTTTATCCGGTTCCTCAGTTTGCACATCTCAAAATTAGAGGAAAAAACATTCCCTGACCCAAAGGAATGTCACCTTTCGGAATGATGTTTATCATTTTTTTGAATATCAATCCCGAATAAAGGAATGATAAAAGTCAGCATCCTTTCGGTGCATGTCCTTTTCCCATTAATTTCTACCTTAGCTATCAAAAAAGATTACACATGAGATATCTGCTTTTCCTGCCCATCTTTTTTTTGTTATCAGGGTGTAATGCTTCGCAAGAGGGGGATTCCGGATCCAGCTTTGAAGCTGGCGCCGAGTCGCCGAATATTACCATAGAAATGACCGGCGCTGAGCCTGGCGGTATGGCCTTTCTCATCGGTTTTTTGGCCGATCAGCAATTTAAAGTGGATTCGGCCCGGATCGGCGAGGGGGGAATATTGCATTTTCAACGGGAGACACCTTACGATCCAGGTATGCTTTACACCTACTTCCCCGACCGCAGTACTCTTCAGCTGCTTATCGATAAGGACCAGACTTTTACACTTAAGACAAATAGAAGCAGCCCGGTGGAGAATATGGAAGTAGAGGGTAGTCTGGAAAACGAACTATTGTACCGCAATTTGAAATTCGAACTTGATTATAATCAGCGCCTGCGCTCGGTTCAGCAACGGATAGGAATGCTGGAACCCGGTTCGGCGGAGTCTCAGGAACTCAAAGACCGGGAAGCAGCACTAATTGAGGAGCGCAAAGCCCATATCCGTGAAATAACCGGTAAGTATCCTGAAACGCTGTTTGCCAAGTTTAAAACAGCGGGTCAGAATCCCGAACCCCGGGATGTACGCCTGCCCGACGGCAGCATCGATAAGAAACGGCAGGTTTTCCTCTACCGCCGTGACTTTTGGGAGAATGTGGATTTCAGCGACCAACGCCTGCTGCGCACTCCGGTTATACATAACAAGCTCCAGCGCTACATCAAGGAAATGACCGTTCAACATGCTGACTCAATCATCAGCGCCACCCGCTTTCTGGTCGATCAGGTGCTCGACAAGCCGGAGTATTACCAGTTCTTCACCAACTGGGTCGCTTTGCAGTACCAACCTGGGCAAAGCACGCTGATGGATGCCGAGGCCATACTCGTGCACATGGTACAAAATTACTTCACCTACGACCGTTGCTTCTGGGCCGATTCCGCTCAGGTGTACGCCATGCAGCTGCGGGCGCAGGAAATGGCGGCCAGCCTGCTGGGCAAAAAAGGACCCGATGTGCAGGCCAAAGATCCCGCGGGGCAGATGCGTTCCATCTACGAGATCGAATCGCCTTACATCATCGTCTTTATGTATAATCCGGAATGTGACCACTGTATCGAGGAAACGCCTAAGCTGGTGCGCTTTTACCGCGAGTGGAAAGCCAAAGGGGTCGAAGTCTATGCCATCGGGATAGATACTGACGATACCAGCTGGCGCAACTTTATTGAGACCAACCAGATGAATTGGATCAACGTATTCGATCCGACCAATAAGGCTTTTTACGGGAAGTATTACGTCGATAATACGCCGGAGGTTTACGTGCTCAACCCCGACAGAACGATTATAGGAAAGAATTTGAACGTCGATCAAATAGAGACGGTGATCGAAGGGGATAAAGCAAGGGGAAGTTCATAAGAATATGAAGCTATTTAAACTTTTTGGCTGTTCACCAGACCAAGAGGTTGAATTTCCCCAGACAGGCCCTATGGCTGGCGAAGCGCTTTCCGGGTTTCGTACTTGGAAAGTACGGAACAGCCTGCCCCATACCCGCAGAGTCGGGGAGGAAAAGCTGAGGTCCGGGGAATTCAAGATCTTCGGTCGCAGTCCAGCTGAAAAAGTTTAAATAGCTTCTACAATAGTGGCAGACATTGGAGCACATTAGGACGGAATGCTGTTTTTTATTAATTTGTGAATCTACAAACAGACAAACCGCAAAGTAATGCACTCCAGTTATAATTTCTGGAATAGTCTGCGCCATCGACTGGTTTTCCTGCTGTGGACCTGCTTCCTTTCTTTTCTGAGTGCTCAAATTCCGGAACAACCTGACAAAAGAGAACTCGCCGTCTATGACTTACCCTTCCAGGAAGAAGTCACGGCTATTTTGCAAGATCATTTCGGTTATTATTGGATCGGGACTAATAATGGACTGTATCGCTACGACGGGCGGGAGTTCACGCGGATAGATCAACACACCGGAATTTTTGAAAAATTTTCCACGGATGCCGTCACCTGCCTGATGGAGGATGATCAAAACCGGCTCTGGATTGGAACGCAGGGTGGGATCGTTCAGCTGAGTGCAAACAGAGAGGCTATTCTCTTCCTACACGCGGAAGGACAAAAGAACGATCCGGTCCAGGAGTTAATACAGGTGGACGATAAAATCTGGTATCTCAAACGACACAGTCGGCTTTGTCGCCTGCCATTACCGAAGAAAAAACCGCATCAAGCATCTATTCCATTTACAGAGGATCAGGTGATTTTTCAATCTGATATCGGTCAGGTTCTTTATTCGAAAGACGGCTTCATCTGGATCATCGCCGAATGGAACAAGGTGTTGAAATACGATAAAAACGGTCGTTTAGTCAAAGCAATAAATTTCGATCGACCGATTTATCGAATGAAGGAGGATATGGGAAACAATCACCTGATCATCAATACTTATGATAACCTCGTCAGCCTGGATACCAAGTCTTATGAAGTTGAGGAGTTGTATTCCTTTGATTATGAAGCCCCTTTTGTTCCCAGTGTCAACATTCGCCATCTAAATACTGCTCCGGACGGTAGCCTCTGGCTGTTGAGTGAGGATGCGTACTGGATTCAGTATACAGAACGGGGAACCCATTTTTCGGAACGGTTTTTTAGCAATCCCATAGGAAAGGATGTTAAAGCTTCCGTGAGTTATTTTGACAATTTTGGTCGTTTTTGGATCGCCAGGCGTAAAGGGCTGTCAATTATTACCATAAAGAGAAAATTATTCGACAAAATCCCCAATCCGCCCTCCTTAGATCCTGGTGAATTGTTTAGTACCCGCGGCATACAGGAGTTGTACGATGGTTCCTTAATGATTGGCGGATACGCTGGGTTTTTCCGTTATTACCCTTGGAGTCAGACTTATTCCGAATACCAATTACCTGAAAAACTTTCCGGGCAATCTTCTGATTTTTATGCCTTCGACTTTCTCCTGGAAAAGGATTCCCTGTATATCGGAACCGATGGTCAGGGCTTGTATGCTATGAGTCTCGGAAATAGCGATTTGCATCCGGTATGGCCGGACTCTGTGTACGGACCCAACACGGATGGAGGTAATCAGCTGGCCTGGATATTTAGCCTTCACCGGGATGCCCGGGAGCTGCTCTGGATGGGTACCCGGCAGGGGATAAGCGTATATTCTCCGGAAGGAGGGCTCATCACCGTGCCATTCCCCCCAGAAAAGGAGCTTTCAGCAACATCAATTGAATGTATTATGGAAGGTGATAGCGGTACCTTGTGGTTAGGCACTGCAAATGGGCTGTTCAGTATATCTTCCGACCGGCAGCAAGTTGTCCAACACTCGGAGAATGAAAATGTAACGGCTATCCAAACCTTTTCCGATGGCAGCTTGTGGGTGGCTACTAATGGCAATGGCCTCAAACACTACGAGCCCGCTTCCGGAAAATGGGATGAATACACCGTTCAAGATGGATTAGCCCATAATCAGATCTTCTCTATGCTTCCCTATAAAGAAGAGCATCTCTGGTTGGGTACCTATAATGGCTTATCCAGTTTTCGGGTGGAAAGCGCTACCTTTAAAAATTATGAACGAGAGGATGGCCTGGCCAATAACGAATTTAACCGAAATTCGACCTTTATTACCCGTAACGGTAAATATTATTTCGGTTCGATCGATGGCATTATTTCCTTTTACCCACAAGAAATCAATGCATCGCATCATTCCTCCAGGATCTTGCTCAGCAAGCTTATTCAGTATAAAGCTACTTCTGATAGGCTTGTCACCCGAACGCTCGGCCTGGAGACCAATCCTCATATCCGGGTGGGACCGAATGAAAATTACCTGGAGGTTCATTTTACCACGGATCAGCCTCACAATGGTACTCAACAGCGCTTTGAGTACCAAATTCCAAGTCTTCACGAAGAATGGATCGACCTTGGTTCTGCCAACTATATACGATTAGTTGGGCTGCCCCCCGGTAGTTACCAGCTCACAATAAGAGGCACCGATACCGATGGCGCCTGGATCACACCGCAGCTGCGGGTTCCGATAACGGTAGAGCAGATCTGGTATCGCAGCCCATCGGCCTATCTGCTTTTTTCACTAATCGCCGTTGCGGTGATAGGGTTGATTTTTGCGGTCACTTTCCGATGGATGAAACTCAACAAAGAATTGGCTTTGGAACGTGACTATGGTAGAAAACTACAGGAGATCGATGAGACCAAATCTTCCTTTTTTACCAATACCGCGCACGAATTAAAAACGCCATTGACTTTAATCCAGGGACCGGCCGAAGCTATTGTTCAAAAGGCCGGAGATGCCAACCTGACCCGGATGGGCAATCTCATCCTCAAACAGAGTAAACAACTTTTGGAACTGGTCAACCAGTTATTATTGCTCAGCAGGTTGGAAGCGAAGGTGGAACACCCCCGGTTTGCCCGCCTGGACATAGTTCAATTTTGTCGCCTGGTAACAGAAAACTTCCAGGAAGCAGCGCTCCAGAAAAATATTGAGCTTGCCTTTGAAAACCCGGCACAGGAGTCCCTCCTGATGGATGCCGATGCAGACATGATGGAAAAGGTGTTGAACAACTTGCTCTCCAATGCGATAAAATTCACTGGTGCGGGAGGGGAAGTCTTACTCTCGCTGACTTGTAGTACCGAAGCGACAGACCAACAGCAGTTGATTAAAATAGAGGTTTCGGATACCGGACTGGGGATCGACCCTGAGGAGCTTGACCTGATTTTCAAACGTTTTTACCAGTCCGATCCATCGCCCGGCCGGCAGCAAAGAGGGGCGGGTATTGGACTCGCACTTACCAAAGACCTTGTTGAATTGCATCGTGGAAATATCAAAGTAAGCAGCGAATACGGTTCGGGAACTACCTTTACTATTCGATTACCCAGATACCAGGACCAAACAGAACTGGCCAAGCCGGAGCCTCGGAGCAGGGTTTTGCAGGATTTTAAAGAAGCTTTTCCTGAATTGCCGACCTCCGGAGAGGCTTACAAGGAAGTTGATGGCCCTTTACTGTTACTGGTGGAGGACCATTTCGAATTGATGGATTTCATTGCCGGCAATCTTTCCGGCCAGTACCGTATTATAAAAGCAAGCAATGGAGCGGAAGCCCAGCAGCTCGCCATTCAACATATTCCGGACCTGGTTATCTCTGACGTCATGATGCCAAAAATGGATGGACTCACGTTGACCCGGTTGCTTAAAAAGAATGAAAAGACCAGCCATATCCCTGTTGTGCTGCTTACAGCTAAAGGGGAGGAGGTGAATCGCATGGAGGGTAGGCGGCAGGGGGCAGACGCCTACCTCTCGAAACCCTTTCAAATGGAGGAGTTGAATTTAGTGCTGCGCAATCTCCTCCGTCTCCGGAAACGAATGGCGGAGCAACTGAGTTCAGGAATTGTTGCCGGCGCCGGAGTCGCTGATTTTCCAACTACGAATGAACAGTCTTTTTACCAGCGCGTCCTTGGGCTGATCGAAGAACATCTGGAGGATCCGAATTTTAAAGTTGAACAATTGGCTAAGGCCATGAACATGAGCCGTACCCAGCTCCACCGCAAACTGAAAGCGACCTCCGATCAATCGGCTCTGCAAGTCATTCGCTCGGTTCGTTTGCAGAAAGCCCTGGAACTCCTCGAACAAACCGACCTGCAGGTTGCCGAAATCGCCTACCGGGTAGGATTTAATAGTCCCTCCTATTTCACAGAAGTTTTCCAGCGCTTCTATAAAAAGTTGCCGAGCGATTGCCGGGCGATGTAGTTTCCTGAATAACCGGTGCAAAACTCCTTCCTCTCGGGCTATAGCAGGTTTTTGTTGTAATCACGCATTGATTTAAATAGCTGATTTTCAGTTACGTGTATATGTGATTTTATTCCTGTTACAAATCTTGCTGCATTTGGAACATTTCTGATATTCAACATTTTGATGTGTGCCTTACCTTGTCGGTGTCCTATTCCTAATTTAAGGATGCTCACTACCCCGCAACTGACTACTTTTTTTATCGCCTGAAGAATTTACTCGCTATTAAATGCCAATTCCAATGGGAAAACAAGACTCGGTTCGCCTGATTACGGTTTTGTATTTACTTCTTTGCTTTCTCCAACCGCTATTGGCCATTCAACACAATCAAAATAGTCACTGGAAGCTTAGTTATGACTATTGCGAAAACGAAATGACAATAGATATAGCCATCCAGGACAATAATGGAAAGGAAGACTTTTTGGATTCCATGGATCTTTATTTTGTCGATCCTTCCGGCAATGAAGTTAAATTGCTTCGGTTCCGGGAAGGCGATGGTCCAAATGTGGGAAAGGGAAAATGGGTGAATTTAAGTGCGATGATCAACGATAAGAACTATGGACGGAACTATCATTATACCATTTTTTATGCTATACCCAGAACAAATATCTCCTTTTATGAAGATCCTAACGATTCTAAACTAAAGTGGATCAGGCTCATCTGGAATACCATTCCAGCTAGCTTATCGGGAAGTGCAGTAGAAATGAGAATGCGGGGCTACTTCCGGGTTAGAGGAGATAATAGTAGTGGTGGGAGCTTCAACTGGTTGAATGACAACACCGTGCTGACCCGGCCACAATCACCTACGCTGACCGGTGCAAGCACCGATGAATGCGGGCTTATTAATTTATCGTGGCTGGCGGTGCGCACCCAAGCCTGCAGCCAGGCATTTACGGAAACGATCGTCATTTACCGCAGCGATGGAACTTCTGTAGAGGTCCCGTACCAGGAAAGAGGATCATATACCGATCAGGTAGGTACGAACCGGGTAATAGAATATGAGATCGAATATGTGCTGAAGAAAGGAGGCGCGGTCAAGCAACGAAGTCCCCGGTCTAATAAAATGACGGGTAATAGTAAAGCCCCACCCGATTTACCACGGGAAATCATGGTTTCCCGCAATATTTGTGGGGGTACGATCAACTTGTCCTGGATAAATGAAGGCTTGTATGAAAGGATTGAATTAGAATGGTCTACCGATTTGGATTTCCCGGCAGCGTCTACTACCACCGAGACTCTTGCGGGTACTGACCTGAGTTGGACCCATGATGGGGTCCAAACGAATCAGGTGCATTTCTATCGTTTTACAGTGATCGACAAATGTGGATCTGAAAAAAGCTCAGGAATATACAATGGGATATCTCCTGAGGAACCAGGTACTTTCGATTTTTTTTATACACAGGAGTACCGGGGAAATATTACACTCATATGGAATAATACCAGCGACTTCGACCATTATAAGATTGTCTACAACTCAGCTGAAGGGGAGGTCGCGATAGACAACATCCCAAAGAACGAGTCTCTTTATACAATCCAGTCTCTAACGCCCTGTATTGACTATGAATTTCAGGTTTTTGCAGTGAATTCCTGCAGCGAAACAGGGTCAGATGTAGTTACTCAATCCATTACTTCCGGTCTGGGAACCGTTTTTGACAATACCCAGGTATTTGCCTCTACCGGTAACTATACTGACAGGGTAGAAATCAACTGGGGATACCCCGGAGATCCTCCTGTACTGGATAAAGTCAAAATTTACCGCCGTCCCCTGGGTGGCACGGAGTCACAACGACTGTTGGTCACCCTCGACCCGGCTGCGAAGCAATATATCGACCGGGAAGCCACCGGAGGCGTCCTTTACGAATATACCATCACCGCTGAAACCAATTGTAATGGTCAGACCGTTACCACTACAACTGCAAACAGCCCGAAAACCATCGGCTACCGGGTGCCGGCCGCCGTCATCAGCGGCCATGTCGCTTATGAGACGGGCACTGCAGTGGAAGGGGTAGAAATTATCGTAGAGCAAACCAGTGGTGACCGGGGCTGGGCGCTCAACTTCAGAAGGCGGGATGGGACCAGAAGGGTAGAAATACAGAACAGTGACCGGCTCAATCCCAACCGGGAACTCACCCTCGAAATGTGGGTGAGTCCGAGAAGCTTGAACGGGAATTTCTATCTGCTCGATAATACATCAAACGGCAACGGCTATGGTCTTAGGTACAACAGCGGCACCAGTCAACTTCAGTTCTTCATTCAATCTAACAATCAGGAAAACCTTGTCAGTCTTGAAGGCCTGACGACGAATAACTTCCAGCAGATAACAGCTGTCGCAGCCGGCGATTCACTGCGCTTGTATATCCACCAGGAGGATACAACGTATTATGCGGCCGCTTGGTCGGGCGGCGCCATCCCGAGAAACCCACAGTCGCTGTGGCTGGGGGCAAGTGCCGACCAGCAGTTTTACGATGGACTAATGGATGAGGTCCGGATCTGGAGCCGGGCCAAGTCCCCACTGGAGGTGGAACGCGATCACGGCCGATCCATGAATAATGAGGCCGATGGTCTGGAAGCCTATTGGCGTATGGACGAAGGCGAGATCAGCGGATGGATCTACGACGTTGCCATGACGGGGACAAGGCTGCACCGGCATCACGGAAGACTTGAAAACGTAAAATGGAACCGCACGATTCCTGCTCCCGATCAGTTAGCCGCCAAGGGTTTTACCGACAGCCAGGGTAACTACCTCATCGAAAATATCCGTTACAGCAATAATGGTAACAGCGTGAAGGTGGTGCCGCGCCTGTACACCGGCTCGGAACCGCATCAGTTTTCACCGGGCAGCCGGGTGCTGTTTATCGGAGAAGGCAGCACGATCATCAATAATATCGACTTCACGGATATTTCTGCCTTTACGGTTACGGGAACCGTCTTTTACAGAGGAACCAATTGCCCGGCTAAAGGGGTGTTGTTGATGATCGACGGCAAACTGGCCGAACGCAATAACCGGCCGGTAGCCGTATCTGATTCCGGCACTTTCGAGTTAAGTGTGCCCATTGGCGAGCACTCCATTTCTGTCAGTAAATTCGGCCATGGATTTGAGAACGGCGGTCAGTGGCCCAGCAATGGTTCTCTCCATAATTTTCAGGACCGCGTCAGCGGCATTACTTTTTACGATACGACACTGGTGGCCGTGGTTGGACGTGCGGTAGGCGGAACGCGTGAGGCGGATAAAAAACCGGGGTTGGGCAAATCGAAAAATAACATCGGTGTCGCTGAAGTCATCTTCGAATCAGAAAATAATTGTTATTCCGATACCATTCGCACCGACCGAGAGACAGGCGAATACCTGGTGTATCTTCCACCTCTTAAGTATAAAGGACCCCAACTCAAGATATTGTCCGATCCGCTGATCGACTTCGGCACGCAGGAGGGGATGGACCTGACCATCATCCGGCCCTTACAAACGGTGTACGACACTACCTTACTAGGTGGCCCGGGTAGCCCGATTGGAGATGTAGATTCTGCAAGGTTTAATCTGCGCCGTGATTTCGTCTACCGTTCTTCAACAGCTTTGGATGTATCCGGCCCTGACGGCGGGCCTGTTTTAGGCGACAGCCTGTTGTTCTACGTGGAGCCGCGCACAGAGGAGTCTTTCGATATACCGCTCCGGCCCAACCCTTTTGATTACCCTGTCTTTTCCAGCGGGACCCGGTATCAGGCGCGGATCACCGTTTCGGAGAAATACATCAATAAAGATGCCGGACCTGAGAACCCCAGTCTGTGGGTGACGGATTCCGTTCCGGTTACCGATGGTCGCATCAAGGTCTTTAACGGTCTTGGCAATGCTCAGGGAAGCCAGAATAAAATGGAGGAGTGGATCGATTTGTCGCGGACGAACGGCGATACCTTATATACCTTCATCGGCGGTGTGCCGGAAATCAATGCGGATGCCGACCCCAGTATTCGCTTCACCAAGACCTTTGAAGTAGATGCCTTCACACCTGGAGGTAATCCAAAATGGACAGTAGGCGAAAACGGGGAACTTTTCCGGGGCTATGTGGTCGGAGCCCGGCCGGTTGACGGGCAGAGTTTTATTACCGAAGGACCGGAGATCGTAGAGAAGATTCTTCGCGATCCGCCCGGTAATACCTCGACGGCTTCCATTACAAAAGGCTCGACCCACGAGGAAACCTACTCCTGGTCAGCAAACCTGGGAGGATCTTTCCAGGTTACGACCAATATTAAAGCGGGGACCGCTTTCCTGGTTGGTGGCGGCCTGGCCGGAATCGGGTTTGACAACAAGGTGAAAAATGATCAGAATAATAAATTTACAGTCACCACTTCCATCGGCCTGGGTGGCAATTACGTTCGGTCAACTACTTACAACCAGACAATCTCAACCAACGGCGGATCAGAATTGGTTGGCGCGCCTAGCGATCTCTTCATGGGTAAATCCTATAATTACCTGTTCGGCATTGCCAATAACTTCGAATTAGTCCCTGCCGCCGTATGCGGAGAGAATACCGGGGTGGCTTGTATAGGTCCTGAAATCTCCAACCCCGATCCAGATGGTAGCCCGCTTCGTCTCGGCGTGAGAAAGGGCATGTTTATGGTGCCGCAGGGTTTCAAGACCACCTTCATTTATACCCAGGATTTTATTGAGAATAAATTGATCAAAAATCTTGAAAAACTAAGAAATGATCTGCTGGTCGATAATGGTCAATACCAGTCAATGCTGGGTGTGGATCATCCTCTGTTTGGCTCCAACAACGACAATCAGGAGTTGGAGGAATACGGCCTCAGCCCCAGTCCTAATGACAATAAAACTACCATAGAAGATTACATGGGGCCATCTTATACCTTCACACGAGATGAAAACATCCCCGACAAGAAAGTTCAGGTCGATTCAGTGAGATGGTATAACCAGCAAATTCGACTGTGGAGAAATGCCCTGGCGAAAAACGAAAAGGAAAAGGCGCGCGCCGATACGAAACGCAACATTTCCTTTGACGGAGGATCCAGCTATTCCTACAGCGAAAGCACCTCTTCTTCGGATACCCAATCGGAAACCTTCGAACTAGGCATGAGCAATGAAATGAAACTGGCCGCAGGAGCCGCTTTCGGCGGAAGTGGTTTCGTTTTCGGGTTCACCCTGACCATTACAGAAAATCAGGGAACTTCCTTTAGTCAAACAAGGTCGGATTCCAAATCTTACAGTTATACGCTGGGAGATAACAACATCGGTGACTTCTTTTCTGTCGATGTAAAAGACAGCCCCAACGGCAACGGTCCTATTTTTGCATTGCAGGGGGGGGAATCCATGTGTCCATGGGAGCGGGAGGTCGTTTCCAAATATCATTCTCCGGGAATGGCGCTAAGCGAATCGACCATTCGCCGGGAGGAGCCGGAAATCGATGTGGTGCCTGGTACAGTGGCGAATGTACCCCGCAGCCGTCCGGCCAAATTCACGCTCAAGCTCGGCAATAACAGCCCCACCGGCGACACGCAATGGTATGGCTTGAAGGTTAGATCCCAACAAGGATCTGTCTCCAGAATAACGGCCAACGGACGAGATGTCAGCCGCGTCTTCGCCATACCGGAGGGCGAGATCGTCGACCAGGAATTGCTCGTTTACCGCGGTACTACCGATACCGTCCGGCTGGTCATGGAGTTGTATTCGACCTGTGAGGCCAGCGCCGTCACCAACGGCGGACAAATCTTTGCCTTTGACACCATCCCGCTGACGGCCTACTTCATCCCGACCTGCTCGGAGGTGGAAATTGTTGAACCGAAAGACAACTGGATCGTCAATGTCGCCAACGGCGATAGCCTGGGCATCATCATGAGTGAATACGACCGGAACCTGCCGGAACTGGAACGGATCCAGATCGAATATAAATCGACTGCGGAAACCAACTGGACCGTTTTGCAACGGTACTGGAAAGATGTCAATGCCGCCACCAACGACCCAGATCCCCAGCCTATTCCCGAACAGATACCCTATACTCAACACCTCTGGAACCTGTCGAGTGTTCCGGATGGTCTTTACGAGATCCGGGCTGTTTCACACTGCAGCGGGGGCGCTGCCGATTATGTCAGCTTGCCGGTCACGGGCATCATCGATCAGACACGGCCACACGCTTTCGGCTCCCCGCAACCCGCCGACGGCGTCCTGGATCCCAACGATGAAATTAGCATTCGATTTAATGAGGAGGTCGACCCCAGCCGGTTGAATGCCGCCAACTTCGATATCCGGGGCGTGCTCAACGGCTCCGAAAAGCGCCATAATACCAGTGCTTCCTTCGACGGCGTGGACGACTTCATGGAAACGCCGCCCGGCATCAGTTTCGGGCAAGGTTCCTTCACCATCGAATTCTGGGCCCGCAGGCAGGCTCCCGGCGCCGCCATTCTTTTTTCCAAAGGCGATTCGCTGTCCAACAGCCTGTTAATAGGTTTTGACGACAACAACCGGCTCTTCGCCAGAGTCGGCCCCACTATGCTGAATACCAGCACTGTAGTAACAGACGACAATTGGCACCATTACGCCCTGGTTGTCGACCGTGGAGCCGATGCCGCTTACCTGTATTTGGATACCGACCTCTTGCTCGATGAACAGGTAAAAACACTTCCGGAAGGCCCCGAACCGGTCTTCATCGGCGTCTATGGGATGCAAGATGCCCCACCTGGTGGGTATTTCCAGGGCAATATTCACGAACTGCGCCTCTGGCGTGCCGTGAGAGGATCGGGAACCCTGTTCGAAGAACAGTTGAAAAAGCTTTCGGGTAACGAAATCGGCCTTACGGCCTTGTGGCCTCTAAACGAGGGAAGTGGGACGCTGGTGCCGGATATCGTACGCAAGAAAAATGCCGCCTTTAACGGTAGCTGGACGATCCTGCCATCGGGCAAATCAATCACTTTTGACGGCAGTCCGGTAGACTATGCACTTAAAGGTAATCAAATAATTTATACCCGGCAACATGACTTCACGATCGAGTTCTGGATGAAAGCCGGAAAGAGCGGCCGGCAGATGACCCTCCTTTCGAATGGAAAGGGAGATCAAACCGACGGCGTCTCTTCTGACTGGAGCATTGAACTTAGCCCGGGCGGTCAGCTGGAGATACGGCAGAATGGTATTGTCTTTCCTGCGATCGGAGAAGATATCCTGGATGATACCTGGCATCATATTGCAGTCGTTACCCGTCGTCGGGCCAATATCAATGTTTATTTAGACGGACAGTTGCAGGACAGTCGCCGTACGGAAGCCTTCGATGAATTTTCAGGACCCAAGATCTGGATCGGCTCGCGCGGATGGTTTGATGGTGTCGTGGAAAAACGCGATCAATACTATGAAGGTCAACTCGACGATTTGCGTTTCTGGAACAAAGCCCGCACCCGTGTACAGATCGATCGCGACAAGAACAACGCACTGAATGGAGATGAGCTTGGCCTTTCGGCCTACCTTCCCTTTGAGGAGTTCAAATTGGATGGTGGGGTTAATACCGGCAGCACAACAGGCACCTTGAATGACCTGGGGCCTTTCGCTTACGATTTGGCAGGTAACAATGCCGTTCCACAGCTCAGTGACGAGGATCCCGGTATCCGGCTGCCGCGTCAGGAAAAAGCAGTCGATTTTACGTATGCGATCAATGAAGACAAGATCATCCTTACGCCGACAATTCCGGAGGCCGACCTCGACAATGTCATTCTCGATGTAACGGTGAAGGAACTCTATGATATGCGTAGTAATCAGATGGCCTCACCGATCACCTGGACGGCCTTTGTCGACCGCAACCCCCTGCGATGGTTGGAGAATACCCTTGCCTTTGATCTGGAGGTAGGTGAACCCCTCATTTTTGAGGTGGACATCGAAAATAGTGGCGGTCTTGAACTTGGTTTTGATATCCAGGGCCTGCCGACCTGGCTGACGGCTTTCCCAGCCAGCGGTTTTATTCTTCCCCGGAGCCAAAAGACAATTACCTTTCGCGTGAGTCCGAGCCTTAGCATCGGCAGCTACTCGGTGGATGCAAACCTGGTAGTGGATGGCCTGGACCTGAACGACAAACTCATCATCAATCTGAACGTCAATGCTCAGCCACCAGACTGGACGGTAGATCCTACCCAATTTGATTTCTCCATGAGCATCGTCGGAGACCTTGATATCGGCGGTTCTTTGTCTGATGATGAAAGAGATCTCGTAGCTGCCTTCGTCGGCGAAGAAGTACGGGGTGTGGGGCATTTACAATACCTTCCTGACTTTGACCGCTATGAAGTCTTTCTCGATGTGTATAGTAACCAGACGGAGGACGAAGCGCTCACCTTCCGGGCCTGGGATGCCAGTACAGGCATTATCTACGGTGGCGTTACGATCGCAGTCGACGGCGGTCTGCCGCTCCGGACGCTGGATTTCCAGCCCGACCGGCTCATCGGTACGCCGGCGGCGCCGGCGCGATTCACGGTGACAAATGAGATCTTTCAGCAGATTCCGCTATCGGAGGGATGGAATTGGGTCTCCTTCAATGTGGACTCGGAAGACTTCGATGATGTCAATGGTCTGTTGCGCAGTCTCGAACCGGCAGATGCCGACCTGATCAAGGGGGTAGCCGGCTTCGACCTGTACGATACACAAACGGGTTGGGCGGGTACACTGTCTGATGTCAGTTTTAACAAGCTATACAAGATCAGGGTGAGTAGTGAGGATCGGCTGAATGTATTGGGTGATGAAGTGATTCCTGCCGATCACCCCCGTGAGCTCATTGCCGGCTGGAACTGGATCGGCTATCTCCCTCAGCGTCGGATAGAAATTAATGAAGCGCTCAATTCCCTCCAGGCTACCGATGGCGATTTGATCAAAGGTCAGTATACCTTCGCTGTTTACGACCGGCTCAACGGCTGGTTGGGCAGCCTTAACGTTTTGGAGCCAGGTCATGGCTACATGCTGCAGATGGCTGCTCCGGGCCGATTGACCTTCCCTAACCGAAGCATCAATGATCCGGAGATCCCGATCCGTGGCACGGGTGAAGAAATGGCAGCGCGGGAATTGCAGGCACTGCAACCTGGCGCCGGAAGGGATTATGCGTCCAACATGACCCTAATTGCGCGTGTCCACAACGAAGAACGCTTCTCTGTCTCTCCTGAGCGGATCGGGGCCTTCATCAATGGTGAACTCCAGAGTATCGGCCAGCCGGTAGCCATGCCCTGGTTGGGCGATGACCGCTATTTCTTTACCATTACCAGTTCCGAAGAGGAGCCTCCGGTGGAGTTTTTCCTGCTCGATGATCAGGGGCAGCCGTTGCGCCGTTTTGTCCAGGAGCTGTCATTCGGCACCAATGCTGCGATCGGCACCCTCGAACAACCCTACGTGTTGGATTTTGCCAGCCAGGCAAGCTCCGGCAATCTGGAGGCAGTCGTATACCCCAATCCGTTTACCGATGGTTTGACAATCTCCTGTTATTTACCCGTTGAGGGACAGGTGACGGCGATATTGATCGATGTTGCCGGTCGCGAGCTGGAAGTATTGGAAAACGGCATCCTGCCTGCAGGCTTGCACCAATGGGCATGGGATGGTAATTCCTCCCTTGGCAGGCATTTGGCGCCGGGTGTGTATTTTCTACGTATTCAAACAGAGGAGGCCATTATTCAGAAAAAAGTAATCAAACAATGATGATAAGAGTCCTGGTTTTTTGTTGCCTGAGTCTTCTACCACTAGGAACCCTGGTGGCGCAGCCCGGCTGGGAAGTGGATCCCAGCCGGTACGCGCAGAGTATGAACCTGGTCGCTGTCGTTTATTTCGATGGCCAGGAAGCCAGTGAGGAGCTGGATATGCTGGCGGCCTTTGCCGGTGAAGAATGCCGGGGAGTCGGCCATCCCCAATACATTGAGGATATCGATCGCTACCTCGTTTTTCTTCAACTATACAGTAATGAGCCAAGTAATGAAACCCTAATCCTGTCTTTGTATAATTCTGCCTCCGGCGAGGTCTTTCCCTCGGTTCTCGAGCTTGAGTTTGTAAAAGACGATGTACTCGGCCAAATTTCCGAACCCCTGGAAATTTACGATAATGTAAACACACTGGCCGAAAATCAGCCACTCGTGTCGCCATTTTTCTCCCCCAACGGCGATGGGATCAACGATTATTGGGTTATCGGAAATCTGGAAGATTACTCCGGGTTTGAGCTCTCCATTTTCAATGAATACGGTGAGCTCCTGTTTCAGGAGAATGATTATCAAAACGATTGGGACGGTACATACAAGGGGCGGGAATTACCAGTAGGGGTTTATTACTTTCTGTGGTCCAAACCGGGTTCAGCTGTCAGGCATACGGGATCCATCAGTTTGTTGCGTTAACCGAGGGGTGCGGACTTTTTCATTCCGGTAATTATCCTCCTCATAATTTATTTTTTATGTACAGGTGTAAATACATTTTTCCTGTCTTGCTTACTATTTTAAATTGGCAAAGCATTTGGGCTCAGCCGCTCACCGAAAGTAACAGTTACCTCACGACACCTTTTGTCAACAACCCGGCCGTGCCGGCTACGCAAGCCGGCCTGATGGCCTATGCCAGCGCCCGCCAGCAATGGACGGGAGTGGCGAATGCTCCCCGTGCGCTGAACTTCGGACTGCATGCCATGATGATGGATAATATGGGTGCGGGCCTGCGGGTGTCTTTCGACCAAAAAGGGCTGTTTGAAAATATGCGGGTAGATTTTTCCTATGCCTATCGCATCGACCTGGACTTCCAGGATAACAACTTTTTTGGAGACGATCATTTCATTGCTGCCGGCCTGGCCATGGGGCTCAACCGCCAGCAACTCGATCAATCGCCAGTCCGGGCCGGAGCAGGGAACGCCGATCCGGTTTTTCAGAATCCCGCTTACAACAATACCGGTTTTAGCGCTTCCTTTGGAATGCAGTACCGCAATCGACGTTTTCGCCTCGATCTCGCTATGCCCTACATGATCGAACCCGGATCTACATACCCTCCCAAAATGCTGGGCATGGTTTCCTATGATGTGCTTTTTTCCCGCGAAGATTGGATGCTGACTCCGTCAGTTCTGTACCGTCTTCTCCCTCAGAGCCCCGATCAGGTGGATGTCAACATGCGCCTTACCTGGACCAATACTTTCTGGGTGCAGGCTACCTACCGGACCAACCATAGCCTGATCGGCGGTGGGGGTGTGCTGATCAAAGAATTTGGTGGGGTAGGGTACTCCTACGAGGCAAGCTTTGGTGAATTAGCTTCTCTTTCTCAAGGGGGAGGACATGAAATTGTGTTGTTTTACCGCTTTTATGAAGAATGACAAAAAAAGTAAAATGACAAAATGGGCAGCCAATCTGAAAGATACTTCCCTTTTCCGAGGCGTCCTCCCGGGAGAGAACAAAAGAAGCGTTTTACCTATCAGGGACTGCGCCTGATGGTGGGAGTGGGTAAGTGAGCAGGATGTCGCGCTTATCGTCCGTATTATTTTGATCGGTTTTGGTATATTGTAATTCTGGGAGCCAAAAGATTTTGTAAAAAGTCAGATAAACACCCGAATTCATGATGTATTTCCTCTCCCGGCCACTCCAGCCTTTGTCTTTTCGAAAAGCATTGCTTGGGGCGCTCTTCACCGGCAGCTTTGTCTGGCTGTTTCTGATGGTTTTCACCCTATTTGATCGCCCTCAATCACAGCATCGTTTTTGTCGTTTAGCTGCTGATTCTCCTCAGGCGGCGGGAGCCGCTGTCGAGCATCGGTTGGGGTAGGGCGTTACCGTCCTCCTCCTGGCTCCGGGAACTGTTCATCGGGCTGACGGCCGCCCTGGTGCTGTATCTCTTTAAAGAATTCGTCATCGATTCCATCCGGGCCCTGCTGCAGGGCCACCGGCCGGCCTTCACCACGCTTTTTAACTTCCATTCGGAGGAGGTGTACGGGCCGATGGCGGTGGTAGCTACGGCTTTTATCGCCGTGGAGGAAAGCGTCTACCGGGGTTTCGCGATTCCCCGCCTGGGGAAAAGTACGGTACGTTTGGGGCGGTGCTGCTTTCTACCCTGTTCTTTGCCCTGCTGCATTGGGGGAATGGTCCCTTCGCCCTCCTATCTTCTTTTCTGCTGGGCTCCTTTTCGCCCTCCTGTTTCTCTGGCGCGGGAACCTGCTGGCGGTGACGGAATCGCACGCGGGGGTGAATGTTTTGATGTTGATGACGTGATCATCTTGGGCATCCAGCCCGGTCCTTGATCGCGGTTCCACCGTTATGGTTCCGGTCATCTGGTTGGGATGGAAAGTGCAAAGGTAATCAAATGTGCCTTCGGCATTGAAAGTAAAACTGAAAGTATCATCCTGACTGCTGGCAGTGTATGCGGTGACGTCCATATTGATCGAGGTGATAGTCGTCTCTACGGTTACCGTCCGGTTGGAAGGAACAAATTCGATGTTCTGCATAAATATTTCATTGGGGCCGGGAGCAGGCGCCATATCATCGTCGTCGTCGCTGCAGCCGGTCATGACCATAGCGGATGAAAGCAGAAATAGAAATAGTAGCAGATGTTTGGGAAGGAAGTTCATGGATAGATGGTACTTACTACTACTTTGTTAATTTAGGAAAATGTCTATTTGTTACGCTCCTCCCTACGGGCCGTATGGCCGGAGCTTGAAGAGCACTGAAATCAACATTTCTACCGACATTTTCGGCCCTCCACCAATCCTTGAACAGCCCCGGAGGGATGCTGATGTTGGCAATTGCAGTTGAAGTTAACGGCTGCTTAGCTCCGGGGGAGTATAATACATTTGAAAAAAATCAAAACTATTTCTATCTATGGAACCTCACGCATTAAAGGAAAGAGCCATTCTTTACATGCAGATCTGGTCTGCCGGCGGGGATAAGGTCCTGGAAGAAGTCGCCCATCCGGAGCTGGAAGTTACCTACCCCCACTTTGGACAAACCTACCAGGGCATCGACGCCTACCGGGAAATGCTCCGCATGACCTACCATTTTTTCCCTGACCTGAGCACTAACGTGAAACGTTGCACCCCCGCCGAAAATACCGCTACCGTGGAGTGGACCTATACCGGTACTCATCAAAACGGCGAGTTGTTCGGCGTTGAAGCCGGCGGCAAGGAGGTGCAGGTCAGCGGCATTACCATTCTGACTTTTAAAGACGATAAGGTAATCAGGGAAGATGGGATAGTGGATAACCTGGCGCTGGCGATGCAGATTGGAGCGATGTGAGCTGGGTGCTGGGTGCTGGATGCTTCCCGGTAAGGCTTGATGGCCGGCGTATCCTCGGTGAGGGCTAGCTTCGTGCGGATGAAGGCGTTGTAATGGCTGTCGGCCACGTGGTGGATGAGCTGGTATACGGACCAGCCGCCTTCGCGATAACTCTTTTTCAGCGTTTCGGGGGAGGCGTTTTGGATCAGTACTTCCACACGAGCGGGGAAGTCTCTGATTACTGCAATTGCTTTTTCTATCACTGTTTCATCGATGCGTTCAGGCATTTGAAACTTGCCGACGGGGAACCTTGGGTCCTTCATCCTGCAGGTGTTTTTTTGAAGAATCGAATTTAGTTTATCTCTACAGATATTTTGAAAAAAATGCCGAAATTTCGCCATGAATCTAAACATCCGTCAGGAAGTAGCCCGCGACTATGCCGCCGTGCGTGGCGTCACCCAACGCGCTTTTGAAGGGCTGGCCGTCAGTGATCAGACCGAGCACCGGCTGGTCAACCGCCTGCGTCGTTCACCTTATTTTGTTCCGGAATTATCCCTGGTCGCCGAAGTCGATGGACAGATTGTGGGCCATATTCTTTTTACGAAAGTGAATATTGAAAAGGAAGGAACACCCGTGAAAACGCTGACACTCGCACCGGTATCGGTGCTGCCGGCATACCAGAGAAAAGGTATCGGGGGAAAGCTAATTGAGGAAGGTCACCGGATTGCCCGCTCGCTCGGTTATGATTTAATCGTGCTGGTCGGCCACGAAGACTATTACCCCCCGCTTCGGCTACGAACGCGCTTCCCTTTACGGTCTTACCTTAAACCTCGAAGCACCCGATGTCAACTTTATGGTGCATTTCCTGAATGATAAAGCTTCTAAAGTGGTGGTGGGGAAGGTAGTCCTTCCGGACGTTTTCTTTGAATGAAAGTGATTGCACAAAGATTCGAAAAGTATAGCTTCTAAAGTGGACCTGAACACCTACTCCCGGCCATCGTTGAAAGATTGAATTGCTCAAAGGAACCCGAGTAAAAAAATATCACCTGGCTGAAATCGGTAATCATGAGTTCGCAAAACGAAAAAATGAATTTCAACGCCAGCTGGGCCATGGCCGTTGGCGGGATGGTAGGAGGGGGGATCTTTTCCGTAACCGGGGTAGTCATCAACACGGCGGGGCAATGGGCCTGGCTGAGTTTTCTGATCGCCGGACTGATCGCGCTGGTTTCCGCCTTCAGCTATAGTCAGTTGTCGATTAAATATCAGGAAGGCGGCGGTGCATTCACTTTCCTGAGAGATATCAATCACGAGGGGCTGGCGGGTAGTTTGTCATGGGTGCTGATTCTGGGATATATCCTGACCATATCCGTATATGCCTTCACTTTCGGACACTACGTGGCGCATGTTTTTTCTTTGGGAGACTGGTTTCCCCGGGTGCTGGGATTCTCCGCTATCGCCGTACTTGCCTTTGTCAATCTGCGCGGTGTGGGAGAAGCGGCGAAGGTAGAGGTCATTACGGTGTGGGGAAAAGTTTTCGTGCTGCTTGGCCTCGCCTTGATCGGCCTGATTCGCTGGAATCCGGAGGCCCTTACCATCGGCATCGAACCGAAATCCTGGTCGATGGCCATCGTGGGGGCGGCTACCATTTTCATGGCCTACGAAGGCTTTCAACTGCTGGCTTATGATTATGAAGATTTGAAAAACCCGGATAAGACACTGATCAGATCGACTCTAACGGCTGTCATTTCCGTGATCCTGATCTATATTCTGGTCACTTTTGGCGCCACCATGCTCGTTGGCGCCCAGACCCTGATTGAGCAGGAAGAGGTCGCCCTCTCCGTTGCCGGTAGAGAGGCTATGGGAATAACCGGATTGGTACTGGTCACTATAGCCGCGGCTTTTTCTACCGGATCCGCCATCAACGCTACGCTTTTCTCTACCGGCCGCTTGATGGAAAGTGTAGCGGAGAAAAAAGATCTACCTGATTTATTGGCGTGGGAAAATAAAACCAATGTACCTTACTACGCGATTTTGGCCATTGCCGGCCTGGCGGCCGTTCTGTCGGTTATTGGTTCACTGGGCGCTCTGGTGGAAGCAGCCAGCCTGATCTTTCTCCTCACTTTCGGGGCCGTAAATGTGATCGCCTTCCGGGAAAACGTTAAATACCGGTGGCTTTGCCTGATCGGAGCATTCGGATGCGCCCTGGCCATCGTGCTTTCCTCCTGGGCACAGCTCCAGAAGAATCCCATTCCGTTGATTATCATGGTAGTTTTGATTCTGCTGGCGTTAATCGGCCGGCCTTATCTGCTGAAGAGGTGGAAGTCGGAGAAGGGGGAGGAGTAAGCCGCATTAGACCTTTTTTTTAGCCTAAATCCAGTCCAGTTCCCCTCGCGTCAGCGCACCGCCTGCATCTCCGGTATTGAGCGTGCCCGCCGGCTCAAACAGCATGACCGATACCTCTTCCTCGGCCACGGGCCGGTGCTCCACGCCTCGTGGTACGATAAGAAACTCGCCTGCTTTCACGCGTACGGTTTTATCCCGGAACTCTATATCGAACGCTCCGTCTACCACAAAGAAAAGCTCATCCTCTTCTTCATGCCGATGCCAGACGAACTCCCCCTGGAATTTGACCAGCTTGACGTGCTGGCCGTTCAGCTCGCCGACGATTCGCGGATGCCAGTGATCAGAGAAACGGGAGAGCTTTTCCTGAATGTTGATTTTAGTCATCTTTATTTTCTTTTATCTTTAATTTTCGTATTCAATCCTTCAATTTATGCACCAACTCCAACCCAATGGCGCTGACTACGTTGTTTTGGTCCACCTGCGCGATAGAAGAGCAGGTGCCGAGTGGCGTGAGTGGAGATAGCGTCAAGGGCTGATACCCGTGTCCGGCGACTAAATGCAGCCACTCCAGTTCGGTTTGGCGAAGTTGCAGCGTATTGACTCTGGCCGGAGTAACGAAGCGACTGGATTCAAACTGCCGCAGCAGCCGTGCCGGATCCGTTTGTTCCGCCTTTCGGCGAAACAGTTCCAGCAGAAAGGTGTTGAGCTCGGAGGAGGAAAGCTTTTCATCGAGTTTTTCCAATACTGGGCCCAGCCCAAGTTTCCGGTGTATTTTCTCAATGAGCTTTTGCATGTTCTTTTTCTTTTTGGGAACCAACTATCTTCCTCTACGCCGGTAGTGCAATTGTACCAACCCCTTATTGAATTTCCGGCTGCTCACCAGTTCCAGCAGCAACTCCGGATTTTTTTCTCCAAATAGTCGTACGCCCGCTCCCACGAAGATGGGGATCACTGATATGATGTACTCATCGATCAGATCCTCCTGCATCATGCTGTTGACCAGTTGTGCTCCGCCATCGACGAAAATATGCCGGCCTTTTTTCGCCTGCAGGTTTTCGACGAGTTCATGGAGCTCCCCCGTGTAGAACCGGACATTTCCCTGATCCGGTTTTGGGCTGCGGGTCACGACGTAGGTGTCTTTGTCCTGGTGATTCCATTCGGGGATCTGTTTCAGCACCCAGTCATAGGTTCTGCGGCCGAGGATGATGGTATCTACCGTTTCGACAAAGTTGGCGTAGCCATAGTCTTCACCTTCCTGATCGACAACAGAGAGAAAACTCAAGTCGTCTTTAGGCTTGGCGATGAAGCCGTCAAGGCTCATGGCAATGTAGAGGATAACTTTTCTCATACTGATAGTTTAGAGGTTTAGCCGGCGTGCCGACAGGCACGCCTGGTTTAGGAGTTTAGAGTTTGACTGGGAAGAAGCCGGATCACTGCCTTGCCGATCAAGGCTAAAACCCTAAACTCCGAAAGAAAGCTTCCAGCTTCGCCGGGTCCAGCCTTCCGTTAGTCCGCACCCCGCTGCACACATCCAGTCCGTAGGGTTGTACTTCTTCGATCGCCCGCTGCACATTTCCTGCATGCAGCCCGCCGGCGAGGAAGACGGGGGTCTTCGCCTGCTGCACGATGCTTCTGCTCAGCGACCAGTCGTGTACGCGGCCGGTACCGCCCAACACTTTCACTTTTAAATTGGGATTCCCGCTGTCGAGCAGCAGGGCGTCCACCTGTTCGGAGAGGCGAACCGCCTCATCAATGGAGCGCTCGTTTGCGACGTGAATGACCTGCACGAGCTTGACGGCGGGCAGGGCCTCCCGTATGTCGGCATAATCACCTTCCGTCAGGGCATCGACGATCTGTATGGTATTGGTTTGAACCTTCTGCTGATGGGTAATGAGGTCTTGCACACTCGTCTCACTGGTGAGCAGGAAAGTGGCGATGGGCGGCGGCACTGCCCGGGCGATCTCAAGGATTAGCTCATCGCTGATGACGCCCGGCCCGCTGGGCATATGCCCTACCAATCCTAACGCGGAGGCACCGTGGCTGATCGCCGTGGCTGCTTCCTCCCGGCTGCTGATGCAGCAGATTTTCACTCTCGGTTTACTCATTTCAGGGGATTAAGCGATGCGCAATCCGTTTTCTACCGGCTGCTCTGGTCCGATCAGGGTAACCGCCACGCCTTCCCCGATCGTCCCCAGTACCAGGCACTCGCTTTTGATATTGGCAATTTGTTTTGCTGGGAAATTGACAACAGCAATGACCTGTCGACCGATCAGGTCCTCCGGTTGGTATAATTCAGTGATCTGGGCGGAAGATTTAAGGATGCCCCGTTCGCCAAAATCAATGCGGAGGACATAGGCCGGTTTTCGGACTTTTTCATTGATTTTGGCTTCCAACACGGTTCCAACCCGCATTTCCACTTTCAAGAATTCGTTCCAGCTCAGGGTATGGACAGGTTCCTTTTTCATTTCAGGCATAAAATTTTGTCCTTGTAGTGCAAGTTATGATTTTTTTGATTTGTCTTAGACAGCGATAACAGAGGGGGTACACTTTTTTAGCGGATTGCAGGCGGGAGTTATTGAAGTGAAAATCATGGGATGCTACGAAGAGGAGTAAATTGAAAAATGGATATAACAGTTTGGATTCGCAGAACAGAAGAACAAAGAAGCGCAGAAGTAACCGAATATCGCTGGACTCCGTCGACAATATATGGATGTTTTCAGCCTGTATGATACATAATAAATTATCATGATGCGTTAGCCCTGCCCGCCCTCCTGTCCTCCTGTCACATCTTATAATCCCGGTACTCTTCATCCTCGAAAGTCTGTTCGATCTGCAGAGTGGTGTGGTCGATATCGAAGCGATCGTGCAGTTGCTGCCTGACTTGAAAGATGAAGTGGTCATCATGCCCACCGGGAACGACGAGGTGGGCGGTGAGCGCCGTTTCAGTGGTGCTGAGTGCCCAAACGTGCAGGTCGTGCACTTCTTCTACACCTTCGATGTTTTCAAGGAACTTCTTCACTTCGTCCAGATTTATATCCCTGGGTACGGCGTCCAGCGCCAGATTGACGCTGTCGCGCAACAATCCCCAGGCGCTGTATAAGATGACGATGACGATGATGAAACTCAAGGCCGGATCGATCCAGTAGGCGCCGGTCTGTTTGATCAGTAAGCCTCCGATTACCACGCCGATGGAAACGGCTGCGTCAGCGGCCATGTGCAGGAAGGCGCCTTTGATGTTGAGGTCTTTCTGCTGCCCCTTCATAAACAGCAGAGCGGTAACCGTATTAATAACTACGCCGATGCCTGCCACGATCATGATCACATTGCCGGGTACGGCGACAGGATCCTGCAGTTTGTTTATCGCTTCCCAGGTGATCAGGCCGGCAGCGGTGAAGATGAGCACGCCGTTGATGAGGGAGGCGTGGATGGTCGTCTTGCGCAGTCCGTAGGTATATTTGCCGGAAGGCCGTTTCTGCGCCGCCCAGGTAGCGGCCCAGGCCAGGATGAGGCTGAATACATCACTGGCATTGTGGCCGGCATCGGCGAGCAGGGCGGAGGAATTGGCCGATAATCCGTAGATGACCTCCACGATGACAAAGGCGACATTCAGGCCGATGCCGATGGCGAAGGCGGTGCCGTAGTGGCGGTGCTGATGGGCGTGGTTGTGGGACATGTGCGAATTAAGGTTCAAGGTTCAAAAGCCACTGCTTCATTTCATACTATCAAAAATAGTAGCTTGCTGTTCACAAGCTACCCTGCTTAACAGGGAAAGTTTATTCCGGTGCAGAAATTTGCCGGAATTTTTTATCTTTAGAGTCAAACCAAACACCACAATCACCATGGGACTAATCTTTTGGTTACTTATCGGACTCGCCGCCGGCGCTATCGCCAAGTGGCTCACCCCGGAGGAAGAAAAGGGTGGCTGGATCTCCTCGCTCATCGTCGGACTGATCGGCTCGGTATTGGGCGGCTGGATTTTTGGTCTGCTTGGCTTGTCCAGGATTTTCGGCAGCGGCCTGATCGGTAGTTTGATCGTTGCTACGGCGGGTGCTTTCCTCGTCCTGTTTATTTATCACCGGTACTTGAAACACAAGATGAATGTGAACCTGTAATACAGGATACTTCCCTCATCAACCAGCCTGAAAATGCAGGTTCATTCCCTCGTGGGAAGCCCGGAAGCCCAACTTCTTATAGAATTTCACGGCTTTGGGGCGTTGCTTGTCGGTCGTCAGCTGTAGCTGGTGGGCGTCGCGTTGCTTGGCCCTGTCGATCGCCCAGCGGAACAGCTGTTCGCCGATGCCCTTTCCCCGCCTCCTAAGGTTCATGATTAAGTATAGTCAAAAAAATATTCCTAAATACGCTTGATGCTGGCAGGCATAGCTGTCGACCGGTAGTGGATGGGACTTGCCGTACAGTATATCGGAGTATTATCTGGGCCACACTTCTCCTGCCACGGCCTGGTACACAGTGTACTAGTATCCCGGAGACGATAGTATGTAGCGATGGGTGGGCCCGTCGATGTTGAAGGTGCGGGTGCCACCGGTGAAGCAAAGTTCCCGCTCGTTTTCCCATCTTTGCACCGTCTGAATACAATAGCCGATGCCGGGAAGTAGAATGTAAATTCAACCGTTGGCTGGATTTGCTGTTTCTGCAGCTGATGTTGAATTTACGAAGGAGCAAGTAGTATTTGACCTTTTACTTTTGCCGGATCGAACAAAGCAAAATGAAATTTACTAATGCAACACTCAATCTTTCCATGACCAAGTTCAGTCGTCTGGCCCACGATAATCAGGCCTTGTCGCTGCTCGTCGTTGCTTACCTGAGCTTCGTCTGGGGAACGACTTATATCGCTGTTAAGATCGCCATCCGGACGGTGCCGGTGTTTATGATGGCGGGCATTCGCGAGGTGGTGGCCGGGGGGCTGCTGCTTATGGTTGCACTGGTCAGAGAAAAGCCAAGGAACTATAAAATAGGTGAAATCATCCGGCAGGGCGTGTACGGATTGGGTTTCTTCACCGGCACGCGCGGGCTGATGGCCCTGGCACTCGAATATACGACGGCGGGGCTGGTGGCGCTGATCTTTTCGCTAATCCCGGTTTACGTACTCTTTCTGAATTTCTTCGTCGGTAAATTTTTTATCAACCGCCAAATTCAGATCGGCATGTTGCTGGGAGCGGCAGGCATGTTTCTGGTCTTTGGCGAAAGCCTGGGCGGTCTGTTCGACCTGGTACAACTGACCGGCATCGGCATCGCCTTTATGGCGGCTTTGAGCTGGGCGAGCACCAGCGTGATCGTTTCTGAAAAGCAGGAGACGATGCCGCCGCTGACGCGCGCTAGCATACAGCTGTTTTTCGGGGCCGCCGGATTGGGTATCATCAGCCTGGTTACCGGAGAATCGGTCGATCTTGGAGCGGTAGCGCCGGAGGCCTGGCTGGCAATTCTCTACCTGGCGGTCTTCGGCTCGGTATTCGCCTTCGTCGGCTTTATGTTCGCTATCAAACACCTGCCGGTGGCGCGAGCGACGCTCTACGCCTACATCAATCCCTTTGTCGCCCTCTTTCTGGGCTGGCTGATCCTGAACGAACCGATGAGCCTGGAACTGCTGCTTAGCTTTGCGGTTACCCTGGCGGGCGTGTTCCTGGTGAACCGGGGGTACCGGAAGTATGGGGGATAGGGAGAGAGCAGGGCCAACGCATCATAGAAAAAAATGATCCGTTTTTTTCCGGCGACAACCCGGATTGGCGACTTTAGGGAACTTCTACTGTTCAATATTCTTCGTTTTCCTGCTTTTTTTAAAAAAAAGCGGGATGCTTCAGTTCTGTGATTTTGAAAAAGATTGAAAAAATGCGTAAAACAGCTCGGAACCGCGGAACAGAGGAACAGAGAAACAGAAGAACCGTAGAAATAATCGAACATCCCTGGTCCCGTCGACCGTATAGGGTATGTTTTAGCCTATACAGTACATGATGAATTATTATTATGCGTTAGCTCTTGGGGGGGAGAGAGGACAGCGGGGAGGGAGCGCGAAGCTCTGCTTCAGGTGAATTACCAAGAGGAGAAAAGGAGAGACAAGGAAACAATGAATCTTAATCACCCGAAATATGCCCTCACGCAAAGTCATCATTCTCGGTAGTTCGCGTAAAGACGGCGACACCAAGGTAGTGGTCAATCAGTTGCTGGCGCTTTCCGGCTGGGACCTGATCGATCTGAACGACTACGATATTTCCTACTACGACTACGAGCACCGCAATGCCGGCGACGACTACCTGCTGCTGATGCGCCGCCTCATCGAAAAGTACGAGGTCATGATTTTCGCCACACCAGTGTATTGGTACAGCATGAGCGGTATCATGAAGGTCTTTTTCGATCGCTTCACCGATCTGCTGGAAATCGACAAGGACCTCGGCCGCCGGTTACGCGGCAAAAAGATGGCGGCGATCAGCTGCTCCATCGGGAATCACCTGGGGGATGCGTTTTGGTTACCCTTTCGGGAAACAGCGGGCTATCTGGGTATGAAGTATCTCGGTGATATGCACGCTATGCTGGAAGAAGGAATGCTGAAAGAAGAAGAAATAGAAAGAATGGAAACTTTTGTGAATCAGGTTGATACACTGGAATTGCCTCCTCACTAAGAAAATGTCACATGGACTTTTTCACAGTTCTTTAGAACGTTCTTTTTCCGTATGGATCATGTCTGCGACCAGCCCCGCCCAGGTGAAGTTTTCGGCGCCGTACCCTTCGCCGGTGAAGGGGTTATAGTATTCCCGGAAGCCGCTTTTTTCGATCAGTTTCCGGATACTTTTTATCAGGTGATTTGCTTCCTGATAATAGCCCTTTCCCAGGAGGAATTTGTGGATAAGCCAGTTATTGATGATCCAGGTAGAACCGCGCCAGATGAAGAATGATTCGCCGGGATCGAAGGCCGGATCATTAGCTGCCAGAGAGGGGATGGGATATTCGGTGTAAAACTCCTCTTTATTGAAAAAATGACGATCCATGACGTGCTTTTCCAGGTCTGGCGGCAATCCTTTAATTAATATGGGGAAAAGGGCAGTGGGTGTGAGGACACGCAACTTTTCATCTGCCTTGCCATAAACATCGTAGAAGGCGGCATCGTCCTTGTCGTACATGATGCGCATCATACTTTGGATGGCCTTTTTAGCACGGTCCCAGTAAATTTCCGCATCGGCATCGCCCGCAATCCTGCAAAGCTCCGCCATGGTCTCCAGATTGAGAATATAAATGGTGTTCACGCCGGCGTCTTTGACCCGGAAGCTGTTCCATTCCTTGAGTTTCTGCTTATTGTAGTTGCACAGGAAATTGTGGAAGTCTACCGAAATGACCTTGAAAAACAATCTGGTGTCTGCCTTTTTTCTAGGGAAATTCAATACCGGATCGTAGCTGGCTTTCCAGTCCATCCCCGATTCGAAAGGCGTGATGATGGTGAGCAAACCGTCTCCGTCGAAGTCGCGGTTGTCGGCCAGCCAGTTGTAATATTTTTTCAACTTTGGAAGCATTTCTTTTAGGTAATCCTCATCTCCGGTAGCTTTCCAGATGTGCATCAAGGCGTCGGCTGCCAGCGGCGGCTGGATGAGCGCGCTCATATGGGATCGCAGCAGGTTGATGCCCAGACTTGGTTGCGACTGGAAAACATCGGTAAGACGGGAGGGAAGCACGTTATTCCAGTAGTGAATATGCCCGACAAAACCGTTTTCCAGTTGCATGGCAAACAGGCTTTTGAGACATCTTTTGGCCAGCTCGGTTTCATCCAGTGCGGTAAGTATGAAGACATGAAAGCAGGTGTCCCAGAAAAACTGGAAACGGTAAAAACTTTTGGAAGGTTTGATAAAAGTGTAATCTGCCTGGCAGTGTTTGGAATAGCCGGTTTCCAGATTCTGATACAGAATCTGCTTGACTTTTGCGAATAGTTGTTTCTCTTCCATGACTTGAGCTTACGTTGATGTTAACCCGGCCGGTAAATAGGATGTTTATGTGCCGGGAATCCGGATGTTGGGATATGATTTCAGGTTTCGCCACTGACCAATATCATTACCCCCGCTGACCGGCATCATTTCAAATTTGCTTACCAGAATCTATACTGACGTCGAAATGGTTTGAGAAACTTCTTAAACCAATTTACGTCGAGTATATATTATATCGCAACCAAAAAATCCTTTCCGTCAAAGAAGTTTGGGTGATACGTTTACGAGACTTCAAAAGTTTCGTAAACGTAAACCCAAGCCAAACATTTGCATCATGCTCGTCCTGGGTATTATTTTATTAATCCTGTTTTTACTCCTAACGGTTATTTTGCTCGATCCCTTTGAGCTTCGCATAGATACCGTGGCAGGCGAATACTGCCTGCGCTGGCGGGGATTGGTCTCGGTGCGGCTGACGGGCGAAGTACCTGACCCCGTTATGCGCTTGTGGGTCATGGGCTGGCGCAGGGATTTTCGCTTGCTGGAAATGGGAGGTGGTAGAGAAAAGGAGGAGGATGAAAAAGCGCCCAAGCCCGCCAAAAAGAAAAAGCGCAGGCGGCCGAAGTGGCTGACCTTCCGGCTGATGCGGCGCCTGCTGCATACTTTTCGCGTACACACATTCCGGCTGGCGCTCGATACCGACGACTACGTCATGAACGCATACCTCTTTCCCGTCTTTCATCTGCTTTCCTCCCGGAAGCGGCAGCTGCACATTAATTTTACGGGCCACAACGAATTAGTGCTCATTGTGAGCAACCGGATTTGGAACCTATTGTGGGCCTTCCTGATAGAATTTTTTAAACCAAAAAGATGAATGCCATGAAAATGCAACTTGAAAACATCCTGCCTCAGATCACGGAGTTTTTGAAAAATGAAGCTAAAACCGAAACGGTGATTGGAGAACCCTTTCAATTAGGCGAGTTTTCCTGCGTCCCGGTGATCCGCCTCGGAATGGGCTTCGGTTCGGGAGGCGGTGAAGGGGAAGGTCCGGACAAAAAAGGCATGGGTGAAGGCATGGGTGCCGGCGCCGGTATAGGTATGGAACCCATCGGCTTCCTCGTTACGAAAGGTGGGGAAATTTCCTTCCTCTCCGCCCGCAGCAGCAGCGGCCTGTCCAAGGCTTTTGAGCAGGTGCCGGAGCTGATTGAAAAGTTTCTGGAAAAGAGGAAGAAAGAAGTGGTGAAAGAGGGTGCCTGAATTCATCACGGATAGAGATGATGTTCCGCTGTTGGATAGTTCGCACGCACAATCCGGTGCGGACAGGAAAAGGCTTCCTTTTATATAATGGAGCGTAAAACCCACCGGTCTTCAGCCGGTGGGATGAAAGCGAGACGCTTTACCCCTGTGACAAGATGTACCGCCGGATCGTATTTGGAGATGCTTCCCCAATCGAACAAACGAAATAGCCATCTGACCAAAAAGTGTGTTCTTTCCAAAAGTGCT
>Ga0209949_1000126_pt1 | contig 44244 bp, 34 predicted proteins | sample SalPonC_black_MG_FD_185711 | JGI IMG/M metagenome (GOLD analysis project Ga0209949, IMG submission 185711) | Salt pond soil microbial communities from South San Francisco under conditions of wetland restoration - Salt Pond MetaG... | ecosystem: Environmental > Aquatic > Marine > Intertidal zone... | reverse complement strand
CGTACACCGCCTGCCGGTTGGCCGGAATGATAAACTCCTGAATAAGCATCAGAATAAAAGTATGGTGACGCTCGAATTCCGCCTGGCCGTGCGCGTCGAGATGCAGCAATCGCGGCAGAAAGCTGGCCTGCTCCTGGGCAAGATAGCGGATCATAGTAACGTGGTAAGAGGAGACCAGGCCCGTTTTCCACATCTGCTCGCCAAGTTTCCGGCATTCCCATTCCATTTCCCGCTGATTGAAGCGCGGCAACAGCGCTGCGTAATCATCCGGTGAATCTATTTGCTGCGTATTCTCGGTCGGGGCGAGAAAAGCCTGAAGGTAGCGCCGTAACTGCCGGTCCGGCTCTTTGTTCTGATCGAGCTGTATCCTCTCATCGATAACCCGAAGCATCATCTCCAGTTTATCCGTAGCGATGGGCCGGTGGGCAATCAGGGTATCAATCTCCTGGTACAGCTTGTCGATCAGGTCTTGCAGTCGAATATGCTTTCGCAAAAACTCAAACAACAAGCGAACTTTCTTTAATTCTCCCTTGGGATAACTATCCCACGAATCGGCGCTGAAATCCTCGAAGGCCAGTTGGAAATTGATGACCAGTACATCCTGTAAAAATTGAGAAGCCTGCTCCGCTGTGAAACGCGGATGCTTCCAGCGCCCCTCGACAATGGCGATCATCCGGAGCTCGCTAAGCAGTTCCGTGGTACTCGTTGGGTGGCCGGCCAGCAGGGTTCCAGCCACCAGTCCCGGTACCAGATGCCCGGGTCTATCCCAAACCGTATTCTTGAAGGGCTGAGTTTCGAGTAGCGCCGGCAGGTGCTCGTAAATGATGTCGAAACCTTTCCGGCTGCGGCTGAGCAAATCTACCTGACTGAGCAGTCGCTCCAGTTTTGATTGTCTTAAAAAGGGGGCGACTTCCCGGAGTTCGGAAAGGCCTTCCAGATATTTCTCTTGTTGTTCGCTGATGCTAACGTTCATGCATGCGTTTTGGTCAAAAAGCAAAGGCCCATCCCTACACGGCCTTGCGTACCGGTGCGAGGATGAGCTTTTTTCGATATATGAATTACCAACGGGTAAAACTTGGATCGGTTCCTATCTAGAGAACCGGTGCGGTTGGCAAAGAGTTTAGACGTAGAAAGGCACGTCCTCGTAATGCTTTAACAGCTCGGTCATCCGATCGGGGTCTTCACCGGCAAAGTTAACGGTTCCAAAGTGGTTACCAAAACCTACGCGGTTGGCGATCTTTTGCGGACCGATCGGCTGGGCCAGGTTGTGATCCAGGAAGTAGGGGTCTTCCATCAATTCCTCAGGCACCTCCAGCTTGGAGATCTGCCCTCGTTTCGGGAAGATCATAACGTTGCCGTAGTACTTGGGCGGCTGGTAGTCTTCGGGCGGAAACAGCTCATCGAGCTCCTTCGCGCTGAGGCTGGGATCATGACAGAGGACGAAGGCCAGCAGAGCGTCAAAGCCCCAGGCTTTGGAGGCCAGCTCCAGAATATGGCCGCCGGGAATGCGGCAGGCTACTTCGCCGAAGTTGAGCTCATCTTTTTCGTTGATAAACCACTCCGGGTGAATCATGCCGTATTCGATGCCGAAGATGTCAACCAGTTTTTGCACCTCACGGTGAATGAGGTCGCGCTTGGATTCCAGCTCCGGACCGGCAGGGATAAAATTCGAATAACCCAGCTTGACGTATTCGGTAATATTTAAAAAACGAACTTTTCCGCCGTGAATGAAGGCTTCACAGGAGAACTCCTGCCCCTGCAGATGACTCTCAACCATGCAGGGAAAGTCTTTGTCATTGATCTTAGTGTCGATCTGATCACGCGATTTGATGAAGTGATGACCAACGGTGCCGGCGGCGGCGAAAGGCTTGACGTGGAACCAGGCATCCTCCTCACCGGGCAATTGTAATTCCGCTTCGTTGAGCCGGTCCAGGAATTTGTGCACCTGTTCGCGGTTATGCACTTCTTCAAAGAGGCCGACTCTCAGGCCGCCCAGCAAAGCTTTGCGCTTCATCATAGCTTTGTTGCGGAAAAGAAAAGCGCGGTTGAGCACCCGCGGATCGTCGCGGTAGATGGAATTGAGGGCCCCGGCCCATTCCACGGTTTCTTCGAATAGCGGAACGGCGACATCTACGTCCCAGGCGCGCAGCAATTCTGCGAGCGACAGAGAGTTGGAGTGGCTGCCCCATTCGTCGAGTTGATAAGGAACGAAAGGTATATTGTGTTCTTTGGCGTAGGGTTCAAAATCGGGAAAGGAAACAACGACGAAAGGCTTGTTGGCCTTCTGCATGCTTTCAATAACGGGAAGGCTCCAGCCAAGTAGGGCGAAACGGTTTGCCATGATAGGATGTAAATATTTTTTCTTAAAAAAATGAATCTATCCTCCCGGTATTATGGTATCTCGATTAATCTCCGGCTCGGACAGGGAAACAGCTTTTGATCACTGCTACAATATTATATCGAGTTGGGACCTCAAATGTTCACGCTATTTGCCTGGAAAGGGTTAAATCGATCAAATTTGTGTTACAGCCCATCAGCCCTCCAGCCAATCCCGGAACGCTCCTGCTCGTTCCTGGCTTACGATTATTTCTTCGCCCACTTCGGGCTCCAGTTCTACCTTCAGTTCACCTCTGCCGTAGTTCCGGCCCGCTGTCAAAGCGCAGTTCCAGCAGGGTGAAGTAGTTATTCAGAAAGTCGACCTCCTCTGCTAACGGGATCAGCGTCCGGTCTTTATATAATTGGGCGTAAAACCCATTGGTCTTCAGCCAATGGGATGAACCTGCCTGCCGGCAGGCAGGAGCGAATGTTTTCCGAAATTTTTTGTTTCAAATTATTGCATTTTTGAAACTTCTTGTGTAAATTGATGGTGTCAGTAAAAGACGTAAAAACCTCGTTAGGGACTAGCGAGTACACGGTTGGAGAGAACGTAAGACTCCTAACTCCCTGCCTGCCGGCAGGCAGGTTTTTGAGCAGTGAGCTATTCTCTGAGAAGCCCGAAGCCCACCAATATTCAGTTGGTGGGTAGTTCACTGCTGAGGATATAGCGGTACACGTTGGCCAGCTTGTCGTTGAAGCGCAGCGCCTGCTCCGCGTCGCTCTCGATCAGATGTGACAGGGTATTTAAGGAGTTGAACATAAAGTGCGGATCGATCTCTGTTTTCAGCGCCTGCAATTCTGCCTGTGCTTTGGCTCGCTGTAACTGCTCAAAGGTCAGCTGATCGCTCTGCCGTTCTTTGATGAGAAATACCGTCTCGTAGACGTGGGTGACGAAAAGGACACAGATGACATTCGTCAAAGTAGTCACTTGTATGGCCGTCCAGTTTCGGTGTGTTCATATGCGGCTTCGGTAAATCGGCTCAGTAAAAGATCCCGTTAATGCGTATTTTTAGATTGAAAATACAGTATTGTTTTACCAAAGTCAAACCGCTTATGAACCCGGACAACATCAACTACCTCGCCGTTTTCGTCGCCGCGCTTTCCACCTTCCTCATCGGTGGGCTCTGGTATTCGCCCATCCTCTTTGGTAAGGCCTGGATGAATGCCAACAACTTCACTGAAGAGGAGCTCAACAATACCAATAACGCAAAGGTATTCGGCTTTTCTTTTCTCTTCTCCCTGATTATGGCCTTCAACCTGGCTGTTTTCCTCTCTAATGACGGCGTCACGGCCTCCTGGGGCGCTACCGCCGGCTTCCTGGCCGGCTTCGGCTGGGTGGCCTTTGGTATCGGCATCATAGCCCTCTTTGAAAAACGTTCCTGGAAGTATATACTGATCAACGGGGGGTACATGACGGTGGCCTTCGTGGTGATGGGGCTGATCCTGGGCGCCTGGCGGTGAGGGGTTGGTAGACCGTTCTTTATTTTCCGGTTAGAGAAAGGATGCTGTGGATGCTAACCTGGCTTCGCTTCGCGAATCCAGCTGATGCTCCGCCCTGACGGGCGGTAGATGCTGTTCGGAGACTCCTCAATCTTCTGTGTACTTTCTCTGGAAGAATTCACTTCTTCATAAATAATTCTTTCGAAAAAGTCCTTCAAAAGAGGAAAGAAATAATCCCGAACGCCTAAATTTGATCGACTTCAATTGCGTTATTATAGAAGGGGAACGACTTTCAAAAGGAGGTTCGGGCATCCACAGCATCAACTTAGCATCCATAGCATCAACTTAGCATCCATAGCATCAACTTAGCATCCACAGCATCAACTTAGCATCCATAGCATCAACTTAGCATCCACAGCATCAACTTAGCATCCACATATCCCGAACTCCGTTCCTCCGGCCGATTGGCAGAAAAAAATCGAAATAAAAACTAACCATGCACACTCCCGTCGCCCTCATCACCGGCGCCGCCGGCGGTATCGGTCGCCACTTCGCCGGCATTTTGCAGCAGCAAGACTACCGGCTCGTCCTCGGCGATATCGATGAAGAAGGACTGAGCCAGATCCACCAATCCAGAGACACGCTCTACTACCGCCGCCTTGACGTCACCAGCGTGGCCGACTGGCGGGCCTTTCTCCAGACCGCCCTCGATCACTACGGTCGCATCGACTACCTCTTCAACATCGCGGGAATAATCTCCCCGGGCTATGTCCATGAAACCGACATCGAGCTCATCGACAGGCACCTGGATGTGAATGCGAAAGGGGTGATGTACGGCACCCGGCTGGCGGCCGAGCAAATGGTGGAGCAGGGCAGCGGCCATATTATCAATATCGCATCCCTGGCCGGTATTGCCCCGATTGCCGGCATTGCCCTTTATTCAGCTTCCAAGTTTGCGGTGCGCGGCTTCTCCATTGCCAGCGCCTACGAGTTGCGTCCCCGCGGCGTGCACGTCAGCGTCGTCAGCCCGGACCTGGTGGATACGCCTATGCTCGATCTGCAACTGCAGTTCCCGGAAGCGGTCATGTCTTTCTCAGGACCAAAAAATCCGCTTACGCCGGCTGATGTGTCCCAGGCCCTCCTTCAGGTGATGCAAAGTAAGGCCATCGAATCCGCTATTCCAGCAGGCCGGGGCCGGCTGGCAAAGCTGGGGAATGTGTTTCCGGGTCTGGGCGGCAGGCTTACGGACAGGCTCAGGCGAAAAGGAAGAGGACAGTGGGAAGCACTGAAGAGGAATAGAGAGTTATAGGTTTTCATCTTTTGCCCGACCTGAGGAAAGGGGGCAGGAACCTAAAAACTAAAACAGCCTCTAAGAACTGTTTACCCCAAAATCTGCCGTTTAATAGCCCGCCCGATAAAGCGCACCTTTTCCCGTAAGGGGAAGCGCGAAAGATTAGTTTTTACCACTCCTTTCGTCAACCGTGTCCGCTTGCTGTAGTCGATCCGGACATCCACAATGACGGGTTTGCCTTCACTGGCCAGCTGCAGGGCCTGGCTTACCCGTTCCTCGATCTGGTGATCGTTTTCCAGGGCGATGAACTCGGTGCCGGTGGCCATAGCGACGCCTTCCACTTTGAGGTCGCCGAGAACGGTGGCGGTTTTGCGGTTGAGGGGGATTTGCTGGAACTGGGATATCTGGCCGAGCTCGCCGTCGTGGAAGACGAAGACGGCAATACCCAGGCCGTAGGAGGCGGCTGTGATCATCTCCATGCCTGTCATAAGGAAAGCGCCGTCGCCTACGATGGCAGCTACAGTTTTGTCCGGGTTAGACAGCTTCGTGCCAATGGCGGCGGGCACGCAGTAGCCCATGCAGTTGAAGTCGGTGGGAGAAATAAAATGCCGCGGCTGGTAAACGTCGAAGAGTTCGGCGGCCAGAAAGGTATGCTTGCCGTCGTCAACGACCAGGTAGGCGTCCTCGGGCAGTTGCGAGCGCAGGGAACGGAAGAATAAGCCTGGTGAGACGAGCTCGTCCTGCGGTTTTTCTTCCCAGGAGGAGCGGTACTGGTGTTTGCCCTCGGCGATTTTGGCGGACAGTTTCTGGAGATCCCGTTTTGCCTGCCAGTCGCGGCGCTCGAGCTCGGCGGCGATAGCCCGCAGGGTTACCTTGGCGTCTCCCTCGATAGCTATCTTGGCCGGGTAGTTTTTGTGAAATACCTCCGGGTTGATATCAATGTGAATGAGGTTCTCCGGCACCTCCATGCCGTAGCTGCCTGTGGCAATCTCGGCAAAGCGGCAGCCCACCGCCAGCAGGCAGTCGCAGTCTTTGAACACCTCCTGTGCTACCGGCAGTCCGGTAGGGCCGTACCCTACGCCTACGTGCAGCGGGTGATCCGCGGGAAAGGCGCTTTTGCCCTGCAGCGTAGTGGCTACCGGCGCCACCAGCTTTTCTGCTAGTTTTATCGTGGTGGGGCAGGCGTCTACAGCGCCCCAGCCGACGTACATACCGGGATGTTTAGCCTCCAGCAACAGATCGACGGCTGCCTGAACCTCTCTTTCGTCGGGCTGGGGAACCGGAATACTGCCCTGGTAGGCGGGCAGTTCCTCCAGCTCACCCTGGAAGAGCAACAGCTCAACTGGAACCTCCACGAAGACCGGCCCGGGTTCACCGGAGCAGGCCAGCCGGTAGGCTTCGTAGATGGTCGGCACGATATCTTCGTGCTTTTCGATCAGGTAGTATTTTTTGACAATACCGTCCATCAGGCGCCCCAGGTCAAGCTGGTGCAGCTGGTAGTGCTTCCCGCTATCGCGCCGCGTGCCGCCGGAGATGACCAGCATGGGAATACCGTCGAGATAAGCTTCGCCGATGCCGCTCATAGCGTGCGTAGCGCCCGCCGCCGGCACGATGGTCAGCGTGCCGATCTGCCCGGAAGTGCGGGAGACGGCATCGGCCATAAAAGCGCCCCCGCCCTCGTGCGTGACCAGGACAGGCGTGATCTGCCCGGAATTGTTAAGCTCATCGTAGAGCTCCGTGGTATGGGTGCCCGGAATGCCGAAGGTGTGTTGCACCCCAATCTGCTCCAGGGCGTAGACGGTCAGGTAAGCGCCGGTTTTTTTCATGGAAAGCTTGATTAAGTCTAAATAAATAGAAGATGGATTAAAATTACAAAATCACCAAACTAATTTTAATAGCTGGAGCTTAAATGCCTTCATGACTTTCCATGACTGTATCCCCAGCTACCCCCGGAACCGCCGCTCCGGTTTCCCCCTAACATCCGTTTCCAGGTAAAACAACCTTCCTGCCAGCGGATTTTTCCGGCGCTCCGCTTCACTGAGTTCTTTCTGGGAGGTGGTGATAAAAAGCGTTTTCATATCCCGTCCGCCGAAGCAACAGCTCGTTGGGTATTGTACCGGCAACGGTATTTCCCCTGACTTTTCCCCGTCGGCATTGAAGCGGACGATTTTACCGCCGCCGTAGAGGGCGATCCAAAAGCCGTCTTTGCTGTCCATGGTCATTCCGTCAGGGAATTCATCTTCGGGGAATTGAATGAAGACCCGTCGGTTGCTGATGTCGCCGCTGGGAAGGTCGTAGTCATAGGCGAATAAGGCGTGCTGCAGCGTGTCGATAAAGTAGAAGGTTTTGCGGTCCATGCTCCAGCCCATGCCGTTGCTGATGTAGAGATTATTGTCCAATTCTTTAATGACGAAATTGGCGTCTAGGCGGTACAATTTACCAAGGCGGCTCTGTTCATCCCAGGCCATAGTGCCGGCAAAAAAGCGCCCGGCGGGGTCGACGGCGCCGTCGTTAAAGCGCAGGGCCGGCTCATCGCTTATCGGTGTGCTTTTAATTATTTGCAGGTTCCGGGCATCCTCATTCCACAGCGCGAAACCATTTTCCACCGCCACTACCATGCCCCACTTTTTGCGTAATGCCATCACACCCAGGGCCTGCCCTACCTCGTGGTGTTCCACCGTCTGTTCCTTCAGGTTGGCTTTGAAATAGCGACCCTGAAACAGGTCGACCCAGTACAGATTGCCCTCTACTGGATCCCAGAGAGGGCCTTCGCCGTGCTCGGCTCTGACGTCAAAAAGGGGTTTTGGTTGATGCATAGAAGTAATGTTGATGCTTCGGTAATAAGGTTCTTTTATTTATTTGGATATCTTAAAGGCTCGAGATTAATCACTGTTTTCCGCCTTCCGATTTCACTCCCCTGCCCATCGTATCGCATTTTCCAAAAGCTGTAAAAAGTGCTCCTCCCCAAAAGCGCTGCCGCTGTGCCCCATTGCAGTATAAAAGACCCGGCCCTCACCGGCGGTACTGTACCAGCTAATTGGATGATCGGCGCCCATGCCCCAGTCTTTGTCCTTTACCAGGAAGCTGATATTGCCGTTGGGATCAAAGGTGTTTTCATCCACGGTATAGAGTACCTGAGCTCCCCGGCCGCGCGGATTGTCGTGAAAGACGTACCACTCGTCCTTTCGGGTCCATGTTTCGGGAAGGCCGGTCGCGAGGGTAACGTTCGTACTGTCCGGCTGCTCCCGTTGCAATTCGGCCTCCTGCAGTTGCGGATTCACCGGGTGATGCGAAAATCGCGCCCGGATGATGGTATCGGTATACCAGGCCCAGTGTTCGTGTGAGTTATCACCTGCCCCATGGATGCCCACGAAGCCACCGCCCCCTTCCACATATTGTTTCAACGCCATACGCTGTTTCTCGTTCAGCACCGGACCAGTGACGTTGTTCCATACGGCGACATCAAAGCGGGCGAGCTGCTCCGGATTGAACACAGCTCCGTTTTCGGTTTGGAAGAGTCCCCAACCCTGAGCTTCTGCCAGCTGATCGAAAGCTTTACCGGAGGCTTCGATTGCCTCTCCGTGCCGGAAACCGTTCGTTTTGGAAAATACCAGTACGTTGGTTGCTTTCTCCAGCTTCGGTAGTGCCGGCGCTTCCGTATCATAAAAGGGAAAACCGTACCGGGCCTTATAGACGAAGCCGGTAAAACCCAGGACGGCAAGAATCAGAAGAACCGCCAGGACGATGCCGGAAATTTTCAGGGCGCGCTTCAGTCTTTTCATAAATCAGGGTTAGCGTTGCGGCTCTCCGGGGAATGCGCCGTAAAATAAATATTATTTCCTTCCGGAAAAAATCAGAATCATGTGTGGGGCTTTTGGCAAAAGATCTCTGAAAAATTCAGCACAAATCTTCCCGGCTATCTTTTTATTTCACTAGGCAAAGCGCTAACTTTTGCGCATGAAAAAAGAAAAACAGCAACTACGTTCCCGCGACTGGTTCGGCAAGCGGGGAAAAGACGGTTTTATTTACCGGGCCTGGATGAAAAACCAGGGTTTTCCGGCCGACGAATTTGAAGATCGTCCGGTGATCGGGATTTGCAATACCTGGTCGGAGCTGACACCCTGTAACGCTCACTTTCGCGAGCTGGCCGAAAGCGTGAAGCGCGGCGTATGGGAAGCCGGCGGCTTTCCGTTGGAGTTCCCCGTCATGTCGCTCGGCGAAACGCTGATGCGGCCTACCACCATGCTGTACCGCAATCTGGCAAGCATGGACGTGGAGGAGAGCATTCGCGCCAATCCGCTTGATGGCGTGGTCCTGCTCTGTGGCTGTGATAAGACGACGCCCTCGCTGGTGATGGGCGCCTGCAGCGTCGACCTCCCCACCCTCGTCGTCTCCGGCGGACCGATGCTCAACGGCAAGTGGCGCGGGCAGGACATCGGCACCACCCACGTCTGGCAGTTTAATGAAATGTACAAAAAAGGCGAGCTGAGCCAATCCGAATTCGTCGAGGCCGAAGCCTGCCTCTGCCGCAGCCGCGGCCACTGCGCCGTGATGGGCACGGCCTCTACCATGGCCTGTATGGTGGAATCGCTAGGCCTGTCACTGCCCGGCAATGCCGCTATTCCCGCCGCCGACTCGCGCCGCAAGGTGCTGGCCCAGCTCAGCGGGCGCCGCATCGTGGATATGGTGGAAGAAGATTTGAAGCTATCCCGCATTCTTACGCGGCAGGCTTTTGAGAACACGATCCGCGTCAATGCCGCCATCGGGGGCTCCACCAACTTCGTCGTCCATCTCTTGGCGATCGCCGGCCGCATCGGCGTGGAGCTAAGCCTCGACGATTTCGACCGATTCTCGGCTGATATCCCTTTACTGGTCAATCTCAAGCCTTCCGGTGAATACATGATGGAGGAATTCTACTACGCCGGGGGACTGCCTGTCGTGATCAGGGAACTGAAAAGCAAACTACACAACGACGCCCTCACCGTCAACGGCCAATCGATCAGCGATAACTGCGCCGGCGCTGAGTGCTACGATCGCAAGGTCATCGCCACCCTCGACAAGCCCTTCAAGCCGGAGTCGGGCATCGCCGTAGTGCGCGGCAACCTCTGCCCGGAGGGCGCCATCATCAAACCTTCGGCGGCGACGCCGGAATTGCTTACGCACAAGGGACGGGCTGTCGTTTTTGAAGACATCGAAGACTACCACGCCCGCGTGGACGATCCGAACCTGGATATTGACGAAAGTTGCGTCATGGTGCTTAAAAACGTTGGCCCCAAAGGCTACCCCGGTATGCCCGAGGTAGGCAATATGGCACTGCCGAAAAAGCTGCTGTCGGCCGGCGTAGACGACATGGTGCGCATCTCCGACGGCCGCATGAGCGGCACAGCCTACGGAACGGTCTTCCTGCACACTTCCCCCGAATCGGCCGCCGGCGGTCCGTTGGCGCTGGTCGAAAACGGAGACATGATCGAAGTGGATGTGCCCAACCGGCAGATTCACCTGCACGTGTCAGATGAGGAACTGGAAAAACGACGCCGGTCCTGGCAACCACCGGACCTTGGCTATGACCGCGGCTACGCGCACATGTACATCGATCACGTGGAACAGGCGCATTTAGGGGTGGACCTGGACTTTCTGAGAGGTAAATCGGGGAGTGAGGTGAAAAGAGAGTCGCATTAAGTTTAGAAGTTTAGCGCCCCGCGACTGCGTCGGGGGCTGTTTAGAAGTTTAGAAGATCTGGAAATGAAACTTCCGGTTTCAGATCTTCTAAACCAGCCACGCTCAGCCCGCCCCGTATACGAAGTGTCGAGACAGAGCCGTGGCGACTAAATTTCTACACTCCTAAACCAGCTGCCCCAACGGGGCGGTGACTAAACCAGGCCCCAATTTTCTCGGAGGCCGACTAAACTTCCTTGAAATCATGAAAGACTTTGAAAACAAGGTGGCCATCGTCACCGGAGCCGGAGCCGGCATCGGCTTTGAGATTGCACGCCAGCTGGCGCTGCGGGGCGCCGCCGTATTACTCAACGATATCGATGCCAAAGTGGCGAAAGGTGCCGCCGACAGAATAACAGAAGAAGGCGGACGCTGCTCGCACATCGTAGGTGACTCCAGCGACATTTCCTTCATTCAGCGGATGGTTGATGGGGCGGTGGAAAAATTCGGGCGACTCGATATAGCGGTGGCCAACGCCGGCATCACGACTTTCGGCAAGTTTATGGAATACCGCCCCGAAGATTTTCAGCGGCTGACAGCGGTTAATCTGCAGGGCACCTTTTTTCTGGCCCAGGCCGCCGCCCGGCAGATGCGGGAACAGGGCGATGGAGGACGGATTCTGTTTATGAGTTCGGTCACCGGTCACCGGGCGGCGCCTCAACTGGCGGCCTACGGGATGACCAAGGCGGCCATCGAGATGCTTGCCCGCGCCCTGCCGGCGGAATTGTCGCAGTACGGGATTACGATCAACGCCATCGCTCCCGGGGCGACGCTCACCGAGCGCACCGCCCAGGAGATGCCCAACTACGCGGAAGCCTGGGGCGGCGTGATTCCCACCGGTCGTTCCAATACAACGGGGGATATTGCGCACACCGCCCTGTTCCTCCTCTCGCCGCAGGCCCGGCAGATTAACGGACAGACCATCATCGTCGACGGAGGCTGGACGGGGACCGCGCCGACGCCGGAGGGGTTTGAGTGAAAATGAAATGGAAACCTATTTTTTCGTTAACTTGTTAATCCATCGTTAGTCCCTTTAAGTTGAATAAGAACTGATTGCAGATGCCGACGGTACAAGTAAAATCGAATATTGAACTGGGAATTGAGGATATCCTTGCAGGTATTGATCAACTGGACACTCCGGAGTTAGAAAATTTTCTTCAGCAGGTAAGTCAATTACTCGCCCGCCGGAAAGCAAAAAGTTTATCTAAAAAAGAAACGGAGTTACTGATCAAGATTAATGAGGGGCTATCTCGTCATGAAGCGGAGCGCTACAAAAAACTGGCCGCTAAAAAATAATAAGCTGTACTGTATCGTAATTTATTATCTGCGTCTAAATCAATTATTACATGACTCGACCTGCTACCCTACACCGTTCCCTGTTGCTTGCACTCGCTTTCAGCCTGTCCTTATTTACCCTCAGCGCCCAGCCCGCCGTCACCGCCGCGCCGGAAGACGTAGGCTTATCCAGCGAACGCCTGGAGTGGCTCGGCAAGTTTCTGGATGAGGAAATCGAAGCGGAGCAGATCCCCGGCGCCGTCACCCTGGTTTTCCGTAAGGGAGAAATCGCCCATTACCAGACCCACGGCTTTCACAACATCGACACCGATGCGTCGATGCGGGAAGACGCCATCTTTTTCATCCAGTCGATGACCAAGCCGATCATCAGCACAGCCTTTATGATGCTGTATGAGGAGGGGCGCTTTTCACTGAACGATCCCGTTTCGGATTACCTGCCGCAATTTGGCGAGCCGAAAGTAGCCGTCTACGCCGAAGGCGGCAGCAACGGCGACTCGGAGCGCACGCTGGTAAAGGCGGAGCAACCAATCATGATCTGGCAGCTGCTCTCCCACACGGCCGGCATGCTGCACGGCCTGGGAGCTTCGGCCCTCAACCGCGAATACGCCGACAAGCTGTACCGGCAGCCTCACAAAACGATCGAGGATCGCGTCAACGCCCTGGCAGAAATTCCGCTGGTCGACCAGCCCGGCGCCGCCTGGCACTACAGCGCTTCGCCCGATGTGCTGGCCCTGCTCATCGAGCACTTCTCCGGTATGAGCGCCGCCGATTTCCTGCAGGAGCGCCTCTTCAATCCGCTGGGGATGGAAGACACCGGCTACAATATCGATCCTTCAAACAATGAGCGCATGGCCACCCTGCACTACTACGATCGCAATAAAGATAACCTGATGGTCAGCCCCCAGCAGACGCCCACGCAGGGCAATACCGTCTTCGGCGGCACCCACGGCCTGTTCTCCACCCCCGCCGACTACCTCAAATTCTGCCGGATGATGCTCAACGGCGGGACCTATAACGGCCACCGCTTCCTCAGCCCCAAAACCGTCGAACTCATGACCGCCGACCACGCCGGTGATCGCTATACCGACCCCGGCTACGGCTTTGGCCTGGGTTTCTCCGTCCGCACCGATTTGGCGAAAGCCCACCGCCTCGGCTCCCCCGGCCAGTTCAGCTGGAGCGGCGCCTACAACACCTACTTCTTCATCGATCCCGAAGAGGACCTCATCGCGATCATGATGATGCAGATGGCGCCGTATACGAATTTTTATAACTATAAATTTCAGCAGCTGGTGTATCAGGCGATTACAGACTGATTTCGAAAAAAGTAAATGAAATCGCTCCTTTTTTTGTGTTTCCGGGGAGTAGGGAAGTCAGGAGGGTCAGGGGAGGGCAGGAGGCAAAGAAGCGCTGTCAACTGAAGCAGCACCTCTCCTATTACTAATTTGCTAACCGTTAGCCGGATTGGTCCTCATTCTTTTTTCAGCAGTAACCTCCACCGCTTCCCCACTGCCACCGCCTCTTTAATATCCCGAACCATCTGAACACTTTTACCCGTTGCCCCTATAATACCTCTCCGGTTGATCACCGGCATCCGGGTATTATTCGGGCGGATAAAACTCAGGCGGTACTTGCGCCCGTCTGCGCGCAGGAGCATGCCCGCCGAAAAATAGATCCATGGGAAAGAAACGCGCTGTATTTCGGTAAGGGGGATATCGAACAGACGGGCAGGTTCGCTACGGTTCAGACAGTGGGCTAGTCCGGGCACACCGGTTTGACGCTCCAGCTTTCGCAGTCCCCTGTTCCACAAGGTGCCGGAATCCAGGGCAGTGTAACTTAATCGCTCTTCTTCCAAGCGGAGTACTCCCGGTACGCTATTAAGAAGCCCCCGTAAGAGCCAGGCTACGGAGGCGAAGTCTTTGTCCTGACGGCTTTCCGGCGAAAAGCGGGAAGGCCGTCCCGCTTCCGTGAAGGTACCATAATCGACGTATAAGACGGTCCCGCAGGAAGGACAGGTCACTTCAATGAAGGCATTGCCGGGTACGATAACCGGCTGCCGGCATTCGGGGCACTTTTTTTGACTTTCATTGGTTTTGTACTTAAAACCAGAATTATCTGTATGCTCTCAATTATTATTATCTTGCTGTTCCTTATCGCCCCCCAGTGTGCGATGGAAGGATAAGTCAAACCAATTTACGTCAGTATAGTCAACTTCTTATTGTCTTGGGGATACCAACACACTAATATCCAGCATTTCGATCCTGAAGAGTTTTATAACCAGACAATTCCCCTCATCTATGCCGCAACTCAATAAAGCACTTTTTGGAACTTTTCATATCATCTTCCCGATCTTATTGTTGATGCTGGGGGGCTGCAACAGTGAGGCGCCGAAAGAGCCTGACAAAAAGACTTTACCGAGCAGAAGGTATCACTACGTCGATCAGTTACCGGAGGATATACAAATTGCCAATACGGTATATGTCCCGGTATACTCCGACATTTACTATTCAGCAGGAGACCGGAGGTTTTCCCTCACAGCTACACTTAGCATCAGAAACACAAGCCTTACTGATACGATCTATCTAACAGGCGTAGATTACTATGATTCCCAGGGCCAGTTGCTGACTCAATACCTGAATCGCCCGGTACAAATGCACCCGCTCGAATCACTGGAGTTCATTGTAGAAGGCGGAACCGAAGCGGGAGGCGCTGGCGCCAATTTCATCGTCGATTGGGAGGCCGGCAATCCAAATGTCAGTCCGATCATCCAATGCGTGATGATCGGCGCAAGCGGCACCCAGGGGATCTCCTTTTTGACGGAAGGCTTCACGCTGGAATCACGGCGTAAGAGTCGGGCTGAGCAGTAGGGTTCTTTGGTCGCTTCCCTGCTATATTCACTAAATGTATCGTCCAATATACTTGTGGTCAATCCAAAATATCAATATCAATGGCAATAGCAATGGCAATGGCAATGGCAATGGCAATGGCAATGGCAATGGCAATGGCAATGGCAATGGCAATGGCAATTTTAATAGCAATTCCCATCATCGCAGATATTGCTATTGCTCATTTTTCTTGGTACAAGATACAAATACAATGACTTACGCCAAGAGGACAATCCCCGGCAGGTGCTGCTGGATTTTATGGAGAGCGCCTATCTGGCCGGAGCTACCCTGGCCGGATGGGACATAGAGGAATGGAAGACGCCTGCCCTTTTGGAAATTTAAGTGCCAAAAAATATAATTCGGTAAAACATGGTCTTCAATAAATTGTTATTTTGGTTTTTTGCAAAAATCCTATGTGTTTTTTTGCAAATTAGAATAATAACCTATAAATTATCGAAGATTAAGTTTTAAGATCTAGCCTTTCCCTATAAGTCTGACTAACCTCACACAGCTGATCCACCAAATTTTACTACACTGACTCAGGTGCTAGCGTATAGCGCTGTTTTTATTCACCTTTAGCGGCTACGTACCTCTGAACGTAGCAGGTTATTTTATTAGGTATACTGAACACCTCAATACCTGAGAAGGTATTGCTGTGAGGTTATTTATTAACTCAAACCCTGAAAGAAATGAAACCCATTAATTACCACCTATCCGTCATTTTTTCATTTTTGTTAGGTTTATTGCTCGGGACAAATGTGATTTACGCGCAGAATGGTCCAAATGACCTGGCAAGTCCTTCTGCACATCTCAAATTTGTAACCGATTTGCCTGCTCCGGCAGTTATTGACGCCAAGAGTGGAGGCAACTACACGATGAACATGGCCCAGACGACACAATGGCTGGGTTTATACACCAATAAAGGAAAAACCTTGAATACAACTGTCTGGGGGTATGGACAGGGGAGAACCGTCACTTACCCTGGACCTACGTTCGAAGCCATGAAAGATGTGCCTATCGACGTACGCTGGAACAACAACTTGCCTAAGTCAGGCCACATTCTGCCGGTCGATGTTTCCCTGCATATGGCGCACCCCGCTGGGGTTCCCGCTCCGGAATTCTATGCCGCTGGTAACGTGCCTGCCGTGGTGCACCTCCACGGCGGCCATACCGAGTCGGCCAGTGACGGTCTCCCGGAAGCCTGGTTCACGCAAAAATTTAGAGAAACGGGTCCTTTCTTCGTTAAGCGAACCTACACCTACCACAACGATCAGGAAGGGGCAACACTTTGGTATCACGATCACGCGCTGGGCATCACGCGCCTGAATGTATACGCCGGGCTGGCCGGGTTCTACCTGCTGCGCGACGACAATGAGATGAACCTGATCAGCAATGAGGTTCTGCCCAGTGGCGACTACGAACGCGAGATTGTCATCCAGGATCGCAACTTCTATCCCGATGGAGAACTTTTCCTGCCCGCCGTAGGTGGTGACCCTTTCTTTGATGGCGAAATCCCTGCAGGCGGTTTCGGTGGCATAGAACCCTCTATCGTCGCTGAATTTTTTGGTGATTATATCATCGTCAACAGCATCGCCTGGCCGAAGCTGGACGTCGAACAAACCAAATACCGCTTCCGCATGCTGAACGGTTCCGACTCGCGCGTGTACAAACTCAATATACGGGACGGGGGTAACTCCAAAATCAGCTTTTTCCAGATCGGCACGGATAACGGTCTCCTTCCTTCTCCGGTACCCCTTACGGATTTGATACTCGCTCCCGGTGAGCGGGCCGACCTGGTCGTCGACTTCACCGGTAAGAGTGGTTCTTTCACCATGGTTAATGAAGGGCCGGACGAACCATTTAAGGGAGGGAACTTTAACACAGATATCACCCGCCCCACCGGGCAGATCATGCAGTTCAATGTGCAGACCGGCAGCAATCCGCCCACTTTTCACGTTGATGGCGGTACTATCCTTCGTGATCCGATTGCATCTTTGACCCAGACCGGCGCCACCCGCAAGCTTGCTCTGTTTGAAGGTTCGGACGCCGACGGACGGCTCCAGCCGTTGCTGGGGGTCATCGATGGGAATAATGAAAAAGGTGTAGGTGGTGTCACGAACGGCTCTCTGGCCTGGTTCGAGCCCATTACCGAAAACCCCGGGCTCAACGATGTGGAGATCTGGGAGGTCTACAACGCCACCGAAGATGCCCACCCCATTCATCTGCACCTCGTGTCTTTCCAGATTTTGGACCGGACACCTTTTGACGCTACTGTCAACACACAAGCACAGCCCCAGCATGATGGTCAAAGTGGAATCGGCGGGTATGTAGTTGAAGGCTCCATTACCCTTACCGGTCCGCCGGAAACTCCGGCTGCCAACGAACAAGGCTGGAAAGACACCTTTGTGGTGCCACCGGGATACATGGGCAGGGTCATCGCCAAGTTCGACCGCCCGGGCCGCTATGTCTGGCATTGTCACATCCTTTCACACGAGGACCACGAAATGATGCGCCCTTATTACGTCAGTGCATTCTCGTTTTTGGCAGAGGAAAAGACGGAAGAGCAGCCTTTCGACTTCCTGGATCCGAAGCTGGTTGGCCACTACCCGAACCCCTTCTCGGATGGAACGAATATCAACTTCTACCTGCCCTCCGAGGAGAATATCGTGCTGAAGGTGTTTGACGTCACCGGCAAGCAGGTGAAGCGGTTGGCGAACGGCCTTTACGGCGCGGGCAATCACATCGTCGAGTGGAACGGCACCAACGACGGCGGCCAGCAACTGCCCGACGGCCTGTATATCTATCAGCTGCAGGCAGGTGAAACTCTGCTCAGCGATCAGGTCATTATTCAGCGCTAATTCAAACCCAATCCAGGATACCTAATTGAGAAAGGCGCCGCCTGCTACCTACGCAGATGGCGCCTTTTCTTTTTTTCCTTCCTTTTATGTTGGATCGACAAAACTTTTTCACTTTTCCCACCCCTGAAGCTATATCAGCTACGCTCATGCTTCGTCAGTCGAAAAGCGAATGCGGGCGCTTCCGCTTTCCGACTTCCTTCACCTCTCTTTATAATACAGGAAATTAATCAACAAGCGCAGGGTGCGGGGAGAAAGATTGGTAACGCGGCGGCCGTTCAAAAATACGGCAGGCGTGCCTTGAAGATTGAGGCGCTGTCCTTCCGCTATGTCGGATGAGCGTTCTTCCAGGACACTTTCCGAAGAAAAATCCTTTCTAAACTGAGCTTCATCCAATCCCAGCCGGCGGGCCAGCGAGAAAAAAATATCTTGTCCGGCTTTTCCCAGATCCGTATTGAAAAGGGCGTCGTGATAGGGCCAGAACTGTCCCTGCCGGGCGGCTGCCTGGGCAGCCCGGGCGGCGGCGCAGGCCCGGGGATGAACATCGGCGGGCACCACCGAATTGCAGGCATCGCTAAGCGGGAAATGTTTGAAGGTGAGCTGCATGCGGTCGCTGAAGTTGAGAAAGAGCTGAGCAGCCACCGCACTAAAATCCCGACACGCCGGGCACTGGAAATCGCTAAAAACCACCATGCGTACGGGTGCATCCGGAGAGCCGGCTGTCAACCCGCTTTTTTCTGGCGTTATCTGTTGAACCTCTGCCTGCATAAATTCCTCTATAATCAAGTCAGGAGTAAAGGAAGCTTCGGCTGCCTCCCGGTAAGCCGCTTCCTGCAGGCGGATCCACTGGTAGAAGGCCAGACCCACGAAGAGTACAAGTACAAAGGCCACCGTATGACGGCGGGCTTGCAGAGCGTTTTCGGTCTTACCTGAAATAATAAATTGCCAGGCTTTTTTAAGCGCGACGCCTCCCTCCACCAGGGAGGGGCCGGAAAGCCGAAAGATGGGATAAAGTAAAAGCAAATTGATCAGGTGGATAGTAGCACATAAAGGGCAAAAAATCGACGGTTGCAGCAAAAGGAGGACTAACAGCAACATACTGATCACTGCTCCGGTTACCGCGACCCAGCGGGCGAGCAGCCGGGCATCAGCCCGGAAGGACAGTCCCAGACTTTCTCCCAGGATAAAAAGGGTGGCTAGAAGCACGTAGTAGAGGATGCCCCAACCCGCCAGCGGAATGCCGAGCCACTCTGAGAAGGAGCTGGTCAGCGCCGCATCACAGCCTCTGCCAAAAATGGCGGAACAAATATCCGGTCCGGAGGCATCGAAAAAGACGAGGTCGAAATGATGAAATAGCAGATACACAGAAATGGAGAACCCGGAAAGCAGTAAGACGATCAGAAGTATAAAGGGCAAATTTGCTTTCATGCAGGGCATTTTGTTTGTATCATCGGGTAGCAAGAAAAAACAGGAAAGGACATGTTGATGTTATCCTTTCCTGCTCTGTACGTATTATTGGGAGGACGGAAATTACCTTAAAAGGGGATCGATTAACCATCCTTTAACCCTCAAATTAAGTCTAATTAGGGAAAATTGCAGATCAGCGTAGCACTTCCATTCGGCCGGATGATCTGACGCCAATTGTCGGTAACGGCATTTCCTACAGCCTGACTGAAACAAATAGTACCCGTCTCTTTCTTCCCCAATGAAATATGTGCTCCGGTACCATTGTATACATAGCCGGAACACTGAATTAACCCATTGCCCCGGTTTTTTTGAGGACCTACGACCCTGTCAAGGCTCCCCTCGACCATGCCCCCATTCCCGTCATGAAGGTAACAAATGCCCCCCTCTTCACCTACTACGGAAGAAAGAAGAAAGGATGAAGATAAAGAAACTACAAGACCTAATAGGAAAGCGAAACTGAGTATTCTAGTTAATGTTTTCATGGTTTGCAGATTAAAGGTTTAGAAAAAAGAATGACAGGAGCTCTGACCAGGCAAAAAAGCTTTGCCGGTTGAACTCATAAATGTAAATAGTGGCAGACAGCTGCATCTCATTATGCATTGCAGGCCCTTTTTTACCAATTAAGTTTTCGAAAAAGCCAGATCTGATAAGTCTAGTCTACAAAGGGGGAAAATTGAGAATACGGGCAATTGCATGGAACACTACATCAAGTAATGCTGCCAATGAATTTGAGCGGTTAGTTTTTTTGCTGATCTTGATATAAATTTAGGTACTTTGCCCGAAGAATCCAATTTTTTAAAGAAGAATCTATTAAATATAAACTTCTGCAAGTTACTGGAAGGTCAAAATTTATTTTTGGAAAAAGCGGTGCTATTAATGTTGTCATGAGCAGTACCAGATTCTTTTCCGGAAGTTGAGAACAGTATTGATTACCCACATCGCTTATGGGTAATCGATACAGTTGAGACCAAGGGTAAACTCCCAACAAGCTAAAGAGTGAATCCAGTTTGCTGATGAAAGGATAGGGACGGCCCTTCAGCGCCATCAGTCCGGCGATATGGTGGGGAATCTAGACGCGTTTCAGATAAGATTCCAGCGCGTGGCGGCCTTTGCTGTTTTTGTAATCCTGAAAGTCCTTAGCCCGGATTATTCATGGATTAATTTATTACGAAGCCAAACTGCCCGCCATTCTTGGGCGTCCTCCCCGACCCTTTGGGTACGGGGCAGGCTGTCATTCGGTACTCACCGTATCTGGGAATACGCCTCCGCGCCTCATTCCTGCCTGCCCGTCTGGGCGGGAGCCCAAGCCTGGCAACCACTTTGGCCTCTCATGACGAAGAACCCATGAATAATCCGGGTTAGGAGACTAATTAGCGAAATAGGGCAAAAAAATTAATAATTTAGCAGCAAAGCAAGAGAGGTATCTGTGTGTAATTTAAATCCCGTTTCATCCGTTTTTCACAGCAGTGCTAACCCCTCTTAATATCCACTATCCGCCGTCCCTCCCGTCGGATCCCAAATGACTATGATCATGTCTGACACTCATTCTGTGGAGCTCCCTTTTGTCCGGAGCCATGCGTTTATCATCGGCATCAACGATTACAAATACATCACCCCGTTGACGACGGCGGTCAGCGATGCGAAGGGCATAGCCGGGCGCCTCGAGGCGCAGCACGGCTATACCGTCCATCCCCCCTTGCTCGATGCCGGGCGGGCGGATATCATGCTATGGCTTACCGAGACCCTCCCGCGGCTGGTCGGTCCCGAAGACCGCATCCTCCTTTATTTTGCCGGCCACGGCATCGCGCTCGACAGCGAAGAAGGTCCCGGCGGCTACCTTGTGCCGGCCGACGCCCGCCCGGGTGTACCGGACTCGCTTATCTCCATGGATGTTTTTCATAAGGCCCTGAGCGATCTTCCCTGCCGGCACGGGCTGCTCATTCTGGACTGCTGTTTTGCCGGCACTTTCAAATGGTCCTCCGGCTACCGGGGGCTTATGCTCAATGTGCCGTCGGTGATTTACGAGGAGCGCTTCTGGCGCTACGTAAAGGATCCGGCCTGGCAGGTAATCACCTCTGCTGCCTACGATCAGCAGGCGGTCGATGTATTGACGAACCGCAGTCTTGGGTGCCGTGAGGATAACAGCGGGCAGCACTCTCCCTTCGCCCGCGCTTTATTCGAGGCGCTGGAAGGCAAGGGAGATGTCATCCCGCAGGGCGAGGGCGACGGGGTGATCACCGCTACCGAATTATACCTGTACTTGCGCGATCAGGTGGAAAGCGAAACCACCCGGGGGGAGCAACGCCAGACCCCTTCCCTGTTTACCCTGGCCCGTCACGATAAGGGGGAATTTATTTTCCTGCATCCCCGGCATCGCCTGAACCTTCCACCTGCCCCCGACCGGAATCCCTTCAAAGGGCTATCCTCATTCGATGAAGCCGATGCGACGCTCTTCTACGGGCGCGACAGGGTGATCGAGGCGCTGCAAAGCAGGGTTGTAGAAGCCCCTTTGCTCGTCGTCAGCGGTGCCTCCGGAACCGGCAAATCATCAGTGGTTAAAGCAGGGCTGCTGCCGCGGCTGCGCCGGGAGGGCTGGCAGGTACTGCCGGTGATCCGCCCGGGAAAAGAACCGAAAGCCACGCTGGATACCGAATTACCGGATGTGGAAAAGCAACTGCCGGAAAATGGGCAGGCCGTGCTGGTCATCGACCAGTACGAAGAACTGATCACGCAGTGTGAAGATCCGGCGCAGCGCAGGGCTTTTGAAAGTCAACTCGCGGAATGGCTGAAAGCTTTTCCCACCTTGCGCGTCATCCTGAGCCTTCGCTCGGATTTTGAACCTCAGTTTGAAGACTCGCCACTGCAGCCCTGGTGGGCGGCTGGCCGCTACGTGGTGCCGCCCTTCAGTCTGGAAGAGTGGCGCGAGATCATCGTTAAACCGGCAAATCAGGAAGTGCTTTTCTACGAACCGGAAGACCTTGTCGACCGGCTGGTGGAAGCCGTCAGCCAGGCTCCCGGCGCATTGCCCCTGCTTTCCTTTACGCTCAGTGAACTTTACGAAGTCTATCTGAAGAGCGGTCGTGAGGACCGCGCGCTGATCGAAGCTGATTACGAGCAGTTGGGGGGCGTCATCGGCGCGCTGCGTACGCGCGCCGATGAGACTTACAATGGGCTCGACGAAGCTCATCAAAACAGCATGCGCCGCCTGATGTTGCGGATGGTCGCCTTTGAAGGCGGCGAGCTGGCGGGTAAGCGCGTTCATGTCGATGAGCTGCAGTTTTCAAACCCGAACGAGACGGAGCGCGTAGCGGAGGTAGCTCAACAGTTGGTGGCTGCCCGTCTGGTCCTTCGTGGCGCCGACGGGCAGGGACGGGGGTACATAGAGCCGGCCCACGACGCACTCGTGCGCGCCTGGGCGCGCCTGTGGGAATGGGTGAAAGCGACCGGTGAAGAGAAGCTCAGCCTCCACTTCAAACTGGCCCAGGCTGTCAAGGATTACGAAGCGGAGAAAGAACCGAAAAAGGCCAGGCCTTACCTGTGGAATGACGACCCGCGACTGGACCTGCTCAGGGCGGAACTCCAGGAAAAAGGCCACGGACTCAATGCCAGGGAAGAAGCATTCGTGCGAAGCAGCGTGGCGCGGCGGGAGCGGAATCGCCGCCGCAACTGGAGCATCGCCCTCGGGGTGATCGCCGGACTGACCGGCCTCTCCATTTTTGCCTTTACCCAGCAGGGGCTGGCCAGACAGAGCGCCCGGGAGGTGACGGTACAGCGCGATGCCGCTATCCGCGAGCGTGACCGGGCGGATTCCACCGCCCGGGTAGCGGTGGCCAATAACCTCGCCACCCAGTCGGTACTGATGGAGCCGGAGGATCCGACCATCGCACTGCGGCTGGCTGAACGGTCGATTCAGCTCGACGCCGCCAATACCAATGGCAATGCTGCGCTGATGGCGGCCTTTTTCCGGGAGTCGCAACCCGGCGTGGAGTTCTTTTACCAACAAGTGGATCAGATGCCGGAAGCGCCGGCGGCAGAAGATTTCCCCGATCGCTACAGAGCGATCCTGCAAGCTCGGCAGGAACAATTTCCCAACCTGGCAAATTGGGGACTCATTGCCGGGCACGTCTTTTCGGGTTCCGGTAACCACGCTATCTTGTTTCACCAGGATCAACACGGTCCCTACTCCGTCGAATTGTGGGACTACCAGAATTTGCAACGGAAATTCCGTCAGGAAGTCGGGGAAAACGGAGACATCGGCTTCTCCCCCGCCTCGTTTTCCCGGGATGAAAAATGGGTGGCCATTCCCAACCGGAACCATGTCGAACTGTACGGTCTGGATAACTTCTACCAGCCGCCCATCCTCCTGAAAGGGCCCGGACTGACCGGCCAGGCACTGATCGACGATGCCACCGGGATGGTGTACGCCCAGACGATGGACGGCGCTGTCTATGCCTGGGATCTGCGGCGATTTTCGATGCCGAAGTTGGGAAGAGACAATGCTGAACTGGAAAGTGTATTTTGCGATCCTGCCGGAGAAAAATTCGTCTTGAAATGGTATGGGGAGGAAAATGTTGAAATCTGGAATAAAAAAGGAAAGCGGACGGCCCTTGCTGATGAGGGCGAATCGCTGCGCCTGGCGCCGGATGCTTCTGCTATCCTGTCCGGCAGTGAGAAAATGCTGGACCTCGCATCTTATTCCGATCTGCTGTCGCAAAAGAACAGCGAATACCGCAGGGGAGCAATAACGCGCGATACTGCTGCCGGCGAGTATGGCCTGGCCATCGATAACCGCCTGAAGACCGTGGAAGTACAAGCCCTGGACGGCTCCCACCTGCCCGTCACCCTGAAAGGGCACGACCTGTGGATCGAATCCGTTGCTGTCTCTCCAGACGGCCGCTTTATCCTCACTACCTCTACCGGCGAGATCAAACTTTGGGACTGGAACGGCAACAATTATTTCTCTCTCGATTACGGCGGGCGGGCCGGATTTCTGCCTGACGGAAAGACGATCTTCGTTATGGAAACACCTTACATGGAATACTACGAGGTCGGTAGTATCCGGCTGCTGGGTTTTGATCCGGAAGAGATATTAAACGGCATTGAGGGGAAGGATATCTACCAACTGTCGGAGGAAGATCGCAGGCGTTTTGGGGTGAAATGAAAGGGTGCTTTCCCATCAAACCACCGCCCACAGATTCTTGAACTTTTCATCCTGCTTGTAGTGGGCCTATCCGCGATCCGAAGAATTACTTCTCCTGCGACAGGGAAAAAGGCGCCGCGCCCGCTCCTTTACCGAAGGCGGTTGTCGCCTCCTTCGTCATTTCTAAAATGAGGGTTCCTCCCTTGACCATATCTTCGTGCCGGATAAACGTTTTCTCGTAAGGCGCCCCGTTCAACCGGGCCGAGCGAATATATTTATTCTCCCGGCTGTTATGCTCCGCCTTGATCTCAAACTTCTTTCCGTCCGGAAAAGTCAGGGTTACCGAATCGAAGAGGGGGCTGCCAAAAACGTACTCCGGCACACCCGGACAAACCGGGTAAAAGCCCATGGCCGAAAACACATACCAGGCCGACATCTGTCCGGTATCGTCATTGCCGCTGAGGCCGCCGGGGCCTGTTCCGTATTCCTCCGCCATGATTTTCCGCACCCGGTGTTGAGTCTTTTCCGGCACTCCGGCATAGTTATACAGGTAAGCGATCTGATGGCAGGGCTCGTTGCCGTGCCAGTACTGGTCTTGCTCAAATAGGGAGTCCAGTTTGTTGACGAAGGTATCGGTGCCGTCCATCAGCTCCATCAATCCGGCAATGTCGTGGGGGACGTACCAGGTATAGTGTTGCGGGGTGCCTTCGGTAATGTAGGGCATGCGTTCGGAGCGCTGGAATTCATCGGTCCAGCTGCCGTCGGCGTAGCGACCGCAGACGTAGCCGTGACCCGGGTGGAAGACGTTGCGGTAGTTTCGAGCGCGGTTGCGAAGTTTTCGGTAATCTCGCTTATGTCCCAGGGCGAGAGCCAGCTCCGCGAGCACGAAATCGTCGTAGGTGTACTCCAGCGTGCGCGACACCTGCTCGCGTTTGTGAAAGGCTTCCTCCACCGGATCGTCGAGGGGGACGTAGCCGTACTTCCGGTAGGAATCCAGCGCGCGGCGACCCTTCCCGTCTTTGTAATCCTCGAAGTCTTTTGGCGATTTAAAGGCATTTTGTCGCATGAGGCGGTAGGCCTCCTCTACATCCCAGTCGCGTATCCCTTTTGCGTAAGCATCCCCTAAAGCAGCGATGACGTGGTCGCCGATCATCGCGGCCGTGTACTGGTTCCAGCAGGGAAAGATGGGCAGCCAGCCGCCCTGTTCAGCTTTGAGGACGAGGGAGCGCATCATATCATTGCTGCGCTCCGGAAGCAGGAGGTTGAACAAAGGATGGATGGCGCGGTAAGTGTCCCACATGGAGAAATCGACGTAGTAGTCCCCTTCGGTTACGCGCCGGATGGTGGAATCGCCGGCAAAGCTAACGTAAGTGCCGTCCGCATCGTTGAAGCGGCGAGGCAGCAGGAAGCTGTGGTACAGGGCGGTATAGAATTTCACTTTATCCTCCTCACGGCCGCCGGTAACGGCTGCGCGGGAGAACAGTCTGTTCCAGGTTTCCTCCAATTCTTGCCGCAACTGCCCGAAGTTCCAATGGGAAATCTCCGTTTCCAGATTTTTCCGGGCTTGATCGATGCTGGTAAAAGAGGTGCCGACCCGGATCAGCAAAGTATCGCCGGCCTGTACGGGCAGGGCAGCGAAGGCGCCCAGGTCATTCCGGTTGTTCAATGAGCTTTGTCCTGATTGTATTTCTTCTCCGGTAAAAGTACCGTACTGCGTGAAAGGACGACTAAATTGCGCCACAAAATGACCGCTGAAGCCGGCTCGATCCCCCCAGCCCTGGTAAATGCGATGAGCGGGGTTATAGCCGCTGATTTCCCGGTTTTCCGGGTCGATGAATACGCTGCCCTGGCCTTCGTCGCTGTTAGGCTGCAAGATAACGGATGCGTCGGCCGCCTCCTCAAAAATGAGCCGGAAGAGAGCGGCGCGGGCGGTAGCGGTGATCTCGACTCGGATGCCGTAATCGTCCAAACGAACGGTGTAATAGGCGGGGGTGCTGGTCTCTGTCTCGTGCCGATAGGCGCTGGCGCGTGCTTCCGGCATAGTCCGAAGCCCTCCCGTTACCGGCATCAGCGTAAAGCTGCCGTAGTCCTGTGTACAGGAACCGCTCATCCAGTGGGTGCCGCGGAAGCCCTGAATTTCCGTATCGTCATAGTAATAGGGAGCCAGGCACTTTTGCTCGGTAGCGCGGGTTTGTGGGGTCCAGTTGGTGAGGCCGAAGGGAGTCGTTACGGCAGGAATGACCTGCGCGTAGCCTTCGGTAGCGCCTTCGCTGTGCTTCTGAGCGCTTAGCGTGGTGCTTTTGCCGGTTCCGATGAGCGGATCTACGTATCGGACCCAGTCGCCCGGGCTGGGCTGAGCAAAGGTGAACTGAGTCATCAGGCAGATCGCGCAAACGGTGCGAAAGCAGGACAGAAAGAAGAGGCGATTCATAGTACCGGGATGATTTTGTGAAGGAGAATGAGCAAAAAAGTTTTTATATCGCGCAAAAATGAAGAAAGTTTGGCCCCCTTCGTAAACATTCTATATTGAAATTCCTTAAAGGTTAAAAATTTTCTTATTAAATTAGGAATTATATTATTGATTTCACAAAGCCAAAAACTGAACTAATTATGAAAAAATTTTCTACTCTTTTAATTGCCCTGATGCTTTTTTCGGGATATGTTTTTTCCCAGGTTGAAGTAACTTTCCAGGTGGACATGAGTCAGGAAGGCGCTTCTGATGACGGAATCTACGTCACCGGCAACTGGATGGACGATGCGGGCCTGGGCGGCGAATGGCAGGAGCCCGGAACCAACGACGATGCCCGGATGACCGATGGTGACGGCGACGGTATCTATACCCTGACCGTAAGCCTGCCCGCCGGTGATTATCAGTACAAGTACGCCAACGGCACCGGTTTTGCCAATGCGGAAGCCGGCGGCGGCGGCGATAACTACCAGGCTGACCTCTCCGATTGCGGCGGCGTCGATAACGGCTTCGGTGGCTACAACCGCACCATGACTGTCCAGGACGGTGAAACGCAGTTTTTCCTGGATATCTTTCAATTCAATTCCTGCGCAACGACGGACGTCAACACAGCTTCGGTGACCTTCCAGGTTAATATGAACCAGGAAGGCGCTTCCGATGATGGCGTCTTCGTCACCGGCAACTGGATGGACGATGCGGGCCTGGGCGGCGAATGGCAGGAGCCAGGCTCGAACACCGACGCACAAATGAGTGACGATGACGGCGACGGCATCTACACCCTGACAGTTGCGATCACCCCGGGTGATTATCAGTACAAGTACGCCAACGGCACCGGTTTTGCCAATGCGGAAGCCGGCGGCGGCGGCGACAACTACCAGGCCGACCTCTCGGCTTGCGGCGGTGTAGATAACGGCTTCGGCGGCTACAACCGAACCATGACCGTCCCGGCCGGCGCCGCAGAATACACGCTGCCGGCCTTCTTCTTCAACTCCTGCGAGTTGACGATTACCTCCATCTCCACCCCGATCTCTACGATCCGGGATATCACCATCGCGCCGAACCCCATGTCTTCGCGTGCCCTGATCATCATCGACAACCCTTCCTTCTCCGATCACCAGCTCATTATCTACGATATGATGGGCCGGGCGGTCAAGCAGTACCGCAACGTGCAGACCAACGTGGAACTCAACCGCAGCGAGCTGAACGCAGGTATCTACCAGGCGGTCTTCCGCAACGATAAAGGTGAGGTGATGACAACGAAGTTTATGGTGCAGTAGACATTAAAGGATTTTAACCGCTAAAAAAGCCGCGCCGGGAATCGATTTTCCGGGGCGGCTTTTTTGTCGGAGTAGCACAGGTTGTAGCCTGTTACGAGTATGACATTGCCGCCTGCAGGCCATAAAGTGTTTCTCTGACAGGCTCCTAGGTCGGGGGTATGCGGAAAGTGGAAGACGGCGCGATCGCCTGCTACACTGAAGGCGGGTGTGAGGCTTCCGAGGATGGCGGCGCATTGATCAGAATGAGCTAAAAAAATTACCTCTATGGATGTAATTCATGCAACAAAAGAGAACTACAAGGAGGTTTTGCCGGAAGGGCCTCAACGAGCTTTCGAAAAAATGATGAACGCAAAAAATCCTGTTTCTGAAGCCTGGTACTGTACAAGCTCCCTTGGGGAAAAGACTTTAAGAAAAAAACCTCCGAAGGAGGAGGCTAAGAGTCTGGAGGAACAACTCGACGCAATTGAGTGTGTCGAAAATACCAGGGAAAAATGGAATCTTTACTTCGAGGCCGCTGAAAGGACAAAATCAAATTCATGGCGACGATAAGTGATAGAGGCAAACACTCCTACAACCCGAACCACGGGATTGGAGGAGACAGCGGAATGGATATTATACTGAAACGCCCGCACAAAATGGAGATAATCGAAAGGAATATATAAGATGCCAGCGAGGTAAATATAACAAGAGAAGCAACGGCATTTTTCCAAAATACTATGGCACTGAAAGAGCAGCTCTTCCATATCGAGAATGTGGCCTATGCCGGATTATCGGCTTCCGGAAAAGGCTTCTTTTTGATCATTCCGATTGCCTTTCCGAAACGACATAAAGAGCAGTTTGCCGCCATCCAATGGGAGTTTCCGGCCCGGGGCTGGCCATGGATACGGCTCCGAAGAATGTGGCTTCTCTCCGAGGGTACTCCTGGGATCCGGATGCGCTTTTCCGGCATCGGGCCAGGCCGTATCGAAAATGGGTGAGGCCGGAGGCTACTGAAAAGAAGAAAACAACGATGGTCAAGCCCTTCCAGGCTTCACCGGGAACGGTTACCAGGGTCAGAGTGGAGCGGCTTGTCCAGCAAATCGTGGAACGCCGGATCGACATTACCCAGGAAGAGGAGGCCTGGTTCCGGCTGGCTTGTGCGTTTGCGAATGAATTTGGGGAAGGGGGGAGGGAGTATTTTCAGGCGATCAGCCAGTTCTATACGAGATATGAGCGGAATGAGGCGGATCGGAAATTTGATCATGCACTGAAAGGGAGGTATAAGCGGATTGGGATCGGTACTTTTTTTTATGATGATTAACACTCACTTCATCAACGGCTTAATAAATAGAAATCTAGATTCTTGGAATCAGCCCTTTGAAACTTAGTGGAAAAAATTGGCGTTGAATACTTATTAGTCACTTTTAAAAATAAGTGATAGAAATGAATACCATAAATGATGAAGGATTAGTTAAGCTTTTCGATTCTTTGGCAATCGTGATGACTTTATCCGATGATCCTGGAAGATTCGATGTAGGTTGGATGAACCTCAAACAGCACACAAATCTTAATCTGGATTTACTTCCCCCAATTCTTAAACCAGAGAAGCTGAATATTTAGTTGGAATAAAACTCACTTTTTTGCCGAAAAAAACCTCTGCAGGTGTCTTGTAATTTAGAGATTCGTGGCCTCTTTCGTGGTTGTAAAATCTCATGTATTCTTCTGTTCCCTTGTACAGTTCTACGCCTCCGTTAGGAGGGCTGAGATAAAGATATTCGTACTTGTAGCTTCGCCAAAATCTTTCGATAAAAATATTATCGATGGCTCTTCCTTTGCCGTCCATGCTGATCTGAACCCCCTGCTCATTTAGCAGGTCGACGTACAAATCCGAGGTGAACTGGCTGCCCTGATCCGTGTTGAAGATATCCGGCTTCCCATGGAGCAGAAAAGCTTCCTTAATGGCCGCTACACACCACTGCGCACTCATGGTATTGGATATGCTCCAATTCACGATACAGCGGCTGTAGAGGTCTATTATGGCAAACAGATACATGAACCCTCGCAGCATCGGAATAAACGTGATATCCGCCGCCCAGGCCTGATTAGGTCTGGTAATCTCCAAATCCCGCAACAGGTAAGGGAACTTGTAGACTGTTTTCCCAGGTTTGCTGGTATTTGGATTAGGCCCTATAGCCCTGATATCCATCAACTTATACAGCCGCTCGACTCGATTCAAGCTGATCTTGTAGCCATAGGCTGCATTAATGAAATTCCTCATTCGCGGTACTCCGTAAAACGGTGTAGCAGTATACTGACGATCGATAATTTTCATCAGATGCAGGTTCAGAGCGCTCTCCGATTTTGGCTTGTAGTAAAGACTTGATCGATGAATGCTCAGTAGCTCGCACTGTCTGCGTTGGCTGATTTTACTGGTCTTATCTACCATCTCAATACGCTTGGTGCGATCTACTGAAAGAGCTTTTTTTTAAGAAACTCCACCTCCATTTGGAGCTGGCCGATTTTGGCATACAGCTTGGCCTTTTCTGCTTCCACTTCAGAGGCCGCCTTTTCCGGCGCCTTGGAGGAGAAAATCTGCTCGGCTTTGCTCAGAAAATCTTGTTTCCAAGACGATATCTGATTGGGATGAAGTTCGTATTTTTCCCCCAGTTCGTTAAGCGTGGAACGATCCTGGAGAGCCTCCAAGACGACTTTAAGTTTGAACTCTTTGCTGAATTTTCTGCGTTGCTTTTTCATGACCTTGATTGCAGTTTAAAGTTAGAAAAATTTCAACTTAACTGCTGGTCCGAATTTTTGGGGGAAGTATAAATAGACCACAATACAGCACATAGTACAAATAAGATTCTTTCCGTTCCATCCCTCTTCCCCATGTCTCCCAGTCTCCGCATCCTGTTCGGACTATCTTTTAAAAGACGAGAATGTAAACTTCCTCCCCTTATACCCGGCTATAGTCATCCTCATAGGGCAGCAACTCCCGGAGCTTCGCCGTTCTGTCGCTCCCCAGGATCACCACCGTATCCATATTTCCCGGGTCAATCTGCCGCATAAACTCGCGACAGCGCCCGCAGGGATGCAGAACATACACTGCCCCCTCCTCATCCTTCCACACCGCCACGATCTTCCTGATCCGGTACTCCTGATTGGTCACCATCGTACCGATGGCATTGTGCTCGGCACAGAAGCCCATGCTGGAACGGGTGTCGATGCAGACACCGGTATACACCTGCCCGCCTTCCGTCAGCAGGGCACATCCCACACTGCCGGCCGAATTATCGCCGAGCCAGCGGCGCTCCGTCACCGAAGCGGCAATTTTGATCAACTCGTCATTCGTCATCGGTAAATTTATTATCTTGAAGTTTAATCGTCTCAGTTGACGACGTGGCTACGAAGCCTGGCATCAACCTAGCATCCACTTAGCATCAACCTAGCATCAACCTAGCATCAACCTAGCATCAACCTAGCATCAACCTAGCATCAACCTAGCATCAACTTAGCATCAACCTAGCATCAACCTAGCATCAACTTAGCATCCACCTAGCATCCACTTAGCATCCACTTAGCATCAACTTAGCACCAACCTAACATCCAATATATGAAAACCCTCGTCACCGCTCTCCCCCTCCTTTTCCTTCTGGCTTGTCAGCAAACACCGGAACCTGCTATTACGCCTTTCACCGGCGGGCGCTGGATCGACCTCACGCACGCCTTCGACGCGCAGACGGTCGTCTGGCCTACTTCCGATCCCTTCCACCTGGATACGGTCTTCGAAGGAATGACGGAAAAAGGCTACTACTACTCGGCCTATAAATTCCAGGCGGCCGAGCACGGCGGCACCCACCTCGACGCGCCAATCCACTTCGCCGCCGGCAAACAGGCGGTGGAGGAAATCCCCCTTGAACGACTGATCGGAGCGGCCGTCGTCATCGATGTGTCGGAACGGGCGTTGGAGAACCGCGATTATCAGATATCAGTGACGGACTTCGAGCAGTGGGAAAGCGAGTACGGCGCCATTCCCGAAAATGCCATTGTTCTCCTGCATACCGGCTACGGCCGCTACTGGCCCGATCCGGTGCAGTATATGGGCACGGCCGAAAAAGGCGATGCCGGCGTCGCCCAGCTGCACTTTCCCGGCATTCATCCCGACGCCGCCCGCTGGCTGACCGAAAACCGGAATATCAGCGCCATCGGCCTGGATACGCCGAGCATCGACTACGGGCAGTCGACGCACTTCGAGAGCCACCAGATTCTCTTCGAGCACAACATCCCGGGCTTCGAAAATATCGCCAACCTGGATCAGCTGCCCGCCACCGGAAGCTGGGTCATCGCCCTGCCGATGAAGATCGCCGGTGGGAGCGGCGGGCCGTTGCGGATTGTGGGGTGGATCGGGAGTTGATCCGTGAAAAGGAGAGGGTCAGTGAGAAATGACTTCCCCGATTCTGCGATTCTTCTGTTTCTCCCCGCCCACCCTAAAGTGCAGCGAATCAAAAACCACGGGACAAAGGTTGATTTCCATCATTGCAGAATGCGTTGGAGCGTAATACCTTAACCCATGAGTGCCTGAAGGAAGAGTAGAGGCCTGGCGGCATCGGTCGGCACTTGGCACTGTACCGTAACCCCTATGCAAACGGCCGGTCGCAGTGTCAAGGGATTAAATTTGAACCTCGCGTCAATTAATGATCACTTTGTGCGACTCCAGCCGGTTTCCATACCGTACCTGCAGAAGATAAGCGCCCGTTTTAAAGCCGATTATACAACGTTGTCAATGATTATTGTAATTGGTGCTTTGTGAATCCTTTCATCACATTTCCCATTATTCGCACTTTAGCCCACCTCGGCGTCATTCTCAAATTGTAAACCAGGAATTTAGTTAAGAGCCCGGGCAGCAAAGTGGTCCGCTTTCCAATGGCTCTGATAATTGAGGCACCTACATCCTCGGGCTTTAAAGAAAGGTTCATTTTCATATTGGCTCTTTCCGAAAATCCACTTTCTACCGGCCCGGGAGCCACACATAAGATATCGACCCCTTCCTCTTTTAATTCAATTGCCAATGCTTCGCCTAAGGATTGCACATACGCCTTTGTTGCCGCATAATGTGCGGCATTTGGAACGCCCTGAAAAGCGACCATTGAGCTTAAAAGGACAATAGCTCCTCTTTGAGGTTGCGCTTTCATTTTATTGGCAAAATGATGGGTTAGCATCATCAGGGCCTTGCAGTTTAAATCGAGCATATTAAGCTCCTTGTTTAAATCAGCGTTTATAAACTTACCCGATGTGCCAAAGCCCGCATTCAAAACGGCAATGCCAATATTTAAATGTGCAATTTCTTGAATTAGCTTGTGAACCTCACCCTGCATTGATAAATCACCCGGAATGGGAACAACTTCTACTTTGTATTTATCAAACAACTGGCTGCTTAATTCATTCAGCAAATGTTCTCGTCTTCCAGTGATGACTATGTTAAACCCAGCCTCCCCAAATCTAAGGGCCATTTCCTTCCCAATTCCAGAGGTCGCCCCGGTTAATACGGCCCAATTTCCGTAGCTGTTTTTCAGCCGGTTAATTGTTCTTTCTTTCAATTGCATTATTTCTTAGTTTAAATTTCAAAATCTGAGTTTCGATTCTATGATATACTGCCGTCTTTTATTCCGTTTCATTTTCTGCTTTGTCTTTAAGTTCTTCTAACCAGATATCGTGTAATTTCCTGAGTTTGTTAGGGACAAACACTTTTTGCATGAATGTCAAAAATCCATGTTGCGTTTCACTGGTAATCACCTTACATCCCTCATCTTGCGGAATGATTAGCCATGCGTGATAGCCTCGTATATTATTTCTTATGGCTTCCCAACTAAGGCGATAGGGGGCTTCAAATTCTTTGATTGTGGTAGTTTCGAAATTTTGCCCCATGGTTTTCCAAGAGAAAACGGATTGGCTTTCCAATTTGCCAGTACTATCGTTGGTCACCTTAACATCTTTTGCTCCGATATACCAATCCGGCCACTTTTCTGCCTCTATGAGGATATCCCACACCACTTGAGGGTCCGCATGGATATCAATTTCATTATGAACAAAAAACCCGGCCTCTTCTGGCGCATAGCCTTCGGGCCAGTTTATTTTTTCAGAATTTGGTTTACTGCGTTCTACCGACTTGCGGACAGAATAGCAACTCGGCAATACCATTGCCGCTAGAAAAATCAGAAAGAGATAAAACTTGAATGTACTTTTCATCTTTAAGAAGATATTTAGATTTGGATAATTGAATTTCCGCGAAGTGCTTGATGAGAGGCTTCTCCTCTTGATGCCTGGAGTGCAATGTATAACATCTCAAAAGCAAGGGTGGCTACAAAAATCCAGTTGAATACGGCTATGTCCCTGCCTTGAGGCAAATACCCCGCGTACCAGCCCATGGACCAAGCGAGGATAGCAATGGAGAGGGCAAATTTTACCGGTTTATACCAGGCATTTGCTCCCTTGAATTCTATTGGATTCACCCAACTGAAAAGAAGCAATACGGCGGCTGCAATCAGGTTTGCTAGTCCAAACCAGAAAAGAACCTCATTTCTATCTTTAAGCGTTTCCAGGAAATCCGTCTGCATAATTTCTTTATGCAAATATCTCCTGTTCCTTGCCCTTAAAACGATAACAAATGTTTAGGTTTTACCGGGATGCCTTTTTTATTCGGCTTAGATGGATGGGGGTGATGCCCAGGTAGGAAGCAATCATGTGTTGCGGAACTCGATTGTGAATATTTGGAAAGATTTCGCTCATCAAATTATACCGCTCAATAGGCAATAAGGTATATAAGTGTTGTATCCTGGTGTCAAGGTAGAGGAAATAATACTCAGCAATGAGCCTACCTAGTTTCTCTCCTTCCTGAAGGTTGGCATACCCCCACTCAATGGCGGCTCTTGGCATAACTATTACATCCGTATTTTCCATTGCCTCGAGCTGATACCGGGACTTCTTTTTTGTTAGAAAAGCATTGTAATCTGCAATGAACTGATTCTCGATAGCAAAATGCGTTGTGTGCTCGCGGCCTTCCAAATCCGTAATTTTCACTCTCAAGATGCCTTTTTCTATGAAATAGACTTCATCTATATATCGATCATCATCACTTAACAGCTCTTTTTTTTTGAATAATTTGCGATAGCATAAGCTCATAAATTTATCAGCCTCTTCATCAGAGATTGCTATCATCTTAGATATAGCTTTTTTTAGTTCTATCATTTTTCAATAATTGTTTGTAACATCCGACCATACCCAATAAAGGCGCCTATCCTGATGCACCGTAAAGTAGTTTCAAAGTCTCACCAATTATTAAAACTACCCTTTTTGTCGAAATCCAGCGTATTTGCCGGTATAAAAGCACCGTAATCTGGTTTGAAAAATCAACGTTTCATGATACTTGTGTTTGACCGTTTTATCGAATCTCCATCCCCTTTAATGTCTCTCTATCATCCTTTCCCTACCTAAATTATTCCACATTTTCTTACCTTACTCCGCCTCAGAAAACGTCAAACCCAACCCATAATGATAAGAAAATCCATCTACCTGCTATCCCTGCTATTACTGACCTTCAGCCATTACCCCGGCGCTCAGCCGCTGGACATGGACCTCTTCCACGGCATGCAGCCCCGCAACATCGGCCCGGCGGGCATGAGCGGTCGCGTCACCGCCATCGACGTGGTGCGCGACGACCCGCGGCGGATCTACATCGGCACCGCCTCGGGCGGCCTTTGGCATTCCGATAACGGCGGACTGAGCTGGAGCACCATCTTCGAAAACGAAGAGGCCTCCTCCGTCGGCGCCGTGGCCATCAACCAGAACAACCCCACCACCATCTGGATCGGCACCGGGGAGGGCAACCCCCGCAACTCCCTGAGCAGCGGCTACGGCATGTACAAGAGTATCGACGGAGGTAAAAGCTGGCGCCACCTCGGCCTGGAAAACACCCGAAATATTCACCGCGTCATGCTGCACCCCGATAATCCCGACGTCGCCTGGGTGGCCGCCATCGGCGACCCCTGGTCGGAACATCCCGAACGAGGCGTATACAAGACGACAGATGGCGGTAAAACCTGGGAGAAGGTCCTCTTCGTCAACGAAAAAACCGGCTGCGCCGACCTCGTCATCGACCCCTCCAATCCCAACAAGCTCATCGCCGCGATGTGGGAGCACCGCCGTTGGCCCTGGTTCTTCAATTCCGGCGGCCCCGGCTCCGGCCTCTACGTTTCCTACGACGGAGGCGAGACCTGGCAGCAGCGCACTGCGGAAGACGGCCTGCCGGAAGGCGAGCTCGGCCGCATCGGACTGGCCATCGCGCCTTCCAGGCCCGAGGTCGTCTACGCCCTCGTGGAATCCAAAAAGAACGGCCTGTATAAATCGACCGACGGCGGGCAGAGCTGGAAGCTGGTCGCCACCAAAGGCATCGGCGGGCGTCCCTTCTACTACGCCGACATTTTCGTCGACACCAAAAACGAAAACCGGGTGTTCAACCTGCACACCTACGTCGATGTCAGCCAGGACGGCGGCAAGACCTTCGAGCACCTCATCGATCCCAATCTGATCCACGTCGACAACCACGCCTTTTACATTCACCCCGACGATCCCGACTTCCTCATCTGCGGTAACGACGGCGGCCTCTGCCTCTCGCGTGACGGCGGCGACACCTGGGACTTCTCCGAAAATCTGCCCCTCGCCCAGTTTTACCACATCCGCGTCGATGACCAGGTGCCCTACAACGTCTACGGCGGCCTGCAGGACAACGGCACCTGGCGCGGGCCCAGCCGCGTGTGGCGCCGTAAGGGCATCCGCAACATGTACTGGAACCGCATCGGCTTCGGCGACGGCTTCGACGCCGCACCCGACCCCCGGGATCCGCGCCACGGCTACGCCCTCTCCCAGGGCGGCAACCTGCTGCGCTACGACCTCGAGACCGGCAACCTCTTCGCCATCAAGCCCTTCCTCGAAGGCGGCGAAGAACTGCGCTTCAACTGGAACGCTGCGCTGGCCATCGATCCCTTCGACCGGCAAACGGTCTACCTCGGCGCCCAGTACGTGCTGCGCAGCCGCGATAAGGGCGACAGCTGGGAGCGCATCTCGCCCGACCTGACCACCGATTACGAAGCCAAACAAAATGATCGTACCGGCGGCCTCACCCTCGACGCCACCGGCGCCGAAACGCATACCAGCCTCATCACCATTGAGCCCAGCCCGGTGCAGGAAGGGGTGATCTGGACAGGCTCCGACGACGGCAAAGTCCACCTCACCCGTGACGGAGGCGATAACTGGACTGATCTGAGCGCTAATATCCGGGACGTGCCCGACAGTTCCTGGGTGGCCCAGGTACAGGCATCTCCCCATAATGCAGGTGAAGCCTTCGCCGTCATCAACAATTACCGGCGCGGTGACTGGACGCCCTACCTCTATCACACTACCGATTACGGCCAATCCTGGCAGCACCTCACCGACGGCGACCAGGTCTGGGGCTACGGCCTCTCCGTCGTACAGGATACCGAAGTGCCCGAACTGCTGTTTCTGGGTACCGAATTCGGCCTTTACGTCAGTATCGATAAGGGGAAAAACTGGACGAAATGGACCCAGGGCTACCCCACCGTCTCTACCATGGATATGGCGCTGCAGCCGCGCATGAGCGACCTGGTGATCGGCACCTTCGGCCGCGCCGTCTGGATACTCGACGATATCCGGCCGCTGCGGGAGCTGGCCCGGCAGGGCGCCGAGGCGGTCTTCAATCAGCCGCTGAAGGTCTTTCCCACCCCGGACGCCTACCTCGCCAACCTCGGCGAACCCAACGGCTACCGCAGCACCGGCGACGGCCTCTTCGTGGGCGAAAACCGCGAACCAGGGGCCCTAATTTCGTACTACATCCGGGAAACAATGACCGATACGGCCGAAAAGAAAAAGCCGCCGAAGGCTGTCATCGAGGTATTCAATGCCCAACGGGAATTGATCCGGACCCTCAACGCCGAGCCTAAAAAGGGCATCAACCGCATCACCTGGGAGCTCGACGTACGCGGTGTGCGCTATCCGGACACGCCAAAGCCCAAAGAGGAAAGCGCCGAGCGCGGCGGCCGAAATGTCGTTCCCGGTGACTATCTCGTCCGCATCAGCTACGGCGATGCCGCCGACTCCACAACAGTGACTGTCCTTCCCGATCCCAAGCTGCAGATGAGCCTGGAGGATATGGTGGCCAAAGCCGAACTGATCGACCGGCATTACGAAACGGTGCGCAGCGTCACCGGAAAAGTGGACCGGCTGCGCGAAGTGAAGGAAACACTGGGCAGTCTGAAAAAACTGCTTAAGGGTCAGGAAGGCGCCGATCCTGTTTTGGCGCAAGCCGACACCCTGCAGCAGGCAATCGACGATATCTTCACCGGAATCCTCCCCGATGAGGATATCCGGGGCATCTTCCGCAACGACGACCTGCTGGACCGCATCCTATCCAACACCGATCGATATCTGCAAACGGTCTTTTTCCCCCGCACCACCACGCAGGCGCACCGTGTGGCCTACGCGGAAAAGCAGGCGAAGCCGGTAATGGAACGGATCGACCGCTTCTTCAGTGATGACTGGGCCGCCTTCCGGCAAATGGTAGAGGATAGTGGGGTGAGCCTGGTGAAGGGGTACTAGGTGCTGGGTGCTGGGTGCTGGATGCTGGATACTGGATGCTGGATGCTGGATGCTGGGTAGCGAAAAAAAGGACTATCGAGTTGTCCCAAATTTTCGAAAGCAGGGATATGACGGGAAATTAAGGTGACGGGGTAAGGCGTTCTACGGAACTTACGGGTTCACCCAAGCCTTGAAGCGCTACACCTTAATTTCCCGGCATCAGCCGTCAGGACTCAATTCGTCACTCTCTGCTGCTCCGCTGCCGAACCCGTCTGACGTTTGCGAGAGGCTTTTACTTGACTGCTACCGAAGCTACGGGTGTAAGTGAGGCGGAGAATGCGCGTTTCAAAAATGGCATCCAACTTGAAATCCAGAAATAAGTCCGGCTGGTTGGCTGAGAACATCCACTTGTTAGTGTCGAAGATATCGCTCCAGTTCAAACTCAGTGTTCCGTGATTTTTGGCGAAAGTTTTCTGAATTCCGAGATTGACGGCGCCAAGCGGAGCAAATTCCATGATGCCGAACAGTACGCTCGACTGATAGAAGGCCGAAATTTCAAAAGCAAAATCTGCCGGAAGTTTGAAGGTCTGCGTGGTATTCAGGCGAATGTTCTGCTGTTCCAGCGTCACCGGTCCATCCGAATAGCTGGCGTGTATTTGCTGCCAGATTCCCATGATGCTGTTCTGCATTTCCCACCAATCGGTCAGATAGAAAGGAAGGGTAAGCGTCGCGGAAACCGTATGCCGGAAATCCAGATTTTGCGCCTGCAGCACCTGCTCATTAGTTTCCGGATCCACCGTTGGTTGGAACTGGGCAATAGGATCCTGATCGTAGCTGTACTGTACCGAAACATGATGATTCTTAAACCGGTATCCCAACCGGAGGGCATCGGTAACACTGGCCTGCAGGGACGCATTTCCGGACATAAAGGTGAAGGGATCGATGAATATGACAAAGGGCGCCAGGTCGCTATAGGACGGCCGAGTAATCCGTCTGTTGTAGGAGAACTGCAGCGAATTGTTTTCATCAAAATCGTGCCCATAAAATACCGTCGGGAACAAATTTCCGTAGGTCCGGTCCACCAGACCGGTTTCCTCATCGGTATCCAGCTGGGTATCCGTGTATTCGTAGCGCAGCCCCAGGGTCAAGGCGTTTTTATTATCGAAATTGAATTTAAAAGAGGTGTAGGCGGCTCCTATTTTTTCATTTAGATAATAATCCTGAGAAAATTTAGGCTCGGGAATCCAGGCCCCCTGTTCCAGGCTTTCCAGCAGCACTCCGTTGTCGAAGCGGGAGAGCGTCCCCTTTACCCCCGTTTCCATTTTTATTTTTTTTCCCAGTTGATGGCTGTAATCCGCTTTGCCCACCCAAATATGGATGGGGGTCACCTTACCCAAACGCATCTGGCTGGTTTTCGGGGAGCTATCAGGGGGAGCTGCTTCGCTGATGGTATAATCACTGGGGTTATCATTGTAGTAATACAGATAATCAATATCGACGCTCAGGCTGTGGCCAGGAGCGAAGGTATGTAGCAGATTGATATTTCCCATGAGGTTTTGCCAGTGGTTGAGTTCCCGGTTGGGCATCCTTATACCGGAGGCAGGCGTTCCATTTTCCGCGATAGTGATCGTATTGAGGGCATCCATATCCCAGCTTCGGTCATATCCGCTGACCAGAGCGCCCAGCACCGTCTTATCCCCCAATTCAACGTCGATGCCCAGGCGGCCGTTGTGGATGACCTCCAGTGCTTCGCGATTGCTGGAAGCTTCCGTGACCAATGATCTTTCTTGGTAGTCTACCCGGCGGAAATTGGAAAATAATTGCTCCGTGTCATTGTAGCTGTAGGAATAGTCACCAAACAGGTTGAAACGATTGCGCCGTAAATTGAAGGTAGCGCTACCGCCCGCCTTGGGTTGCGCGCCGTAACCGGCATAGACGGAAAAGTTACCGTTGAACCCATTCTGTTCGTTCTTCTTCAGGACGATATTAATCATGCCTGCATCGCCTTCCGCGTCGTATTTGGCGGGTGGCGCCGTGATCAGTTCTATTTTCTCCACATTACTGGCATTCATACCCGCCAGTAGCTGCACGACGGCCGACAATTCCATGCGGTTGCGTTTGCCGTTAATCAGCACGATAACGCCGTTCTTACCTCCCATGGAGATACTGCCGTTTTGACGGTCTACCACAATACCAGGAGATCTTTCCAGTACTTCAAGCGCCGAATTGCCGGCCGCGGTAATGCTGCTCTGTACATTGACGACCAGGCGGTCTACCTCCTGCTCGAAGAGGGGCTTGCGGGCGGTCACCTCCACGGTTTCCAGGTCGGTAGCCGATTCGCGGAGTGCTATCGTTCCCAGTTTAAGAGGTTGCTGACTATCACTGATTTGGATCGGATCTGTGTAACGCGTTTGATAGCTGATCATCATAAAAGAAAGGAGATAGTGGCCGGGATGGAGATCCTCCAGGGTGAATTTCCCTTCTTCCGTCGCGACTACGCCTTTCACCAATGCGGAATCCTCCGCAGTCAGTAAGAGCACGTTGGCAAAAGGCAGGGGCGCATTCTGCGAGTCAGTGATTTTGCCGGTGAGCGCAGATTGCGAAATGAGATTAGTGCATGTCAGGAATAGCGCAAGCAGCAGAGTACTTGTTTTTGTTTTCATTTGTTGTGATTTCAGGGTTAGTGGTGAAGACCAGGAGGTGCTCGGAAAGCACCTCCTGGTTTTTCTTTCTTTTTTCCTTTTACTTTTGGAGTAGTATCAACATGGAAAAAGTAATCTGGATTAACCTGTAATTTTTTTGCAAACTCCTGTACAAATATCAACAGGCGGAATTTTCAGCGATTTACCGGGAGATATGGACGAAAATAAGTGGCCTGCGCATTTTCTCATAGGAGAAATGAGCCTTTACTCCGGATAGCCGATTGACCGATCGCTTTTAATGATCAATCTGCGTATGGAGATCGCGCGGGCTGAACGGATTGCCGAGAGATGGCCCCAACCAAGCGGGGGACCTAGTAAATAATTTCCAAGATTAACTATGCTTCGGAGCGCTACACCTTAATTTCCGGGTGTTGAACATCAAGATCCATTGCGAAAGGAGTCGCGAAGCAGAGCTTTGCGTTCCAGACGTTACTCCACCCTTTTCCCCTCAACCTGTCCCCCCTGGTGGAGGATGAGCTTGTCAACCTTGCCATCTTCGCCGCGGACGAATTCAATCTTGGCATCAATCACCTCGGCAAAGAATAGCGTTTCACTCGCCGGGAAGATCTCGATCGGTTGCTGGCCCGTGCCCTGCGCAAACAGCTGATCGCCTTCGCGCAGAATGGTCAGGGAGAAGTCCGGGAAGAGTTGGTAAGTGCCCAGGTAATCCTCGTAAACGGCCGGATCGACCTCTACTTCCACCAGCTCTTTGGGCATCTCGTAGGGTTCGCCGAAAACCATGGCAGCCAGGTCCCGGGCGATATTGGCGCTTCTGGATGTTTCCAGATTAGCTAGTACGATGACGTAGACTTTTTCCTCCGGGAAGCGGCCGGCAAAGGTGCTAAAGCCGTCGATACCCCCGCCGTGCTGGATGAAGGGTTTCTCAAACCATTCTACGATCGCCCATCCGTAGCCGTAGTTGTTCAGATAAGGCGTAAACATCTTTTCGTAGGAGTCTTCCGACAACAGTTTGCGTGCCGTAAGCGCCTCGTGCCAGATGTGCAGGTCGCCGACTGTGCTATACATGGAGCCGGCAGCGTAGGGAATATTCATATTGATATTGGCATCGGCCAGGGGTTCCGCTCCGATCCTGGCGTAACCGTTGGCCTCATTCAGGATCACCTCCTGGTAATCCTCCACACCGGTGTTTTCCATCCCCAACGGGTCGAGGATGTTTTTCCGCAGATAATCTTCGTAAGGCATCTCGCTGACCGCTTCGATGATCAGACCGAGCAGGTGGTAGGCCGAGTTGTTGTACTTGTACTCACTGCCGGGCTCGAACTCCAGCTCCAGTTCTTCGAAATACTTCGTAAAGGCTCGCGGCGTCTCCGACCAGTTGCCGCGCGCCGACATGATCTCTTCGATCCCCGTGTAACTCGGAATACCGGAAGTGTGATTGAGCAACTGATGCACAGTAACTTTCGATCCGTGCGGCTCGGCGGGATAAGCGGGCAGGTAATCGGTGATCACACCGTCCAAATCAATCTTGCCCTGCTCCACCAGTTGCAGTATGGATACTGCGGTAAACTGCTTGGTGATGGAGCCGAGCCGGAAGCGCGTCTCCGGCGTATTCGGTACGTCAAACTCGATACTGGCGTGGCCGAAGCCGCCGGTATACAGCACTTCATCGCCTTTGGCGACAAGTACGCTTCCGCTAAATTTGTCCAGCTCGTGGAGTTTGCTGAGATAAGCTTCCGCCGAATCGGAGATGGATTGGGCGTTGAGGAATAGGGGCAGGCACAACAGGCCCAGCGTAAGCAGTCGAATGTTCATTGTGATTTGTTTTGATCAACAAGAGGAGCAATGTTACCTATCCACTCCCTGATCGTCACATTTTTTCGACGAATCGCGTTAGTTGAAAGGATTACTGGACCTTGAATCAAACACCGAGATGATAGTGATGGATTCTTCGACGACCTCGTGAACAAGGGAGATAAAATTAACAATTTTGCGGCAAATTGGCTGATATTTTTTAGGTATTGCAGATATTTTCACCTTCCTCGCAGGCCGCAGAAGTTTAAGCTCTCATTTCTCCTCACCGGCAAAAAACTTTCCCCAATTCTCTGTGTACTTTGTGTCTTCTTCGTGTTTCTCTATGTAATTTTACGCCCACTAAGAAAACCTAACCAATTTTAACCTATGACCCAGGAAAACACCCTCGTCCTCTTCGAAAAGAAAGGCAACGTCGCTGTCCTCACCCTCAACCGGCCGAAGAAATACAACAGCATGACCGGCCCATTGGCGCGGGAGTTACAAAAGCGGCTCGACGACTGCGCCGACGACAAAGACATCCGCGCCGTCTACCTCACCGGCGCAGGCAAAGCCTTCTGCGCCGGGCAGGACCTCGGCGAGGTCACCGGTGAAGATGCTCCCGGCTTTGAAATCATCCTTGGCGAGCACCTCAATCCCATCGTGGAGAAAATCCGCGCACTGGAGAAGCCCGTCGTCTGCGGCGTCAACGGCGTAGCGGCCGGCGCCGGCGCCAACATCGCCATCGCCTGCGACATTACGGTGGCTAAAACCTCCGCCTACTTCATCCAGGCTTTCAGCAAGATCGGCCTGATCCCCGATACCGGCGGCACCTACCTGCTACCGCGCCTTATCGGCTGGCAGCGCGCCGGCGCCCTCATGATGCTGGGCGAACGCGTCAGCGCCGTGGAGGCCGCCGCCATGGGCATGATCTATCAGGCTATCCCCGATGAGAAATTCGAAG
>Ga0209949_1000123_pt1 | contig 45222 bp, 33 predicted proteins | sample SalPonC_black_MG_FD_185711 | JGI IMG/M metagenome (GOLD analysis project Ga0209949, IMG submission 185711) | Salt pond soil microbial communities from South San Francisco under conditions of wetland restoration - Salt Pond MetaG... | ecosystem: Environmental > Aquatic > Marine > Intertidal zone... | reverse complement strand
AAAGGGTAAAGTGAATTAAGGTTAAGGTTAAGGTTAAGGTTAAGGTTGAGGTTGAGGTTGAGGTTGAGGTTGAGGTTAAAAAAATCCGTGTTTACAGTCTTTTTTGAAAGCAGTGCTCTCTCTGCGCCCTTGGCGCCTTCGCGGTGATATATTCAACCGATATAACGAGGAGAGCCAAGTGATAAAATAGCGCTGCAGGAATCTTTACGAAAACGAAAAAGACTTATTCGAGTTCCAGCAAGATATTTTTAAGTTTATCCACGCTGTGTCCCGAGCCTGTGAGTCGATCCTGTTCTTCCCCGTCTTTAAAAATAAGAATGGTTGGGAAACCCTGCACGCCCGTGGCGCTAACAACCTCCTGTACCGCTTCATAATCTACATCACCAAAAAACATGTTTTCTAATTCCTCTTCATTGGGAAGTGCTTCAATAGCAGGCCGTTGGTTCGCACAAATACTACACCAGGTGGCGTGAAAGAAAAAGAGGGAAATCCCAGCTTCGGACTCCGTCTGAAAATCTGCTAATGAAGTAATAGTAACTAAGGAATTCCCACTGTCATCTGCAGTGTCGGGCATGGCGTCCTCATCACAGTGGACGAACAAGAGAGCCAATACAAGCAAAATAAATCCTTTATATGTCATTGAAGCAGTCATAGGTGAGCATTAAATGGTAAAACAGTTTTCTGAAAAGGGAAATCTCATAACAAAATTAAAATATTTAGTTACATTTATTGGTATTCTCGATCATTCAATTTGGTATTTGCAAACTCTAATACAACAAAGATGAAAAAGTTAGCTACGCTTATTTCCATCGCATGCATCTTATTATTTCAAACGGTAGTGCAAGGCCAAACAGAATTGCCCACAGGACAATTGCGCGCAGAAATTGTGGGCGTAGGAATGTCAGAACCCGGCTTTTTTGTATTGGGAGGAGGCATTGGTGCTTCAGCGCGCATGGGGAAATATTTTAGCTTAAATGGAAATCTAAGTTACGGGCAGCGAGATTTTCCTTTAACAGGAGGTACCATGAGAAGAGGCATCACATATCTCAGCTTGTCCACTGATTTTTATCCCACCAAAGCATTTAGAGGGTTTTATATAGGCCCATTCCTGAGCTATATGCAAGTCAATAAAACGGCAAAAAATGGACTTCCTGCAGCCGCCCTTGAGTCTGAGCCCGACACCAACATCGGACTGGGCTTACAAATAGGTTTTAATGCTAAAATGAGCCGCTCTATTCATCTGATAACCCGTGCTTCACTGGGACTTTCTAACTCAGCCATGTATACTGGTACGGTGGGGGTTGGATATACGATGTGGGAGTAGATTCTCCCGGGAAACCCAGCTCTAAGGTCGGTAGATGATTTGAATACAATGTCTATTTGATCCAGTAGGGTCAGTCGGCTCTACATCCACGACTTTTTCGTGGACTCTGCTTTAAAAAATGAGGTATATCCTGTGGAATAGCGTAGCGTATGTTCAACAGGGTTGAGATTCTGAGATCTGTAAACATCAACTGGCCCACCTCATGAAACTTGATTCTTACCTCACCAATGTCACAGCCCCGGTTTCAATCCGCAGTTGGCCATCGGGCGTTCTGATCTGAATCTCATATACATAGACACCCTCTCCACCCGCTCTACTGCCGGACTGCCCTCTCCAAGCGCAGTCCGGTCCTCTACACTCATACAGTCGGTTCCCCCATCGGTCATAAATCTGTAGTCGCTCCAATGCATAGTTCCCCTCTCCGAGTTCCGGACGAAATACATCATTCACGCCGTCTCCATTCGGACTGAAAATGTTGGGAATATAAAAATTGATCTCTTCCTCCGCGTCGTCAGGCTGTTCTACCTGAATAACGATATTATCCGTAGCCATACAGCCTAAGGCGTTCACGATTTCCAACTCATACTCTATGGTCTGATCGGGTGTTGTGAATGGGCTTAGTTTATTGGCATCATCTAAGGAAACCTCCGGTATCCATCGAAAAGATGTATAAGCTCCACTCAAATCAGGTTGAAGTTGCACGCTATCCCCAGCCGCTATCCACAAATCCGGGCCTAAATCCACACTGAGATCAGCCAATTGATAATTTTGTATCACCACACTATCACAGCCCTGCAAATTACTGTACACTAAGGTATCGGGTGCTTTCTGTTCGCAAACTTCTTCAACGGTCTCCACCGTATCCGGCGAATAAACATTGTAGCTTGTGCGTATCACGCTGTCGCAGTCGTACACATTGGAGAGCACTTCTACTTCATCGGGGAGCTCTTCAGCCGAGCAACTGTCTTTGGTCACCTCCTTTTCGTGAATGGGGGCCGGGTCGTGTCGTGTGATGTACAAACTGTCACAGGCATTGACATCTGAGATGTAGGTGCTATCCAAAAAAGAAGCATTCGCACCGCATTCGTAAACGGTATCTCTCAGAATAATCACCTCACCGGGAACCCGAGTCGTGATGACCAGTGAGTCACAACCCTCCGCACCAGCGTACCTCATGGTATCCTGGATCACTTGTGAATAAGCGCATGAAGTGTCTGTTTCAAAATAGGTGAATTCCAAAATCTCACGCTCTATTTCTACTGAGTCACTATAGACGCAATCGGCCGAATCGAGAATACTTACTTCATAGCTTCCAGCCGCTAAGCCTTCGAATACAGAGTCCGCTTGAAAGCTCCCTCCATTCAATCGATAACTAGAATTTTCATTTCCGGCATGAAGCACCCAAATGCGCCCATTCCTTCTCTCGCATTCCTCTGCTTGCGATCCCAATGAAAAGTCCGGTCCATCAAGCGAAGGAACCTCAACCATGGTGTCCAGCACACAGCCCAGAGAATCCCGAACCCTGAAGTCATAGATACCCGGGGACAGTCCTTCAGAAATAGAGTCTCCTGAAAAAGATGCTCCATCCAGCGCGTACTGAAAAGGAGGCAAGCCCGACACGGTGGCCTGCATCGAGCCCGAGGAGTCCGTTTCACACTGAGCAGGTGAGATATCCAAACTTTCCCACTGCAGTGGCGGTGGAGGATCAAAATAAAAACTGTCCAGCGCAAAGCAAGAGCGACTGTCTTTGACATAGATTTCGTGCCAGCCGGCTCCGATAATTTGGCGCACAGAATCTCGGCTAAACGCCTCGCCATCCACTGCAAACAGCAGACTGTCTATGGCTCCATCGGCCACGATAGACAACAAGCCCGAGTCCCTGCGACAGGGATTGGGAAAATGCAGCTCGTAAGCCGCCGAATCAATCTCCACCTGGGGCATGGAAGCCAGGTACTCGTAGCGGTGGGCTGCACCGACAGAGCCACCGATCTTTTGAGGGTATAGTGAGTCGCAATAGCCTATAAGCGTGTCAAGCTCTGGATAATACTCATAAATTTTCCAGGGCCCTGGATGCAGATGGGGGAAGGCACTGCCAGAGCAAAAGCTTATGTGTTCTGTCCCGCAACTATCTGCTTTTGTGGAAATTCCGAACATTAAAGGGAGATTAATGCTATCTATTTTTAAATCAAAATTAAGCACCGGCTCCAAAGTAGATAAATCCACACAATAAAATTTGTGGAGCAATTCCCCCACTTTCCTCACGGTAAAACATAAATTACCCTTATAAAAAGTCATATCATAGCCAATTTCATGACCAGGGAATAGAGGCTCTGTAACACCACGATTTCCAGTGTTAGGGTCAAAGCTATAGATTCTCCCCCCAAAAAAACCCACAGTATAAAACACACCTTTATAATCAGCAACAGCTCCCGTTAAAAAATCACCAGAAATAGAAAAATTAAACCTATAGTCTAAGTTACCATCGGCAGTGTCAAGCTCATATACATCTCCTCGGTTTCCATCAAGATACAGCAAGGCCCCATCAGGATCGAAAAAAATATCTACTGGAGAACCAGAATCACCCAAGTGGTCATATGAAAAAATTCTAGTGACTCTTCTTGATGAACACTTTTCATCTTCAAACTTATATAAGAAAATAGAATCTTTTTGGACATTTACACTACCTGGTGAATAGATAGTAAATAGGTTGTTCTGACCAAATCCCAACTGTCCTATAACAAAAAACATAATTAATAGAAAACGTGAATATTTTATTCTTCAGCCTTTTGATTTCTATAAATTTGGATAAAATCATTTTTTCAATCAAAAAAAAGTATGTCATGAAACGTTTACTTACAATCACGCCGTTAATATATATATATATATATAGCCACAAATTTACACGCGCAAAATATGGAATCCTTCGTGGATTCTATAATGCAAACGCCTGAAGGTGTCGCACAATACGAAGCATACATGGCAGAACCTACCGAACTGACAGATTCTGCCGAGATAGCGCGAATGGCAGAAATGCAAACTATCTACTATTATACTCATATGTTTTACACTATTTATCAACCTGAAATGTTTGAGTCTGAATTAGATTCTACAAACACGGCTATGTGTTACAATGGGGATTTTTCAGAATCACAGGTCAGTGATGACCATCTGGAAGGGTATGATTTATTTGTCGGTTTATATAGCCGGGATTCGAATTGCAGTCAGCATTCTATTCTTCCTTTACCAGAAAACTCTTCACCTAATGTTAATGACTATCCAAATTACTTTTTTGACCTAAACCCTCAAAACAACGCTGACATTGATAACTTACCGTTACGAGAGGAAGAAAAAGCAACGTTCGATCGGATTGAGTTGTTTGAAGAGAGTTCAGGCCATGATCTATATATTTCCAATATTTTAAAGAACCCTTCAAATAATGCCCGTTCACTTCGGCTGAATAGGGACAGACAGCATTATTTTACTAATACCATGGAGCGTTCTTTTTTAGTTGATATAAGTGAACCTGTTTTTTCCTTTTGGTTTGCTCTCATATTTGAAGAACCTGATGACCATGAGCCAAATGAAAAGCCCTATTTCCGTGCTTCAGCTTTAGATGAAGATGGAAATGTGATTGATGAATTGTGTTTTGTTTCTGAGACTGGTGATGATCGGCTCGTTTCCGAAACTGTTAATGGGGAACCTATGACTTATCGGGATTGGAGCTGCGCCTCATTCAATCTGGAAGATCACATTGATGAAAAGGTCACCATCCGTATGGTTGCAGCTTGTTGTGGAAAGGGAGCCCACTGGGGTTATGCCTATATTTCCAATATTTGTGTGCCCTGCTCGGAATCACCGGAAATAAACACAATCCCTGGAGATCCAATAGAGTGTCCTATTGAATTTCCCATCAAATTTTGTTCAGAAATAGATATTGACACCTCTGATTATTCTGTTGATTCTCTTTACATGGAAATCAGAAATGATGGGGTGGTACATGAGATACTTTCCCCCTTTTCTTTCGATTCACTGAATTCCATTGTATGTTTTGAGATAGATGAAACCCTTTTCAATAGTTTGGACAATCAGGGATATGATGTCTATACTATAGCAGAAATCACACATTTAGAAAGCAGCCTCTCTTCTACGATCACTTCTAATTCCGTTGTTCCCAATACACCTAGTGATCAAAACAACGACTTTCTTGTTACTTGCTGCCCTACCTTAGACCTATCCAATATGGATGTGTGTGATCCAGACACTTTGGACCTATGCGGAACCATCAATATTGATACTTGCGAATTCGACCTATTGAATGCTCAATACACCTTTACTTATGACAATGGAGCCCTTGTGTTCGAGGAAACAATTAATATTGACTCAAACGGCAATTTCTGCTTTTCAGCAGGTGGTGTCTATCTCAATAGAGATATGTGCCTCGAAGTCTTTGTAGAAGTGTTTTACTTCGATAGTCTCTTGAACGATACTATGTCAATTTCAGGACAATTCCTAAATGCAGCAGGTGACTGCATCAATGAAAGCTGTTGTCCGACAGATACCATCTCAATGAACCTCTCCAAAAACCTATGTCTTACCGGTACCGATTTTGAAGGCTCGCATTTTGAGATCGAGGGAAGTATTTTACTCAATCAGTTGCCCAGTGGATTCTCTCATTGTGGAAATATGCCCGTTTTCAACAATGGAGTTGAAATCAACTATGATTATTTCAACTCTTTTGGTGGAGTCATACAATTTGGAGGCATGCTGTATATTCCAGATCCAAGCCTTTTGGAAGTTGATTCAACCACTGGCAGATATATCGTAAGAGGATCCATGGTGTTTTGTGGACCTGACACCTTGGAATGCGAGTTAGACATAATTATGGAACTCAGCCGGGGACAAGTTGAAATGTGCACGGGTATGCAGGGCCTTATGTGTATGAATATTGGCGTAAATACCTACCAATACAGGCCCCCTAATCCACCACAACACTATAATGGAAAAGTAAACTTCCCACTATCTGTAAATGTTCCTTATGGTACAACGATGAATGGAGAGGTCGAGTGCGATATCGACCAATATTGGTTTGAAATCTGTGGAATCCCGGACAGTGCTAGTTTAGGTGGTGGAAATAACTGTACAATTATTTCTACAGGTAGCATTCAACAACAAAATAACGAGATTTCCGGGACTTTCTATCAGTTTCTACAAATACCTGTTAGTGAATGGAATTCCTACAGTGATATTCAAGTCACCCTTTGGAATAATTGTGGTGACACTTGTGTACTCGATCTTATTCCTGTTGTGCCCGTCGGTGAGGGAGGTAAAGGACTTCAGAATGGAAGTACAGAAAATGCTATTTCGGTCTTCCCCATGCCTTTTTCAAACGAACTCATTATTCAATTTGATTCTGAATTGGTAAACACTTCATTCCATATCGTTTCGGCTGATGGACAGTCTATCCTGGAAGGGGAATTACGCTCTAAAACTGGCAACTACAAAATCAATACGACTTTTTGGACTTCAGGGACCTACATTTTATATTTTTTAGGGAAGGGAGATCGAGGCCCTCTCTCTAAAATCCTGATCAAACAATAGTTAGGTTTTCTGCAAAATACTACTATAAAGGGCGGGAACACTTATTCCTGCCCTTTTTTTTATATAATGACATTTTACTTTAATTCGCTCCCTTACATCCACGACTTTTTCGTGGACTCTGCTTTGTAAAGAATGAGATTTTGAAGTTTGTAGGCATCGGCCAATTCAAGATACGGAATCATCAGATTCCCCCCAGCTGTATACAGCCATAAGTTTCCGAGATCCCGGCGATGCTGAAATCGGGACTGCTTAAATTCTATCGATTGGATTTTATACCAGGGCATGATAGACACCGAATAATTCCAAACGCCGCGCTTGATCGCAATGTGCTCTTCATCCCATTCTACTCGCCAACTCTGATAGAGCTTTCGGTTGAAAACGTATGAAAGTGGAACCCAAAGCAAAAAGAACAAGGCATAATACCCAAAAAGATTATAGGACGCCCCGACTGCCAGCATGGCGGGTATCAATCCGCGAAATAAAGTATAGCGCCAAACCATAGATGGATGCAACTGCAAACCGGAAGGACGGAGATTTATTTTCTTGAATACACTATTGAGGAGTGATTCTTGATGATCCGTAGCACAACCAGGGATATAAAGGGTGTTCTGCCCTCCGTTTTCAGTGCTACTCGCTTGTTGTAAAATAACAGTTACAAAATTCATCATCCGCCGGATGGGATTTGTGCTCCAATCAAAAATTTGAATTTTTCGCAATTGGGCCGTTTGTTCTTTGCGGCGAATCAAACCTTGGCGAAGCCGAACCTGATCGCGACTAATCTCAAGTCGAAGATTATAATAGGTGAAAAAAACCGTAATCATGCTTATCATCATGGCTAGTACAAATAAAATCAGAACCAATAAAAAGATAATCAGGTAGTCAGCCTGGTTGGTCCATCCCACAAAAGTATACGCCCAATCAAAAATATCCTGCCGAAATACTTCTTGAGCCTGAGATAGCAAATAGGCCACAGCCCCCATCATAATACCAATAGCTCGAAAATGATTTTGACTTATACCTACCTTAAAGAGCTGAGAAAAACTTAATTGAAATAGTTGCTGAAAATCATGAGATTTTGCTTCCTTTACTTCAGTTTTTTCTTCCTTTTGTTCAAGAGACTTTTTGCGTTGAAGAACAAATTCGCGAAGCTGTTCTGCCTCTCCCCGATCCATGGAGTTAATTACAAATTCGCTCTCGCTGGAGCCAGCTGTTGTAACAGAAGCCGATACCGTTTTAAAAAAACGATGAATGAGATTATCTTCTAACTGGACATTTTGAATTCGAGCGACCGAAACGCTGCTTTGAGACCGTCGGAAAACACCTTGTTCAATATGAAGCTTATCGTCTTTGATGTAATAATAAAATCTAAAATAAGAGATGATGGATGTGATTAAAACAACCGATGAGAAAATGAGCGTTATGATGATATAAAATAGTGAACTGTAATCGGGATTGCTGAATAGCATGATTAATAGAAAAGGCCATAGCTGACTAAGCAGTCGTCCCAGAGTTCTCAAAACAATAAAGATAAGTGCATTTTGAGCCTGACGTCGCGGAGTTTGGAATATGTCGGGCGTATTATTCTTCCTCATCCAAACCCGTTTTCTCAGAAATGAATAAACGAAGCTGTTCGGCTTGCTCAGGAGCCAGTCCTGAGATGCTAAGATCCGAAGCGGATCCTCCGGCTGTGAAAATCTGTAGCTTCCGCAACTCAAGCAGCTCTTCCAAAGGACCCCGTCGAACCTCCACATGCTGAATTCGATTATAGGGCACAGCCACCAGGCGTTTCCAAATCCAGCCAGATTTGTAAAGCATGTCGTGTTCTCGCAAGGCATAACCTTTAAATGAAAAAAGCTTCCATGCGCGAAGTAAAAGGAATCCTGTAAGTATCAGCCAAAATAAAATAGCTCCCAGGATGTAGTAAAAGTCCCACAACTGAATAAAAATGATAGCTAATAAAATCACTACAGCCCAGAAAAAGCTGCTTATGCTGGCCCGGATCATAGATAGAACACGAAAATTGGTAGATAAACGAGCAAATTGAACCTCTTGCACCTGAGGTAATCGGCTCCAATCGATTAATTCATTTGTAAAATCCATATCATTTGGTTGTTTGGGAGGTGTTTTCTTTCTTCTCTAGTACCTCATTTGCTATGCGCTCTAAAATTCTTCGCACAGTTTGCAAGTTCATGACATCGTCCTTTATAACGATCAAATTTTTACGGCTTTGCTTCAAATGAAGGTCAAGTGAACGCCCCGCTCCGGAAATGTAAGATAACATTTTTTGAAAATGGTCTGTTTCATAAAATGGAGATTGCGGATTCATAACAAAGTAGCATCTCATTTTTCGGTTCTTCAAACTAAGCCGCTCAAAGCCCAATTGTTTGCATAACCAACGTAATCTAAGCCCTTCGAAAAGGGTCTCTACGGTTTTAGGCACCGGACCAAATCGGTCAGCCAGTTCTTTTCGAAATTCATCAATACCATCTTCTGTCTCAATTTTATCGAGTTGAGTATAAAGATTAAGGCGCTCCTGAATATTCGACACGTATTTATCGGGAATAAGCATTTCTGCATCTGCTTCAATGGTCACATCATCGATGAAGTCCGTACGCTGTTCATTTTCCTTTTTAAATAATTCCTTGAATTCACCTTCTTTCAGTTCCTGAATCGCCTCTTTTAAGATCTTTTGATAGGTCGTATATCCGATATCGTTGATAAAGCCACTTTGCTCAGCGCCCAATAAGTTTCCAGCACCCCGGATATCGAGATCCCGCATGGCGATATTGACCCCATCGCCCAGGTCTGAAAACTCTTCAATGGTCTTAAGTCGTTTACGCGCTTCCTGGGTTAATGTGGAAAGAGGCGGACAGAACAGATAACAAAAAGCTTTTTTGTTGGAACGCCCTACACGACCTCTAAGTTGGTGCAGATCGCTCAATCCAAATTGATGGGCATTATTAATAATGATCGTATTTGCATTGGGTATGTCGAGGCCGGTTTCAATTATGTTGGTGCAGACCAACACATCAAATTTGAAGTCTATAAAATCGGCCAGGGTTTGCTCGAGTGCACTGGACTCCATTTTCCCATGGGCCATGGCTATTTCTACGTCGGGACAACTACGCTTTACCATGGCAGTTATTTCGGGAAGTGATTTTACCCGATTATTAACAAAAAAGACCTGTCCGCCCCGATTCACCTCGTAGTAGATAGAGTCCCGAATCAACTCCTCATTAAAAATTCGTATTTCTGTGTGAATAGACTGTCTGTTTGGTGGTGCCGTGCGTAAGATCGACATGTCGCGTGCGGCCATTAATGAAAAAGAAAGAGTTCTCGGAATCGGTGTGGCCGTTAGTGTGAGGGTGTCAACATTGATTTTGAGGCCTCGTAATTTTTCTTTTGCACTTACGCCAAACTTCTGCTCCTCATCAATAACCAGCAAGCCCAGGTCTTTGAATCCAGAACGCTTATTTAGAATCGCGTGCGTTCCAATCAGGATATCTATTTTTCCCTCCTTTGCATCTTTGAAAACCTGATTTCTTTCTTTAGTGGTCCGGAATCGGTTCACGTAATCGACTGTCACACCAAACTCTTCCAGTCGATCTCGAAACGTTTTATAATGTTGTAGCGCCAAAATGGTAGTTGGAACCAGAACAGCAACCTGCTTTCCGCCGACTACAGCTTTAAAAGCAGCTCGAATAGCTACTTCCGTTTTACCAAATCCCACATCCCCACATACTAATCGATCCATGGGGTGAGGTTTTTCCATATCTTCCTTTACCTCTTGCGTGGCTTTAAATTGATCGGGGGTATCCTCGTAAATGAACGAAGCCTCTAACTCATTTTGTAAATATCCATCCTTTTGAAACGGAAACCCGGGCTCTGCCATTCTTTTGGCATATAGCTTTATAAGCTTGCCGGCAATATCTTTTACTTTTTTCTTAGTTTTCCTTTTAACTCGTGCCCAGGCATCTGATCCCAATTTATTGAGTTTGGGTTCTGTACCCTCTTTGCCTGTGTATTTTGAAATTTTGTAAAGTGACTGGATACCGACGTACAAGACATCCTGGTTTTTATACATCAACCGGACGGACTCTTGAATTTTTCCATTGATATCAATCTTTTCGAGTCCAGAAAAACGTCCTACGCCATGGTCGATATGAACGACAAAATCACCGGGCTGAAGATCCCTAAGCATCTTCAAACTGATAGCCTTATCTTTTGTAAATCCCTTCCGGATTTGATATCGATGGTACCGCTTGAAAATCTGATGATCCGTGTATATGACTATTTTCAAATGTTCATCCGAAAACCCTTCACTAAGTGCGATGGGCATCACCTCAAAATTTATTGGAGCCTCCAGGTCTTTGCAGATCGACTTAATACGTTCGGCCTGGCGAAGATTATCTGTAGCTATATAGTTAGTGAAGCCCTGAGAAACATTCCGTTCCAGCTGTTCTATTAATAATTTGAAGTTCTTGTTGAAGTCCGGCTGAGGATGCCCTGAAAATGAAATTTGGGCATCGGTAGAAATAAGATGCTGAGCCTCCTTCAGATACAAGATTGAAAAGGGCTCCAATTGATTGACAAGATCCACCGCACCCGTAAAGCTATCTGACAGCAGAAGGTTTTTCAACTCCACATCAGCTTCCGGTGGCAGGTTATTGCGGTATGTAACCAGGCGCTCTTCGCATTCCTGAAGTTTGTGTTTGAGCATTCCGGGCTGTGCGACCCATAAAACAGTTTCATGTGGCAAAACAGAAAGTAGATCTACCTTTTCTTCCTTTCGAAATTCAGTATTAACGTTGGGAATAATTGAAAAAGAGTGCATTTCCTTGATCGATCTCTGAGTAGCAGGATCAAAGGTCCGAATATATTCTACCTCATCGTCGAAAAGCTCAATTCTATAGGGCCACTCATTTCCATGACTAAAAATATCAACAATGCCTCCTCGAATGGAAAACTGACCCGGGTCGTATACAAAATCAGTGCGTTCGAAGCCGTATCCAGCAAGGAGTTCAATAATTGTATCCAAATCTAAACCTTCTCCGCGCTGCACACGAAGCCGCTGTTTGGATAGTGAATCTGGCGAAACTACCTTTTCAAATAAACTTTCGGGATAGGTAACGACAATTTGAGGCTTTTCCCAATGCGCTGATAGCTTATTCATAACTTCAGTTCGCTGTAAAACCTGCGTTTTGTTGAGTCGACTAAAATTTTGAGGCTGGCGAAAAGCATCGGGGAAGAAAAAAATGTCCGATTCGCTAAGCACTCGTAAATCATTTTGCAAGTAAGCTGCAGACTCTTTATCCTCAGCTATTATAAAAAATAATTTTTCGGACTGCTCAAAGGCAGCCTGTATAATAAATGCCATTTGAGATCCGATCCACCCGTCAACCATTAAACGGGAAGATGAGTCGTTTGAAATGCGCTCCACAATAGATTTTACACGCGTATCATTTTTATACTGGTCAAGAAGTTTACGTTGTATGGCACTCATTTCTTAGAGGTCGTAAAAGTTTTGGCCGTCTTACTAAAAGCAACAGCCTTAAAATTATAAGAGTTGATTATCGCTTTAGCGACACATCTTCTCATTTTTATTTTCTTTGAATTAGCATTACATTGCAAATGTAACATAGTTGAAAACTACAAAGTAAACGTTTAGTTTGCCTGTTTAATCAAAACTCATGAAAAAATTCCCAGCCAAGGTTCTACTTTTTGGCGAATATGCTGTATTGGAGGGAAGTGAAGCCCTTGCTTCGCCACTGAAAGAATTCTCGGGTGAATGGAGCAAAGATCCAGACCCGGATTCCATTCCCGAAGCAAATGTAGATGACCTCATTGCTCATATTGAAAAACTCATCGACAATAAGATTTTAGATTTTGAAATCGAAGAAATGAAAACCGATTGGGAAAACGGGTGGCGACTAAGTTCAAATATCCCTATAGGTTATGGCTTGGGAAGTTCTGGAGCGTTTACGGCAGCTTTATACTGTAAATATGGTCCCGGAGACTATCAAACTATGGCTCCCAATAAGGTCAAACGACATTGTGCACTTATAGAGAGCTTTTTTCACGGCGAAAGTTCCGGCCTAGATCCTACGATCTCGATATATAATAAAGCTATACACAGTAAATACGAATGGGAATTTGTAGATGGTAACATCTTCGATCCAATAAAAGATGATGGTTTACGCTTCTTTTTATATGATAGTGGGAAGTCACGGTCTTCGCAATCCATGATTGCACACTTTAAAACACAAACAACAAGTCCTAAATTTAGAGAAAAGGTTTTACAGCCTTTGATCGATCGAAATCAAAAAGCCATTTCGCATACCCTTAAAGGGAGCAAAAAGCTTTGGGGTGAGTTTAAATCTATAAGCCAACTTGAGTTTTCTCATTTTGAACCTATGATAATAGATGGAGTTAAGGAGATTTGGGCAGAAATGTTAGTAGATGATGGGCCTCATTTACTAAAATTATGCGGAGCAGGTGGTGGTGGATACTATTTGGGCTTGTCTAAGGATATTGATCATAGTATGCGGTACCTGGGTCTTGATAAGGTTATTATGCTCTGATATTTTAAAAGATCTGCCTTATTTCTTCTTCTCTTTAACTAGGCTTGTCAAAACGAAAGCGGGAGGAATATTAAGGGGAATGAATTTTGTTTTGACATTTCCAAAAATCTCACGATACATTTTCCGGGCTACTAACGAGTAATGAACCTGAACATAGGGTGCTCCTATTTTCATGTGGTTCCGGCAGTCTGTAATGATTTGCCGTGCCTGTTCATCAGAAAAAATAACAAAGGGTATTGCAGATATCACCGCGTCAAGATCTCCGAACTGGTGCTCCTTGATGTAATGATCCAGACGTTCAGCACCATCTTGTACCACAACAAGTCGGTCATCATCGATCGCGCGAAGTTGGTCACAGAAAGGTTCATTGACTTCAAATACCATCAATCTGGCATCTGGAGCCATAGCCTTGAGAATATGTTTTGTAATAACGCCGTCGCCTGCTCCAAGCTCTACGATTTCTTTGGCCTTTGTATAATCAACCTCTTTCGCAGCACCCTTGCATAACGCCCGCGAGCTTTTTGTTATCGTACCCACTGTTTTTAGATTGCGGATACTCTCGCGAATAAATGGAATATTCTTCATATATATTTTTTCAATTAATCCACATAAATATAAGAGGTCAAGTCTTGAAATTTATGTTTCAATGGATGAAGCTGACCACGAGTTTTGCGAATACCATCAATTTTAGCTACGATAAAAGCCCCTTTATGTCCCGCGGCTAGCAATCTTTTCCTAAGATTCTTCGCTGCCTGATATCTCGTAAAGATCCCTACTGTATAGTAATTGACATCTTTATCTAAGCGCGTCTTCACCATTGGCCATTGATAGTCTTCCAATACTTCCCCTTCAAAGATGCGCTGAAATGCTGCAACTTGTACACTGTAGGTTAAGCCTGGAAATAAACTATCCGGTGCAAGATAAAAAAAGTCTGACTGATGAAGCCTTTTATTGAATGCAGATGATGAAAGAGTAGTTTGTTCTCCAATGTATTGATCCACATCCGACAAAATGAAGTCAACTTTATATTGACTGTCCTTTGAGTCACTCGTGGCTACTTCACTATTGCCAGCTCCGGCACCCGACAAGTGGATACGCTGCGGCGCTACACCCAAAGCATTCAACTCTTCTCCCACTTCTCTTGCTTTTTGCAAGCAAAAGAACAAATCATACTTTTTGGGGCCTTTATATCTGGAGCGGCATATAATATGTATGTCCGTGCTAGGGGAAGACTCTGCATATGCCGCTAAATCCAGTAACTGATCTTGCTGATCAGTGGAAATAGAAACATCCAAATCTTTAAAGAATAGTGATTTTTTAATGAGTGTTTCCGCATCCTCTCTATGCCCAGTATTGCTTTGAAGTTGGGCGGTTTCCGGATCCGAATTAACTTCCTCAGCAAATGCATCCTTAAAGTAAGATTGGTATATGTCAAATTTACCGTAGCTCCCCGGGCGGTTAGACGATAAATAAGCCGTATGGCCATCTCCACCCCACCTAAAAAATAGCTCATCAGCTATAGAGTTGACCCCGACACCTAAGTTTTGAGGCTCTCCCCATCTTCTGCCATTCCATTCGCTATAGTATACGTCAAAGGCTCCCAGACCTCCGGGGCGATCAGAGGATAAAAACAAAATTTTTCCATTGGGATGTAAACTTGGACTTCGCTCATGCCAGGGTGTGTTTACTAATCCGGGAACAGGTTCAGCGACGGTCCACCCGTTTGAGCGTAAGCAACTTTTATAAATATCATAACCTCCCTTACCACTTTTCATTTGAGCTGCAAATAATACACAACTATCGGACACCCAAAACAAATCAGTATCGCCATATTTTCCTTTTGCCGGACCTAAAAAAGGACTTGATGAGTCTCTCGAAATCCCTTCAGAATCCGTCATCGACAGTCTTTCGATTCTACCATAAGGCCATCGATTCCCTGCATATACCAAGGCATCATTTTGCGATGGATCTATGGTGTAGATTAAACCGCCAGCATTCGAAGATAGATTTAAAGGGACCGGCTTTTCAGCCATGTGAGCTAAAAAGTAGGAAGTGAATCCAGTCAATTTTTGATCTTCGAGGGAATGACGAACCGAATAAACCAATCCATTTTGTTCCTTAAAAGTGAAAAAAATAGGAGCCAGTTCGTCATGGACGGAATTAACAGAATTGCTCATATTATGAACAAAAGCTCGCTTACCCTCCGCAAGAATGGATTGCCCCGCCTGGCAATCTAATAGTGCGCGCTCAACTTCGCGTCGCTCTGGCTCAGGAACAAATTTCCAATATGCTTTATACTGCTCAGCAGCAAGAGAAAACTGATTTTGAGCATGCAACACTCGGGCTTCCCACCACAACACCTCAGAAGGAAACTGATCGCTCTGTTCCCGTATGTAAAACAACTCCTCAGCAGCTTCTACAAATAGTCCTCGATAATAATAAGCTTGAGCAAGATTCAAAGCCACATCAGATCGATTGCCAGTCAATTCTAAGTAATTCCGATAATAGTCAATGGCACTTGCAAAGTCTTCTCGCTCAATAGCTTTCTCAGCAGATTGTTTAAGCGTTGCTGGTTTTTGGGCATGCGTAAAGACAAGCACCGTAATCATCAGTGCCCCAAAAATAATCAGCTTGCGCATTACGTCTTACATTATATCTCGCGATTGGGATCAAAAGCCTCAAGGTTTCGGCCTATTTCACGTAAAAAAGTTCCTCCTAGAGCTCCATCTACGACTCGATGGTCATAAGACAAAGACAGATACATCATTTGTCGAATGGCAATCACATCACCATATTCGGTCTCAAGTACAGCGGGTTTTTTGCGAATTGCCCCAGTGGCTAAAATGGCCACCTGGGGTTGAAAGATAATGGGGGTCCCCATTACATTTCCAAATGTGCCCACATTAGTTACCGTAAATGTTCCTTCCTGCAATTCGTCCGGTTTTAATTCGTTGTTTCTCGCTCGGTGTGCTAAATCATTTACGTGCTTAGCTAAACCTACCAGACTCAAGTTGTCTGCATCCTTAATAACGGGAACGATAAGGTTTCCTGAAGGCAAAGCGGTAGCCATTCCAATATTGATGTGCTTACGATAAATGATCTTGGTGCCATCAACCGAAACATTTACGCCCGGGAAGTCGCGAAGAGCTTTACAAACTGCTTCGAAAAATATCGGAGTAAATGTAATTTTAGTACCGTACTTCTCTTGGAATTGCTTTTTATTCTTATTCCTCCAATTAAACAGATTGGTAACATCAACTTCCACATTTGAGGTAACGTGTGGGCTTGTTCGTTTCGATCGGACCATGTGTTCCGCAATCATCTTCCGCATGCGATCCATTTCGACCACCTCATCATCCTGCCCAATGGCTACCGGCGGCGCTTTCGGCTCTGATGCTACTCCAGATGAAACCGAGCTTGTTCCTTTCGAATCAGACGCTTGCTCCCGCTGTGGTTGAGTAGCTGATCCCCGACTTTCCAAATACTGAAGAATATCGTGTTTTGTCACTCGTCCATCGCGACCAGTCCCGGACACTTTATCTAATTCACTCTTTGAAATTCCCTCAGTGGAAGCGATTTTGCGAACCAAAGGAGAATAAAAACGATCGCTGCGTCCTGGACGCATGCTCATTTCTTCATCTGAATCAACAACTGAATCCGATGCTGAAGAACTCGGGGCTGATGCCGGTTCTGAAGGTTTCACCTCTTTCTCCGGAGCTGGCTTAGTTTCTTTTTCAACGGACTTAGCACTTGATCCTTCATTGTCTGAAGCCTCAGCAGCTTCCGTCTCAATAACAGCTATTGTCTCTCCTACAGGAACGACATCATCTACTTTAAATAAAATCTCTTTTATTGTACCCTCTACTGGGGATGGCACCTCGGAATCTACCTTGTCTGTTGCAATCTCAAGTATGGTTTCATCAACCTCTACTGTATCCCCTACTTCTTTAAGCCAATTGAGAATGGTTGCCTCAATTATACTTTCTCCCATTTTGGGCATGACCAAATCGTATGATGCCATAATTCTATTTCTATTCGTGTGTTAGTTCCTGAAAAAGGTGAGACAAAAATAAGGAATTAAAGTGCCATTAAAAAGCGTCGGATTAAATTCAATGTCCAAATCGTGCTATACTCGACATTTAGCTTCCGATTCTTGTTGAGTTGCAGGCGTTTTACAATGGTCTTTTCAGCATTCCCACAGGCAATCCAAATAGTACCAACGGGTTTTTCTGGTGTACCTCCTCCAGGCCCAGCTACCCCAGAAGTGGCGATAGCTAAATCAGAACCAAACGCTTGAAGGGTTCCTTTTACCATAGCACGCACCGTTTCTTCACTGACTGCCCCATGTGTATCGAGCACATCTTTTGGAACATGGATCAGTTTTTCTTTCATCCGATTACTATATGGAACCACCCCGCCTACAAAGTAATTCGAGGAGCCTGAATTGCTGGTAATTTCGCGAGCTATGTTCCCACCTGTGCAACTTTCAGCTGTGGCTAGAGTCAATTTTCGCTTTATCATTTCAGACTGTATGACTTCAGATAGCTCAGTGCGGTCATAGCCATATACAATATCGCCCAATCGCTCTATAATTTTCGTTTTCCATATTTCTAGAGCTTCAGAAAGCATTTTAGGAGAGTCGCCAGTGGCTGTAAGGCGCAATCGGACTCTTGCTAAATGGGGTAAATAAGCGAGTTTAATATGCTCGGGTAATGCATCCTCTATGTCTTCTATTTTTTCTGCAATCTGACTTTCCCCCCAACCAACTGTTAAAATGGTTACCCGCTTTAAATGAAGTCCAATACGCTCTTTTTGCAAACGAGGAAGAACTTCTTCTGTCATCAAATATTTCATCTCATAGGGTACGCCGGGTAGCGAAATAATCCAGTTATTTTGATGCTCGAAAAGCATTCCCGGCGCGGTCCCCATTTTGTTAGTTAAGGATTCAGCACTCGTCGGCATATAGCACTGCAAGCGATGCGCTTCGGTTGCCTGACGACCCATTTTTTTGAAATATAGTTTTAGCTGCTCATACAATGATTCGTCCAACTCTAAACCACCTCCGCAATAGTCTACAAGGACTTTTTTCGTGATGTCATCTTTGGTGGGCCCTAAACCCCCGGTGAGCAAAATCAATGTAGCCTCTTTCTGCGCTTCATTTAAAGCGGAACGGATGGATCTTGCGTCGTCTGCAACCACTTGCTGACTCACCACCTGCACTCCAATCTCAGCGAGACTTTCTGCCATCCAGGCAGCATTGGTATTCACAATTTGTCCGAGCAATATTTCATCTCCAATATTAATAATCGCCGCTTTACGCATTTTTCTGAAACGTTTAATGAATGGAATAAGAAGGGTGCAATTAATGAAAAAAAATATGGCGCTATTGTTGCAATATACAACGCCTTTTTTCCCATGTTTCTATAGCGAACTGAGGCTCACTTAGTAAATACTGCCATCTGCCCTACTAAGGCTCCATATAATTCCTCTTCCTGAATGTGATGCTCGTTCCCAATTAAAACGAAGTGTTTACGTGCACGTGTTATCGCCACATTGAGTTTGCGATCTACACCTTCGGTATTAGGCGAACAAATTGAAGCCCACTGATCTGAGCGATTAATACACAAGCTCATGATTATGATGTCCCGTGCACTCCCTTGATATCGCTCAACAGTATCTACGTTAATAAGGTCTGGGTGTTGGATATCAGATGTCCAAATCTCCTTTTTAATTTGAGCGATCTGAGCTCGAAAAGGGGTAATCACACCCAAACTGGAATCCGTCCATTCGAGCCCTAATATTGACCACAGTTCTTGAAACTTTGCAATCAAGTGCACTACTTTTCGCGCTTCATCTCGGTTTGTTTTAGTCAATTGCTCTTCTTCACTGACACTTGACCCCCAAAACACCATTCGCTGCCGAGCTAACAGATCGATAGGTCGAGGTAACTGAAGTATAGTGTGGCTTTGCGATGCCCGAATTAAAAAAGGTAAAGGCTCGAGATGCCCTCCGTAAAATTTTCGCGCTGGAAAATCCATGATATCCGGATGCATTCGTCCCTGATAAGACAATTGGTCAAATGCATGTGTCCAGTTTTCTTTCTGTACTTTTCGAAACAGGCGTTCAAATAAAGAGTCACCTAAATCCCGAAAGTCTATTTGTTTTAAATCTTCAGCGCGTACGCGAGTCATCGCTCGCGATTGCTGAACAACGGCAGGCAATTGGCGGTGATCACCAATCATAACCACACGTCTGAAGTCGTGGATAATACTCCCCATCATCGGCTCTAGGAGCTGACTCGCCTCGTCAATCACGACTCTATCGAAATCAACAAGTTTCAATAAATGACGCTTGCCCATAAAAGAAGAAACGGTAGCGGTATAAATACGCTGCGCCGGCAAGAAATCTTTCAATGCTGCTCTGCTGTTAAGATTTTTCATCTGATTTTGAAGAAGTCGCTCTCTGTATTGCGGAGCTACGCCAAATGTAGACCCTATGCGTGCATAAGGAACTTCTCTATTTTGCCCTATTTCCTCAAGAGTATGACATATTTCATCTACTGCCCGATTTGTATAGGCTAATAGCAACAGCCTTTCATTCGAATGATCTAAAATATGGGATACGAAATGTTTTAGCATCACAGAAGTCTTTCCGGTTCCGGGGGGACCCCAAAGCAAAAAATAATCCTCCGCTCGCAACATCTTTTTCAGAATACCAAATTGCTGGTCTGTCATCACTTCGGGCCGATCAACATTAGAAAACTCATTTCGGTCCGCCTTTTGAGGAGGCCGCAATCCCAAATAAAGCTTGCGCTGCTCAGGGGGAGCCGAAGCCCAAAGGAATAAATTTTGAAAAGATTTGTAAAAGCTACTATCCAACATATCGTGTTCAATATTCCATCGGCTCTCCGGGGCAAAGGCTCTTACATCTTGTTGCCAATTGCGTAAACGGACCACTACCTCTTTGGCAGTCATATCGACAATTGAACACTTATAAATTTGTCCTCGGGTGGGTAGATCATCCTTTTTTTGAGGATACAATACCCCTATATCCCCCAAACGGAAATTCGCCAGGGCATCTGTCTCGGCCGAACGCTCAAAAACTAACTCGTGTTCCTTTTCTCGCCTATGGGCCTTTAACTTAAGAGCATTAAGGACCCCGAATCGGTCTTTTTTCTGCGAAATGGATTCTCGCCAAATAGCAGCCAGGCCATAATTTCGATCGCTTTGGTCTCGCCCCACTTTGGCTAAAATATGTTCGCGTGCTAAAAACCCTGTGAAGGCGGTAAAGTAGGATTTCTCTGTATCGCTTAGCGCTTGAAAAACAGACGAAAAACGATGTAAATCACGACCTAAAAATCCGGCTACATCATGCTGTCGGGGGTGTAAATAATTGAATACCTGCTGGTCTTCTGTTTTTCCAGTAAGTCGAGAAAGCATCTGCTCCCATAAAATAATTCGATTTCGCAGCTGTATAGCCTCTACTTGTTGCTCTCGAGCCACAGGAGCAGATCGCAATGGCCTATCGGCATCCTTGCAATACAAAATGTACGAAAGGGCTCGAGGATCTTTCGGCAGTGCATGAGAGATCATCAGATCATAAAGTAGAGTCTGCACATAATGCGAGGATTGCAAACCATAGCGGTTAGGCCGAAAGGCTGACCCACTTTTAAGCTCAATAATTCGGTCTGCCTCGCCCGGATCAGAAAGCTGAAGCATATCCAACCGCCCCTGTATACCGAGGTCGGGATGGTAGAATGAAGGCTCAATAATAGCTTTTTCAGCATCCATATCCAAAGCGGGAAATTGTTGCTTAATGACGGACTGAATCACTGCATAAAACTGCTTTACATCGCCATACACCTTGCGCATCTCCCCTTCGTCTAATAATGCATATTCTAGTGGATACATGTGAAAAGTCTCCTGGATCAATTCCAAGAAATCTGTATTGGGATCTTTCAATAAACCATCAAAAAAATGGTTAGCGATATGTCCTTTCAACAGGGGAGCACTTGACTCCCGTGGTAAAAATTTATTTAAAAAATAAGGTAATAACTCAACACCGGTGGACTGAAAACAAGAGGCAATCGCCGTTACATTAACTAAATAATCAGGCTCAAAAATGAAAGCTTGAGGAAAAAGTCGTTCTTCGCTGTCGATTTCCACGTGCCATAAATGACAAGCATATGGAAACACCTCTGCTTGCAAGAGCTTTCTAATATTGTGGGAAAATATCTCATTGCGCTCGGCCACATTCCAACACACCACGTACTCCTTAGAAGACTCCTCCTCTGCTAAAAAAAAGACCGTTTCCTTTTCTGGACCGGGCCCTGTAATCATGCCCCGCATAATGGGAACATAATCTTCATATTGCCGCTTTTCATTTAATACTTTTTGAGCCTGCTGTACTTTCTGATCTGTGATTTTTGGTAATTCACCCCAAAGTTGCTCGATTAAATGGGCTGTGCTCCACAAGCCCAACTCAAACAGTTCCTCCTTTGAATATTGCGACCCCTTTTGTTCGATTTGCTTCCGAAAGCTCTGCAACGCAAAAAGTACCTGCCCATTTAATTCGTATCGCGATTTCATGTAGGCTAGCCGACTAAACAAGGTAGGAAACTCAATACCTTCTTCCTCTGTGGCTAACAAGCTCAACTTTTGTAGCAATTTGTAGACACGACCCGAACCGTCCAAATAGGATATATCACCTTCAGAGAACCCGTTTTGAATCGCTTCCCATCGTGCTATGGCCCATTCCAGCATCTGCCGAGTATCCCTTGAATCTGCCATTTCGGATCCTGTTGGCAACTGAATCATAAAACGATATTTTTTTTAATTGTTCGAAGCATCCAAACCCATTGTCCACTCAATAGCCGAAAAAAACCTCATACACCCTTCACAAGGTGCAAAATAGATTGTAGAAGTATCTTCCCATACATTCCACTACTCTTTGTTTTCCCATGCAGCCCAATTCCCAGCGGATTGCATGGCAATATCGGCCTGCCTTAGTAATTCTGTATTGTAGGCAAAGATATGCAGAAAGCGATACTCCGGATAAAAAACACGAATCCAATCGATCCGAGCACCAGACATGACGAGCTCAACTTGAACTAAACCACCACTGCTGCATCTACCCTTTCCAAACCAGTATCCTTGGTCTTCGCCGCGCGCCAGGTCTACTGCAAAACTCATTTTCTGCACACCTCTGGTAAATACATTGATTACACCAGTTTGGCGACACCACTGTAATCGATTGTTACTATGGATGATCTGGAAAGGATAGTCTTTGGCAGCAAGAGATGTGCGAAGTTGAACAGACATATGCTCACTTATACATGGGCTGCTCTCAAATAGAGCTTGACCAAATTGACCGTTCAAATACATCATAAGAATAATTAAATAACAAAGCATATCACTAAAATAAATAGGGTAATTAATCACTTCTTAGTGTAACCGAAGGATTGTGTTGTTCCATTATAGAGTAAGCTTTTCTTTTACCTTATAGTCGTAGCGCACAAAAAATATATTATCTTTAAATCTATGGACAGCATTATTCGGACGATTCAGGAAAAAACAGGATCTCTACTTAAAAAAGAGGCCAAAAATTGGCTGGATTCTCACCCAGCTGGCGTCGAAAAAGCTAATGTATACCTTGTTCCCACCTTAGTCGGGCTATTGAATAAGCGAATCAACAGCAGAGAAGAAGCAAGAGAGGCCATTGCACTGTTCGAGGAAGAAAACATGCAAAAAGAATGGGCGGAGAGCCCGGATTCTTTGCTCGATTTATTTCGCCGGGGAGATGGTGCTATCCCGGAGAAAGTGAAAAATGTATACCAATTTATACTGCAAGATGAACGCCCACTAGTCACTCAACAGCTCAGTTCGACCGGCGACATCAATCCATCGCATCTCGATAGGGTTTTGGCCTTTTTGTGTGCAATAATTGCTGCACAGATCCTGCGCTCATTAGAAACAGAGTCGCAAAAAGGTCGGAAACTGCTATCCATTCTTAGAGGAGAAGAAGAGTATATAAAAATTCAAACACCCTCTAAACTTCACGAGCTCATAAAAGAAGAAGAGAAACCGGAGCCATCGCCCGATGCTTTAGATGCCACCGACGGGGAACAGCAGAACAAGCCGCCCAAAACTCGTATTCGTTCAATCATCATTTTTCTTTTCCTTTTTATAGGCAGCGTGTCAGTTTTGTATTGGATCAAAAGTCCTCAAATGAATAATCTCTCCCCTATGATTCAGTGGCACCCAGCCAAGCAGAAACAAATGCCCGATCAAAAAATTTGGCAGATTGCGCCCAATACCTCACTTACCCTCAAGCAAGATGACCCGCTAAATTCTTTTGTCAGCTACTTTCTACAATCAAAACCACTCGATACAATTAAAAAATTTAGGCTGAAAGCCGTAAGTTCCAATCCAGAAGACTCTTTAGTTCCTGCTTATTACATGAAGACCATCAAGCACTTAAAAACATTACAACAGGCACACCCCAGCCCACCCTTTCATCTCAGCATTACACTCACGCCAAATGAGAACTCGGCCGTATCGGGGCCTCTAATAGATCATTTGCGTGCAGTCATTTTTGAGCAGCTTCCTTTTATGGCACAGGGATCACCCTACGCTTTTATGCTTCAGATTAACAAACCAAAACTTCCACTAGGCAATCGCACAACAACTCTTCCCGATCAAACAGAAGTGCAATGGATACTTTCTTTAGATCCCAGAAACTTTAAATAAATCTATTTTCTGATTTTATGTTTTTGGCCGTGCCCCGGCCCATCGAACATGTGTCCAATTTAGATCATGAGCAGACCCACGCCTCGCTATTGCAAATAAAAAGAAGTGAATACAAGGGCCGGGTCGTGTGCTGCAGGGGTTCCGTCTTTACATCGCTTCGCTCTGCGCAGACCTGCGCGCTTTGCGCAGCCCTTACGCCCACTCACGGGGCCACCCGCCGGGCACACTACACGTAAAAAAAACCTGTTTTGGAAAATTATGCCTTTTTTAAAGAGCTATACTTTTGTTTCAGACAGTCTGACCTATAGCTAGCAATAGAAAGCTTATACGCAATAACGCCGAAAATAAATACCACATCGCATTCTCCCTTATTATAGCATCCTAATTATTAATGCGATCCAATGCACTACATACTAATAACTGAATCCTCATTCCCCCGCGCCCTCTCCAAATGGTTGGCGGCAACGCCCATGCGAAATCCTTAGCTTGTGGTAACGGTATTATTTCAGGGGATCCCGGATCAAGTCCGGGATGACGGTAGTTTTTGTTTTTTTGGTATTGTGTAAGAGGCAATGGAAACCTATGTGAGGAACACATCCCGATGCATGGCAATGGATATAAAGAAGACCGCAACCCACAAGAATTTCCTCATTCCGCACACCGATGCGGAATCTTTTAGTAAATAACCGGTATACCTGTAACAGAGCACTGGGCGGGGCGGCACCGCCTTCGCTCCTTTGGAGCTTCGTCGGTCAATGCATGACGGTTCTTTTTTGTGGAAAGAGAAGAAACCCTACCTTTGACAGCAGGTTAAGATATTGTACGCCAAACAAGGATATCAATGGACCAATCTATCCGTAATTCAGTTTATGGATAATACGGATTAACAAAATTCTCCTCAGCCCCGGGTAAGGGATGTGGAAGGCCGGAGGCGAAGCCGAACGGGTCCGATCCGCCAATCGGCGGAGAAGGACGGGACCCTGAAGCAGCCCGACCCTCTCGTCCGCCATCCGGCGGACGAGAGGGATACCCCAAAAAAGAGATTCGTCCTAAGAGCGAATAGCTCGAACGATGGCTAATAAAATAATAGCACCTATAACTGCTGTGACAAAGGAGCCTATAGTCCCCTGCGCAACTAAGCCCAGAACACTCATGACCCAGCCTCCGATAATACTGCCAATAATTCCAATGACAATATTAACTAATAAGCCGGAGCCTTTTCCCTTGAATAATAAGCTAGCCAACCATCCAGCTATGCCTCCCAGAATAATCATTCCTAAAATACCCATATTTGTCGATTTTAGATTAATATAAGCAATTTTGCGGTACTTTACAATTATATGACGATTTAGAGCTGATCGGCCAACCAAAGTATGGCTGCTGCCTGTTTCCGGTTTTTATCGTCTCTCAAATACAGCTTAGACAAATGATGCAAGGCCGTTACAGGATCTTCGGTGCTCATAGAGGCCTGCACTTTAGGGCTGTTTTGCGCCTTCTCGATATCTTCGGAGCTGGGCAGCTGTTCGAGTCCGGCAAGCAACCCTAGATCGTTTCCGCTCAACACATCGCTATACTTGATCGAATTGGGTAGCGCATTATAGCCAATGCTGATTTTCATGACAGGCTGGACGATGGTATGGATGGCATCCCCACTGGCTCGGCAGTAATAGGCGCGCCCCATGCGACCCATAAGGTCAATTTTATGTGGGTTAATTCGTCCGTTATCAATCACACTTTCTCGGATGTGAATCTGCTCTACGCGGCATATAATGAGGTGTCCGGCGCCTCCATGCTCGCCTAGGGTGATAATATCTTGCACTTTGACTTCGAGGTGAGCCGGCGACTCCTTTACTCGAAATGCATTTACAGATACTCCCGGAATGGGCGTAAGGCCACTTTTATCAAATTCGCTAATTCCCGACTCGAAAGAAATACTGGTGACAGCCATTTGCCTGACGATATCGTAATTCACCATATTGATAACAGCCTCTCCCGTCGCACGGATATTGTGGAGCGTATCCTTAGTGGTGTTGTCAGCCACTTTTCGGTTGGAGCTAAATACTACGATCGGTGGATTGGAGCTAAAAGCATTGAAAAAGCTATACGGCGCTAAGTTTTTATTCCCGTTTTCATCTATCGTACTCACGAAGGCGATAGGGCGCGGAGCTACACATCCTAATAAATATTGGTGTAGATCTCGGGTTTCTAGTGTTCCGGGTATTATAGTGCGCATATCCATAAGGATCTGATTTATTTATTGTAAAAAGGGATTGTTAGCTTTCTCATACCCAATAGTAGTTTGGGGTCCATGACCAGGGTAAACCTTAGTGTCATCCGGCAGCGGCCATAATTGCTCGCGAATCGAGCGGAGCAAAGTGGGGTGGTCACCTCCTGGCAAATCGGTACGACCAATACTATCTCGAAATAAGACATCGCCCGCAATTAAGCTCTTGGAGGGCGCATGATAGAAGCTAAGTTCATCGGGCGAGTGGCCTGGTGTCTCCAATATCTTTAGGGTTTCCTTACCCAGCATGAGCGGCTTATCTACATCTAAGAACTCATCAATGGGTGGTATTTCAAAAGGTGGTAAGCCATACATTTGAGCTACCTGAGGCGCTGCCTTGTAAATATCGTGTTCACCTTTGGGCAAAAAAACGGGAATACCGTAGGCTTCAACCAAAGCTTGATTGCCAAAAATATGATCGAGGTGGGCATGCGTATTAATAATGCGCTTTGGCTCGAGTCCCTCCTCTTGAATAAAGTCCATCAATTTCTGGTCTTCCACCGGTGTTTGGTTTCCCGGATCAATAATCCAGACCTCCTTTTCATCGTTATAAATGAGATAGGTGTTTTCCTGGAAGGGATTAAATGTAAAAGACGTAATATGCAGCATAGTTGCGATAATCTTTCGTTACTGAACAAAGATACAAATTGCGCTTTAGGCTTACAGCAAACGCTGGCCTTTTTACTTAGAGGCTGGAATTGTAGTCTTATATAATGATAAAGTTTTTTTACATTGTGTAAGCAGTAAATGAAATTCACATATGGCAGTTCACATTACCATTCTTAATCACGTTGGGCTAAGGCTCCTTTGCATAGCGTTAAGTCTGGTTGGAGTGTTTACACTGTCGGCACAGGGCACGATACAGGAGTTCGGAAAGAACAGGGTGCAGTATAATGAAGACTTCAAAAATTGGAACGAATACGAAAGCCGAAGCTTTTTCCTTTATTACTATGGAAAATCTCGGGAAATAGCCAGTGTGGTGTCTCAACTTGCTGAGGTCAACAATGAAGATATCCGAAGGCGCCTGGAATATCGCTTCAATGAAAAGATTGACCTTATCGTCTATGCTGACTTAGTGGATTTCAATCAAAGCAATTTAGGCAATGAAGATATTTTTAGGTCCGGAACGGGTGAAACCAAGGTTATCAATTCAAAAATGCTGGTGTATTATACAGGTGACCCTCGCGTATTAAAGCGACAGATTCGAGAGGGAATTACCCGTATTTATCTGGAGCAAATGCAGGTCGGGTCGTCCATTCAGGAATTTGTTCAGAATGCGGTCAGCTCCGATCTTCCGGTATGGTACACACAGGGGATCATTTCTTACATGGGAGAAGCCTGGTATCCAGAGTTAGACAATTCACTACGCCAATTGCTGCTCAGTGGCGAATATGATGGGTTTTACGACTTTGCTCGCGATCATCCAAAGTTGGCGGGGCACCTGTTTTGGGCACATGTTCAAGAGAAGTATGGAGGAAATGTATTTGCCAACTTACTATATCTCAATCGGATCAATCGAAATTTGGAAACGAGTTTTTTGTATAGCTTAGGCACCGGACCAGAAATACTAGCAGAAAAGGCCTTTCAGGAATATCTGACTAAATACGCGGAGGAGGAAGCCCGATGGATGCCCTTGCCTGAAAACTGTGAAATAGAAGCCGATAAAAACAAACACCTGCCCTACGCTGCCGTAGCTGTTCATCCCAATAATTCCACGCTGGCTTATATCACCATGGATATTGGAAAATATCGAGTTTTTGTCCGGGATAATCGCGGAGAACGCGAGCTTAAAGTAAAACGCGGCTCGCGAAACCCCTTTCAACCTACAGACCCACACAATCCACTTCTGGCATGGAACCCATCCGGACAGATCCTGGGGATGATATACGAGCGACGCGATCGCAGGTATTTTCAGTATTGGAATTTGCGAACAGGAGAAAAGGGACGTGTTCGAATGAGCAGTCAAATCGAGCGAATTTATTCCTTTGACTTTATTTCTAATGGAGAACTGGTCTTGTCGGCATCTGAAAGAGGGTATGTCGACCTTTATCGGTTTACCTTGCGCAATCGAAACCTGGAGCGTCTCACGGAGGACTATTTTGATAATCACGATGTGAGCTTCGCTCAATTGGGCGGCCGAAAGGGCATCTTATTTAGTTCGAACCGGCCAAATACCTTGCTCATTCCCCAGCGCAGAGACACTAGCGTGCTCCTGAATAATTTTGACTTGTTTTTCTTTGATCTGACACCCGATGCTGAACGGATCGACAGACTGACGCGAACACCTGACATAGACGAACAGCAGCCCATGCAGGATAGTGACGGGTCCTTGTATTATCGAGCAACACACAGTGGTTTACAGCACTTATTCAAGGGGAAGTTGTATTCTAATCTGGATACCGTTGGAACGGCTTACGAGTTGAGTACAGGACGTGTGATTCGACTCTCAGAAAAGCGGCGACTATTGCGCATTGATCCTAAACTCATAGAAAATGAACGCCCCTGGATAGATACAGTGTATACGCTGAGCCCTGCGAATTTAACAAACTATGGCACACACATTACATCTTTAGATGTCGCCGGAGGACGCGTGGCTTTTTCTGTGCCCTATCGGAAGACCCACCGACTGTTTTTATGTCCGGTGACCGAATTTGAGCCGAAAAAAATTATTCCCACCATACATACAGTAAATAATAAGGACGAACAGCGAAAGCGGGAGAAAAACCAAAGGGGTAATTCTGAACTCAGTGATCCGGCGCCAAAAAAACCTGAAAAGGTTTATAAATTTCAATCTCCATTCCCCGATCCGGCTCAACTTCCCGCACCACCGAGCCAGACTCAAAAAAATAAAATATCAGAGGTTCTTCTTCCAAACGCTCTCACCTCTTGGACCCCAAAAGAACGGCCCTATCCTGCATTTAATCCCACCAAATCCTATGCGTACCGCTTGCGCTTTAAATTTGAAAATTTTGTCACCCGCATGGATAACGAGCCGCTTTTTGGCGGATTAAATACCTTTGCCGGTCAACCGCAAGGCTTTTCCTTTCCCCCCTTAGGTCTACTAGGTAAATTTACTGTGACCGACTTATTTGAGGACTACGAAATTACTGCCGGAGTGCGGTTCCCAACCACCTTTAATGGCTCGGAATATTTCATCTATTTTGATAACAACAAAAAAAGATGGGATAAAAGATATGCTTTATATCGCCGTGCGCAAAAGGAGTCCTTCCAGGATGGCCTGGGGCGACCTGTGGAAAATCGAAATATAGACCTGATTGGTATTTTTCAATTGCGATATCCGCTGGATATATTCCGTTCGTTCCGAATTACGACTACTGCACGTTTTGATACCTACAATGTGCTTTCGACAAACCGCCCTACGCTCGATGTACCCCCCGAAAACGTTCAACGGCTCGGCGTAAAGGGTGCCTATGTGTTCGATAATAGTTTCTGGTTGATGAAAAATATGTTGCAGGGGACCCGATATAAATTTTGGATTGAATTTATGAATCGGTACAAAGTGCAATTTTCGCCTTCTGAGTTTAGCTGGAGTGATGGATTTATGACGATTTTAGGCGTAGATGCCCGGCACTACATTCCTGTAGGTCGACATGCTGTACTCGCAGGACGAATTGCTGGTTCGGCTTCATTTGGCTCTGAGCAGTTGTTGTTCTTCATGGGCGGTGTGGATAATTGGTTGTTTGCTGAGAATAATGAAAACATCAGCATTCCAATGGATGGTAATTTTGCTTTTGAAACGCTAGCAGGAAATATGCGAGGTTTCAATCAAAATGCTCGGAACGGTTCTTCCTACATTGTATCAAACTTAGAATTTCGCGTCGCTCCATTTAACTACCTTTCACGGAAACCCCTGCGTTCCACCTTTTGGCGAAACCTGCAACTGGTGGCTTTTGCGGATGTGGGTACAGCCTGGTACGGAATTTCGCCTTTTAGTGAGGATAATCCCCTGAATACAATTACAGTAGAAAACCCACCGACCGTCGAGGTTACGGTCAACTACTTTAAAGACCCCTTACTCATCGGATTTGGTGGAGGTGCCCGTGCGGATTTATTTGGCTATTTTATTCGTGTAGATTACGCCTGGGGCTTGGAGACGCGCGTGCTGCAGGATCCAATTTTATATATTTCTTTGGGGCTAGACTTTTAGGATGACGGTTTTTTATGTAAGACGCGATGCATTGGGTTTCCTCATTTCCAAATCGCTGGTTTTTATTCTTTACATATCCACGCTGATCAGTGTTCTGTAACAATTGAGGTGTATGGAACACGGAAGGCGAGGATGTACGAAATTTGGTGAAGATTTTCAAAGGAGGCACAATATACCGTAACTGTACAAGAATATTCATGCAGAAAGCCTATTCCCATAAAATGAACAAAACGATTTCTGCTCTTCCGCGATCAAAAGTCCAAAATGGACAAATCTGCATTTCAAATGCAGATTTGTCCATTTTTAAGATAGAATATAGAACACGAAAATGTTCATAATGATTGTATATCAAGCTTAATGGTTGAAGCAATGCTTACTCAGAGCGTGGCATACAACCCCTCTCCATCCCTATATATCTCGCGCTAACCCGTGTTCTGTAGAAAAGCAATTATGAAAAGCGGATCGTGTGGCGTCTTAGCGGTATTTTTTTTGCCTGGATTTTTTTGGACTCGAGATATCTTAACCAGCTCCTGAGGTACCTTTAATCCAGTCCTACCCAATCTATTTTCATTTCGAAGCTTTCAGCCTTTTTATTTCCAAAAAGAACACCAATTTCTGCTATGGTTTCTGCTGGAAAGTTCGGGCGATCCAATGTCCGACCGCGAAAGGAGGGATAAAAATCTTCTAAAGGAAGTCGAACCGTTTCCCATTCTCCGGAGGTTTCATAAAACTGAATGTAAGAATACGAATCCCTGGCGCGAGATTTTATACGAAATTGATAGCGCTTTCCATCTCCTTTTATCCGCAGGACTAAATGAGTTTCGTCGCCCATTTCAAAAGGCTCGGGTCGATACCGCAAAGAGGAAAACCCTCCGTTATTTTGAAGAGAGATTTTACCGCTGTAGACGGCGTGACCCTCATCATTTAGATTTATATGTCCTTGCGAAAGTCCGCCCATCACACCATCATCAATTATCCGCCAATTCGCCATATCCGATGTAGGCGAGAAGTCAAAAACCATTGTTTGCACCATAAGAAGAAGTATTGCTATTGTATTCATAGAAGTTCAACAGAAAAAAACGAGAAGGGTTCTACCTGCGTTCCCGTAAATTATATGTTCCAGCAAAAAGAATGAATTGAAAAGTTAGTTACCAGCTTCATCTGCTCCAGCAATAGCCACATATTCCTCCTTCCCCGCATCAGCGATGGGAAGCAGTGGCGAGCTGGCGAGCCAGACCGAGCGGAACGGAGTGCAGCGAGGGCCGATCCGCCGGCTGGCGGAGAGCTGCGTACCGTAGCGACCCGCGTCCCGAGGAACGCGAAGCGGGCTCTGGGACGAGGGTGATGCCCTAATAACTGATATTAATCAGATTTCTTCTTCAGATCAGCGACGATGAGATTCAATAGTGACATAATGATAGAGAAAAAGAGCGCGCTCCACCAGCCGGCGACCTGAAAGCCCGGTACAATAGAGTCCGTCAACATGACCATGGCGGCATTGATGACAAGTAAAAACAGGCCCAGAGTTATGATGGTAAAGGGAAGCGTAAGAACGGTGATCAGCGGCTTGATGGTGACATTGATAATCCCGAGGACTAAGCCCACTAGAATGGCCACCCAAAAGTCGTTGACATTAACGCCGGAAAGCAGATAACTTGCAATGTAGACAAAAGCCCCATTGAGTAAAATACGCACTAGAATATTCATCTTGCCTGAATTGATTTCAAGAAATATACAAATTATTTTTCAGCTGAAGGAGAGATCACCTTCAGGATTTCTACAGGATGATCCTTCCATCCTACCACAAAATGCAACTCTCCTTGAATCTCAATCTGGTCCAGGCTACGCAGCTCCCGGTTGAATCGCTCCAAAACTCCGCCCTGTGGCACAAAGTCCCAGCTTCCGTTCCTATTTTTGACCAAGACAGCTAGAGAAACGGCATCAGTACGAGCGCTTTCGATTTCCAATTCAAAGTTGTTTCCTCCTAAAATAATTTCGGCTACCCCATCACCATTGAGATCGGCTACTTCAAAGGCATGTATGCCAGACCATTGAACTTCAGGAGGGAAGGGTTCAAAAGAAAGGGGCCCTCCGCTGAATCCGTTGACAATACCTGAACGAAATTCTACGGCCTTTTTATAGATGTGATCGATAGATTTCAGATCAACTAGATCTTCGATTCGTGCCTCAGCATAGGTGCTAAATCTGACAAAATCAGAACGCAGAGAGGGCATAAGCTCCATCAAAACATCGCGCTGTGGAACGGGCACTTTTTCGCCCTGCATGTAGTGCGTCATTATAGGCGTGTGGCGACCACTTCGGTCGAAATCGGCGGCATACACTTCTACCGGTCCATCAGGGCTAGCGCGCCAACGAGTATTTTGACCAAAATTTCCCGCCAGAAGCTGCGTACTTGAGTTGCTTTTGGATTGCCAAAGGTAGATTTTGTTCCACCAACCTTCACTATTTTTCAACTGATTAGGCCTATCAAAGCCCGTTGCGGCTTGCGGGTATATGGAGATCGGCATCCATTCTCCGGCAAGGAGCAAATCAACTCGGCCATCCCCAGTTACGTCCTCAGCGAGTGCCGTATGTATCATATCCCTGGGAGCTTGTCCCGTCGTCCATATGGAAGTCGGTGCTTCTACCAGTTTCTGACCCTCATTGAGTAAAATATAGGACTCTGCTGCTGCAGGATATTGATTAGGTAGGGCTCCACCGCCCACAAATACATCAATTCGGCCATCACCATTGAAATCGCCCGTGGCAACAGCACCGGTGGGGCTACTTTTCATAGGTAAAATACTTCGCTCCAAGCCGTTTCCTGCCATATTAAGGTACAAGCGATCTCGGTATGCAAGCGTATTTTTTTCTTCAGAATAGCCACCACTACCTATGTATATATCTGGAAAGCCATCGCCGTTAGTATCCATAATACCAATATCAACGTCCTCATACATAGCTTCTTTTTCCAAAAAGGCCTCAAATGAAGATGCGAAATTGCCTTGCTCATCTTGAATAAAAAGAGCGGGTGCCTGTCCGCGGGCGCCTCCAATAAAAAGATCCTCGCGTCCATCCAGGTTAAAGTCGAATACCTTCAAAACCGGACCTTTACGCGATAGTGCATGAGGTAATAAGGGCTCGCGCTTGAGGTCAACAAAATCATCTTCGGTGTGAATGAAGTCCAGTTCCGTAACTGACTTGAAAAATGTAAGTGCTTGAGGTAAGCTAACCCAGTTACCGGTTGATGATTGAGGATAATCGAGCGTTATGCTTTGGTTTGCATTAATGTTCTGTATGCCTTGCACACGGCCATCAGGCCATTGGACAACCAGAGAGTCCACTTGTGTAATTGAGTCCAAACCAAAATAAGCCGTAGATGCAGAATAGGACATGAAGCCTTTACTGCGCTGTACATTTTGGTGCTGCATGTTTGGCCCGTGATAGATACGAATTTCTGCTCCGATGCCTTCCGGATTTCCAGCCGGTCCGTACAAATCCACTTTAAGGTAGTTTGATTGCAGGATCTGGCGGGCTTTGTTCTCATAAATGAAGGTAGGCATGTCAAAATTATTGACGACCAGGTCCAGATCCCCATCATTATCCAAGTCTGCTGTAAGGGCTCCATTGGAAAATACAGGTTCATCCAATCCCCAATCCTTAGCTCGGGATTGAAAGGAATAGTTTCCATTATTTCGATACATGTAATTGGGAACTGGAGTAATGGGAACCTCTGCTAATAATGCCTGCACATTATCTTCCGGCGAGGAAGTGCGGCCCACCTCATCATCGTAATAGGTCATGAAATCCAGGTCCGTGAGATCCCGCCGATAACCATTTGAAATAAATACATCCTTCCAGCCATCACCATCAAAATCAGCAATGAGCGGACTCCAGGACCAATCTGTAGCTTCAATTCCAGCAAAGCATCCCACATCGCGCATTTTATTATCGGCGCCTTGTATAAAAAGCGTATTCCGCATGACTTGACGACCATAATTGTATTTTTCCAATTGCTTATATCGGTCATACCGCATACTTGTCATCAACGTCTTTTGGCGATAATGCGTCTCGGGGAGCATGTCTAAACTCATAAAGTCTAATCGACCATCATTATTTACATCTCCTGCATCAGCTCCCATGGTATTATTGGAAGTGTGCGGGAAATATTTGTCGATTTGGTCTTCAAATTTTCCGTTCTTTTGGTTTACGTAAAGGAAATCAGGCTCGATAAAATCATTACCCACATATAGGTCCATAAATCCATCCGAATTGATATCCATGGGAGTTACACTTAGACCGTAGGCCTTTTGCCTAACATTGGCGGACTCTGAAACTTCACGGAACTGTCCCTTCCCAACATTTTCGAATAACCGATCAACCTCAGCAGGATCGCCACCTGTTCGATTTCTTATGATGGTGCCATCGTCTAGCTGTTTTAGACTCATATTATTTATAAGTTTAAAATCCGTAGGATGGTTTAATAAGTACAGATCCAGGTCATTGTCATTATCGTAATCAAAAAACAGAGCCTGATTGGTGTTTGATTGATCATCTAAACCCCTTGCTATGCTTTCTTCACTAAATGTACCATCTTGATTGTTGATATACAGGGCGTTGGTTCGTCTTTTCTTATCGCTTAGTCCCGAATGACAAACATAAATATCCAGGTATCCATCTTCATTGACATCGTGAACAGCCACGCCTGTTTTAAGGACATTCGGGCCGGCCACCCCAGCGACTTTCGTGATGTCTTTAAATTTCAAGTTGCCAGTGTTTATGTATAATTTATTAGAAGACATGGCTCCGACAAAAAACAGGTCCAACAATCCATCATTATTAAAATCAGCTGATGCAACACCACTGCCATTGTATAAATAAGTGTAGGAGTAGTAGTTAAATTCCGGAGTTTCGATGAGAATGTTTTGAAAATTTATGCCGGTCTCTTCAGCACTTTTCTTTTCAAATAAAGGCTCAGGTCGACTGGCGGACTCTTTATCCAATGAGGTGGTTCCCTCTTCCTGGTCAGACTGACAAGCCAACAAACTGAGTCCTAAAACGAAAACAAAAAAGAAGTATTTATTCATCGGTGGAAACTGTTTGTAAGACCTGATTTGCAACTTCATGTCCTTGATTTACGCCCTCATCAACTGCTGGCCGAAAATGAATTCCTCCATATACCCTACTAATAGCTGCTTCCTGCGAGGCTTCCAAAAAAGAGGTGAACTTACGTTGAGGCAGACCATACTCTTCTTCCACCGTATCAACAAAAGCAAAATCATCACCTAAAATATGCGTTAGAGCTCGTGCAGCAGCGGTAGAGATCACACTGTGTCCACTGGTGTATTCAGGAAATGGTGGGGTTTGTAGCGTGGGTAACCACTTATCATCCCAATAGGTATTAATCACTGTCTCGGGGCGAATATATTCCGATCTATACTTTTCGTCCCAACAAGAAATAAACGCATCAGCAAGTGCTACCGCTACATAGCTGTAAGTCTTCAGAGACTTTCCAAAATCCAGATCGGCTTGCAGGCATGCGATCCGGGTAATTCCCATCCAGTGTCCACCAGGAGTTATCTTTTTCACGGGCTGCATAAAGTGGCCCTTATGCAGAACCACATACGGATTACAATCCCAGAAGGCAGCGATCTGACGCTGTTCAGTACTCAGTTTATTCACTATATTATACACTTCCTTCGCCTCCAAGTAAAAGGGGCTTCCCTCTGTCATATCGTAGGTTGTTGGCGGCTTAGGCACAAACTGACTCGCCGAGTCCAGAGTAAAGGTCCGAAGTTCACCCCAGAATGGCTCTATAGGATCCATATAATTGGGCGGAGTGGGCACCCATTTCCCTTTACTCGCCAGACCGATTTTATATTTTGGCTTTGTTCGAATCACGGTTAGGCCATCGGCTGCAGCGTAGGCCTTCATAGCTTCAGAACATCTTCGCCCCCACTCCCATGCTTTATCATAAGCCTCCGAATCTAAATACTGCTCATATTTCCTGGACATGCTATCGGTCCAGATTTTCCACTTATCTGCAGAGTAGACATGCTGTTTACCCGTTTGCAAAAATGCAGCTAATGCGGCCCACTCAGCTTCCACCCCTTGTAATTCAGGAGCATCTCCCAGTGAATATTCCCAACCATTCAGTTTTTCAACAATAACCTCGGATTCAGCATTTATGGATGCATATGCATACTGGGCCGACAAAATGGGATAGACCATGGATCGGCTGGCTAATGGAGGACTCGTAATATCAAATACATGGACGTCCATTAAAGCCTTAATGCTTAAATGTAAGTCGGATTTGGGCTCCAGGTTTTCCCGGGGTGACTTCTGCCCGGAATCGCATCCGAAAATACCCAGTAAAAAAAAGAAACCTATAATTTTTAGTTTTCTCATAAGATCTTGCTACAAAACTAATAAATAAATGCGTCCCTTCCAGCCACATAGCATGCTATTCTCGCTCCCTGGACTAGAGTTAGAGCAATGGTGAAAGTAATCGAGCTAAATGTTCGAAAAATACTTTTACACGGGACCGATTACACCAGTAATCAAGAGTGATTTCTGTGGAATACTCTAAATCATCATGAAAATGACGCTCTAAATCTTGGTTTACTTCCCGGTCGTAAATGAGCGCATTCACTTCAAAATTCAATTCTTGACTTCGAACATCCAAATTGGCCGTCCCAATCATACTAAAATCTTCATCGATCAGCATCGACTTGGTATGTAAAAAGCCCCGCTCATAAAAATACAATTTAATGCCTGCTTGCAGTAATTCGCCATAGTAAGAATACCCGGCTGCATCGACAAGCCTGGAGTCTCCCCTTCTAGGAACTAAAATACGAACATCTAGGCCGGATTTTGCCACCTGCATCAAGGCGTCGGAAATGGCTTCCACGGGGATGAAATATGGGGTCGTTATAAAAATGCGGTCCTGAGCGGCATATATTGCTGAAATAGTAGACAACATGATATTGGGACTGGTATCGGGACCTGAAGCTGCAACCTGCACCAGGCGATCATCATTGTTTATTCGATAATTAGTAAAATACGCCGTATCCAAGCTGGGCAAACGCCCCGTGATATACTGCCAATTACTAAAAAATAAGTACTGAAAATAAAAAACTGCCGGACCGCGTATGTATAAATGAGTGTCTCGCCAGTATCGGCCAGAACCTTCATTAATATATCGATCAGCGACGTTAATCCCTCCCACAAATACGTGCTCACCGTCTATAATGGCTACCTTTCTATGATCCCGGTAGTTCATGCGATTGGCCAGTAAGCGGTACGTCACTCGATTAAAGGGTTCGATGTTCACACCCGCCACTTGCATTCGGATGGCAGTGCTGTCTCTAATATTTCCACTCCCAAAATCATCAAAAATGACTTTCACCTGAATGCCTTCCTTTGCTTTTTCGATGAGCATATCCGCCAGTTCATTTCCAATATTGTCATTCTCCCAAATGTAATATTCTAAATGAATGTGATGCTCCGCTGACCGTATGACTTCTGTTAATCGAGAAAATTTATTTTTACCGTTCACCAGCAACTCCAATGCATTGCCATCCGTTATTGGAGAACCTATCGAATGAAATAAAAAATCCACTGTGTGTCGGTATTTTTCTGATATTTGAGCATAGGTCTCACTTACGTCCTGGTGCGTTTGAAAGGAATAAGGTTCCAACTTTTCGCGCAATTCTTCATTCCGCTCTGATTTAAAATAAAAGAATTGATTCTTTCGATAATTTACCCCGAAAACCAAATAAATAATCACACCTACCACCGGAAGAAAAAGAATGAGTAAAAGATATGCCAAAGTCTTCGTGACTGTCTTGGTGTCCATGATAATTTTCACGGCGAGTAAGCCAACAGCCAAATAGTAGATTAGCTGCAATACAGGGAGCAGCCAGGGGTAGGACGCAAGAACTCCACTTAATAATTCCATCGGGTCGAGTTCATCAGATTCAATTCCATTGTTTATAGTGAATATCCAAAGCGTTTGAGTAATTCAACAGCCCCCGGATACTCTAAAAAGGCGTTTACGCGCGCCTCATCCGTGGTGCGCTTCCATTTTTCTATGGATTTGGAGTGAATATCCTGCACGGGTTTAAAATAAGCGGCATTATTCCGCACCGTGGCATGATCGTGCCAATTCTTCACTTCTTCGGAAAAGGGAGCATCTAAAAATTGCAACAACTGAGCCATGGTGTTCTCAAAATCGATAATTAAATCTTCATACCGCAGGGTATGTACCTGAGGGTGATCTTCAAATGCTAAGCCGGCACTGACATCATGCACCCATCGCTTGGGCTCGACCCAATAGTGCGAGGGATCCGTTGGGTGCCTAGAAAGCACCACGTCACGGCCGTCACGCACAATGTGAATCATCTTAAATCGGCCCTGAAAGTGATCATTTATTTCCATAATACGCGTCACATTACTTGGCGATTTTTCCAGCCAACGCGTCGCGCCCTCTTTCACTTTATTTTTGAGTAAATGAAAATAAAGTCGATCCTCGCGCCCCGGATGCCACCGCCCAGACTCATCCTGATAAACGCTATTAAATAATCCTAATTCCCGGGGAAAGGCAAATATTTCCGGATGAGCGGATAATATCGACAGTAATAAAGTGGTACCCGACCGACCGCAGCCACCAATCAAAATGGGGGGATCAGTAAAATTCCGCTTTTCTTTAAAGCGGCCACATTGTTTAACTAAGGGAAAGAAAGGCTTTTTCCAGGATCGAAGCATAAATCGTGTTTCTGCATTTTAGTTTACTGAGCGCGAATGATGTATTGATGCGGTAATAGATCTACTTCAGCTTGAATATCTTTATACCCGGCCTTCTTAAGCTCATCAATCACAACATCCATCGATATTTTGTGATCCACCGGCGGACCAGTCGGTGCGGTTACTTTAAAAAAGTCCACCACAACCAGCTCGCCACCTTTCTTTAAGCCTGTTTTGACCTTCGAAAAGTAATCCACTCGGTTTTTGATGTGATGATAGGTATTGACAATTAAAGCCATATCCACTTCCTGACTGTCCAAACCCGGACTATCATAGGGGATTAAGCGAGTTTCAATCTGCTCTTCCAGGTTTTCCTCTGCGCGACGCAGACTTACATAGGCTTGAAATTCTTCATTTACATCTGCGGCAATCACCTGAGCACCCCGACGCGCCAACTTAATGGAAAAATATCCACTTCCTGCGCCAATATCAATGATGCTTTTACCCGCTACGTCTCCAAGATAATCAAGCACCTTTTCGGGTTGCTGGTAAGCGTCACGCTCTTCGGATTCAAAGCGTTCGATCAAATCCTCTACAGAACTCTTATGCATATGTGCATTGGCTTTGTCAGCAGGGTCAGCAGCTTCCGATGAATGTGAGTGATCCCCATGTTTGTGCTTTTCGTCTTTAGATTCGACTTTTTCTGCCTTATCCTTTTTGCGCTCCTCCGGTGGCGCTTCACACGAAATCAAAAACAGTGTACTTAAAAAAAGTGTAGCTAAGCTTATCCATTTCATATATTCATCTTTTTATCTAAATAGTAAAAAAAGCCGCCCAATGCAAGATTTAACAAGCCCAATGTCACTTCCCAGGGGCGATCTATAGCGGTAAATATAATCATCCATACCGACACCAACACAAAGAAGATTTGAAAAAAAGGAAAAAGCGGAGACTTAAAATGACTTTTTTCGGGCCTCTTTCGCCTTCGGATGACAAAAACACCCATGACAGTAAGCATGGAGGAAAGGCTCAATAAAATACCGCAATACACTAAAATCTGATCAAAGGTGCCAGTAACTAACAACACAATCGTCAAAAACCATTGCAAGCCTAGCGCGCGAACAGGAAGCCCTCTCCTTGTTACACTAAAGATTTTCCAACTACGGAAGTCCTGCCCCATTTTAGCCACCACTCGAGGTCCTACCCATACCATGGCACTCATACTCGATAAAAGCAATAGCGCAATGAGGCGACTTACCCAAAGCGCTACTTCTTCAGAAAAGATGTATTGGGCGACTATAGCTGCCACCTCTACCTGTCCGGCCATAGCTTCCTGGGGAGCGTGTTTTAAAAACACATATTGCAGTGCAGTATATAATACAGTTACGATAACTGTTCCTCCGATCAATGCCCGAGGCAAACTTCGCTTAGGGTTTTTAAACTCTTCGGTAATATAAGCAGCGGCATTCCATCCGGAATACGAATAGGTCACGTAGATGAGCGCCACTGCGAAGGCGGGACTCAGCAGCTCCTGGCTGATCGAAGGAGTATATACCAACTCATTTGTCTCCCGGGGACTAAGAATCATTCCCACTCCTACAAAAGCGCAAATAACTATCAATTTCAGGACCGTACTAACATTTTGAAAAACGGCACTCGCCTGCAGATTTATCGAATGTATACCGTGCATTATAGTCACCAAAGCAATAGCCATTAGTGTGCTGGACAGCCACGGTAGCGGAGCGTATTGCGCCACAGCAATCGCTGCTATCCCTATAGGCGCTGCAAAACCCACCGTTATAGAGACCCAACCCGCCAAATACCCCATTAGCGGGTGAAACAAACGCGAGAGAAAGGTATATTCGCCGCCTGACTCTGGAATGTGGGTACCCACCTCAGCATAGCTAAATGCACCCGCTAAAGCAAACATTCCACCTAAAATCCACAGGATCAAAATAGTGTAGGTGTGCGACAAATCCATCAGCTGAAAGCCCAAACTGGTGAAGACGCCCGTCCCTACCATATTCGCAATGACCAGGGCCAGGCCTGTAGTTGTTCCAATGCCTTTCCGACTCATTATGGCCTTTTATTTCGAGCCCTCCCGTCGTCGTGCAGCCGCTATTTCGGCAGCCAGATGGTCCGTGTACAATATACCGTCCAAGTGATCAATCTCATGCTGAAAAATCACCGCCGTAAACCCTTCCACCATCTCGATATGAGACTCTCCTTCCAGAGTTTCGTACGATAGCAAGATGGCGTAAGCTCGCGAATTCAAAGTATCCGTCCGATTGGGAATCGAAAGACAGCCTTCCCGACACTTTTGCTTTTTCTCCGAGTACTGCAAAATCTTTGGATTGATATAACATTCGAAGGGCAAGCCGTCCTTATCAAATCGCTGAACCCAGATCATACGCTTTAACAGACCCACCTGAGGGGCTGCAATACCCACGCCCAATGACATGCTATCGGTCACCGTTTTATAGAGGCGCTGGGCAAAATAACGCACCTCATCCTCATGATCAGCCAATGATATGCTATCAGAAGAGGTTCGGAGCAAGATGGAATCCGAGGGGTTTGTTATGAGAAATACCCGCATCGCCTCGGTGCTATCCCCTTCAAAAACCAATGTCCGTTGCTCTTCGGAAAGCCATTCCTTTTCTTCGGGCACACTATAACACCCAATGACCGCGGCTAATCCTATCCAAATCCAGGCCCATCTTTTCATATCCTATGATTTTTGACGAACATAATACAATTTTGAGACATCTTAGCCATTTATAAAGTTGGTCTTATCTGCACTTGGGTGAAGTCAAGTATCCATCACCGCCCGGAAAGGTTTATCCGAGTTGTCAAAGTGCATCTCATATATCCAGTAGATGGGCCCAAAATGCTTACGCAAGATGTGCTTTTTTGCCTCCTATCCATGAATCCGTAAATTTTAAAAGCATTTCCGACTCATTTCGCCTTTCCAACTTTTAACTTTTTGGCCGCACCCCTCGCCCTCGAGAGCGCTTTAGGCTCCTCGGGACGAGGGTCGGGTCGTCCAGGGGTGCCGTCCTCGAGGACGCCTACGGCGTCCCGGGACCGCCATCGTTACACTCGGCGCCCTTACCACCCCTTGCGGGGCCTACGCGCCTAGGCCAACAATTCGTAAAAAACCCAAGATTTATAGCGTAGAGACGCCATGCATGGCGTTTCTAGCTCGATATGATGTTGAACCCCTTCAGGCTTCTGGATAGGGACATTTTTTACCCCGGGCTAACGCCTGGGGCCAACCAAATTAAACCCCTGGTGGGGTTCATAACATGTCCACCCACAGCCGATCGGAATTGATCCGTGGAGGGGTGATATGATATAATCCTAAAATAACAGCTTTCTCGTCATCAGCTTTTCTTTGGTGGCTTTTTTACATCCTCAACTTAATATCGACACAAGCCCGAAGGGCTTGAATATGAGTAGCCCCGAGCGCAAGCTCGGGGTTATTAGCCAAAGAAAATTCCAACCCTGAAGGGGTTGAACGAAGATTCATAGATTAATATCAAACACCCTCTTTCTCTGTCGATATGAATTTAAAAATCTCTCCAAAACAACGCAAAACATGTTAAAAACCACCTGGTCACCGAGCGGAGGCGAGGTGACCGCAAAAGTGACACCAAAGCGCATAGCCTCTACAAAACATAACGGTCACAACCGTAACTAAAAAAGGCGACTCGTAGTCGCAACCACAAATCGCCTCTTATTCCATCAAAACATTAAAATTATTGGTCAATAGACCCTGTGACCCGTTTCATAAAGCTATTCAACGCTTCCTTTTGCGAGGTCCCGGAGCCCATATCTTTTTGCACCTCTAAAGCGCCGTACAAATTCGATAACATCTCGCCAATTACATCCAGCTCCTCATCTTTAATCGATGATACCTCGGTAAGCGCCTCCAAAGTCTCAATGGTTTCGTTCAAATAATCCTCATCGCGATTATCCGATACAAACTCTATGAGTTTTTTAATTAGTGGTAACCTCATGGACTAAGTCTTTCAATACATCAAATTTGTTCGTCTGCACCTGATTGACGCGCTTTCCATCTTTGAAAGTGGCAAATGTGGGCAGATTATCAACATTCGCTAATTTTCTAGAATCGGGATGCTTTTCCGCATCCACCATGATAAAGGTGGCTCCATCATGTTCTCGAGCTAGTTTTTTGAATTTAGGCTTCATGATGCGGCAATTCCCGCACCATCCTGCTGAATATTGAACGATTACTGTTCCTTCACTATCAACAACTTCCTGTAAGTTATCTTTTTCTAATTCTGTAAGCATATTTTATGATTTGCAATTATGATTGTAAAATGGTGAGCCTATTCGATTAGACTCACCCTCAATGTGTTTCACTAGATCGTCTATTAGTTGGCACTTAAATAAGCGGCTACTCCTTTGGAGTTAGCTTCCATCGCTTCTTTTCCATCTTCCCAGTTGGCCGGGCAAACTTCACCTTTTACTTGAAAGTGGGTATAGGCATCGAGAATGCGCAAGTATTCTTGTACATTCCGTCCTAAGGGCATATGATTGATTCCTTCGTGGAATACTAATCCGTCCTCATCAATGAGGTAAGTAGCGCGATAGGTAACATTATCACCATCTACGATTTCGGTACCCGTTTCTTCGTCGATGCGGGCATTTGTCGTGTCCAAAATGCCTAGTGTTCGCGCTAAGTTTCGATTGCTATCCGCTAAAAGATTGTAGGTTACACCCTCAATACCACCATTGTCTTTCGCGGTACTCAACCAGGCGAAATGTACTTCCGGCGTATCGCAAGATGCACCGATCACAATGGTATCTCGTTTTTCAAACTCAGGAAGTGCCTCCTGGAAAGCATGCAATTCCGTCGGACATACAAAAGTAAAGTCCTTAGGATACCAGAATAATAAAACCTTTTTATTGGCTTTCTTAGCCTCTTCCAGCACGTTGATCTGAATGGTATCACCCATTTCATTCATCGCATTAACAGTGATGTTGGGGAATTTCTTTCCTGTATAACTCATATATAATTCTCTTTTATGTTCACGCGTATAACTATACAAGCCCTAAAAAGTTGTCCCTAAATCAGCCTGGGGGTCAGAACTACAAACCTCCTCTCCGTACGATACCACGGGCCCATTCGTGCAGTACCAAATTTTATTTGGCCATCGAAAAAGACATAATAAATCGCATCCTTTTTAGGGCGAAAATTGGAATTCATACCATCTGAAAAATAATGTTCTTTATGACGTTTTTTTGACGAGAAGGGATGTGATCGCGAAAAAGAGCTTGAGGGTATTAGGGTCCGCGATTGGAATTTGAAAAAGGGCTGAGCCTCTGTGCGATAATCATGCCACCGCTACAAACTTTTGGAAACTCGCTATCTGCATTTGCGTAATAAAACAAAAAACTATAACTTTAGTATGGTTTTATATTTTATTATTATTTAAATTTTTAGTTATGCGTCCTTTATTTATTTGTCTCAGCCTTATTATTTTGCTTGCCTCCATTTCGACAGCACAGTCTCCAAAACCAATTTCGGAGCCGGTGATGAGTATTCAACCAACTCTGGTCAGTGAAAAGCAACTTGCACTAGAAGATATTCATAGAGAGCAAAAACGCCTGGGATTTTCTAAATGGGTACTTCAAAAGGTGAAGAAGACAGTTAGAGGATTGGAAGCATCCATCTCACGCAGAAAAACAAAGCTTTTCCAAAAAATTTTACCGCCCGTCGTAAAAGTCATTTCTCAACCCGGGTGGAG
>Ga0209949_1000120_pt1 | contig 45513 bp, 41 predicted proteins | sample SalPonC_black_MG_FD_185711 | JGI IMG/M metagenome (GOLD analysis project Ga0209949, IMG submission 185711) | Salt pond soil microbial communities from South San Francisco under conditions of wetland restoration - Salt Pond MetaG... | ecosystem: Environmental > Aquatic > Marine > Intertidal zone... | reverse complement strand
ACGAGTTTTCATCTGTAGATCAATATCGTATATTTGAGATAGAAAATTGTGCGTATATGATTCAGCGATGGGTGTCGATATTGGTAATTCTGGGGTTTTTAGGGCCGTTGCTCATGGCGCAGGGACATCAACCAGTGTACCCGGATTTAGAGGGGTTTGAACTGGAGCTGGCGGTGCGACAAACCTATAGACCCACGGAGCTGATGGAGTATGGAGAGGCGCGGGATACGCTTTATAAGGTTATCGAGGCGCGAAATGATTCTGTTCGAGGAATATATACCGAGCACGCAGTGTATTTACCGCCCGATGAGAATCCCAGGCAGGCAATTTTTAAGGATGGCGCGGCCGATGGAATCAATGCAGAGCATACCTGGCCTCGGTCGAAAGGTTCGCGAAATAATTTAGGTGAACGCGATATGCATCATTTACGCCCAGCTAAGGTCTCTGTGAATTCTGATCGAGCCAATTTCCCCTATGCCGAATTACTTAGGTCGGAGGTAAATACATGGTATTACCGGAGCGAACAACTGACCTCGCCCCCTGTTGATGAAAGTCTTTACAGTAAATTAGGGCCGGACCTTTTCGAGCCTCGTGATGAAGTAAAGGGGGACATCGCTCGTGGCATGATGTATTTTTATACTGTGTATCGAGCTGAAGCGGTCAGTGCGGATCCCAACTTTTTTGATTTACAGCGCTCAGACCTTTGTTCATGGCATCTGGATGATCCGGTGGATGTTCGCGAATGGGAGCGAACGCATACCGTAGCGCGCTACCAAGAAGATAAAGCTAATCCTTTTGTCCTGGATTGCACCTTAGCCCATCGGATGTATTGTGGTGAATTTGACCTTTGTGATCCGGTAAGTTCTTCAGCTGAGCCCATCGTGCATTTAAACTATTCTGTGTACCCCGTCCCTGCACGTTCGCAAATTACGCTCCAAGTTGATCACTCTTTTTCAGGGAGCTTAAGTTTTCAAATTTTCACTATTCAAGGTAGAAGTATGATGCAGGGAACCTTAAGAGGCCTACAGCGTAGGTTATCTGTGGAACATTTGATGCCCGGCGTATATTTTATAGAAATAAAATCGAGTGACGCAAGCTATCGACTCCCCGTTAAACGTGTTGTTATTTTCTAACTAACGCTGCAGCAATCGGTTCTTGATGTAATTATCGAGGAAGTGCTCTTTGTATTTTTTGCCAATGGGGATTTCATTGTCCTTAATCATAACGGCATTATTTTTCACCTCTACTATTTTAGAGACGTTGATGATGTAGGATTTGCTTACGCGAACGAATCGAGAACTATCTAGTTGGCTGTTTATCGTTTTCATATTCATGGCAGTAATGATGCGTGAGCCCTCTGTATAAACCATCACATAGTCTTTCATTCCCTCTATATATAGAATGTCTTCTAAAAATACTTTTACGTATTTTCTGTCGGCTTTAAGGAAAATATGATCCTGATCGGGCATTTGCTCTGTTTGGTCTGAAAGCTCTTTTAAGCGCAAATACTCACGCGCCTTGTTCACGGCAGCCATAAATCTTTCAATCCGAATGGGTTTCACCAGGTAATCGATCACACCTAGATCAAAACCTTCCAAGGCGTAATCCGTATATGCTGTTGTGAGCACGGTAAGTGGTGGCGATTGCAGTGATTTTAATAGATCGATCCCTGACATATCCGGCATTTCCACATCAAGAAAAAGGAGGTCGACCTCGTTTTTCTCTAAAAAAGCGACGGCATCTGTGGGATGACCAAATTGAGCTTCAAGCTCAATATCAGAAACTTCTTGTACATGTAGCTCTAGACCTTCCCGTGCTAAAGGTTCGTCATCTACGATTACTGTTTTTATCATTTTTTCAATTTTATGGAAAGTTCTACAATATACGATTCTGCTGTCTTACCCATCTCTAAATTATAGCGCTGGGGATAAATCAATTCTAGACGCCGCTTGACATTTGCCAAACCGATACCGCCCTCCTTTTTGGAGGATGGCCTTTCGGACTTTTGGGTATTTGCCGATAAGCTATTTTGTATTCTAAAAAATAAGGTTCCGTCTTCATGTAATTTAAAGTATATGTCTATAAACACTTTATCCTGTATAACGCTTCCATGCTTCACCGCATTTTCTACAAATGGAATAAATATGAATGGTGCAATTTCGATGAGGTCGGGCTTTACTCCTTCATATTCAAATTCAATATGCGCACCCGAGCGTCTGAGCCGTTCTAATTTCAGAAAGTTTTTGACGTATTGAATTTCATTTTTCAACAAGACTTTGTCCTGAGCGCATTCATAGAGTTGATACCGCAATAAATCGGAAAGCAATAGTACGGTTTCACTAGCCTCTTTGGGACGCTTTCTAGTGAGCACATAAATATTATTGAGCGAATTAAAAAGAAAGTGAGGATTGATCTGATTCTTTAAGAACTTGAGCTCTGTGCTTAATTTTTCAGTTTCTAAGATTCGAATGCGCTGTTGATTTCTTACGTTTCGAATAAGCATATGGGCACCTATGGCTGTTCCCAGCATAAAGGTTGTGTATACAAAGTCAGATATGAGTTGACTTAAGACAGAAATATCAGGAAGTGATCCTAAGTCATTTTCGAAAAAACTATACCGAAGTAAAAAGCTAAATTCAATATTGAGAAAAATAGTGATGGCAGTGAATGCAAGATACATCCAGAGCTTACCTCGAATGAGGTAGGTATCTATTAGTAGATAGAGATTAAAATAAACAGTGAGCGCATCCAAGAGGAACAAGGAGAAAATGAGAAAAACAGATAATCCACTTTCGCGCGTAATGCCTGTTATACCCAAAAGCTCATCTAAATAAATGAAAATCCAAAAAAGAATATGCAACCATACTCGGTTTCTATCTTCCAAGAGCCATTCCAATCGAGCATACGCTTCCTTCATGCTGCTAATATACAGTACAGTACACCTTTTTCGTATGACGCAGGACTCAAGTTGTAGAAAAAGCCCGTATATGTTGAGCCCAAGCTTCTTATATATGGGATAAGACTGTACATTGCATATTAGAGGCCGATTCAAATTGTTGATTCTCAATACAGCGTTTTCCACTTTCCAAATTGAGTCGGCCTCTTTTTTTCTTCCTCCTTCCCCATTTTTTTTGTACTTTCAAACCCAAACTAAAACTGCTTAGACATGGATCGAAAGTATACCTCTGTGCATTATAAAGAGTACCTGCAGCTCGACAAAATTCTAAATGCGCAAGACTTAAGATCGGTGGAGGTGGGCACTCCGGCGCACGACGAAATGCTTTTTATCATTGTCCATCAAGCTTATGAGCTATGGTTTAAGCAAATTTTACACGAATTATCGGCGGTACGCGATGCCTTTAAACGAGAAAGGGTTGATGAAAAAAATATATTCAAGGCCGTTGAAAGGCTAAGCCGTGTGGTGGAGGTCCAATCCTTATTGATCAAACAAATTGATGTACTGGAAACCATGACCCCATTAGATTTCTTAGATTTCAGGTCTTACCTATTTCCAGCTTCCGGGTTTCAAAGCCATCAGTTCCGACAGATAGAAATCCTCATGGGGCTGCCCGATAAACAACGCATTCAATACAACAACAAACACTATCAAGTTGTATTTGACGAGGAAAGCAAAGAAGAGCTGCAGCAAATGCAAGCAGAGGGATCCCTGCTAGACCATTTGGAAAGTTGGCTTGAACGAACTCCCTTTCTCCAGTTTGAAGACTTTAATTTTGTAGAGCAATTTAAAGAAGCCGTTCGAGAAATGCACGAGAAAGAATTGGTGGAAATAAAGAACAGTGAATACCTAGAGGAAGAGTCCAGACAAAACCGAATTTTGATGATCGAGAAGACGCAAGAGTACTTTGAACATATTCTCGACCCTAAGATTCATAAAAAAATGCAAGAGAAAGGAGATTGGACACTGTCATATAAAGCCACTCTGGCAGCGCTGATGATTCGGCTCTACAATGAGGAGCCTATTTTGCACATGCCCAACTTGCTTCTTACCCAATTGATGGATATTGATGAAATGTTCATTAATTGGCGATACCGTCATGCTCAGATGGTTCTTCGAATGTTGGGAAGAAAAACCGGAACAGGTGGGTCCTCGGGTCACGAATACTTAAAAAGCACTGCTGACAAGCATCAAATTTACGGCGACCTTCATCGCATCTCTACCTTGCTGATACCGCGTTCAAATCTTCCCAAAATGCCTGATCGTTTGAAAAGACAACTGGGCTTCTTTTTTACAGATCAAAAGAAAGCTTCATGAAAAAATTGATGCATTTCATTGCTGGAGAGTTTACTTCACCAGATCTAAACGAGTATATTCCAGTAATTGAACCTGCAACGGGAAAGCCCTATGCCTCTCTTGCTCGAGGAAATGCAAATGATGTAGATCGGGCAATCCGTTCTGCTGAAGCTGCTTTCCCGGCTTGGTCGTCCTTATCCCCCGGCGACCGCAGTGAATATTTACATGCCTTAGCTCGCGAGTTAGATAACAGGATGGAAGATTTTATCCAGGCCGAATCGAAAGATACTGGGAAGTCGGTTCAATTGGCTCGAGAGATAGATATTCCAAGGGCAGTAAACAACTTTAAGTTTTTTGCACAACTCATTATTGGTGAAGAATCCGAAGCGCATACACTTCCCGGCACAATCAACTATACACATCGCAAGGCCTTAGGACCTGTAGCGTGCATATCGCCCTGGAACCTTCCCATCTATCTCTTAAGTTGGAAAATTGCCCCTGCCCTTGCCTCCGGCAATACAGTGGTAGCTAAGCCATCTGAAGTTACCCCATACACAGCCTGGATGCTTGGAGAGGTTTGCCAAGCTGCCGGACTGCCACCCGGGGTATTAAATATTGTTCAAGGATTTGGTCACGAAGTAGGCCAGGCATTGACTGAGCATGAAAAAATCCAGGCTATTTCCTTTACTGGAGGAACGGCCACAGGTAAAAAAATAGCTGAAACCGCTGCCCCGGCTTTCAAGAAAATATCGTTGGAGCTGGGTGGTAAAAATCCCAATATAATTTTTGCTGACGCTCCCTACGAGGAGATGCTAGCTACCACTGTCCGATCCAGCTTTGCCAACCAGGGTGAAATTTGTCTATGTGGCTCGAGAATTCTCATTCAAGATGAAATCTATGAGCAGTTTAAGAAAGACTTTATTCGAAAAGTTAGGGGTATTAAGATAGGTGACCCTACAGATCCAAATACTTTTATGGGAGCGATTGTATCAAAAGAGCATTTTCAAAAAATACAAACTTACATTGATTTAGCCGTTGAAGAAGGTGGGCATATTCTAACCGGAGGTAAAGTTATTGAAGGCCAGGGACGCTGTAAAGGCGGCTACTTTATAGAGCCTACGGTAATCGAAGGGCTGTCACAAAGCTGTCGGACAAACCAAGAAGAGATTTTTGGCCCTGTTGTTACGCTGCAAGCTTTTTCCGATGAAATTGAGGCTATGGAATTAGCGAATGATACTATTTATGGCTTATCAGCCACAATTTGGACAGAAAATCTGAGTCGAGCTCACCGTATAGCTGAAAAAATTGAAGCAGGAATCGTGTGGGTCAATACCTGGCTACACCGAGATCTGAGAACACCATTTGGCGGCACAAAACAAAGCGGCATGGGCCGAGAAGGTGGCTATCACGCACTACATTTCTTTACTGAACCTAAGAACATCTGCATTAAATACGATTCTATATGACTATTACCGATACTTCCCGTTTTAGAATTGATATTCACACGCACATCATGCCCAAAAACATACCGAAATGGGCAGACTCATTTGGATATGGCGGCTTCATCTATTTGGAACATCATAAACCTTGCTGTGCGAAAATGATGATTGACGATGAATTTTTTCGAGAAGTACAAGATAATTGCTGGGCACCGGAAACTCGAATTAAAGATTGCAACGAAACAGGAGTCCATGTCCAGGTGCTATCTCCTATCCCTGTTTTATTCCACTACTGGGCCGAGGGGCAGCACGCCTATGACACCTCGCGCTTTTTCAACGACCACATTGCAGGAGTAGTTAATTCTTATCCCGATCGATTCGCAGGACTGGGCACCTTACCTATGCAAGCCCCAGATTTGGCGGTTAAAGAATTAGAACGTTGTATTCTTGAATTAGGACTGAGTGGTGTAGAAATAGGAACACACGTCAATGAACTCAATTTAGATGCTGAAGAATTATTTCCAATCTTCCAACGCGCTGAAGAATTGGGGGCGGCCATTTTCGTACACCCATGGGATATGATGGGTAAGGATCAAATGGAAAAGTACTGGCTACCGTGGCTGGTAGGTATGCCCGCAGAAACCAGTCGAGCTATTTGTTCGATGATCTTTGGAGGTGTTTTTGAGCGACTGCCAGATTTGCGCGTGGCCTTTGCACATGGAGGGGGATCTTTTCCAGGAACGGTAAGCCGCGTTCAACACGGATATGATGTCCGACCGGATTTGTGCGCCGTTAATGAACACAAGGCACCTAAGGATTATCTCGGGCATTTTTATTTAGATTCGCTGGTTCACGATGAGAAAATGCTGCAATACATCATTGATTTAGTAGGAGCCAATCGAATTGCTCTAGGCTCAGATTACCCCTTTCCTTTGGGTGAGCATGTTCCAGGCCAGCTCATTGATTCCATGGATTTATCCTCAGCGGTCAAGGATCAATTAATGCACGGATCCGCTTTAGAGTGGTTAGGGAAATCATTGTCAGATTTTCACCATTCAATAGATTCAAGTACACAAAATCACAAATAATGGAAGCACTTCGGGAAAAGGCCATTACCTTGGATCAACAGGATCCTTTGAAGGCCATGCGGGATGAGTTTTACATACCAAAAATGCCTACAGGTAAAGAGCGAATCTATTTATGCGGAAACTCTCTGGGCTTGCAACCCAAGCGCACCGCCAATTATATCCAACAAGAGCTCGAAGACTGGAAATTCTTAGGCGTTGACGGACATTTTGAAGCGCGTAAACCTTGGATGCCTTATCACGAATTCCTCACCCGGCAAATGGCAGATGTTGTCGGTGGGCAGCCTGAAGAAGTCGTGGTTATGAATAGTCTAACTGTCAATTTGCATTTATTAATGGTTTCCTTTTTTAGGCCTACGAAGGAACGGTTTAAAATCATGATCGAGAAAAATGCCTTCCCATCTGATCAATATGCCGTAAAAAGTCAGCTGGAATTTCACGGGTATGATGCTCAGGCCGGGTTGTTAGAGCTACCCCCTTCTTCCGGCTGTGCATATACCAAAAAAGAAGACCTACTCAAATATATTGATGAACATGGTAGCGAGACCGCTCTCATTTTGCTTTCGGGAGTAAATTATTATTCGGGACAATCATTCCCGCTACAGGAGATCGTTGAAGCTGGACACAAAAAGGGATGCATCGTTGGATTTGATCTCGCGCACGCCGCTGGTAATGTTGATTGCAGATTACATGAGTCGGGCGCAGATTTTGCGGCCTGGTGCACCTATAAATACCTCAACTCAGGTCCTGGAGGCATGTCGGGAGTATTTATCCACGAGCGACATGCAAAAGATTTTGATCTTCCACGCTTTGCCGGTTGGTGGGGCCACGATAAAACCTCTCGTTTTAAGATGCCTGATACTTTTCAACCCGAAGAAGGTGCCGAAGGCTGGCAACTAAGTAATCCACCCATTTTAGCAATGGCGGCATTGCGAGCGAGTTTATCTATTTTCGATGAGGTAGGGATAAAAGAACTACGAAAAAAGTCAGTTGCACTCACTTCTTTTTTTGAATCATGCATACAATCTATCCCTACGGAAAGAATCCAAATTATCACGCCAAAGGAACCTTCAGATAGAGGCTGTCAACTGAGCTTGCGAGTTCAGGGAGGTGATAAATCAATCTTTGAGGCGCTTAGTAATATGGGTGTAGTCAGTGACTGGAGAGAACCGGATGTTATACGTATTGCTCCCGTTCCATTGTATAACTCTTTTCAGGAAGGGGTGCTTTTTGCAGAAAAACTCGAAAAAGCGGTGCTTGCAGACAACTAATTGGATAATCTGGAATTACATGTAAAAGTTATTCATGGGAAAAGAACATTTAGCGATAGTAGGAGCCGGTTTGTGTGGAACGCTGCTTGCTGTAAGGCTTGCGCAACGCGGATTTAAAATAGATCTATACGAAAGAAGGTCTGATCTACGAAAGAGTGATTTGTCAGCGGGACGATCTATAAATTTAGCACTCTCCGACCGAGGGCTAAAGGCGCTTGAAATGATAGGCGCTAAAGAAGAAGTAGATAAACTCATGCTCCCCATGAAAGGTCGTTTACTGCACGACGAAAATGGCCAAACTAAATTGAGCCCATACAGTGGAAGAGAAAACCATCACATTAATTCCATTTCGAGGTCTGGCCTAAATGCGCTATTGCTGGATATGGCAGAAGCACATCCAGAAGTTGAGCTATACTTCAATCATGCTTGCACGTCTTTTGATCCCGAGGCAGCCAAACTTCAGTTTAGAACTGAGTCCGGAACCACAAGTACGAAAACATTTGATCGCGTATTCGGAACTGATGGCGCAGGCTCGGCTATACGCCAAAGTTTTATGGCACGATCTAATCAAATGAGATTTGATTTTTCTCAGTCCTTTCTTACACATGGCTATAAAGAACTATCTTTCCCACCTACTTCCTCTGGCGATTTTGCTGTTTCTCCTGAGGCACTGCATATCTGGCCGCGAAATGATTTTATGATGATTGCCCTGCCCAATCTAGATAAAAGTTTTACCGTAACCTTGTTTCAAGCCTACGAAGGGATATATGGATTTGATTCCTTAAAGGATGACAGCGACATCACTCATTTTTTTAATGAATATTTTCCTGACGCCGTCCCACACATGCCGGAGTTGGTATCGGAATTTCACGAAAACCCTACTTCTTCACTCGGCACGATCAAATGTTCGCCATGGAATATGGGAGACAAAGTGCTCATGATGGGCGATGCCGTGCATGCTATTGTCCCTTTCTATGGGCAAGGTATGAATTGTGCATTTGAGGACGTTTTGGTTTTCGATCGATATTTGGATACATATGGATCAGATTGGAACAAATTATTCAAAGCCTACAGCAAAGAGCGAAAAGTTAATACAGACGCTATTGCAGATCTCGCCCTGGATAATTTTTACGAAATGCAGGATCATGTAAATGACGAAAATTTTGCCAAAAAAAGAGCCCTGGAGATGATCTGGGAAGGTGAAACTAAAGATTATAACAGCAAGTATTCTCTTGTTACTTTTCGTCCAGATATACCCTATAGAAAAGCCTTAGATCAAGGTAGATTCCAGGATGAGTTTCTATTGCGAGCTGTTGATGGTATTTCTACTGTAGAAAAACATCATTCTGATGAAATCTATCAAAAGCTAACAACAGCTCTGCAGCATTTTCGACAGCAGACTGATTGAAAATACAATTATGAGCGATCGCAAGGAAGATAAATCACTGCATCCTACTTTACGACCTAACAGTTGGAGCGAACTTCAGGAAATGCTTTATTACGATTCCTATAATCCACAACTGAAACGAAATCGCTCAGCTTATGTATATCGTGGATTGGACCGTATTGGTTTTGATTTATCGACCACTCTTAATCGTTTAGGTGAATCGCATCTGGAGAAACACTTACTCAGGAATTTTAGAAAATATTCATCGAAAACTCATCGATATTCATCCATCTGGTATCTGATGGCTGTAGCTCAGCACCACGGATTACCCACACGACTTCTAGATTGGACATACTCACCTTTAGTGGCGCTCCACTTTGCGACCGCAAACTTTAATGATTTTCATAAGGACGGAGCGATATGGGCCATAAACTACGTGGATACCAAAAAACAGCTCCCTACGGTATTGCGAGAAACCATCAGACTAGAAGGTTCTCATATTTTTACCGCCGAAATGTTAGATCGATCTGTTAAGGATTTGGCTGAGCTTATGCAATTGAAAAAGGAAGCTTATGCGCTGTTTTTTGAGCCCCCATCAATTGACGACCGGATTGTCAATCAATATGCCGTATTTAGCATGATGTCAGACCCTTCCGCTCTTATTTCAGATTGGGTAAAACAAAAGGATATCCGCTCCTTTAAAATAGAAATACCCGCTCAATTGAAATGGGAAGTGAGGGACAAATTAGATCAATCAAATATTAATGAACGAGTGCTTTTTCCGGGTTTAGATGGATTAGCTACTTGGCTAAAGCGTCATTATTGGGATATTACCCGTTAAGGAGTTACGATTCGGGGATAGGAAAAGCCATTTTTACCGCATTCGAGTTAACTGTCATTTCATGCCCGAATTCTGTTTTTAAGACCGCTTCAAAACTCAAGGTAAGCAGAACAGTCTTAATTCCAGCTTCATTCATTTCGAAGGGTTCCATCTCAAGAATTTGGAATTCTTGATCTGAATTTTCCGCAAACTTTGAACTGTATAAGCCGTTTTGAGGATGTTCGTAATTAATAATCACCTTCCCATGTTGAAATCTATCTTTTACCTTACGCTCTAATAACTCATAAGTGAATCCCGCCTGACCGATTATGGGTTCATTACTAGAATTCAACTCACCGGTAAATAAGATATCCGAAAGCAAAACAGAACTATTATACATTTTAAGATGAACGAGATCCTCTGACCAATTTTCTTTCGCCATAGAGAATGAGTAATCTTCTATCAAATAACCATTCCAATCCCAACGGTCACACTGAACATCAGGCATTTCTGCCACTACAGTGACACTATCTGTTGTCACATTTGAAACTCTTAAAAGGGGCGTAAAGTCTTTATTCTGATCCAAATTAATACGCTTACAGGTATGAATGATATCCCCATCAAGCGTCTCTCCCTTTAAACAAATCAATTCCGAACCCGCACTGTCAAATGTCAACTCAGGACTTGCGGATTGTAAAGCACCTTGGCCTGTTAGCCACTCGAAATTGTATAAATAGTCGCTCAACTGACTAGATTCTAAACGAATCGTATAAGATTTAATGGCATCAGACTGTCGCAAATAGGACCGGTTTCCCGTTTCAAAACGCTCATCGTCAGATAGATTTTCCCCAATTTCATCAGAGTCGAGAAGGATTACCTCCAATGTCGGGCTCATACTATCTATTTGGGATAACTTGCTGTGCAGGTTGTGAAAATCAAACTCATTAGTCTCTACATATGTATAATTGTAGAAATTGGATACACCAGCCTCCCAATCATGAAATTCACCACCAACTGTTCCTCTGAAAAAAACTTCTGGCTCTCCAGTAACATCTTGATACGAAGGCTCTGACTCACAGGCAAAAAGCAAAACCATTCCTAATAAACCTAGAAAAAAACGAATGCTCATATTCATTACTTGATTGAGTACATTAATGTCACACCATAGTGAACCGACCGACTAGAACTGTAATTTTCAATTTGATCATCTACTAATGCCCATCTAGAACGCAATCCAAGCCGCCATTGGGGATGTATGTAATATTGATAATGTGCTTCAACAAATGGTCTCGCATTCCGGTCTGTTTCACTCCAAAACGAACGAGAAGTTGCAACAGGCTCACTTGAACTTCCGCTAAGACGATCTTTATCAGAAATCACTATTTTTTCTTCCTTCCAACGCTCGGCCATAGCCAAAGTTAGTCCCCCTCCGAATCCGAACTGATGACGATTGGTCTGCATAGAAATAAAAAGGGGCAAATCCAACTCAAAACGAGCTGTAGATTCGAGTTCAATTTGTAATTCATTTCGACCGAAATCAAAAACTTCTTGCGTGTAGGTCATCTGTGAACCCGATAGACTACTATATAAAAAGCCGGGCCGGAAAGTAATTCCGAACCGCTTGTTGAACGAATATTGCATCTCCAATAGTAAACCTACATCGCGAATTGTAGCATTTCCTACCATAAGACCTATACCTAATTCAAAGGAGGACTCCTGAGGAGAAGAAACGGGAGTTATTTGAGTAGTATAATTACCTGAGGGCATAGAAGAAAGTAAAGCTAATGGGTATTGAGGCAAAGAAGCTACTTCCTGTTTTATGAGGCCGGACATATAATCCAGCTCATAGGTATTTATAGTTCGGCTATTGAATGAGTCATCTTTGCCTGCTACAATAAAACCAGTAGCACTTTTTGATTGATTTAAAGCTGAAGCGGAAAATGAATAAGGATTTCCGTATAGATTTAATCCTTCACGATCATCCCGATAAGCAGGTAAAATATTATTCCTAATTCCAAATCTTGATTGATGCAGCGAAAGCTCCCCTGCACTTATGTCTGCTTTATCGATCCGATAGCTATCATTCTCATTCGCTCCTATCTCTTCATTAGAGCTCATGGGAACAGCCGTGGACTCAACACCACTTTGATTATTTGAGAAGGAAAAAGGATTGAAAAAAGAATTCGGAACGAAAAGTAAAAATGAAATAACAATAAATAATAGAACGATCCAGCCCCAAACGGCACCTTTCTGACCGCCTTGATCATCTAGCATAGCTTCAAAAGCCTGCCAGTCTTTATGCTGATAGGAAGCGGAATGCTTACCCAGCTTACCTTTAAAAAATTTATCGATTTTACGAGACATTTATTTTTGTATTTTCTTGTTCCAGTGTCAGCAAAATTTTCTGCTGTAATAATTTTCGCGCTTTTGACAGATGCCATTTGGACGTACCTTCACTCATATCCAAAAGATCTGCAATTTCTTGATGCTTTAGATCTTCAAAAACAAAAAGGTTGAAGACAAGCTTAGACTTTTCAGGAAGCGACTGAACCATTTCTAAAATATCATCTGTCCTCATATTCATCTCAGCCAAATTCCAATCTACTGATGCATTTTTATAGAAATAATCCGAAGGATCAAATGGATATTCCCGCTCAGTATGCTTGCTATCCTTTCTAAAAACATCAATACAAGTATTCACCATAATGCGTTTTGCCCAGGCGATAAAATTTTGCTGCTCAGAATAGCTATCCAGGCCATTTAACATTTTCATAAAAGACTTGTGGTACGCTGACACAGCATCATTTCTATTCTTGAGATATCGCATACCTATACCTATCAAATGCCCATGGCAATATTTGTAAAGCTTATGTATAGCTTCGCGGTCTTCGCTTCTACAAGCCGCTATTAAATCATCGGTTACATCCATCTGTTATTGTATACAGGACTTCGATTAGTTCACGCAAAATAAGTTATATATTTGCTTATATCATTAATAACGCCAACAACTCCTTAATGGTTGGTGAGAAACTAAAACTATTTTGAGACCCTTAGCAGATCGCATGAGACCCAAGGTTCTGGACGAATACGTTGGTCAGTCTCAGTTGATGGGTACTGGAGCTACCATTCGGCAATCTATAGAAAGAAATGAGATCCCCTCTATGATCTTATGGGGCCCACCGGGCGTAGGGAAGACTAGTCTAGCTCGGCTCATCGCCAGAGAAACAAAGCGAAAGACCATAGAGCTCAGCGCGATCAATGCGGGCGTAAAAAATATCAGAAGTGCTATTGAATCGGCCGAAAGTTCACATTTTTTTGATCAGCCACCGCCCATCTTATTTATTGATGAAATTCATCGATTTAGCAAAAACCAACAGGATGCCCTCCTCGGCGCTGTAGAGTCAGGGCTTATCGCACTCATCGGTGCGACGACGGAGAACCCCTCATTTGAGATCAATAATGCCCTTTTGAGTCGATGCCAGACATATGTCCTCAACCCCCTTTCGACAGAAGCACTTAAAGACCTCGTTCACCGAGCCCTTGCCGAAGATGAAAAATTGAAATCGCTTGATATTCAAATTCAAGAATGGGATGCTTTGCTTATACATTCAGGGGGAGATGCGCGAAAATTATACAATATTCTAGAACTGGCAGTAAAAGCCGCCCCCGACCAGGAGTCCATCGCCATTACCAATCAACTTATTGAGTCTTGCGTCCAGGAACAGTCCTTCGCTTATGATAAAAAAGGAGAAAACCATTACGATGTCGTTTCTGCCTTCATAAAAAGCATTCGGGGCTCGGATATTGACGCCACCTTATACTGGTTAGCCCGGATGATTAATGCCGGGGAAAAACCCGAATTTATTTGTCGCAGAATGATCATCTCCGCTGCTGAAGATATCGGCCTCGCAAATCCCAATGCTCTTTTACTCGCCAATTCCGCTATGGATAGCATCCGCAAAATTGGTATGCCTGAGGGACGCATCGTCATGTCTGAAGTGGCTATCTACCTCGCCTCCTCCCAAAAAAGCAATTCTGCCTATCTCGCCATCGATCAGGTGCTGGATCACATTCGAAAAAACGGCCCCAAACCCGTTCCCTTACATCTTAGAAACGCCCCGACGGAGCTCATGAAAGAATTAGATTACGGGACTAAGTACATTTACCCACACGATCATCCCGGAAATTTCGCCAAACAGCAGTACTTACCCGATGATCTCAAAAACTTGAAATGGTTTCAGCCTCAATCAAATGCTGCAGAGAATAAAATAAAGCAAAAACAAGACGAGCGTTGGAAAAAACCTTAAAACCTTACCCCCATTAGTTTGAAACCAATCCTATAAATTATATTAGTTTTTAGGGGGTGCCCCCAGCACGCTTATCGAATCTAGTATTTCCCTAATTACTATAATGGGCTGAATTGCCCCTTAAAGTCATATATTCAAAGCTTCATGATCAAAAATCGTGCTGGGGTCGGGCTGTTCAGGGGTTCCGTCCTCGAAATCGCTTTCGCGATTCTCGGACCCCTCCGCCTATCGGCGAGAGGCCCTTACCATCCCTCACCCGGAAAAATTAAAGATCTGGGGTTCAAGGGTAAAGGTTAAAGTAATTCAAGGTTAAAGGGTAAAGTAACTCAAGGTTAAAGTAATTCAAGGTCAAAGGTTAAAGTAACTCAAGGTCAAAGGTTAAAGTAACTCAAGGTTAAAGGATAAAGTTATTCAAGGTTAAAGGATAAAGTTATTCAAGGTTAAAGGGTAAAGGGTACCAAGGTTAAAGTTGAGGTTGAGGTTGAGGTTGAGGTTGAGGTTGATTATAAATAAACATGATCATCAAATAATTGAAACGGACATTGCTTTACGTCCTAACGCCATGGCGTCATCAAGATTCACGACTACCGCTAAAGCGGCACTTAAGTTTGCAGCGAAATCACGAAAGAGCGGAAAAGCTAATTGCAAATAGCTAAAAGTCAACCGCTCAAGATGCTTCGTCGGGCGAATCCCGCCTGCGCTCCATTGCAGCTTCGTCGGTCGAAGAATGTTGAGGTTGATTATAAATAAACATGATCATCAAATAATTGAAACGGACATTGCTTTGCATCCTAACGCCATGGCGTCATCAAGATTCACGACTACCGCTAAAGCGGCACTTAAGTTTGCAGCGAAATCACGAAAGAGCGGAAAAGCTAATTGCAAATAGCTAAAAGCCAACCGCTCAAGATGCTTCGTCGGGCGAATCCCGCCTGCGCTCCATTGCAGCTTCGTCGGGCGAAGAATGTTGAGGTTGATTATAAATAAACATGATCATCAAATAATTGAAACGGACATTGCTTTGCGTCCTAACGCCATGGCGTCATCAAAATTATCGACTTCGCGGCTTCTCGAAAATAACGAAAAAGCGGCCCTGTGCTTGTCGTGTCTTTTCTCAGTGCGTTGTTACGAATTACGAAAACCAAAAAAAGCCAATAGCTATTAGCGAACTGCCACAAGTAAAAATGACGGTGATCTGAACATAAGGAGCTCCCAAAATTCATTATATTTGTGAGACCAAAAATGGATAAATATGCTCACCAACACACAAATAGAGAACTTAGAACTTATTCGTACCAGTGCCAAAGATTTTGCCGAGGCGCATATTCGTCCTCATGTTATGGAGTGGGACGAAAGCCAGGAGTTTCCCAAAGAACTCATGCACAAATTAGGTGAACAAGGTTTTCTAGGTGTTTTAGTTCCGGAAGAATACGGCGGAGCTGGCTTGGGTTATCACGAGTATATTGCCATTATCGAAGAAATTACAAAAGTAGACCCTTCCATCGGTCTGAGTTTGGCGGCTCATAATTCCCTCTGTACCAATCATATTTTCATGTTTGGGACTGAGGAGCAAAAGAAAAAATACTTACCTAAACTCGCGAGTGGTCAATGGATTGGTGCCTGGGGTTTAACAGAACCCAACACGGGCTCTGATGCAGGACGAATGAAGTGTGTTGCTAAAAAAGATGGTGATGATTATATTATAAATGGTAACAAATCATGGATCACGCATGGTATCTCTGGTGAAGTAGCTGTAGTGATAGTCCGCACCGGTGAATTGCTCGACAGCCGAGGTATGACAGCCTTTATTATCGAGCGAGACTTTGAGGGATTCAAAGGAGGTAAAAAAGAAAATAAGCTGGGTATGCGAGCTTCGGAAACAGCTGAATTGATTTTTGATAATTGTCGCGTATCCAAAGATCAAATGCTGGGGAAGGAAGGAGAAGGCTTTATCCAGGCTATGAAAATTTTGGATGGCGGACGTATCTCTATTGCTGCCCTATCCTTAGGTATAGCCAAAGGGGCTTATGAAGCCAGTGTGAAATATTCTAAGGAGAGAGAGCAATTTGGGAAGCCCATTAGCAAGTTTCAGGGCATATCTTTCAAATTGGCCGATATGCACACTAAAATTCAAGCTTCGGAACTGCTCACACAAAAAGCGGCTTACCTAAAGAATTCAAATAAGCCGGTTACTACTACTTCTGCGATGGCCAAATATTACGCGAGTGAAGCCTGCGTAGAGATATCTACTGATGCTATTCAAATCCACGGTGGCTATGGCTATACGAAGGATTTTCCTGTAGAGAAGTTTTATCGAGATTCTAAATTGTGCACCATTGGTGAGGGAACCTCTGAAATACAAAAACTAGTCATCTCAAGGAACGAGCTCAAGGAGTAATCGACTGGATATTCTGTAATTTTTCATAAGCCACTTTCAGAGACTACTGCTCCCAACATAAGCTACTGGGCTATTCCATAAAGTGCAGGATAAGTGAATGACATTGAGGATCGCTTCCTATAATTCTTAAATAATTTCTGCTGTAGTACTGACTGCGGAAAATCTATATCCAGGTATTCTTTGGGTATTGCGTGAGTGCTGGGAGGAGGGCCGCCAACTGGCGGAGACCCACGCGCAGCAATGGGGCCGAGCGAATAGCGAGCCTCCGACCATAACGACCCCAACAATGTGTTGTTGGGGGCACGCCCTGAAAATTAAAAATGGCCTGGTGGCGTAAATTATATAGCGTGGCCTGGCTCATCTGACCTGAGCATATTGCTGATTGTCTCATAGGTTAAGTACGTCTCATTATCCATAAATTCTTCCAGCGACATCCACCGGACTTCTTCGATGCCCTCTTCTTTTTGTGGACGCGCAGCTTTCCCTTTGGACTGCATTTTATACCAGTAGGTATATTTCAGTATACGCTGACTTTTAAGCTTGTACGTATGGCGAGTAACCGCTAATTGATCGCCCAATTCTACATCGTCAAGGGCCGTTTCTTCCTCCACTTCACGAAGAGCAGCTTCAGGGATAGACTCCCCCTTCTCCACTTTACCTTTTGGTAAATCCCATCGGCCCATGCGATAAATAAACAGGAATTTACCGTCATCTTTGCGCTCAACCAGTCCACCGGCGGCATCGATGCGTTCAAAAAGGGATTCCAGAAGCTCAACGGCGTCCTCTACGTCTGATGCGACTAGCACCACGCCGGGATGGTCATCCGTTTTTTCCAGCAAATCAATGTAGTGTAATAAAAACTTTTTTTTGCCTGGGAAGGGGGCGACTAAACTCCCTTGTTTCATAGCTTTGTTGTAATCATCGCCACTTTTTCCAGAGACTATGGTCAAAGGCGTATCGAAAATATGGATTTTGTACATTTGCAGCAATTTAATAAGAAAAGATGAAAACACCTGCGAAAAATTTGGCCGATTCCCTGCTGCAAATTAACGCAATTCAACTCAGTCCTCAAAAGCCATTTACATGGGCTTCAGGGATAAAGAGTCCAATTTATTGCGATAACCGCCTCACCTTGTCTCACCCCAGTTTGCGTAAGGAAATCACGGAGCTACTTTCTAAGCATATCCAAACGCTGAAACCGCCGGTAGACCTTGTGGTAGGTGTGGCTACGGCTGGGATCCCACAAGCTGCTCTCATTGCGGAGGCATTAGCTCTGCCTTTGTTGTATGTTCGTTCTAAACCCAAAGGTCATGGACGCCAAAATCTCATTGAAGGTCAAGTTCTACCTGATATGAAGCGAGCTGTGGTCATTGAGGATTTGATTTCTACAGGTCAATCAAGTCTAAAAGCAGTGGATGCCATTCGGGATCAAGGCATTGAAGTTGTGGAAGTGATTAGTATATTTACGTACGGATTAGATGCTTCTCGAATCGCTTTTGAGAAAGCAAACTGTGCCACTTTTTCCTTAACGGATTATTCGACCTTACTCGAAGTAGCCGCTGAAGAAGGTGTGATTCAGGCCTCTGACATAGCGGTATTAGAAAAATGGAGAGAAGCTCCAAAACGTTGGACACCAAACGCATAAATTGAAATAACTTATGAAATTCATCGATAAGCAAGCAGAAGATTTTTTATTTGAATACCTCAATAATACCGCTCCGACCGGCTGGGAGGTAGAAGGCCAGAAAACATGGGTAGAGTATATCAAGCCCTATGTGGATGAATGGGATCGAGATTCCTACGGTACGGCCTATGGGGTAATTAATCCGGGAAAGGATTTCAAAGTGGTTATTGAGGCTCACGCTGATGAAATTTCTTGGATGGTAAGTCACATCAGCGACGATGGCTTTATCCGAGTTATTCGCAATGGTGGGTCTGATCACGTGATTGCACCGGCGAAACGCGTATTTATTCATGGCAGCAAGGGACCTGTGAAAGCTGTTTTTGGATGGCCAGCCATCCATTTACGTAAAGGAAAGGATTCTAAATTGGCCCCCTCCATGGATAATATTTATTTGGACATCGGAGCCAAAAACAAGGAAGAAGTGTTGGCGCAGGGCATCCATGTAGGAGCGATTGCTACCTTCGAGGATGGCTTTGAAGCCTTGAACGATAATTATTATATCGGCCGTGCATTAGACAATAGACTTGGTGGTTTTGCAATCGCACAGGTAGCTCGAGCTTTATTTGCAAATAAAGAGGAAATCCCTTTCAGCCTTTATATTGTAAATGCAGTCCAGGAAGAAGTGGGTCTCCGCGGGGCGCAAATGATTGCTGAACGCATTAAGCCACAAGTAGCCATCGTCATTGATGTTACGCACGACACCTCTACCCCCATGCTGGATATGAAGAAAAATGGGGAAATAAAATGTGGTGATGGCCCATCAATAACCTATGCACCTGCGGTTCATAATATTCTACGTGATTTGATTATCAGCGTAGCAGAGAAAAACGAAATTCCGATTCAACGTGAGGCTTCGTCACGCGTTACGGGTACCGATACAGATGCCTTTGCCTACTCCAATTCGGGTGTTCCATCGGCTTTGCTTTCTATTCCTTTACGGTATATGCACACCACAGTCGAAATGGCACATAAAACAGATATTGAAAACTTGGTTCAACTCATGTGTGAGTCCGTTAAAGCCATAGAAAACAACCATAATTTCAATTATTTTTAGTGATAATAAATGGGGCCCTTTCATTTAAGCCCATGCTATGAAATCGGTATTTCTTCATACTCACCTGTTCATAGCTATATGCGCGGTGGCTTTAACTTGGGGCAGTCAAACTGTTTTAGGTTTGCCACCACTTCCGGTGGCGTATTACGGTATTGTGGGTTTAGGTACACTTTGTGTATATAACTTACACCGTGCTTATGGTATGAAAAATCTCGATGCCGAAGTACGGTCTTCTCGCTTTAGAGCTTTTCACCAATTGCGTTTTGTCAATTTGACAATGAGTTTTATCGCTTCAGGGGTCATAGCTTGGCTTCTTTTTACACACTCCGAGTTTTGGAGCTGGGTCTTTTTTCCACCTGTGGCGCTGGTAATACTGTATATTTTACCACTACAAAATGGTCTCAGTCTAAGACAGATTCCATTTCTCAAGATATTTATCATTGCAATCACATGGGTTTGGGTTACCGGTTATCTGCCTATATGGATCAGCAGCCAGATTATGGGTCCGAGAGAGTGGCTGTTTTTGACACATCGGTTTTTGTTCATTTTTGCCATTACCATTCCCTTTGATATCCGAGACGTATATACGGATGAAGTATCTCATTTACAGACCCTCCCTTCTTATTATGGGATAAAGCGCAGTAAGAATTGGGCAACCGGTTTATTAGTACTCTCTTTTATGATTTTGACGCCTTTGGTTTATGAGCAGTATTTCAGCGTACAGTTGTTTTTGGGATATATCCTGGTATTAGCTTTAGGGGCGATCTTGATACGGCGCAGTTCTCCGAGTCGATCTGAATACTACTTCGGCTACATCCTCGACGGATTAATTTTGGTATTGGGTGGATTGGAGGTTGTTTTTAGCCTGTAGGGCATCGTCGAAAACTATCCTTTTATATGAACAAGCATTTCTAATACAATAGATTAAATATAGAATATGCACCTGCGCTTCGTTCCTCTTCAGTCACATAGCCAAGGCGCTACGGTGAGCTAAGCCGAGCTTTTATGCTCTTCCCTTTCGTCTTTATTATGCAGATACTTTACCATTTTTGTACATCAAAAAAACAATTTACGAAACTACCTTTTAGTAACTGTGTTCGTCTAATTCAACTTTCCCTCTAAAGGTCCAAAAGACAAAAGTCGTGTAAATGCCTACTAACGGAATTGCAATAAATGCAATGGTAAGCATGATTCCAAGAGATTTTTCTGAAGCAGATGAATTGTAAATGGTAAGGCTATAGGCCTCATCAATGGTAGAGTAAAGCATGTAAGGAAAAAGGCCCGAGGCAGCAATTAGCAAAAATAGAGCGATCATTGTCGCAGAAGAAATAAATGCGAAACCATATTGCTTTCGACTTACCTGACGTGGAATATTTGCCATGAGTAAAACTAAAAAGACAGGAACAACAAATAACCACTGCTGCTCGCGAATGTGCGCCGTTAAATGATCCTGATACAATAGAGTATAAAAACTTAAAAGTAAGGCACTTACAATAAAGAATATGGTTGTAGCTCGAATAATTTCACCAAGTCTCTGGTAAAGTTTGCCCCTGGTTTTCATTCCCAAATAGAGGGCCCCATGTAACATAAATAATGCTAAAGACGTAAGCGCTGTCAAAACTGAAAAAGGATTAATAAATAGAAAAGCGGCTGATCGATCAAACTCCCCATCGGCGCCGATTGGAAGTCCTTGTAAAACATTCCCCAAAACCAATCCCAAAGCCAGAGCCATAATAATACTGGATATGGCAAACATATAATCCCACATTTTACGCCACCAGGCCATAGGTTCTTTCCCGCGGAACTCAATAGACACTGCTCTAAAAATAATCATCACTAAAAACAAAATCAATGGAATGTAAAGCCCGGAAAATAAAGTGGCGTATACTGGCGGAAAGGCAGCAAATAAGACCCCTCCTGTTATGACAAGCCAAACCTCATTCCCATCCCAAACCGGACCGATCGCATTTAAGGAAATACGACGGCTTTCTTCTTTACGGAGCAATAGATGAATTGCACCCACACCCATATCAAAGCCATCGAGGATCGCGTAGCCCGTGACAGTTGCTCCGAGTAATAAAAACCACCAGACATTGTACTCTAGACCTAAAAAAGACTCCATAATAAAAGGTTTATAAAATGGGTTCCGATTGACGAGGACGTTTATCTTCCAATTTCGTGTCGTAGGGACCGTGTTGAATTTTCTTATTTAAGAGATATAAAAACAAGAAAAATAATAGCAAATATACAAGAGAGAAGAGGATCAGTGAAAATAAAACCTGATTGGCTGTAACCGCTTTTGATAGCGCATCGCTAGTGCGGAGAAGCCCGTAAACCACCCAAGGCTGGCGTCCCATTTCAGCAGCAAACCAACCAGCCTGATTGGCAATTTGGGGTAGTAATACTGCAACCACAAATATTTTGAGCAACCATCGCTGGTTAAACAGGGTTCCTCTCCACCAATAAAAGCCAGCTAAAAGGGTGAGGGCAATCAAAAACATACCAATAGCTACCATAATATGGTACAACTGAAAAACAGCATTGACTTGACTCGGTATATCCTCTTCATCAAATGCGTCTAAACCTGTGACCTCTGTGGTAAAGTCCTGATGCAAAAGGAAGGAGAGTCCTCCCGGAAGTCCGATCCCAGTCACCTCTTTTTGCGAAGCATTGACCCATCCCAATAAATATAGATCTGCAACGGCAGAGCTATCAAAATGTCCCTCAAAAGCAGCTAATTTGGCAGGCTGATTGACAGCCACCCCCTCCGCGGACTGATGACCGGTAAATAATTGAGCGAGAGCAGAGATGATAGCTACACTTAAAGCAATTTTAAACGCCGGTTTGGCGATTTCGACATATTTCTTTTTCAGTAGGTAATAAGCATTCACACTAAGTACTAAAAAAGCACCTGCCAAAAAAGCACCAATAATCACATGGGACAAACGATCCATAGACGATGGATTGAAAACCATAGCCCAGAAGTCTGTGATTTCGGCTCGTTGACTCAACCCCTCTCCCACGATTTTGAAACCAGCGGGAGTTTGCTGCCAGCTATTAGCTACCACAATCCATACCGCAGAGAACATCGATCCCAGAGCAACTCCAATCGTAGATACGAAATGTACCCAGGGTTTTACGCGATTCCATCCAAATAGTAGAATGCCCAGAAAGCCAGATTCCAGGGCAAATGCAAATAAACCTTCTGCCGCAAGCGCGCTGCCAAATATATCACCTACATATCTGGAATAAGTAGCCCAGTTCGTTCCGAATTCAAATTCCATGACAATACCGGTAGCCACTCCCAAACCAAAAATCAAGGCGAAGATCTTAACCCAAAATCGGGTCATCGTTTGATAAATCTGATTTCGGGTAAACAGATACAAGCCTTCCATTATTACCAGGATAATTCCTAGGCCAATGCTAAGGGGTGGATAGATATAGTGGAAGGATATCGTGAAAGCAAATTGAATCCGAGAGAGTATTTCAACATCCATATTAAAAATAATTAATATGCAAATTTACCTATTTGTATACTCAAGGAAACCACGAGTATGTAAAATGCATGTAAACTATTTCATCGCTGCGGGCAAATTGAGATTCCAGTCGTATTCTTTAAATGAAATTTCGGGGTTTTCAGATAACGGTTTCGTTGCAAAAGCACGCACAAAGCCTTCAACAGAGCCATATCGCTTTTTGAAGTCGCCACCATACCACTTTAATATCCGGGACAACTCCCAATTATCTCCGTTGATGTTATTCTTGCCCGAAGAATTGATGTAAAAATCGGCCTGACGCTCCAGCTGGCTTTTCAGCGTACTCCCTTCATAGGCTTCATTCAGGAGTTTTGGACAGGAAACAGAGGCACAGTTGACAGCTACGTGAATCAGAGGCTCCTCGAAATACTTTCTAAGAATGCCATGTTCAACGTTATTGAGATCATAGGTCTCCCCGCCTATTTCAATAAATTTAATGTCCCATGGTGTATTTACAAAAGGGATGCCACCGGCGATGTCTTTAATCGATTTGACGGGATAGTGCTCCAGAATGAGCTCGATGGTGAAGGCATTATAGACATTAACCCAATAAGCGATCTGATCTTCTTCACTCCACTTTTGGCTATTGGGTGGATTTTGCTGAAGGGTTTTCAAGTAATCGCCAAGCGCTGTACGATCTTCCAAAAAGCCTTCATAATCAACTCCACCCCGAATATCTACGTACTTTTTCAGTAAGGTGGTAAAATCTGCATGGGATGGTGGTTCCCCGGCTCCATTTTCAAAAGAGGCTTTTGCTTTACAGCCAAGAAGGAGTAAAGAGAAAATGGAAAAAATTAGTATCCTGCTTAACATAATTTCTATATTTCGTCATCTATCTTATTCAAAATCAAATTTTTATCTGAATTTGAGAGCTTGTGTTTAGCTGGCGTTTTCTCTAAGAAAAGTGAAATAATATTCCAATGCGCCTTGAAGCGCCAGCAGGGTTTACACATAACCAAATGAACATTCAATTGAACCCGCTGCCAGAAGGAAAGTTTGCCCTCAGCTTTTTTCTCAATTGCTCGCGTAGCTTCTTTACAATTCATCATTATGCATTCAACCATTTAGTTTCCAGGCATTGTCGCAGCTTCAATTTCGCTCTGTGTATCAACACCCAGTAATTAGACGAAGAAATATCGAGTTCCTTACAAATTTGTTCCGAGTCCCAACCTTCCAGGTATTTGAAAACAAAAGCAAGTCGTTGCTTCTCAGGAAGGTCCCCCTGGCAATCTCTTAGTATATCCCAGAATTCATCTCGCTCCGCCTTTCCCATATCTGCGGAAAAGAATCGAGACGCAGGTTTATACTTCCATCCGCCTTTACTATCAAATAAAACGGCATCAATATGAGGTTGATCATCTAAAGAGTGAGTTGGCTTTCGCTGCCGGGCCCTGTAGTGATCAATCATTTTGTTCTTAATAATTGTATAGAGCCAGGCCAGCGGCTCAGAGCCCTGTTTGTAGCGGGACCTGCTCTTAAATGCTGCCAAAAATGTTTCCTGTACTAAATCTTTGGCCAAAGCATCATCCTGTACCCGCATAATAATAAAGCGATATAATTCATCGCTATACTCATTGACCCAATCTCGAAGTTGCTCTTTAGTGAGCATATGAATCGAATTATTTCGTATCCTCTATAAAGGCTTTGGCAAGATCTATTGCTATTTCCTTTCGCTCTGCTGACGGCAATGGATATTTTACAGATAAGGAATACAAGTGATTATCACCAACAGCAAAGTCGAGGGTAGAAGTTCCGTCGTTCCAAACCGCGTAGCTTCCCACTCCATTCACCTTGAAATAATCAAAGTCCAGTTCATTGATGTATTCATTATCCTTAGGAGGTTGCACTTTTTGATTGAGTGATCGTTGAGAAAAACGTTCAATGTTATCCGGTTTTGCATTTTTATTGAATTTCAATTCAATCGAACCCTCAGTACTCGCATGAAAATAGTTCTCTACTTTTTTCCTGGAGATACTTTCTGAGGGTATCCAGGAAAGTCGACATCCACCGTTATTTGCACCGTATTGACTAAGGCGAAGGCTGGTAGAATTAAAAGAGCTGGCCCCATCAAAGTGCTTTTTCACTATTGATTTATCAATTAGGTCACATAAGTCAGTTTCTTCACCATAGGAAAAGTCATAATTGGGGTACTCCCCTGTTTCGAAATCTACCTCCTTAACTAATTTTCCTTCTTGATCACTAGCACATCCAAGCCACAATAGGCTCAATATCAATAATCCACTTGCAAATTTCATTTGTATTATTTTAAACGTTTAAGAATCTTAAGATTGTGCCCAAATGCCGTCGGCCAAACTTACAGTTATTTTTTTGTTCTCAGGTTCTATTTCAATAATCAAATCATCATGTAGCGGAATGAGCTCACCTGCTTCCATAATAGCCATGGTCTGCCCGGGGTAGTCGAGCACGTCCACTATCCGAGACTTCTTTTCGGATTCCGTATCGTATAGCTCAAACCCTATCAAATCAGCATAGGTATTTTTGGACTTATCTTTATTCGCTTTACTCTTGCTGTCCTTCGGCAATAAAATAGGTCGGTCTGAAAGCTCTTTTGCTTGTTCTGGCGTCTCAATAGTTTCTAAATATAAAATATAGCTTGCCTTATGTTCCACCGAACGAATACGGAAGGGTACCGGGCTTCCATCTTCTAATCGAATAAAGACAAACCCCTCCTCCAGGCAACGTTCTAATTCTGACTCTTCTCCGGCAAATTTAATTCCCCCTTTTACGCCGTACGAACTTCCGCAACGTGCAATTTCTTCAAACTCAAAACTTACCATGTGTCAAAAGATTCAAGAGTTAATGTATATTGATATCCCTTCGTAGCTTTATCACTCCAGGGAATGTCAATGCAGTCAGCTAATTCGCCGGGAATGTGTTCACATTGCGTATCGGCGAAAAATCCCTGAGCAAGAACCAATCCATAGCCTTCTCCATACCACTCGGTAAGCGCTCGCCGCTCAATGAGTACGTCCTCATCAATGCTAACTTTTTTTACAATCTGATCGTAGGTTTTACCTTCAACCTGAAAGGAATCGATAAATTCTACATATTCTGCTTCCCATGGAATGGAAAAAGGAGCAATAGACTCTCCAGCTACCCTGATAATCAAATCGGCGGGCACTAACGCGCTTTCATCCCATTGGTTATCCAGGCGGACCGGCGATACTAAACGAGTAAGAGATATCCCGTTCTGATTTACTATAACCTCTCCGTTAAGCATATAAATTTTTGCAGTTCCGACTACGTTCCATTCCATGCTACTATCTCGCCGCTGCGACTGGACTTGAAACCAATCGCCTCCTCTTTTTTCCATCTGAAATCGAAGATAGGAAGTAGTTGAATCTAAAACTTGTTCAGTACCTACTAAATCATATATGACGCTATCAGCCCGGTAGACCCACTCATACTTACCTAGTGGAAAAAACTGATCAATCGTGTAGCTTGGTCCTAAGGAATTTGTTTCAACTCGCCCACAAGAACTCAATGCAGACAAAACCCAGATGAAAATAAAAAAGGGCCTTGTTTTTTTCATAGGAAAGACTCATTTCGCTGTATCACACCCCCACCAATTACATCATCTCCCTTATAAAAAACAGCTGATTGACCGGGTGCAATCCCTTTTACATTTGCATGGAAATCGACATGTACTACATCACCCACTTTTGTTATTGTTGAAAGGGTAGCAAAACTGTTGTATCTAACCATCGTGCTGACCTCTAGCCCCTCTTCACCGGGGGTATGTTTTTGCCAATTTAGCTGTCCTACCCGCATAGTGTTTTTCATAAGGTCCTCTACATTTCCGAGAACAACTGTATTCGTTTCCGGCTGAATATGAGTAACGTATTTCGGCTCGCCAAAAGCTTTTCCCAATCCACGACGCTGCCCAATAGTATAGAAAGGATATCCATCATGTTCACCAAGAACATTGCCTTCTGCATCTACAAAAGACCCGCCACTCACCTCTTCTTCTAAGCCATCTACGCGGCGTTTTAGAAATGAACGATAATCGTTATCGGGAACAAAGCAAATTTCATAACTATCTCCTTTTTTCGACAAATCTGTAAAGCCGCGGTCAAACGCCATTTGTCTTACCTCAGGCTTTGTATATTCTGCAAGCGGAAAAAGCGTTCGAGCCATGCACTCTTGACTAAGACCCCACAGCACATACGATTGATCTTTATTCCGATCCCGGGCTCTTGAAATAAAATATCGCCCCTCCTCTCTTTTGATTCGCGCATAGTGACCTGTTGCGATGTAATCACAATCCAATTGGTCCGCCCGTTTCAAAAGTGCTTCCCATTTAATGTGAGTATTGCACAAAATACAAGGGTTGGGTGTTCGACCCGCTATATATTCATCTACGAAATTGTCTATCACATAGTCGCCAAACTCATCACGGATATCTACAATAAAATGTGTGAACCCGAGCTCCACAGAAACCTGACGAGCGTCATTGATGGAATCTAGGCTACAACACCCGGTTTCCTTACCGCTCCCACCAGAATTGGCATAATCCCAGGTTTTCATAGTTATCCCTATCACCTCATATCCTTGATCATGAAGCATCATAGCTGTTACCGTGGAATCAATCCCTCCACTCATTGCTACCAAAACGCGTCCTTTCTGAGCCATTATCTAAAATTTTTGCAAAAATATTAATTATATGGTCAATAATCAACTCGTTCTATACATACCTCAAGCTCTTTCGTGATAATCATGTCATTTCTTCCTTCAGACCTTAGAATCTATTCAAATGCACTTTCTTAGTGCTTTTCATCAATTTGCGCTTCTGACCAGCCTTATATATCTTATTTTTTTGGCCGTGCCCCTCCCCATTACTGTGGAGGGTCGGGTCATCCGTGGCTATCGGTCCCGCAATTGAGCTCCGCTCATTGCGCGACAGCCGAGGTGCTCGGCTCCACTCCTACCCCTCACGGGAAGAATGCGTAGTCTTGCATAGAAAACAGAGTTTTTTGGCCTTTTCTCTCTTTTTGATACTAAACATTTATGTCATTCCAAATTTCCCAGGCCGCCTCAGCTTGTTCAACAAGCATTTTCATTCCGTTGCAGGTTCGAGCACCCATCGCTTTACCTCGTTCTAAAAAAGTGGTTTGAGCAGGATTGTAGACTAAATCAAACAATGCGTGATCAGAAGTGAGTCCTTCATATGGAATACTGGGAGAGCTATGAATATCCGGCCACATGCCGATGGGTGTACAATTGATAATTAATTTGTGGTCTTGGATAACTTCACGCGTCAAGCTATCGTAAGTGTAATCACCATGCTTTGGGGTACGTGAAACATAAGAGACTCTTATGTTCCTGCGCTTTAGGGCAAATGCGATAGAACGAGCGCTACCTCCAGTTCCTAAAACCAATGCACGCTCAAATTGGTCAACTGGCCCCAAATCTTTTTTAAGCGCCCGGTCAAAACCCATGCAGTCTGTATTATAACCAATCAATCGGCCAGACCGGTTATTTATAACATTAACTGCACCTATGGTATGAGACTCTTCTGAACACTCGTCCAAAAAAGGTAAAACCGCCTGCTTGTAAGGGATGGTAACATTTAGTCCGGTATAATTTTTTGATAGCACAAATTTTTCTAATTCCTTGCTATCTTTCAACGGGAACAATCCATAGGATACATTCGTAATATTCTCCGATCTGAATTTTTGATCGAAATACTTTTTAGAAAAAGAGTGAGATAAAGGGAACCCCACTAATCCAAAAGTTCTAAAAGCAGGAGGAGATGTTTTTGACATATAGACACAAAGGTAAATATCTTTACTTAAATAATTTAAAAGTATACCATACCTAATGGCTGACAAATTGGCATTGGAACAAATACTTTTTATCTTTGTATACTTTAAAAATAATTGTTGATGAAGGGACTTTTAGATAAAACTATAGACGAGTCGCGCCAAGGCGAAGTTGTAGAGCATTCCAAGACAGCGGAGAGTAAAGGGGGAAACAAACAATACTACATCGAGAGCTACGGGTGTCAGATGAACTTTAATGATTCAGAGATTGTGGCTAGTATTCTTGCCGAAGCGGGCTACAGCGGCACAAGACAGATGGATGAGGCTGACCTCATTTTGATAAACACTTGTTCGATACGAGAAAAAGCAGAAGAAACTGTACGAAAAAGGCTTCGTATATTCAATAAGGTGAAGGATGAGAAGCCGGGCACCTTAATTGGTGTATTAGGCTGTATGGCTGAACGGCTAAAGGAAAAACTATTAGAACAAGAAAAATTAGTGGATATCGTAGTAGGTCCAGATGCCTATCGGGACTTACCTCGTTTGACTGAAACTGCAGAAGAAGGCGATAAAGGTGTTAATGTATTTCTCTCCAGAGAAGAAACTTATGCTGATATTAGCCCCGTGCGCTTAGACACAAGTGGCGTTTCTGCTTTTATCTCGATCATGCGGGGCTGCGATAACATGTGCTCATTTTGCGTGGTCCCCTTCACTAGAGGCAGGGAGCGCTCTAGAAATACTTTTTCTATTATTGCAGAGGCGGAAGATTTATTCCAAAAAGGATATAAGGAAGTTACCTTGTTAGGTCAAAATGTCGACTCCTACAAGTGGGAAAATCCCGAAACTGGAGAAGAGGTTTCCTTCGCGCAATTACTTGTTTTAGTGGCAGAAGTGAGTCCGCATCTCCGTGTACGCTTTTCCACCTCACATCCAAAAGATATTACGGACGAGGTGCTCTACGCCATCCGTGACTATCACAACATCTGCAATTATATCCACTTTCCAGTGCAATCCGGTAATAGTAGAATTTTAAAACTCATGAACCGAACGTACGACAGAGAGTGGTATATGAAGAAAATTGACCGGATTTACGAAGTAATCCCGGATTGTGCTGTATCCTCGGATATTATCGCAGGCTTTTGTTCCGAAACTGAGGAAGAACATCAAGATACCTTGAGCATCATAGAATACTCCAACTACTCTATGTCATATATGTTCTTTTATTCGGAGCGCCCCGGCACTTTAGCTGCTCGCAAATATGAGGACGATGTACCGGAAAAAGAGAAAAAACGAAGGTTGTCAGAAATTATTCGCCTGCAGAACCAAATTTCTTTTCAACATAACTTAAAAGATGTCGGAAAAACATTTGAAGTCCTCGTTGAAGGAGATTCCAAAAAATCTGATCAAGACTTTAAAGGGAGAAACTCACAAAATAAAGTGATCGTTTTTCCTAAAAAAGATGGAATACAAGCTGGAGACTATGTACAAGTTAAAGTATTAGATGCAACGAGTGCCACTCTTTTGGGGCAAATGACAGTTAAAAAACCTCGTGAAGCTAGCATCCATGCGTAATACCATTCAGGGAATAAAACAAAGATTTGGAATCATTGGCCGCTCACCAGAGTTGGACCACGCCCTAAATACAGCTTCCCGCGTTTCTGGAACAGACTTGTCGGTCTTGATTGAAGGAGAGAGTGGCGTGGGCAAAGAAGTGTTCTCGCGTGTCATTCATGAATTAAGTCCACGAAAACACAATCATTTCATAGCTATCAATTGCGGAGCTATCCCTGAAGGTACTATTAACTCCGAACTTTTTGGTCACGAAAAGGGCGCATTTACTGGAGCTTCTGCTGAAAGAAAAGGTTATTTTGAAACGGTAGATAATGGGACAATCTTTTTAGATGAAATTGGCGAAATGCCTTCTGATACTCAATCGTATTTACTGCGAATCCTCGAGTCAGGAGAGTTTATGCGTGTGGGATCCTCAAAGATCCAAAAAACAGATGTGAGAGTCATTGCAGCGACAAACGTCAATCTGATGGAAAATGTGAAAAAAGGTAAATTTAGAGATGACCTTTATTACAGATTGAATACAGTTCCAATTTATGTTCCCCCTCTACGTGAGCGGAGAGAGGATATTTTTCTATTATTTCGAAAATTTTGCGTGGATTTTGCTGAAAAACATCGAATAGACCCCATTCGATTAACAGATGAAGCTAGAGCTATCCTTGAACAATATAGCTGGCCCGGAAATATTAGAGAACTTAAAAATTTAGCGGGGCAATTATCCATACTAAGTGAAGAACGAACCATTTCAGCTGAAGACCTGGTCAGCTTTTCTCCAAAAATAAGAGAAAGACACTTACCCTCAAAAAGAAGTGTTGGGGATCAGGACAATATGAAAGAGCGGGAAATCCTATATCAATTACTCTTTGATATGAAAAAAGACGTTACGGAGTTGAAAAACCTGGTTTTTGGATTGATTTCAAATAATGATCTATCGGTACCCGAACGAGATAATTTACCTCAAATTGGATCGCATTTATCAGATGAATTTTTTAGTCGCTCCCATAAAGGAAAAGAGGACGAACCCAATAGTGAGAGCGAAAAAGATCAGTCAGAAGGTCGGCCTATAGTATTAGATGATTACAACCCATATGAGGATAGCGAAGTTGTTGAAGAAAGTCTATCGTTAGAGGATATGGAAAAAGAAATGATTCAAAAGGCGCTGGAAAAACACAAAGGAAAGCGAAAATATGCCGCTGACGATCTGGGTATATCAGAACGCACATTATATCGTAAAATAAAACAATACGAATTGTCTTGAAGTATTTGATTTACCTATTTATTGGAACCCTGGTTTGGGGTGGTTGCTATAGTTTCCGGGGCATTAGTATTCCCCCAACTGCAGAGACCTATTATGTAGATCTATTTGGGGTTGAAGCTACGGCCGCTCCTGCCAATATGGGTCAGGACTTTACTCGAGAATTGACAGATAAGATAAGAAATGAAAGTAGACTTCGGTTTTCTGAAATAGAACCCGACATTAAATTTTCGGGTTCCATCTCTAAGTTTGAGGTCACAGCCATAAATCCGGAGCCTAACGCTCGAGTAGGTAGTAATAGACTTACTATCGATATACGAGTTTCCTATGTGGAAAGGCAGAATGAAGATAATGATTGGCAACAAACCTTTTCCTATTTTGTCGACTTCCCATCCGACCGCAACCTTTTGGACCTCCAGGCTCAGCTCATTCAGGAAGCGTACACTCAAATTACGGAAGATATTTTTAATAAGGCTTTTACAGATTGGTAGTCATGAAGACATCAGATAAAATGAATAACCCTAACAACAAAAATGATATTCACCCCTATGCATTGCATGGAGCATCAGATCTGGATTCTTCTTTTGACATCATTAGAATACCGGAAGGTCTTGAACTAGATATAAAAAAAGAGAATTACAAAGACGCTGACTATCGGCTTGACTTTTCCCATGACCTTATTGCCATAGCCAAGCTTATAAACAGAACCCCTGTATTCAATCTAGAAAAACATCTGGCTATAGAGCAAATAAAGACTATCCCTGATCAATGTATTCAAGAATGCAGTGCTATTGCTGAAATAATTGATAAAAAACAAGAAGGCGATTTTAGTCCGGTTCCTATCAATCCAATTGTGGAAGCACCTAATACAGAAATCCTAATTATAGGAGCTACTATGCCGCTAATCTGGCCTTCGAATGAAAGTAAGTCTGAATCTCAAGAGCCAGAAGATATTTTTGAATCTAATTCAGATCAAACAGAAAGTAAGACAGAGAAAAGCGAACCTGTAATCCAAAATAAAGTAAAGAGCAAAGGGTTTTCTCAAATTCACAGCACGCAAGCAAACCAAAGTATTACCTCTTCAACCGAAGATACTAAAGCAAGTGACTTTTTAGCATGGATACGCTCAAAAAATCAACAAGTAAAAAAAGATGATATTATTAAAAACACTGACGAGTCAGAAGAAAGTAGACTGGTCTCTGATTTGCCGACCAATCAAAGAATAGATAAGGCAGAGAAGAAGGATAAAAAAGATAAGAAAAAATCCAAAAAGAAAAAGAAGAAGAAAGCAAAAAAAGAAAAAGCTAAGAAGAAAAAGTTAAAGAAGCTATTAGAATCAAGTAATGAAATCGGCGAAGAAATCATCAGTGAGACATTAGCTAAATTGCTAGCCCATCAGGGACATACGAAAAAGGCCATTGATATGTATGAAAAATTAAGTTTGTTGAATCCAAAAAAAAGCTCTTACTTTGCAAAAATAATTCAAAGGCTCGAAGAAAATTAGATTATGCTTACAGGAATGACCATTTTAATAGCAATTGTTTCCGTGCTTCTTATGATTATAGTACTAATTCAGAACCCAAAAGGTGGAGGTGTTGATCCCACTTTAGGAGGTCAAAGTGCAAATCAATTGTTTGGAGCGGCCAAATCCACAGATTTCATCGAAAAGTTGACCTGGTACTTTGCAGCCATTCTTTTTGGATTATGCATCATCACAACACTTATGGTCGGATCAGCAGGTGGTGGTGAAATCGAGCTCTTGACTCAATAAAAAAACAAACCAATTTAGGTTCCCTATAAAAGGTTCACTCGCATTGAGTGAGCCTTTTTTGTTTTTAGAATGCAAATCCCTCCCTCACTCGCTGATAGACACATTTCAATTTAACTTGCACAAAAAGTTAGCTAAACCCCTATTTAGCTATTCCACTAGTACAATCAGCAAAAAGAATTCACTTTTTTAAATAAGGTCCACTCCTTTTCGCGATATACTCAATTAAAGGAAGGCCCCTTTGACAAAAAGGCATATACCTTAGCGAAAACAATATTTACTTATTACATATTGACTGCCAATCTGCTAATTTGTCAGAGTTGAGGAGTTGGCATAAATCATGATAGTATATTAAGTGAAATTGATTTATTAACAATATAAGATAATTGCAATATGAAACCCATTAATGATAGAGTAGTAGTGAAACCTGCTGCTGCTGAAGAGAAAACCAAATCTGGTATTATCATTCCAGATACAGCAAAAGAGAAGCCTCAAAAAGGAGAAATTGTTGCTGTAGGTCCTGGAAAGGATGACGTGAAAATGTCAGTAAGTAAAGGAGATCAGGTTCTTTATGGAAAATATGCTGGTCAGGAATTCCATATGGATGGTGAAGATTATCTAATTATGAGAGAGGATGATATATTAATCATTCTATAATACATTCAGAACGATTCACAATTTTAAACATAAATAAAAATTAAATAAAATGGCTAAAGAGATAAGTTTCGACACTAAAGCGAGACAAGCATTAAAACGAGGTATTGATACCTTGGCCGATGCTGTAAAAGTAACATTAGGACCCAAAGGAAGAAATGTAGTAATCGATAAATCTTTTGGTGCACCACAAATTACTAAAGATGGTGTGACAGTTGCAAAAGAAATCGAATTGAAAGACCCCGTTGAGAATATGGGCGCACAAATGGTAAAGGAAGTGGCTTCCAAAACTGCTGACCTTGCAGGGGATGGTACAACTACAGCAACTGTTTTAGCACAGTCTATGGTGAATGCTGGTATGAAGTATGTCGTTGGTGGTGCCAATCCACTCGACCTAAAAAAAGGTATTGATTTAGGTGTTAAAGCCGTTATAGAGGACTTGAAAAGTCAAAGTGAAATCATTGGTAATGATTTTGACAAGATTAAGCAAGTAGGATCAATTTCTGCGAATAATGATAGCCAAATAGGCGGTTTAATCGCGGATGCCATGAAGCGAGTTACAAAAGACGGTGTTATAACTGTTGAAGAAGCTAAAGGTACTGAAACCTATGTAGACGAAGTGATCGGAATGCAATTTGACAGAGGTTATCTATCTCCGTATTTTGTAACTGACACTGAAAACATGATAACAGAGTATGAGCATCCGTATATTCTAATTCACGATAAGAAGATATCTAACATGCAAGATATTCTTCCCCTATTAGAAAAAGCGGTAGGTGCAGGAAGACCACTGTTGATGATTGCAGAAGATGTCGAAAGCCAGGCTTTAGGCGTACTTGTTGTTAATAAATTAAGAGGTCAACTAAAGGTAGTTGCTGTTAAGGCTCCGGGTTTCGGCGATCGAAGAAAAGCCATGCTTGAGGATATTGCTATTTTGACTGGTGGTACTGTAATTAGCGAAGAAAAAGGATTCAAACTAGAAAATGTTGAGTTAGATCACCTGGGAAGCGCTGAGAAAATCACTATAGACAAAGACAATACAACAATTGTTAATGGCCGCGGTGAGCAGGATATGATTGACGCTAGAGTCAATCAAATTAAGCAGCAGATAGAGTCAACAACTTCTGATTATGATAAAGAGAAGTTACAAGAACGATTAGCTAAATTAGCTGGTGGAGTAGCTGTACTTTATGTTGGTGCTGCGACAGAAGTAGAAATGAAAGAGAAGAAAGATCGGGTAGATGATGCATTACATGCGACCCGCGCAGCAGTTGAAGAAGGAATTGTAGCTGGAGGTGGTGTAGCTCTCGTTCGAGCTATAAGTAAGATTGATAACTTGGATGTTGAAAATGAGGATCAATCTATAGGCGTTCAAATAGTTAAGAAAGCCTTAGAATCTCCTTTACGTGCAATTGTAGAGAATGCTGGACATGAAGGTTCAATTGTATTGCAGGAAGTATTAAATAACACAGGCTCTTACGGTTTCAATGCACGTACTGGTGTGTATGAGGACTTAAAAGATGCTGGAGTAATAGATCCGACAAAAGTAACTCGTGTAGCTATTGAAAATGCGGGTTCTATTGCGGGAATGATTCTAACCACAGAATGCGTTATCAATGACAAAGAAGAAGATAATGACGGTGGTGGAAATATGGGCGGTGGAATGCCCGGTGGTGGAATGCCCGGTGGAATGGGTGGTATGATGTAATCTACCAATTTCTTATGAATTACAAAAACCTCTCCGGCTTGCGTCGGAGAGGTTTTTTTATTTATATTAGTAGATATTTAGATTAAGTTATTATTTACATTATTTATTTTATTTATTATGAAATGTAGTAAATCCATACTGCTCCTACTTCCACTAATTTGTTTTTTCCATTTTCAAAAGTCAAAAAGTCAGGATTATAATCGAGACAGTTTAATATTTCTGATAAATGCATTAAAGCATCATACTTTAACCAGTCCATCTGAGTTAAAACCTTCTATCAAAAACGCACAAAACTGGTTGGGTGATATAAGCGATAGTCGTCTTCATTTTGAGTACTATCAGCACCTGGGTTTTTATTATTATAATGAAAACAAATTCACTAAAGCTGTTTGGGCGCTTGATCATGCTTTAGATCGATTGGAACATACCCAAAGGCGATCTACTGAAGCTTGCTCCATTTATGAATACTTAGGATATTCTTACAAAGAACTATCTGTTAACAATCGAGCTATTTCATTCCTGGAGCAGGCCATATGCTGCGTTAACAAAAACAAAGTGGACGGAAAGAAAGCTTCAAATATTAGCCTAAATCTTTTTCAATTTTTATATGATATTTCAAAATACGATGCGGCAATTGAACTGGGAAATAAATTGCCCGCATTACTTGATGCAGCTGATGCAGATCTATGGAAATACCTGGAAATAAATGTTAGTATGGCGTATAGCTATATGTATAAGAATCAATATGAGATTGCAAAACAATATATAGATCGAGCAGAAAAGGTTTTCCAGCGAATGCCTAGGGAAACGATGGACCTTTCTGAAATCAGATTCCGAGGATGTCAGATTACCTACATTCTCGATACCAAAGGCAGCGACTATGACGAACTCTTGAACTATATGGATGAGTGGGCAAAAGAATTTGACCATACTACTGCTACCCAGGATGACCGAATTGCATTCTATTATAGACAGGCTGGATACCGAGCAATGGCATTCCAATATAAAGAAGCCATGGAAGCAGCAGATAGCTTGGTTACTTTAAATACTATACGAGATAAAAATCGACGGATAATCGTTCCAGAACTCAATAATTTGAATAATACCAATTATTACAATCTGGTGCATGCTGAAATTGCTCTTCGATTATACATGATTACAAAAGATACAAATCTGCTTGTTAAGAGTCTACAGTCCATCCAGGACAATCTTGATATTTATGATTATAGTCGGCGAACACTTTTAGATATAGACCAGCGAAAAGAAAGTTTAGAGTTTGTTTATGAAACCATTGTTTTAGCTACTGCCATATACTGGGAATCTTATCGGGCAGACTTAATATCGGCTGAGAGCTTTTGGGCTTTATCCGAGAAGTATCGCTCTTCACATTTGAGGGAATCCAAATATGCTAAAGAATTGAAAAGTATTTACCAGGATATACCGTCTGAACTAAAGATGAAAGAGCAAAGCTTAATAGACAGCTTATATCTACTTCAGAAAAACGAGGAGTTAAAACAGAAAAACCGCGGTAAATATTACGAAAAAAGCTCAGAGCTATTAGAAAGTCTATATGACTATCAATTGGAGCTTGGCAAAAAATACCCCAATTATTATGCTCAAAGATTGGAACAAAAATATCCATTAATTGAAGAAATTCAATTCCAGTTGGACAGCACAAAAGTGATAGTTGAATTTTTGCAAGGAAATGATTCTGAGATAGATCCTGCCTGGTACGCATTTATTATTTCGAGGGATACGTTTAAAATCGTGCAATTAAAGTCAAAAGGAATTAAAGAACTTGTAAATGCGTATTATGAAAACTTGAAGACTAACCCCTTTACCTATGAAAGCAAACAAGTTCTTACTGAATCTATAAAGACTACAGACAGCTTAGGTGTCAGACTGAGGAAAAGTTTGTTTGATTCATTAAATATTTACGATTTTGAAAATTGGATCATTATACCTCAAAGCTATCTCAATTATTTGCCCACTTCTACCCTGCCAATTAATAATGCAGTAACTAGAGACTTAAAACATAGCACAGACAGATTGAGGTTCATAGACCGGTTCAATATTAGTTATGCATTCTCAGCCCAATGGTGGATCGAAGGCCACTTCATCACCAAAGAAACAAAAGCCTACCATTCTGGAGTTGCCTTAATGCCTCTAGATAACCACCAAAAACAAAGTATCGGATTTCAAGAGCGACACCAATTTATGGAATCCAAATTGTGGAATATAAAGTATCCAACAGAAGAAGGTAGTATTCAAAAAAAGTTACGGGAAACCCATTTCGATATATTATATATTGCCGCTCATGCAAAATACGTAGAAGACGATGAGGAATCCCTTATTTACTTTGATGATCGAAACCCTACATTCGGCTGGCAAATTAGAAGGTGGCCCCTCAAAGGAAAACAAGTTGTAATGGCGGCCTGTGAGACCCAATTAGGGCCAAACTCGAAAGCAGAGGGAATGCTGGGAATAAGTTATTATTTAGCTGCGGCGGGAGCACATAGTATAACAGGAAGCCTATGGAAAGTACCCGATAAAACTGCTACAGAGGTACTATCACCTGGCAAGTATGTCACTAATAATATGAGTTCAAAGAAAATAGTCAAGGTGATAAGAAACTATCGAGCAGAGACAGAACCCATTTATAAGCTTCCATACTTTTGGGGCGCATTTTGGACGTATGAACAAGACTCAATCAAGAAAAAAGAGGGGATCTACAATTATACAGAATGGTGCATTTTGTTAATACTTGCTCTTGGGACTACAATTGTTATACGCTATCGCATAAAACTATAAAAAAAAGACTAGCCATCTCCCGATGACTAGTCTACAACAAATTGTAATTCCATGAACAATGGAACTTACTTATCTTATGTGCCAGCACCTTCTCTGTGTAAAACCTATAAACCAATATTAGGTGATGAGTATCCCTCTCATCATGAAATCCCATGAATTCAATGAAAAGGGCCGACTAAATAAGAACTTCTATCCTTTGATAAAAGTGAACCATTGCTTTCTATTACAATGATAAGATACAAGAATCATCTTCTGAAATACAAAAAACAATGCTTGTCATATATTTATTATCTATATATGTTTCAAATTCTTTAATGTAGACGCACAAAAGACGACTTTATTTAAGTTTGTGAAACATTTAAACTTTTTCAATCAACTATTCATCACTTATAGATTAAAAAAGCTAGCCCCGAAGGGCTAGCTAAACCTTAAATCCCATGAATCAAATCAGTAGAAAAATGTCTTCCGGTCTATCTAAATGTACTTAACCAATAAACCAATTTCTAAACCAAATATGACAGACAAGCTAGGAAGACATTTCTCCAAATAGCAAAAACCAATTAAGCTATTTCGTCTGATACTTCAAATATCAACACAAATACACCACAGAAAAAATACAAAAAGAGCCCATTGTTATATATATATTATTACAATATAAATATATGGGCCGTTTTATAAGTATCAACGGCAGCCAAATACTCGTTTTTGTGAAAATAAAACAAAAAAAGGAATTAATTGAGTCCTATTCAAACCCAAAATTTAATGTGAAGAAATCAATCTTTTGTCGCGTAGGCGACAAAAAAGAGTTGGGTTACCTAATTTTTTTATTACTCAAAGGGGTTTGATAGTTGCGGGTTATTTAATGCAGCTGTATCGGTAAGCGTATGAAGAAATGCAATCAAATCTGACTTTTGACTTTCTGTCAATCCAAGTGGCCGAATTAGAGGATCTCTATTTTCAGCAGGATGGCCACCACTGTTGTAATGTTCAACCACTTCCTCTAAAGAGTTTAGAGATCCATCATGCATATACGGTGTTCTCATGGCAATATTTCTCAAAGAGGGAGCACGCATTTTTCCATTATCAATGCGTCTACCTGTAATGTTTCCTCTACCGTTATCTGGGAAAGATAAATTTCCTTGATCTTCCTGTAATCCGTTATTGAAATATTGATTGGTTGTAAATAAAGGCGCATTATGACAATGGCCACACTCTGCATCGGGCACATCGAAGCTTAAGTCAAAAAACATATCATAACCATTAAGTTCTTCATCTGTAAAAAGCTCAAAACTTCCTGGAGCAAATACTCGATCGTATTTACTTTCACCAGACGAAACGATCATACGCATAAATTGAGATACACTTTTTGAGACATGATCTATAGATATTTCGTCCACCTGCTTTATTCCAAACGCCTTGCGAATCATTTTAGGATAATTCTCATGATTTTTCAAATCGTTCACCACATCTGGTAGCATAGAATGCATCTCCAAAGGGTTTACGATAGGGTCCGGGACTTGTTCTTCTAAATTATCTGACCTTCCGTCCCAAAACAAACCATTATTAAAAAAGCCAACGTCTAACAATGACATGGAAGATCTAGGACTCACCTGACCGTCAATTCCAATGGCTAATGCATTATTATCTGAAAACCCAGCTGAAGGGAAGTGACAACTTGCACAAGCTATGGTGCTATCTCGACTTAATATTGGATCGTAAAAAAGATGCCTCCCAAGTTCAATACCTGCCTCAGTTAATGGATTGTTCTCGGGAATTACCATTTCAGGGAAGCCCTGCGGCCGCGGAGGATCTACAAATATTGGTTCATAAGAAATGTCTGTCAGATCCTCTGAATCATCAGTATCAGGCATCATAGAACCGTCTCTACAACTTTGCATAAAAAGAAGTAGAATTAAAGCAAATCCTGTAAAAAGACAAATACTGCGCATACTATAGTAACGACATAAAACAATACAGAGTTGCAAAAATAATAGAAAACCTAGTTTACTTTAAAAAAACAGGGATCATTGTATGAGATTTGACACATTTATATAGGTAATAGCTTTGAAAAGTAGGTGGTTAATATCTATTATCCCATCTGGATTTCTTACATTAGAATATGAAAAAAATACTCCTTCTTGGATCTGGCGAACTCGGAAAAGAACTAACTATAGCATTAAAGCGGTATGGACAAAAAGTAATTGCTGTTGATAAGTATAGCAATGCCCCCGCAATGCAAGTAGCCGATCAGTTTGCTGTTATAGATATGCTCGACCCCAGAGCACTTTCAGAGTTGGTAGAGCGAGTAAAGCCAGACCTCATAGTGCCGGAAATAGAAGCTATACGAACAGAAAAGCTAAGCGAATTTGAGGAACAGGGTATACAGGTTATTCCTTCCGCCCGAGCTACGCAATATACCATGGATAGAAAAAAAATCCGAAATTTGGCCGCTGAAGAACTTGGATTACGCACAGCTCCTTATAGATACGCCAGGGATTCAAAAGAAATCAAAGAAGCTGTAAAAACAGTTGGTTTACCCGCTGTAATAAAACCATTAATGTCTTCATCGGGAAAGGGTCAAAGTATCATTCGAAGTGTAGGTGAAATAGAGAATGCATGGAATTTGGCGCAAGAAGAAGGTCGGGGAGATCGAGTAGAAGTCATAGTTGAAGGGTTTATAGATTTCGACTACGAAATCACCCTCCTAACAGTAACTCAAAAACAAGGACATACGCTATTTTGCCCACCTATAGGTCATCGTCAGGAAGATGGGGACTATCAGGAATCCTGGCAGCCTCAAGCGATGTCTGAAGACGCTCTAATAGAGGCACAAACTATGGCAGAGAAAGTTACTAATGCCTTAGGTGGAGCTGGACTATGGGGAGTGGAGTTTTTCATTGGCAAGGATGAAGTATTTTTTTCAGAATTAAGTCCTCGTCCTCATGATACCGGAATGGTAACTTTAGCAGGTACTCAAAACTTGAATGAATTCGAATTACATGCCAGAGCCATTTTAGGTTGGCCTATTCCTTCGATCGTCAATCAAAGAAATGGTGCAAACGCTGTTATCCTATCTACTATCGATGATGATGGGCTCCCAGTATATACCGGTATGGAAAAAGTTTGTCAAAACGCTCAGGTAGATTTACGGATATTTGGAAAACCAGTTTGCCGGGTTGGACGACGAATGGGTATTGTCCTTGCCTATGATTCTCTTGGCGGCGACATTGGAGCATTAAGAAATAAAGTAGCAAAACTAGCAGGTGAAATAAAAATAAACGCTAACTCGACCACTTAAGATTCGCGTAAAATTAGAGCGGTAGACCAATTCTCATTAATCGCCGACCTGTTGTTAAATGGAAGATTGTCAATTCGAAAGTTGCCGAAAAGCAGCTCATAATTCAGCTCAAAAATAAAGCTTTTATTCTCAGCTGTCATTATGTCCCCTGTAGCTTGCTGAGACCAGCTTATTCGTTGACCTTTGGTAGAACTTACCTGGCGAATAGGGGTGCCTGAAGCTGTATCGGCACGGTATCGCAAAACCCACCCATAGTAACTTTGGTTGGTTGTATCATACATTTGTGAATTTTGATTTAATGGATGATCCTCTCTAAGTAAATTTGGATCGACATCCTCAAGAGGGCCTAGTCCTAATTGCATACGCACACTATCAAAAACCCCGAAATAATCCAACTCGCCCCAACTATTTTCAAAATTGCGAGCCTGAATAAAGCCAATAGGATCAGAAGCTTCCAAATTAGCGTTGTTAATTAAGGACCACTCCTGTTTGGATGCATTTAATAGTACCCAACCCATTCCAGTATCTACTTCAATGTCCCTAACAAATAATCCAAAGAACAAAATCTGAAAAGAATTTCCAGCCGCATCGGTATAAAAAGAATCCATACTGAAAAGGTCATCGCCCCAGCGATGATCCACTGAAAAAGAAAAAGAAGGATACTGGCAATTGGCATTAATATCTGCCGAAACATCGTAATTGGTTGCCATGGGGTCAAGGCACCCCTCCTGCTCTTCGTAACAACCCCAACCAATGGCAAACAACACCAGTATTAGTAGAAAAAGTTTAGGCATTGAACTTTTTCTTTTCTTGTTTTAAAATCTCTTTTACCTGAACGGAAAAGTCTTTGTTTATCATCCAATCAATGTAGTTGGGCTCCCGCTCCATTACTTCGCGGACAGACTTATTATTATATTTTCCAAAGTTGAAGGCTACTTCTCCATCATTATTACGTTTAAGCTTTTGGGTTGCATCTAAAACGTTAAGGTCATTTGTGAATTCATGTAGCTTTTTGATATCGTTTTGAACCGGCTTAAATTCTAACTTTCCATCTTTATCTGTGTAATCAACATCTTTATAAGCGCTAATTTGACCTTTCAAAACATTCACCGTTGCTTTTACATCAGATAGAGCGTCATGTGCACCTTCCATCTCCTCCCCGCAATAAAACCTATGGGCCGCAGCCAAGGTCCGTGGTTCCATTTTGTAAAATATCCGTTGAACATCAACCACTCTTCGATTTTCTATCGAAAAGTGATGCCCCGCACGATGAAACTCCTCCATTAACATAGGAATATCAAACCGCATCAGATTATACCCAGATAAATCCGCTTCCCCAAAAAACTGAAGCAATTCCTCTGCCACCTGAGAAAATATAGGTTTATTGGCCACATCTTCAGGATAAATTCCATGGACGGCTAACGCATCTTCTTTAATAGGGATACCCGGATTAATGAGCATTTCTTTTTCTTCAGGCGAGCGGCCATCAGCAAAGTATTTTATCATCCCTATTTGCATGATGCGATCACGAATTACATGAAGGCCTGTGGCCTCAATGTCGAAAAATACTATATCCTTATCTAGCTCGAAAGCGTCAATCATACTATTTTGATTGTGTAGTTGAAAAATCTTTTGCCTCATAAACACCCACCGTATCACCTTCAGCATAAACCAAAAATCCGGTTATACCTTCCGTTTCTTCTAAAACGGAAATGGCGTCATCCTTACCCATGACCATCAATGCTGTAGCCCAGGCATCAGCAGTAATCACTTCATTGGCTATCACGGTTGTGCTTAATAATTTATTGCGTTCTACCCAGCCGGTTTTGGGGTTAATGGTGTGACTCAAGGTCACCCCATTCGCCTCATAAAAGTTTCGGTAATTGCCTGATGTTGCTAGCCCTTGATCAACCAAATTTAATTTTTGTATAAAATCTGTACGAGAACTATTTGGGTCAGGCCGATTAACACCAATCGTCCAACTATACCCTCTGGGGTTTTGCCCCTTTGCAAAAACCTCCCCTCCTATTTCAACCATATAATTATTATATCCCTTCCTTTCAAAAAGCTGTACAATAAGGTCTACACCGTCTCCTTTTGCGCAAGCACTGAAATCAAGTTGTGCTCCTGGCCCTGGCTTAGTAAGCCACAGAGAGTCTCCGGCTTCCTCCCAACCAATTCGATTCAAACCCACTACTTGCATTAGCGAATCGACAATAGAAGAGTCCCCAATTTGAGTTGTATCCCGAGCTTGATACCCAAACCCCCAATAGTTAACCAAAGGCATAACCGTTGGATCATAATAGCCGTTTGTCAAATAATGAAGGCGATAGGATTGAACCAAATTTCGAAAAAAATGAGGCGCGCCAGATTTTCGCAATGCGAATGTATCTACTGCCTGATTATACCGACTTATCGTGGCGTCGGGAATGTAGGTAGAAACTTCTTTATTAAATGCAACTAATATGGAGTCCACATCGTCTTTTAACGCTGTCTTAGATTCAGCTTCAATGGTAATATTGTAAGTCGTACCCATGGTTTTTCCTGAAAAGTTCACATATTTTGAAGCGACCTCTTCTAAATTTTGGTCCGATGAACATGCTCCTAACGAGAGAAATAGAGAAAAAATAAAAACTCTTATATATATATACCTCATAGGACTTTCATTTCTATTGCAAAGATAAAAGAATCTGGGCATGCCGTTAGAGATACTGACTCAATCTTGAAACCCCAATTTTTGTAACTCATTAACAATGCACAAAACACCTGAATCTATTATTCTGCGAGATAGGAAAACTTCGTTTTTACTTCAGAATTAAAGACTTTAAAATAGTCCAGGAAATGAGTTAATGCAAAGAAAGGTAAGAAAATGAATAACCTCTAGTATAGCCTGGCGAACATAAGAGTGATAGAATGCTCGCAAATAAAAAAACCTCACAATTCAATGATTGCAAGGATTCTTAAATTTGAATAGTAGCAGGGATGACCGAATGTAGTCTTGGCTTTTATGCCACGACCATTGATACTAAATGTATCAATGATGAGGGAACCGAGGGCACCGTCCTGAGGCCAATATGCTGGCTTTATATATACCGTGCTTGATTCTATATGACATAAAAAAAGCCCGGCAATAGATGCCGAGCTTCCTCTAGTAGCGGGGATGACCGAATGTAGTCTTGGCTTTTATGCCAAGACCATTGATACTAAATGTATCAATGATGAGGGAACCGAGGGCTCCGCCCCGAGGCCAATAGGCTGGCTTTATATTTAAAGTGTTTGATTCTAGTTGACATAAAAAAAGGCCCGACAACCCTTCCCGAGCTTTCGATAGAGGTAGGACTTGAACTTACGTCCGCCAGCCGGCGGATATGAGCCCGAAAAGTTACCTGCTAAAAAAAACACAGTCAACGGCCAAGCTTTCAATAGAGGTAGGA
>Ga0209949_1000119_pt1 | contig 45682 bp, 43 predicted proteins | sample SalPonC_black_MG_FD_185711 | JGI IMG/M metagenome (GOLD analysis project Ga0209949, IMG submission 185711) | Salt pond soil microbial communities from South San Francisco under conditions of wetland restoration - Salt Pond MetaG... | ecosystem: Environmental > Aquatic > Marine > Intertidal zone... | reverse complement strand
CTCGGTGGCCGGGGCGATCGCCTGGAAACTTTCCCGCTGATCGGTCTCGGTCACTTCATCAGCGCGCAGGCGCTGAACCGCATCCAGCGGGTGGGCCATGGGCTCGACCGAGTCGGTATCCGCCGCCCCCAGCTGGTCCACCAGCTCCAGAATATTGCCCAGATCCTTCTCCAGTGCTGAAACCTGTTCTTCGTCCACGCGAATGCGGGCGAGCACCGCGACTTTCTCTATGTCGGTGCGAGAAATGGTCATGCATTGCCTCCCAGTAATATGAAAGTTCAGTAATTATCAGGCTAAATCGCCACCAGTATGAGTCCGAGAAGATGCATGCACGGACTTGAAGGGCGCTTGGGAAAGGGCTTTGCAAAACTGTGCGGAGCCAGGGATGGCGGAGCCCAAGCGTACAGGGATGTATTTACAGCGTGTTTTGGAAAGCCCTTTCCCAAGCGACCCGGCACCGAAGTAAAAAATAAAGCCAGCATAGTAACAGATTCGAACAATGTCGGGAGGGGCCAGAACACTGAAGAAAAGCAAGAAAGGCCCCGCCAGAGCCCCGATGGTGCCTTGCCTGAGGGGGTGCTCACTGCTAAAGTTGCCGCATCTTTTCCGGACCGCAACTCTCAGGTTGAAACTACACGAATGTTGATCAAAAGACTCCGAGGCTTATTTTCAAGCGACCTGTCCATCGACCTGGGCACCGCAAACACCCTTATTTATGTCCGCGAGCGCGGCATCGTGCTGAATGAACCATCCGTTGTGGCCATCCGCACCCACGGTTCCCAGAAAATGGTCGCCGCTGTTGGCGCCGAAGCCAAGCGCATGCTTGGCCGCACCCCGGGCAACATCACCGCCATCCGCCCGATGAAAGACGGCGTGATCGCCGACTTTGTGGTCACCGAAAAAATGCTTCAGCACTTTATCCACAAAGTGCACGAAAACAGCTTCATCACCCCCAGCCCGCGGGTACTGGTCTGTGTACCCAGCAAATCCACCCAGGTCGAGCGCAAGGCCATTCGCGAATCTGCGATGGGAGCCGGCGCCCGGGAAGTACTGTTAATTGAAGAGCCCATGGCGGCGGCAATCGGCGCAGGCCTGCCGGTCGAGGAAGCCAGCGGCTCCATGATCGTCGACATCGGTGGCGGTACCACCGAGATAGCCATCATCTCCCTTAACGGCATCGTTTACGCCGAATCCGTCCGCACCGGTGGCGACAAGTTCGACGAAGCCATTGTGACCTACGTTCGTCGCAATTATGGCAGCCTGATCGGTGACTCCACGGCCGAACGCATCAAACATGAAATCGGCTGCGCCTACGAAGGCCTGGAAATCCGGGAAATTGATGTCAGGGGTCGAAATCTGGCCGAAGGCGTACCACGCGCGTTCACGCTGAACAGTGAAGAAATTCTGGACGCGCTGCAGGAATCTCTGGCGCAGATCGTCCAGACTGTCAAAAGTGCTCTGGAGCAGTCTCCGCCTGAACTGGCGTCTGATATCGCCGAGCGTGGCATAGTACTGACCGGCGGCGGCGCATTGCTTCGCGGTCTGGACAAGCTGATCAGTGAAGAAACCGGACTGCCGGTCATTATTGCTGAGGATCCGCTGACCTGCGTTGCCCGTGGCGGCGGCAAGGCCCTGGAAGTTATTGATCGCGGCGGAATCGGGATGTTCTCCCAGGAGGGTTAAACCCGTGGGGAGTACGCACTATTAAAACCATCTTCGTTCAGGGCTCGGTTCCCGGCATCCGTCTTGTCATTGTATGTGTGCTGTCGCTGGCGCTGATCGTCGCCGATGTACGCTTCAATCAGCTCACCTCTGTGCGCAGCGCCATAGGAACGGGGCTGGCGCCGGTGCACTGGCTTGGCAACGCCCCCGGTCGCCTCGGAGACTGGGTCTCGAGCCTGTTCACCACCCGCGATGACCTGATGGAACAGAACGAGGCGCTGAAGGCCCGGCTGCTCATCCTTGAACGCCGTGCCCTGAAATACGCCGCACTTGCCTCCGAAAATAACGAGTTGCGTCGACTGATGAATTCGTCCGAGGTCCTGGATGACCGGGTGATCGTCGGCGAAGTCGTGGCCGTGTCCCCGGACCCGTTTTCCCATGAGATTGTCATCAACAAGGGTAGCCGGGATGGTGTTGAAGTCGGGCAGGCAATCATAGATGCCAACGGACTGATGGGTCAGGTACAGCAGACCAGCAGTTTCACTTCCCGGGTTTTACTGATTTCCGACAGCAGTCATGCGGTGCCTGTGGAGGTTGTCCGCAACGGGCTGAGAGCCGTGCTTCTGGGCAACGGTGATGCTGATGCGCTTGAACTGGTCCATGTGCCGGATACCGCCGATATTCGCGAAGGCGACCTTCTGGTCAGTTCCGGATTGGGCGGACGTTTTCCAAGAGGCTATCCTGTTGCTGAAGTCCAACAGATAACCAAGGAGCCGGGAGAGCCCTTCGTGCAGATCAGGGCCAGCCCGCGAGCCGAGCTGAATCGAAGCCGTCTGGTTCTGGTGGTATTTTCACCGGAAGGGAGTTCCTGATGCTGTCGGTCATCAGTTACCCCGTTTTTATCCTCAGCGTGATTATTGCTCTGGTTCTGAGCAGTTCGCTGTTTCCGGTGGACTGGCTTGCATACCGGCCTGAATGGCTGGGACTGGCGGTGTTTTACTGGACCTTCCGGGCGCCCGCGCAGTTTGGCATTGTGCTGGCGTGGGGCCTCGGGCTTTTGCTGGATGTGCTGGAAGCAACGCCTCTGGGTGTGAATGCCCTCGCCATGGGGCTGATCGCATTTCTGGTACTTACCGTGCATCAGCGCCTGCGGATGTATCCGCTGCCGCAGCAATGCATGATGGTTTTTCTGCTTCTGGGTATCAATCAGATGCTGGTGCACTTTATAAAACAGTCGCTCGGCGCGGGTGACGCAGGCTTCAGTTATCTCTGGCCAGCGCTGACCAGTGCGCTTGTCTGGCCAGTAATATGCGTTGTGCTGGACAATCTGAACCGGAAGCTGGGGTAGAATCATGATGCGGCCTATCATTCTTGCTTCAGCATCACCACGACGGGCAGAGTTACTGCGGCAGATGGGTGCGCTATTCGAAGTGCGGCCCGCTGACATTGATGAGACGCCGCTGGACGGTGAACAGCCCGGTGATTATGTGAAACGGCTGGCCCGTGAGAAGGCAATGGTTGTCAGCCGGCTGGTCCCCGACGGAATTGTAATTGGATCGGATACCTCGGTGGTCGCGGATGGACGCATTCTCGGCAAGCCTGCCAGTCCTGCAGATGCCGCCAAGACACTGCAATTGCTCTCCGCCCGCACCCACCAGGTGATGACAGCTGTGGCGGTTGTCGTCAATGGCTGGGCCGAGGTGCGGCTGGTGGTCACTGAAGTGACTTTCCGTGAACTGCGACCGGATGAAATTTCCGCCTATGTGCGCACCGGCGAACCGATGGACAAGGCCGGAAGTTATGGGGTTCAGGGTTTAGGTGGTATTTTCCTGGAGAGTTTTCAGGGAAGTTACAGCTCTGTTGTGGGTTTACCGCTGCGCGAAACTGCCGATCTTCTGGCGCAGGCGGGTTACCCGGTCTGGACAACCTGGCAACCAGGACAGGAGAGCCTGAATGAGTGAGGAGATTCTGATCAACGTTACCCCGGTTGAAACCCGGGTGGCTCTTGTTGAGAACGGCATGCTGCAGGAGGCCTACATTGAGCGGGCCAGCCGCAAGGGCAATGTCGGTAACATCTACAAGGGCAAGGTCATCAGGGTACTGCCGGGGATGGGGGCAGCGTTTGTCGATATTGGTCTGGAACGGGCGGCCTTTATTCACGCATCTGATGTTGTAACCAATAACCAGACCGCGGATGGGCCGGAGGAATGTCCCAGAGTCGTCCCTGATATCCGCACCCTGCTTCGGGAGGGGCAGTCCCTGGTGGTGCAGGTGACCAAGGACCCCATTGGCACCAAGGGTGCGCGTCTGACTACCCAGCTCTCCATTCCCTCCCGCTATCTGGTGTTCATGCCCGGGGTTTCCCATATTGGCGTTTCCCAGCGCATCGAGGACGACGCCGAGCGGGCCCGCTTGAAAACACTGATAGAGGAAGCGGCCGCCGGGGAACCGCAGGGGGCTGGCGGTTACATTATACGGACCGCCGCAGAGGCGGCATCGGCGGACGATCTGATTGCCGACATGGTGTATCTGCACCGACTGGGACAGGCGATAGAGGAGCGTATCGGTCATGGTCAGGCCCCGACCGTGATCTATCGGGATTTACCGCTTTTTATCCGGACGATCCGGGATCTGATCCGCCCGCAGACGGAAAAAGTCAGGATCGACAGCAGGGAGAGCCATCAACGGGTGATGGAGTTCGTCAATGAATTTGTCAGCGAATTCTCAGACAAGGTGGAATATTACCCGGGCGAGCGCCCCCTGTTCGATCTTTATTCGGTCGAGGATGAAATCCAGAAGGCGCTGGGTCGCAAGGTGCAGCTCAAATCCGGTGGTTATGTGATTATCGACCAGACCGAAGCCATGACCACAATTGATGTTAACACCGGTGCTTTTGTCGGCCACCGCAACCTTGAAGAGACGATTTTCAAGACCAATCTTGAAGCCGCCCGCGCTATAAGTCGTCAACTCCGTTTGCGTAATCTTGGCGGCATCATCATTATAGATTTCATTGATATGCAAGATCCGGAGCACCAGCGCCAGGTCCACCGTATGCTGGAAAAAATGCTTGAACGGGACCACGCCAAGACCAAGATCACCGGTGTGTCCGAGCTTGGTCTGGTTGAGATGACCCGCAAGCGGACCACGGAAAGCCTGGGGCAGGTGTTGTGTGAGCCCTGTCCGATCTGCGACGGCCGGGGCTTTCTGAAAACCAGTGAGACGGTGTGCTACGAAATCTTCCGGGAAATTCTGCGGATCAATCGTGCTTACGATGCCGAGAGCTATCTGGTCATGGCGGCCCAGAGCGTGGTTGACCGGCTGCTGGATGAAGAATCGGATAACGTGGCCGACCTTGAAACCTTTATCGGTAAAGCCATTCGCTTTCAGGTCGAGCCCTTTTACAGTCAGGAGCAATACGATGTGGTTCTGCACTAGTGAACTGACTGGCCCGGGGCTTTAGTCGCTGCGACGCTGACCATGAACGCTCCTTCATCTGACCATAAGCAACCCGGGGCTGTCATAGGATTGCTGTCAAAGCTGGCCAACCTGTTCTGGTGGCTGCTTCTTGTTTTGCTGGTGATTGCGGCCCTGTACGCGGGGCTCGGGCGCCAGCTTACCCAGAACATTGATAATTACCGTACCGAAATAGAGCAGCAAATCTCGGATCGCCTCGGGCATGATGTCCGGATCGGATCTCTTTCTTCCCGCTGGAACTGGCTGAATCCCACCGTTATTGCCCGGGATCTGGTCGTAAAGCAGGAGGCCGGAGATGACGAAATCGTCGCCGCTCTGCAGACCCTCCGTGTGGGTCTGGACTTTCTGGCTTCCCTGAGGCGCTTGCGGATTGTGTTCTCCGATTTTGATGCCGATGGCCTTGATCTGGTTATCAATCAGAGTGCACGGGGCGAAATCAAGGTTGAGGGAGTCGAGCTGGCAGAGCCGGTTGCCAATGATCTGAGCCAGTGGCTTGAGCTGGCCGGCCAGTGGCTCTCCGATCCCTATGTGCGGATTACCCGGGTAGCGCTGGGGCTGCGGGATGGTAGTGGTCATTTGCGCCAGGTTGAGATTCCCCAGTTAAACCTGAGGTATCGTCGCGGGCTGTTCCACGCCTCCGGCCGCGCCATGAGACCGGGCACTACCGAGCAGTTGGCAAGCTTCAGGCTGGTGGGCCAGCATTTCTTCAGGGGCGCATTTACCGGCCAGTTTTATGGTGACATCAATTCCGGGCGCCTGTTTGATGGCCTTATTGAGGAATATGGCTGGAAAGGTGTTCGCGCGGAAGGGTTTGATATCGGGGGCCAGATCTGGCTGACCTTCCAGGACGGCCTGATGAAACAGGCCAGCGGAACCCTGGAAACACCCTATCTGCAACTGGGCGCTGGCCGACAGTCCCTGGCACCTCTGGAACAAATCCGTGCCAGATTCGGCTGGCGTCGTGACGGCACCGACGACCTTTTACCCTGGTACGCGACCGGCGAATTCCACCTGAGCGATCTGACCTGGCGCTGGAACGGTGAAACCGTGCCCGGTTTCGACCTGCGGTTCCAGCCTGGCCCCGGGGCCACTGCGGTCATCGCCGACAGATTTCCGGTTGGCCCGGTTCGCGGGCTGCTGAGAGGTCTGGGGGTTTTTTCCGAGCGAATTAGCCGGGCTCTGGACAACTACCGGCCTTCCGGCACCCTGAATCGCCTGTTGCTGAGGCTTCCCGGAGACGACAGCGGCAATTTCCGGTTGACCGCCGACCTGCGCAATATGGAAGTCCAGGCACACGGCGGCGCCCCGTCGGCAAAAGGCCTGAACGGGACATTACTGGTGACTCGGGCAGGCGGCCTGGTGCAGGCAGATTCGCCAGCACTGACGGTGGGTTTCCCACGACTGTTCGAGGGATTATGGGATGTCCGCAACTTCACCGCCGACGTCGCCTGGCGCCTTGAAGATGGTCTGATACGGGTTTTTTCCAGCGATATGGCCATGGATTTCGGCCCATCCGCGCGCCTGACCGGCGCCTTTGACCTGAGCCTGGGCGCCGAAACCGAAGACCAGCTGGGCCTTCGCGTCAGTCTTGCCGACGGCAACGCCGGAATGCTCGCGGATCTGGTGCCGGTAAAACTTGTAAAACCGGGCCTTTACAACTGGCTGACCACGGCGATCAAAGAGGCCGACATTGTAAGTGGCCGCTATTTCGGACACGGCCAGATTGGCAGCGGTTCGCCCCCGGGCTCGTTCGTGTCATCCATGGTTTACGATTTTGAAAACTCGACGGTGGAGTATGACAAGCGCTGGCCGGAAGTGACTGCTGCGGCAGGCCGGGTCTTTATCCATCAGGGGCAGACACGGATTGACCTTGATTCGGGCCAGACCGGAGGCATTGAGCTCAGTCCCGGACAGCTCAGGGTTCAGCCGGTCGCCGGGGGCAACACCATGGTTTATATCAACACCGCAGCCCCGGTGTCCGGCGATGCCCTGACTTTCTGGCTGGAAGGGAGTCCGCTTGGCGAACTGGCCGGTGCCGCATCGGATAACTTTGTTTTTGAGGGAAATTTCTACCTGAATCTTGCCATCGGTTTTACCCTGGATTCCGATCAGGCGCCGAGCATTGAGGCCACTGTTCGCACTGAATCCGGCGCCCTGAGCTTTTTACCGGCAGATCTGCAATGGACGGATATCGCTGGCGAAATCAGTTACAGCACTGACAGCGGGTTTTCCCCTGCGCCCCTGGCCGCCCGTTTTCTGGGCAATCCGGTGTCGGTATATTTCCAGGCCGATCGACCCGGCGGCGGGCTGAGCGTCCGTCAGACCGGTAAGCTGGATCTGCCGGCGTTACGGAACCGGCTCGGTCTGAGCGAGAGCAACCTGCCGGGCGCATCGGGCAGTATGGAGTATGAGGCCCTGGTGGAGGTGCCGCCGGAAAAGGCAGTGACGGTGACATTGTCCTCGGATCTGACCGGTGTGGTTCTTGACTGGCCTGCCCCGCTGGGGAAAACCGCTGAAACCAGTTCGCCGGCAACGGTCACGATTGCGCCGGGAGATGAAGAAAGTGACCTCGGGTTCGAGGTGAGATGGCAGCAACGGGCAGACTTTGATCTGCGCTGGCAGCCCGATCGGGTAGACCTGAACATAAATAGTCTGCGCCTTGGTGAGCGTCAGTTTGAGCAAGTCAGTGTCGATGCAGTTTTCGGCCATGAAAGCTGGTTGATCAGTGTCGACGCTGAGTGGATGCGGGGCATGGTGACCTGGCCGGTGTCCGGACGTGCGGTGACTGTCGACCTGGAAAGGCTTGCGCTTGTGCGAGCAAGCGACAGGATTGACGAAAGCGAGGCGCCACTGGAAACAGAGGACCCCTTGCGGGCCGTCAGTGAGCTCGATTTCGGAAGCTGGCCGGATGTCGATGTGCGAATTGCCGACCTGCAGGTCAACGCCGAGAGTGCGGGTATCTGGTCATTCGCAATTAAACCCGCTGCCAGCGGCCTGGCTGTGGAAGATATCGAAGGCAAGCTTAAATCGCTCACTCTTGCAGGAGCGCTCAGCTGGGGCATCGACAATGATCGGGAAACGACCGGCTTCAAAGGTAGCCTGACCGGAGAGTCCCTGGAGGACATCAGCACTCTGTTTGCAGCCAATATCCCGTTCCAGAGCGATGACACAGTGATCGAACTGGATCTGGACTGGTCAGGTCGTCCCGACCAGTTCGCGCTGGATAAATTGCATGGCAATGCTAAAGTGCGCTTTGAAGACGGCGTGATTCTGGAGGAAAACAGCACCGCGCAACTATTCCGTGTGTTCAACGTGCTTAATTCGGATACGCTTGCACGACGGCTCAAGCTGGATTTCTCTGACCTTTACGAAGCCGGTGTGGCTTTTGATGCAATTTCGGGCCAGGCCAGGTTTGCCAATGGCGTTCTGACTCTGGATCCTGAACTTCAGATTGTGGGTCCTTCCGGGGCGTTCAAGTTCAGTGGCAGCACCGATATGGCAGAGAAAACCCTGGATATGAACATGGTGGTGGTTCTGCCACTGACCCAGAATCTGCCGCTGGCGGCGCTGTTGTTAGGAGCCGGGGCTCCCATTGGCGGTGCACTTTTTGTCCTGGACAAGGTGCTGGGGGATCCGTTGAGCAAGCTTGCCAGCGCCTCATATAATGTAAAGGGCTCCTGGAGCAATCCGGATGTCAGGTTGAAGCGAATCTTTGATGGTGGTTGAAATACGCAACAGGGGCAGATTATGTCAGCAGTAACAGTGGAAGGTGTTTCAGTTCAGGCTAACCGGGTTGCTGGTATCCAGATGGTCAGCAGTGGCGACGATATTGACAGGAATCTGGAAGATGCCCGGCGGTTGCTGGCTCAGGCGGCGGGCCTTGGCGCCAGGGTTGCTGTGCTGCCCGAAAATTTTGCAGTCATGTCAACCAGTAAGATGGTCGAGTGTGGCCGCCGGGAAGGTCAGGCCGGTGCCCCGGTACAGAGTTTTCTGGCCGAGCAGGCGGCGGCCCTTGGCCTGTGGATTGTGGGCGGTTCCGTGCCGATCAGCACCCGGCCGGATGGCTCGGAGATCGAAGACCGTGTCCGCGCCTCCTGTGTGGTTTTCGATGATCAGGGCCAGCAGGTTGCCCGCTACGACAAGATTCATCTGTTTGATGCCACTGTCGAGGATGCACAGGGGCAGTATCGTGAGTCTGATACCTTCGAGCCTGGCGACGATATTGTTGTGGTGGATACGCCGGCTGGTCGGCTCGGGCTGTCCATCTGCTACGACCTGCGGTTTCCCGAGCTGTTCCGAAAACTGCGGGAACGGGGCGCGGAATGGGTGACAGTGCCCAGTGCCTTTACCTGGACTACCGGCGATGCCCACTGGCACGCGCTGATCAGGGCCCGGGCGATTGAAAATCAGCTATGGGTGGTGGCGCCGGGGCAGGGCGGCTACCACAGTGAACGCCGCCGGACTTACGGCCACAGCCTGGTGGCGGACCCATGGGGCCGGATACTGACCGAGCTGGGCGAAGGCCCCGGCGTGGTGACTTCAGAGCTGGACCACGACCGACTGACCGAAATCAGAACCCGTATGCCTGTGTGGGAGCATCGCAGACTCTGAGGTCCTTGCTTGAGCAGGCGGACAGGTCTTTCCAGAACACGCTGTAAATACGTCCTTGTACGCTCGGGCTCCGCCTTCAGTGCTTATTGCTCCTGCGTCGCACTGAAGTCCAGGGTAGGCCATCCATGGCCTACCCGTGAAGAGCTATTCGCTCTTCACCCATGGCTCCGCACGTTTCTGGAAAGACCTGTCCGCCTGCTCTGCCGTACTTCGGCGTTTTTTTCAGTCCTGTCCGGATTCGGCGTCGTCGATGCATTCCCGCAGGTAGCGGAACAGTTTGCGCGACTGGCCGGTTGCCTGTTCCTTCCGCGAATCGCGCCTGGCGTTGCGTGCCAGGTTTCTCAGATGCTGGATGTCGGCGCTGGTGCAGTAATCCAGAAACGCACCCACGGCGCTGTCGCCTTCAGCAATCATCCGGTCGCGCCAGCGTTCGGCAAGGTGGTGGCGGCGGGTATGCTCTTCGCTTCCGGAATAGAAAGCGTCAATCTGACGTGAAAGGCCTTCCGGGTCGTCCTCCTGGCGAATGATTTTACCGATGTATTGCAGGTGTCTGCGGCGAGCCTCATGCTGGCGGATGCGCCGTGATTCCTCGATAGCGGCTCTCAGAGTACTGCTGATTGGCAGGGCGTCGAGCTGATCGTTGCCAAGCTCCAGCATCCGCTTGCCAAGGTCCTGCAGTGACTGCATCTCCCGTTTGAGCTGGGATTTGCTGGGGCCGTCGTAGGCCGGCGGGTCGTCGTTGTAATGATTCATAGATCCAGCCCGTTTGTCGAGTTAGGCGTATACCAGAGTGGCAAGGCCGAGGAATGACATAAAACCAACAACGTCAGTTACCGTGGTCAGAATCACACTGCCGGCCAGGGCCGGATCGATATTCCTGGATTTGAGAAACAGCGGCAGCACTGTGCCCACCAGTGCAGCGGCGATCAGGTTGATAATCAGCGCTGCGGCAATGATGGCGCCAATCATTATGTCACTGAACCAGAACGAAGCTGCAGATGCCACCACTGCCGCCCAGAGCGCCCCGTTAAGCAGACTGGCGATAAATTCCCGGTTAAGCAGCCAGCCCACATTGGCGCCACTGATCTGGCCCACGGCCATGCCGCGAATCACCAGCGTCAGGGTCTGGCTTCCGGCAATGCCGCCCATGCTTGCGACAATGGGCATCAGCACGGCCAGCGCTACCACTTTTTCGATGGTCGCTTCGAAAATGCCGATAACCGCGGACGCGGTAAAGGCGGTCAGCAGGTTAATACCCAGCCAGACAGCGCGGCGGCGCGTGGTTCTCAGGATGGGGGCAAAGGTATCTTCGTCTTCGTCCAGACCGGCCATGCTCATCAGCGAGTGGTCAGATTCCTCGCGGATAACGTCGACCACGTCATCGATGGTGATCCGGCCCAGCAGCCGGCCTTCCTCGCTCACCACCGGCGCTGATATCAGGTCATAGCGCTCGAACAGGGTCGCTACCTTATTGTCGGAAAGGGTGACAGGGATGGGCTCGATGTCGGTGTCCATTACCTCACGCACCGTAGCAGCCGGGTTGGAGACCAGCATTTTGGTGATCGGCAGTATGCCGATAAATTCGTCCCGCCGACTGACGACAATCAGGCTGTCGGTCATGGGTGGCAGGTTGCGGTGCCTGCGAAGATATCGCAATACAACATCGATACTGATGTCCGGCCGCACCGTGATGGTGTCGGTGTTCATCAGGCCACCGGCGGTGTCCTCCGGGTAGGACAGGACTTCCTCTACCCGCTGCCGGTCCTGCTCGTCCATGGTATCCAGCACTTCCTGGATGACGGTATCCGGCAGTTGCTGCAGCAGGTCAGCGAGATCGTCTGACTCGAAATCCTCGATAATATCCGCCAGTTCCTGGGCGTTGAGCTGGCTCAGGAAATAACTGCGAATGTCATCGTTCAGATACTGAAGAACCTCGCCCTCAAGCTGTTTGTCGACCAGATTCCAGAGCAGGGCACGCTGGCGTGGCGGCGACGACTCCAGCAGGTGGGCGATATCACTGGGGCTCAGGCCGCCGTTGAGGATGCGGGCGACCTGCTTGAGAGCACCACTGTCCAGCGCCTCGCTCAGTGAACGAAGCCGTTGGCGAGCCTGGCTTTTTTCAAGGATATCGGTCATAGAACACCAGCAGTCGGAAAACCTTCGTATTATACCGGAGTCAGGCGGCCCTGGTGAGAACGAGTTGCAGGAGAGAGGGGGTTATTCACCTTCGCCAAAATAGTCCTCGATCAGGACAGTAAGGGCTTCTATAGCTTCGTTCTCGTCTTCGCCATCGGCAATCAGCTCCACCTCGGTACCTTTGCTGGCGGCCAGCATCATTACCGGCATGATGCTTTTGGCATCGACCTTCCGGTCCTTGCGGCTGATATTGATGGTGCTGCTGTATTCAGAGGCAGTGGCCACCAGCTTGGCAGCGGCCCGGGCGTGAAGGCCCAGTTTGTTGATGATCTTGATTGTACGTCGGACCATACAGTCAGGATCCCCGGCTTTGAAGGTGCGGCAGTTCGGTGTGTCGAACCTGAACATTACTGTATCTGTTATGGAAATAAGCGCCAAGTTGTTCGCAGATATAAACCGAGCGGTGTTGCCCGCCGGTGCAGCCGATGGAAATGGTCATGTAGCTGCGGTTGCTGTCGGCAAAGGCCGGCAGCCAGTTGTCCAGATAGTGGGTGAGATCCCCGGTCATTTTCCGGGTGAGTGGATTGGCCTCCAGAAAGTCAATGACTGGCTGGTCAGTGCCGACAAACTGGCGCAGTGATGTATCCCAGTAGGGGTTTGGCAGGCAACGGACATCGAAAACAAAATCCGAATCCAGCGGCACCCCGTGTTTGAATCCGAACGACTGGAACAGCAGCGCAAGCTCCTGTTCCCGGCGGCCGGCCACCCGCTGCTTGATCATGTCCCGAAGCTCGTACATTGATAACCCGGTGGTTTCGATATAGAGATCGGCAAGTCTGGATAGTGGTTCCAGTAACAGTTTTTCGTTGGTTATGGCTTCACGCAGCGAGGTCCGGTCGTCACTCAGCGGGTGTTTGCGGCGGGTTGCGTGGAAGCGTCGAAGCAGGGACTGTTCGTCGGCGTCCAGATAGATGATTTCGACGGTGGCGCCGATCTGCTGAAGGCGGTTGTGCAGCGTTTCAAAATTGCTGAGTTCACCGGACAGGTTCCGCGCATCAATGCTCACGGCCATTTTTGCAAGCCTGCCGGGTGACGACTGGTCGGCTGCCTCCTGGGTCAGGGGTACCAGCAGACCGATTGGCAGGTTGTCGATGCAGTAAAAGCCCAGATCCTCAAGTACATGAAGCGCGGTGCTCTTGCCGGACCCTGAGCGGCCACTGACGATAATCAGTTTCATGCCGGGTTACCTTGAAGGGTTTGGTTTTAATGGATTTCGGCAAGCATCTGCCGATAGAGTGTTTCGCCATCGGTGCATTGGCGCAAGTGATCACAGAATGCCCGGTCATTGAATTTTTCGGCAATCTGGCTCAGCAGTTCAAGATGTTCGCTGGTTGCTTCCTTGGGAACCACAAGCGCAAACACCAGATCGACCGGCTGATTGTCGATGGCGTCAAAGCTGACCCCGTCGGCCAGTGTCATCAACACCCCGACAACATGGTCCAGGCCGTCCAGCCGGCAGTGCGGAATGGCGATACCCTGACCGATACCGGTGCTGCCAAGGCGCTCCCGGGAAACCAGATTATTGAAAATCTGGGTGTCGTTGAGCTTTTCATCCTGATGCTGAATCTGTTCCGCAATGGTCTCCATCACCCGCTTTTTGCTGGATGCGGGCACCCGGCAGAGCGTCAGTTCCGGCGCGAGAATGTTATCGATGGTCAGAGTCGTGTCAGTCATGAATCGACGTCAGTTCCGTAAAAAAAGCTGCGGCGCCCCGGGGCCAACCTACCAGTCTGCCAATTTGCAATCCATTAGCCTGTAAGTCAGCGTCAGACGCCGCAACTTGTTGAGTGACATGCAACGAGGGCCGGCTGTCAGCGGGCGCCGTTGCCGTGCATCCGGTCCACATTTTTCTCTTTGTGCTTGAGAATCTGTCGGTCCAGTTTGTCGACCAGGGCGTCAATGGCCGCGTACATATCCTCATTTTCAGCTTTTGCGTGTATCTCACCACCGATGACATGAAGAGTCGCTTCGGCCATCTGTCTCACTTTCTCAACCTCAAGGGTTACCTGACAATTACTGATATGATCAAAATGCCGCTCGAGCTTCTCGAATTTACCAGATACGTAATCTTTGAGTGCGGGGGTCAATTCCACGTGATGGCCGGAAATATTTAATTGCATAGGCTTCTCCTCTTATCGGATGTTTATTACACCAGTCGCTTTCTTTCGTTTGACGGGGGAATGTGCATCGCCTCACGATACTTGGCCACGGTCCGCCTCGCCACCTTGATACCCTGTTCTCCCAGCATGGTCGCAATCTTACTGTCACTCAATGGCTTTTTCGGGGTTTCGCCGGCAATCAGTTTTCTGATCATGGCCCTGATGGCAGTGGAGGAGCATTCGCCGCCCTCATCAGTGCCGACATGGCTCGAAAAAAAGTATTTGAGCTCGAAGATGCCACGGGGGGTGTGCATGTACTTCTGTGTTGTCACCCGGGAGATGGTCGATTCGTGCATCTCCACCGCCTGCGCAATATCCGACAGAATCAACGGCTTCATGGCTTCTTCACCCTGATCAAGAAATCCCTGCTGATGCTCGACAATACGAGTGGCCACTTTCAGCAGGGTTTCGTTCCGGCTCTGCAGGCTTTTGATGAACCATTTTGCCTCCTGCAGCTGGTCACGCAGGTAGGTGTTGTCGGCACTGCTGTCAGCCCGCTTGATAAGTGAAGCATAGCTGGCATTTACGCGAATGCGCGGTGCTATATCGGGGTTCAGCTCAACCCGCCAGCGCTCGTTGTGTTTCCTGACAATAACGTCAGGGATTACGTAGTCCGGCTCAGCCTGATCAATAGTATCACCCGGGCGGGGGTTCAGCGCGGTAATCAATCCCAGCACTTCCCGCAGCTGGTCTTCCTTGAGGCGACTGCGGCGCAGAAGTTGCGCATAATCGCGATTGCCCAGCAGGTTGATGTAGTGGGTAATAACCAGTCTGGCCTGGGCAAGCCAGGGGGTTTCAGGGGGCAGCTGGTTCAGCTGGATCAACAGGCATTCCTGCAGGTCCCGGGCGAAGACACCGGGCGGATCAAAATGCTGCAGCCGATGCAGTACGGCTTCAACCTCGTCCAGTTCCAGTGGATCTTCATCGGCTTCGTCCATCATGCCGGAGTATATTTCCTCCAGCGGTGACGTCAGATAGCCGTTATTGTTGACGGCATCCAGCAAGGCGTGGGCAATGGCCTGATCGCGCTCATTCAATGGTGTGAGATTGAGCTGCCATTCCAGGTGATCCCGCAGGGTTTCTGTCGGGGAATTGCGGGTTTCGAAGTCGTGGTCGTTTTCGTCGTCGTTCCGGGCAGCTGTGCTCGGGGCAGGCTGGTAGATATCGTCCCAGGCGGTATCCACCGGCAGGTCATCCGGGATGGTGTCCGGGCTGTCCGTCTCTGATGACCAGTCCGGACCGTTTTCGGTCTCATCCCAGTCCCCCGGTGAATCGGTTTCGCCGGCGTCGGGTTTGGCCTCTTCTGCGGTGGTCTTGTCCTGACTGTTTTCATCAGTTGCAGCCTCAGAGGCCTGGTCTTCGTCCTCGGAGGTTTCCAGCATGGGGTTGGATTCCAGTGCCTGCTGGATTTCCTGTTGCAGATCGAGGGTGGAAAGCTGCAGAAGCCTGATCGCCTGTTGCAGCTGGGGCGTCATGGTCAGGCTCTGACCCAGCTTTAACTGTAATGAGGCTTTCATAACCATGATTCAGGATCCGTCACTGAGTCCCTCGCGTCCGGGGCGTTGACAAAAACTCTAAGTATGCTGGCAACTTGCCAGAGACAAGCAAGTTCTTTGCCGAGTGTACTTGCTTGCGGTTGGCAAAACAATCGGGCCCGGGCGGCTCTGGCCCGATTGAGGCTGTCAAAGCCGGAACTCATTGCCCAGATAGACTTCCTTGACCTGCTGATTGGCCAGGATCTGATCGGAACTGCCGGATGCGATGATATGACCTGCACTGACGATGTAGGCGTTCTCACAGATATCGAGGGTCTCACGCACGTTGTGATCGGTAATCAGGACACCGATCCCTTTATCCCGCAGGTGCCGGATAATCTGCTTGATATCACTCACCGAAATCGGGTCAACGCCGGCAAAGGGCTCGTCAAGCAGAACAAAGGCGGGTTCCATGGCCAGTGCCCGCGCAATCTCGACCCGTCGACGTTCACCACCGGACAGAGCCATGCCGACGCTGTCACGAATGTGGTTGATGTGAAACTCTTGCAGCAGTCCATCCGCCCTGGCTTCCCGCTCGTCCCGTTTCAGTTCCTTGCGGGTTTCCAGAATGGCAAGAATATTATCCCGTACCGTCAGCTTGCGGAATACCGACGCTTCCTGGGGCAGATAGCCAATGCCCTGGCGAGCGCGACCATGCATCGGCAATGGGGTTATATCCTTGCTGTCGATGGTTATGCGGCCATTATCGGCGGTAATCAGACCTACAATCATATAGAAGCATGTGGTCTTGCCGGCGCCATTGGGACCGAGCAGGCCAACAATCTGACCACTGCGTATCTCCAGCGACACGTCGATGACGACTTTCTTCTGTTTATAACTCTTGGCCAGTTTACTGGCTCTCAGAACTGCCATCTGGTTGTTGCTCGCTTGCGCTGTTGGGTGAGTTGGGAGAGCTGCGTGGCTGAATCACCATTTCTACCCGACCGCCGCCATCACCCTGGTCGGGGGAACCCTCGGCGGTCACGACACGGTCAACGCTATCATAATGAATGATATCGCCGCGAAACATATTGCCACCCTGCTCGATAACCGCCTCGCCCTCAAAGGTGACCCGATTGTCATCGGCTGACCAGCGGATGTTAACAGCGCGGGCGTTGGTCTCACCTTCATCACCGACCGAGGGCTGGCGGTAACTGGCAGGCTGGCCCCTGGCCTCGATGCGGTTTACGCCTTCACCACTGCGATAGAGCACAACCTCATTCGCCGTCAGCCGGATATCGCCCTGGCTCATCACGACGTCGCCGGTATAGGTGGCAATGCCCCGACCCTCGTCAAGGCGGGCATTGTCGGCATTAACGCGAATAGGGGTGTCGGAATCCAGGTCGAAAGCGACTGCCGGCGCCGCCGTCCATGCCAGTGGGGCGAGCAATGCCAGCACCAGAGTACGCAGACGGGCCCGCCGTCTGTCGCCTGAATGATTATTTACCGGGTTCATAACGTCCTTCCACCTGAGCGTTGAGTTCGAGTATGCGCGGGTCGATCCAGGCTTTCATTCCGGTTGCCCGGGTAACACCCAGGGCGTCTTTGATGGTTACCGGCTCACTGGTGTAAACCGTCCGTTCTTCACTGTCCAGGGTCAGAGCTTCTGTCGACAGTGACATGGGTTCAGAAGGTGATGCGCTGCCGCGCTGATCCGCCAGGCGGAGTATCCGCACATTGCCGTTCAGGTGTATCAGGTCCAGTGCCTGCAGAAATTCACCCTGTTGCGCTTCCAGCTCCCAGGAAGCGTCGTCGGCCTCGCCAAAAAGAGTGGCCCGCGGTTGCTGCATCCGTATGACCTGGTCTGATTCGAACTGTTCGATGCGCTGGCTTTCAATACGGATGGCCAGTTGCCCGGTTACATTGAATGAAAGGTACCGACCGCCTGTTACAAAAGCATCGGGCTCTGCTTTTCCACGCAGCGCAGCGGCGTCGTCAGGGGTCGCCGGTTCCTCATTCTGCCAGAGCATGGCAAAAAGAATCAGCACTGTCACCACCAGTCCGAGCATCCGGATCCTGGGGCTTCGTATCAGTTCGCCTGCTGTCATGGATGCAGTTCCCGGTAAGGTCTGAGCGCGCTGTCCAGCGCGCCGGTGGCCGCCAGCAGCAGATCACAGATTTCCCGAACGGCGCCTTCGCCACCGGCAACGCGGGTGCAGATATCAGCGGACTCGCGAACGGCCCAGTGCCCGTTGGGTACCGTTATGCCCAGGCCGACGAAGAGTATGGCGGGCAGGTCAGGCAGGTCATCGCCCATATAGGCGATGGCCCCGGGAGCCAGGTTCAACCCGCCGGCCAGTTCTTCAAGGGCCGCCTTCTTGTCCTCCCGGCCCTGCATCAGATGCGCAATGCCCAGGTCTTTCATGCGTTTTGCGGTCAGGGGCGAACGCCTGCCGGTGATCACCGCAACTTCGATGCCCGCAGCCATGACCTGCTTCAGGCCGAGGCCATCAAGAATATTGAAGCCTTTCATCTCATCGCCACTGGCGGTGAAGTAAAGTTTGCCGTCGGTCATGATGCCGTCGACGTCCAGCGCCAGCAGTTTTATCCCTGCCGCCTTTTTCAGGTCCGGTTCTGACCATTCTGGACGAAAGCTTTCGGACATCATATTGCTCCCCTCAGATGACGCCGGCCCGCAGCAGATCGTGCATGTTGATAGCGCCGGTCAGCAGGCCATCCCGGTTGATCACAGGCAGGGCATTGATCTTCATCTCTTCCATGATGCGCAGCGCCTCCGCGGCCAGTTGATCTTCATTGATGGTGCGGCCGTTGCGGGTCATTACATCGCGTATGCAGGTGGCGTGGATATCGATGGGGTGGTCCAGGGTGCGCCGCAGGTCGCCATCGGTGAATATGCCGCACAGCTCGCCACTGGCATTGACAACGGTTGTCATGCCGAGCCCTTTACGGGAAATTTCCAGCAGGGCGCCGCTGAGTGTTGTGGTCTCCTGCACCCGCGGAATCTGGTCGCCGGAGTGCATGATATCGGACACCCTGAGCAGCAGACGCCGGCCCAGAGTGCCGCCGGGGTGAGACATGGCGAAGTCTTCGGCGCTGAAGCCACGGGCCTCCAGCAGTGCCACCGCCAGCGCATCCCCCATGACCAGGGTTGCCGTAGTACTGGAAGTGGGTGCGAGGCCAAGCGGACAGGCTTCTACGGCCACACTGATATCAAGGTTGGCGACCGCTTCTCTGGCCAGAACGGAGTTGGCATTCCCGGTCATGCTGACAAGCGGAGCGCCCATGCGCTTGAACAGTGGCAGAATTGTGAGCACTTCAGCGGTGTTACCGCTGTTGGAGATGGCCAGCACCACATCCTGGCTGGTGATCATGCCAAGGTCGCCGTGGCTGGCTTCGCCGGGATGTACGAAAAAAGCCGGTGTGCCGGTGCTGGCCAGAGTGGCGGCTATCTTGTTGCCGATATGCCCGGATTTGCCCATGCCGGTTACCACCACCCGGCCGTTGCAGCCGATGATCACTTCGCAGGCTTTTTCAAAGCTGCCATTGATTCGGCCGCTCAGTGCGTTGATGGCATCGAGTTCGATTGCAATCGCCCTCAGTGCAGATTCCCGGTAAGTCAGGCTTGTGTCGCTGGTCATTTGGCTTCCATTGTGGATTGGTACTTTACTGGCCAGTGGTCGGTTAACAGTTGGCGACAGTATATCACTTCCTCCGGCCTTGAAAGATTGCATTGCCATCCGCTCATTTTGACGCTGTTCGATTGAGGTTCCCTTCAGGCTGGCATAATGTAGCGCACTGAATCGAGTGGTGGATATGGATATGAGTTCAGAACCGGAATCCTACATTGAATTGCAAGAGGTGGTTTTCTCCAGGGCCGGGCGCCGTATTTTCGACGGTGTCAGCCTCCGCATTCCCCGTGGCCGGATTACCGCCATCATGGGCCCCAGCGGTACCGGGAAGACCACCCTGTTGCGGCTGATCGGGGGCCAGCTAAAACCGGATTCCGGCTCAATCACCGTGGACGGTGAGTCGGTACCCGACCTGAGCCGCAAAGCGCTGTACCGGCTGCGGGAAAAAATCGGTATGCTGTTCCAGAGCGGCGCCCTGTTTACCGACCTGAACGTCTTCGAGAATGTCGCTTTCCCCATCCGCGTGCACACCAGGCTTCCGGAGGACATGGTCCGGGATATTGTGCTGATGAAGCTGGAGGCAGTCGGCCTCCGGGGCGCGCGGGAACTGATGCCGGCCCAGCTTTCGGGCGGCATGACGCGGCGCGTGGCGCTTGCCCGCAGTATCGCGCTGGATCCCGAACTGATCATGTACGACGAACCGTTCACCGGCCAGGACCCGATCGCCATGGGTGTTCTCGTCAAGCTGATTCGCGATCTGAATCATTCCATGGGTATGACCAGCGTGATTGTTTCCCACGACGTCCCGGAGTCTCTCAGCATCTGCCATTACGCCTGCATTATCTCGGATGGCCTGGTGATCGGCGATGGCACGCCTGATGAGTTAAGCAACCATCCTTCAGCGAAAGTGCAGCAGTTCCTGCAGGGTCATCCGGATGGCCCGGTGCCGTTCCATTACACCTCAGTCAGTGCCGAACAGGACTGGGGTATCGGCGGGGGAGACCGGTGATGCAGCTATTGGTGGATCTGGGCAGGCGGGGCCGGGAACTTATCGGATCGCTCGGGCGTTCCGGCCAGTTTCTGTTTGGTGCTCTGGCCGGGGTGCCCAGTCCCAGGGTCGGTTTTCCGCTGTTGGTTAAACAATTGTATTTTGTGGGTGTGCTGTCGCTGGCTATTATCGTGGTCTCGGGCCTGTTTATCGGAATGGTGCTGGGCCTGCAGGGCTACACCATCCTCAGCGATTATGGCTCGGAGGCCGCAATCGGACAGATGATCGCCCTGACCCTGGTCCGCGAACTGGGGCCGGTGGTAACGGCGCTGCTGTTCGCCGGGCGTGCGGGTTCGGCACTGACTGCTGAAATAGGCCTGATGAAGGCCACCGAGCAGCTGTCCAGCATGGAAATGATGGGCGTGGATCCGCTGCGACGGGTGATTGCTCCCAGGTTCTGGGCGGGTTTTCTCGCGGTACCGGTGCTGGCGGCGATATTTTCGATGGTGGGCATCTGGGGCGGCATGCTGGTCGGGGTGGAATGGCTGGGCGTGTTTGAAGGCTCTTTCTGGGGCAATATGCAGTCGTCGGTCAACTTTACCGGCGATGTCATGAACGGTGTGATCAAAAGCGTGGTATTCGGCTTTGTCTGCACCTGGATTGCAGTCTACCAGGGCTATGATTGCGTGCCGACTTCAGCGGGCATAAGCTCTGCAACCACCAGAACCGTGGTGTTTTCGTCGCTGGCGGTGCTGGGGCTGGATTTTGTGCTCACGGCGGTGATGTTTGGTGATTTCTGAGCAGCTTATATTGATAAGCAAAAAAGTAAGCGAACAGGGAAGTATTACTAAGCTGAAAGAAAGTAGGCGGACACGTCCATTCAGGACCGTATGCAGCAGGGATGCTGCATCCGAGACTACATGGATGTATTCACGGCGTGTCCTGAATGGACGTGTCCGCCTACTTTCCTACTCATTAGTAACAGCGTGTGTTGCAAAGACCTGTTCGCTTACTAACGCACGGATTAATGATAATTGTGAGAGTCGGCAATGACTGCAATGGATAGGGACGAGGATTAACTCATGGCGCAAAGAACAACTGACCTGGTGGTGGGGCTGTTTATGGTGGCCGGAATTGCAGCTTTGCTGTTTCTGGCGCTGCAGGTCAGCGGGCTGTCGCCGAAATCGTCCGGCGATTCCTACACCCTCTACGCCAACTTCAATGACGCCGGCGGGCTGACGCCGCGGGCCAGGGTTTCCATGGCCGGTGTGACCATTGGCAGTATCCGGGAGATTACGCTGAACCATGAAACATTTCAGGCCCGGGTAGCCATGGATGTGCAATCCAGTGTCGACAATATTCCGGCCGACAGCGCCGCAGTTATACGTACATCCGGATTGCTGGGTGAACAGTATATTGACGTGTCCGTCGGCGGCGACATGGAATCCCTGGCAAACGGCGACACTTTTTATTCAACCCAGTCAGCGATGAATCTTGAGCGGCTGATTTCCAATTTCGCGTCCGGCCAGTTGTCGGAATAACGTGGCTATACAGGAGACAAGGACAATGCTAGTTCGAAGCGGGATCATGGCCCTGGCATTTATATTTGCATGGGTTTCGACGCCTCTGGCCGCAGAGACCTCCGAGGATCTGCGACAGTACGTTGACCGTAACACCCAGCAGCTGGTCGAGCAGCTGAATGCCGAGCGGGGCCTTTATGAGGAAGATCCCGAGGCATTCTACGCAAACATGGAAGAGGAACTCAGCAATTTCGTGGATTTTCGCCGGATAGCCGCCCGGGTTATGGGGCGGTACGCGCGCCAGGCGTCGCCGGAGCAGCGGGATGAGTTTGTCGCGAAGTTCAAGCGCAGCCTGTTCGACAGTTATGCCCAGGCGCTGGTCAGTGCCGATGACTTCGAAATCAGGGTTAAAGAAGCCATCATCAATCCCAACGACGATTCCCGGGCCTCGGTCCGGATGGAAGTCATCAGTGCCTCCGGCAACCGTTACCCGGTGACCTATTCCATGTATCAGACCAGTGAAGGTCGCTGGATGATGGAAAACATTATCGTAGAGGGCGTGAACATCGGTCTTGCGTTCCGTGATCGCTTCAGCCAGGAAATGGAGCAAAGGCGTGGCAATGTCCAGGCGGTGATCGACAACTGGGGAGGTGCCGTTGAATCCGTCAACCTCGAGCAGGAAACCGATAATTCATGAGCCCGGAACCCAGGCTGTCGCTCAGCGGCAACCGGTTACTTGTTACCGGCGATATCAAGCCGGATAACGTGGTCGCCATCCGCACTGAAGGCGAGCACCTGATTGCCGGGCAGACGCAGGGCCTGGTCATTGATCTTTCCGGGCTGGGCGCAGCCCACAGCGTGGTATTGTCGCTGCTGCTCTGCTGGTTGCGGCTGGCAGGCTCGCGCCACCAGGCGATTCATCTGGAGGACATGGGTGAGCGGCTCCGCTCTCTCGCTGCCCTCAGTGGCCTCGATAACCACCTGCCAGAGCAATCCCGAAGCTGACCCGACGTCGTTAATTGGTTACAATTCGGTTCCAAGTCTATCAACGGGTTCACAAACACCTGAGGAATCTTTATGGAAGCCCCGGAAGTCGTCGAGTTGGTCAAGGCCGCATTGCCGGACTGCGAAGTCGAAGTTCAGGTTGATGGCAACCACTATCTCGTCGTTGTGGTGGGTGAGATGTTTGCAGGCCTGCCGACCATCAAGCGGCAACAGATTATCAACAAGGCGTTGTTCCAGCATGTGATGGACGGCACCATTCACGCCCTCCATCCGAAAGCATTTACTCCCGCGGAATGGGCTGCCCGTCAGGGCTGACAGCTAATAACAGGATTCAATTGTGGATAAACTTCTGATCAGAGGCGGCAAGCCACTGTCCGGCGAAATCCGGATTTCCGGCGCCAAAAACGCTGCACTTCCGATTCTGGCGGCAACCCTGCTGGCAGATGAACCGGTGACGGTTGGCAACCTGCCGCATCTGAACGATGTCACCACCATGATCGAGCTGCTGGGCCGGATGGGCGTCGAGTTGATGATTGATGAGAAAATGAGCGTGGAAATTCACGCCAACACCATCAAGCATTTTCATGCGCCCTACGAACTGGTGAAAACCATGCGGGCCTCGATTCTGGTGCTGGGTCCGCTGGTGGCTCATTTCGGCGAAGCCGAAGTCTCCCTGCCCGGTGGCTGTGCCATTGGCAGCCGGCCGGTGAACCTCCACATTCATGGTCTGGAGGCGATGGGTGCGGAAGTAACGGTGGCAAACGGCTATATCAAGGCCAGAACCAATGGTCGCCTTAAAGGTGCTCATATCTTCCTGGATACGGTGACGGTAACCGGCACCGAAAATCTGATGATGGCGGCAGTACTGGCGGATGGCAAAACCATTCTTGAAAATGCAGCGCGGGAGCCGGAAGTGGTGGATCTCGCGGAGTGTCTGATCGCCATGGGCGCAGATATCCGGGGCCATGGCTCTGCAACCATTGAAATCCATGGCGTGAAACGCCTGCACGGGTGTCACTACAACGTGCTGCCGGATCGTGTGGAAACGGGCACTTACCTGGTCGCGGCGGCTGCCTCGGGGGGTAAAGTCAAACTGAAAGACACCCGCGAAGAATTGCTCGAAGCGGTTCTGCTCAAGCTCGAGGAAGCAGGTGCCGAGATAGATACCGGCAAGGACTGGATCTCCCTCGATATGAAGGGCAACAAGCCCCGCGCCGTTAACATCCGGACCGCACCCTATCCGGCTTTCCCGACGGACATGCAGGCGCAATTCGCGGCGATGAATGCAGTTGCCGAAGGCTCTGGCACCATTGTCGAGACAGTGTTCGAGAACCGGTTCATGCACCTGCACGAGCTGATCCGGATGGGCGCTGATATAACGCTTGAAGGCAACGCGGCGATCATCAAGGGTGTTGATCACCTGACCGGCGCGCCGGTGATGGCCACTGATCTGCGGGCCTCGGCCAGTCTTGTCATTGCCGGGGTGGTTGCGGAAGGGGAAACCATTGTCGACCGCATCTACCACATCGACCGTGGCTACGAATGCATCGAGGAGAAGCTGCAACTGCTCGGCGCGAGTATCCGCCGTCTGCCAGCGTAAAGACACTGACCGGAACAGAGCATGACCGATTCCATCACCATTGCATTGTCAAAGGGCCGGATTCTTGATGAAACCCTGCCGCTGCTCAGAGAGGCAGGTATTGAGCTGGTCGACGATGTGAAAAAATCACGGAAGCTGGTATTTCCGACCACCGATCCGGACGTCAGGATTCTGGTTCTTCGCGCCACCGACGTGCCGACCTATGTTCAGTATGGCGGCGCGGATCTGGGCGTAACCGGCAAGGATGTGCTGATGGAGCACGGCGCGGAAGGACTTTACGAGCCGCTGGATCTGAATATTTCCCGCTGTCGTCTGATGACGGCGGGAATAAAGGGCCAGCCGACACCGAAAGGGCGCATCCGGGTGGCCACCAAGTTCGTCAACCTGGCCCGGCGCTATTACGCCGCCCAGGGTCGCCAGGCGGATATCATCAAGCTCTATGGGGCGATGGAACTGGCGCCGATTCTGCATCTGGCGGATGAGATCGTCGACATTGTGGATACCGGTAATACCCTGAAGGCCAATGGCCTTGAGGAGCGGGAGCTGATTGAGCACATCAGCAGCCGGTTGGTGGTGAACCGCACCTCCATGAAGATGAAACATCGGTTGCTTAACCCCATAATTGAGAAAATGGCTGCCGCCGTGGAAAAGCGCCGAACTTCAGCGTAAGGAGAGGTCAGGTACAGCCTTCCAAAACACGCTCAAGCACATCCATGTGGCGCTTGGGCTCCGCCATCCCTGGCTCCGCACAGTTTTGGAAGGCCGTACCTGACCTCTCCCCATGCCTTGGTGCCGGCCTCAACATTACTGAGCAAACAATCCGCGACAGGATTTGGAAATGACCGATATCAGCATCAGAAGACTGAACGCTTCCCAGAATGATTTTGACAGTGAACTGGCGAAACTTCTGGCCTGGGATGACAGTGTTGATCAAAAGGTAGGCGAATCGGTTCGTCACATTCTGCATCAGGTGAAAACCCGGGGTGATGCGGCGGTTCTGGAGTTTACCGGGAAATTCGACCGCCTGCAGGTCGGCTCTGTCGCTGAACTGGAAATCAGTCAGCAGCGCCTGCAGCAGGCGTTGAAGGCAATTCCGCAGGACCAGCGGGTGGCGCTGGAGAAGGCCGCCGACCGGGTTCGTGACTATCACCAGCGCCAGAATCAGCAGTCCTGGCAATACGCCGAAGAAGACGGCACGGTGCTGGGGCAGAAGGTGACGCCGCTGGACCGGGCGGGTCTGTATGTGCCGGGCGGTAAGGCTGCTTATCCTTCCTCAGTGCTGATGAACGCCATTCCCGCCAAGGTGGCGGGTGTCGGCGAGGTGATCATGGTGGTGCCGACGCCCGACGGTGTCGTTAACGATATGGTTCTGGCGGCAGCGGCGATTGCGGGGGTGGACAGGGTGTTCTGCCTGGGTGGGGCTCAGGCAGTGGCTGCTCTGGCTTATGGCACCGAGACCGTTCCTGCGGTGGACAAGATTGTCGGCCCGGGGAATATTTTTGTGGCGACCGCCAAGCGCGAAGTGTTCGGCACTGTTGGTATCGATATGATTGCCGGCCCCTCGGAGATCCTGGTGATCTGCGATGGCCAGACCGATCCGGACTGGATTGCCATGGACCTGTTTTCCCAGGCCGAACACGATGAACAGGCGCAGTCGGTTCTGATCAGTCCGGACCCCGGGTTTCTGGATGCGGTGGAGAAGAGCATCAATGCGCTTCTGCCAACGATGGAGCGCGCGGACATTATTCGTACCTCGCTGACAGACCGGGCAGCATTGATTCAGGTCGCCAGTCTGGACCAGGCGGCTGAAGTGTCCAACCGTATCGCGCCGGAGCATCTGGAACTTTCGGTAGCAGACCCGCAGGCCATGCTGGATCTGATCCGCCATGCCGGGGCCATCTTTATGGGCCGCTACACGGCGGAGGCGCTCGGAGATTACTGCGCCGGGCCCAATCACGTGCTGCCGACCGGCGGAACAGCAAGATTTTCGTCACCACTGGGTGTTTACGATTTCCAGAAGCGGTCGTCGATTATCGGCTTCAGTGCGCCGGGCGCAAGCAGAATGGGTCGTGTTGCATCCGTTCTGGCCCGGGGTGAGGGCCTGACGGCGCACGCCCGCTCAGCGGAATATCGCATCAAGGACTGAAAGGACTGTAACCATTATGAGTAAGTTCTGGAGCCCACTGGTGCATGACCTGGTGCCGTATGTACCGGGCGAGCAACCGAAAATGGCCAACCTGGTGAAGCTCAATACCAATGAAAACCCTTTCGGGCCATCGCCGAAGGTGGCCGAGGCCATCCGTCAGGAGTTGAACGACAACCTCAGGTTGTATCCGGATCCGGAGGGCGAGTCGCTGAAACAGGCCATCGCCCGCTATTATGCTGTGACTCCGGATCAGGTGTTTCTCGGCAACGGCTCCGATGAGGTGCTTGCGCACATTTTTTACGGCCTGTTCCAGCATGGGCAGCCGGTACTTTTCCCCGACATTACCTACAGTTTCTACCCCGTTTACTGCGGGCTCTACGGTATTGAGGGCAAGAAGATCCCGCTCACGGAGTCGTTCGAGATTGATCCGGATGATTACGTGCAGCCCAATGGCGGCGTTATTTTCCCCAACCCGAATGCGCCTACCGGGCGTTTTCTGGAGCTGTCCGGGGTCGAGGCTATCGTGGCTGCCAACGCCGACCGCGTGGTGGTCATTGACGAAGCCTATGTGGATTTCGGCGGTGAGTCGGCCATTACGCTGGTTGATAAATACCCGAACCTGGTCGTCAGTCAGACCTTGTCCAAGGCCCGTTCTCTGGCAGGGCTCAGAGTCGGTTTCGCGGTGGCTCATCCGGACCTGATTGAAGCCCTGAACCGGGTCAAAAACAGCTTTAACTCTTACCCGCTGGACGGTCTGGCGATGGCAGGAGCCGTGGCTGCTTTTGAAGACGACAGCTGGTTCAAGGCAACCCGTGAGGGTGTGATCGGCGAGCGCGACTGGGTCACCGGCAAGCTGGAAGGTCTCGGTTTCGAGGTGCTGCCATCGCGGGCAAACTTCGTGTTCGCCCGCCATCCTGGCCATTCCGGTGAGTCTCTTGCCCGGGGATTGCGGGAGCAGGGCGTGATTGTGCGTCACTTCAACAAAGCCAGAATCGAGAACTTCCTTCGCATTACCACTGGTACCGCCGACCAGAACCGGCGTCTGATCGAAGTGCTGGGCACCTTGGTGTGAAGGCGCGCGGCCGGCCTCAGGACTTTTTCTGGTTTTCCGGCATGCCGAAATCTTCCGCCAGGGTGCCTTTTTCGCCGGGGTCGCTCTTGGGGGCATAGTCCCGTGGCGGCTCTGCGCCATCCTTGTCACTGGCGTCGCCCTCAAGCCTTGCCCTGGCGTTTTCCTGTTCCAGTTCGCGCAGCCACTCTTCATCGTTGCACAGCCGGTTTGCGCCACGGGCCATGTGCTGGTTAACGTCCCGGTAACTGTCATTGAAGCGCCGGAGAAGGTGGGCCGACTCCATGAAGTGCTCGTTTACCTGGGCCTGATAGCGGGTGTATTCGTTCCTGATTTCTTCAATCTGTTGTTCCGCGCGGCGCTGTCTGAGCGTAGAACCCTGTCCGGAACGGCCAATCAATATGCCGATAATTACGCCAATAACCAGGGCGGCGATAGCTGCCAGAATCAGGTTGTTCATAGTTGATTTCGTCCTTTCGTTGGATCTTCGATGCCGGTACTCCGGGCACACTGCGGTTTACTATCTCATCGTGGCACTGAATCTCAAAATCGGCCACAATTAGCGGCCGGAATCGGCGACTCCCCGTCGGGACTCGTATTGATGAACGTTCAGAAGCGCAACTACATGTCACCACCGAAGTCACCGCCAATGTCACCCCGGGAGCGCTACCAGAAAGACCTGGAACGCCCGGAATTCCAGCGCGACTCCGCTCAGGAGGATGCAGTACGACGTTTACAGTCACTGTACGATAAACTGGTCGTGGCGGAAAGCAACCGTGATAAGCCATTAGTCAAATTCCGGCTGAGGATAAAGAAGGGCAGTAAAACGCCGATCCGGGGCCTTTATTTCTGGGGCGGTGTCGGCCGCGGCAAGACCTACCTGATGGATACCTTTTACGAGTCCCTGCCGTTCCAGCGCAAGATGCGGGTTCATTTTCACCGCTTCATGCAGCGGGTGCACAAGGAAATGAAGGCACTGAAGGGCGAGAAGAATCCGCTGGATATCGTCGCCAGACAGTTTGCAGAGGAAGCCCGTGTTATCTGCTTCGATGAGTTTTTTGTCTCCGATATCGGCGATGCCATGATCCTGGCTACCCTGATGGACGGGCTGTTCAGCCGGGGCGTCACCCTGGTGTGCACCTCCAACATTCCCCCCGACAGTCTGTATAAAGACGGGCTGCAGCGCGCGCGATTTCTTCCCGCGATCGAGCTGGTGAAGAAACACACGGAGGTGGTGAATGTGGATGGTGGCGTGGATTACCGGCTGCGTACGCTCGAGCAGGCGGAACTGTTTCATTTTCCGCTGGATGCAGAATCAGACATCAGTCTGCAGAAGAGTTTTGACAGCCTTGCGGTCGAGGCCGGCAGCCACAGTCTTGAACTGGATATTAACGGGCGCAAGCTCAGGGCCGTCAATCACGCCGATGACGTTGTCTGGTTTGATTTCAGAACACTGTGTGACGGGCCACGAAACCAGAATGATTACATTGAACTGGCCCGGGAGTTTCATGCTGTGATCATCGGCAACGTGCCGGTGATGGACAAGGAAAAAGAAGATCAGGCGCGCCGGTTCATTAACCTGATTGATGTATTTTATGACCACAACGTCAAACTGATCATTTCGGCAGAAGCAGCGATAACAGATTTATACACGGGCGGTCGACTGAAGTTCGAGTTTGAGCGTACCGAGTCGCGGTTGCTGGAAATGCAGTCCCGGGAATACCTGGAAGCGCCTCACAGGCCATAAGCTGATGTCGCCGGGCGGCAGCAAATCCCGCTTCGCCGGCTGGTTACATAGGGATTTGTTGGCTATATTGATCCTGTGCGAGGGAAGCCTGCCGTTCAGAGGGGTGTAACCGTAAAATCATACTTTTGACTGATAAAAGCGCCCGTTGGCGTTAGCTATAGTGCGAACATCACGGGCACTGTGCATGAAGCCTCCTAACATCGTGAATACCAATAATCAGAGCAGCGACTCAGAATAACAATGGAGTAGCCTTCCAATGACAAGAACAACAGACCAATGGCAGCAGTGGGTTAAATTGCCTCTGGCCGTCGCAGTTGCAGCCGGCATCTCCGGCCAGGCAACTGCCTATTCATTTTATTTCGGCGATGCGCAAGCGTCTTTCAACACAACCCTTTCCGCTGGCATTGGTTGGCGTACAACCGAGCAGGACAAGCGACTCATTGCTCAGGGTAACCTCGGCCCTGAATTCGCACCCGGCCAGCCTTTCGCAAACATTGGTGCCTCTACCAACAACTATGACAACGGCAATCTCAACTTCGAGAAAGGCGACACCTACTCAAAAATCGTCAAGGGCAACAGCGAGCTGTTTATCGATTACTCGGTAGACAGCGATACCCTGACCCGGGTTGGCGGTTTTGTACGTGGTCGTTACTGGTATGACTTTGAGCTCAAAGACGAGAACCGGGCCGTGGATCCCGTCGGCCAGCGCCGTGAACTGAATGAACAGGCCAAGGACAACGCTTCCGGTGGAGAGTTGCTTGATGCCTACGTTTTCTCTGACTGGTATTTCGGCAACGTACCGGTCAGTCTGCGTTACGGCAAACAGGTCGTAAGCTGGGGTGAAAGCACGTTCATCCAGGGCGGTATCAACGTCATCAACCCGATTGACGTGCCGGCATTGCGGGCGCCGGGTTCTGAACTGAAAGACGCCCTGTTGCCGGTTGAAATGTTCTACGTGTCGGCAGGTGTAACCCAGAACATTACAGTTGAGGGTTTTGTCCAGACAGACTGGGAGCCCATCCGCGCAGATGACTGTGGTACTTTCTTCTCGACGAGCGACTTTACCTCGGACGGATGTGGTCCGGTTCTGCTTGCCGGTGCCCTGCCGGATTCACAGGCACTGGCGCAGGGTTTTGTGGCCCCCCGTCTGGCCGACAAGGAAGCTGACTCCAAAGACCAGTTCGGTGTGGCGTTACGCTGGTATGTACCATCACTGAACGACTCGGAGCTGGGGTTCTATTACATCAAGTACAACAGCCGCCTGCCGTACGTCAGTGGCCTGGTGAATAACCCCTCTTCACCCAGTGCCAGCCAGGACAGTGACGGTAGCGAACCGCCCGCCCAGTTTCCCAGCTACTTCATCGAGTATCCGGAAAACATCAATCTCTACGGCATCAGTATCAACACCACAACGCCCGGCGGCTGGTCCCTGGGTGCGGAATACAGCTTCCGCGACAACATGCCACTGCAGTGGAACGCATTCGAGCTGATCTTCGGCGGCCTGCAGCAACGCGGACCGAACGGCGAGATTCTGAGTAAACTGGAACAACAGCGTCGTGACGAAAACCCGGGTGTCAGTATCGCTGGCGAACCGTTTGCTGGCTACGACCGGTTCAACGTTTCCCAGGCCCAGTTCACGCTGATCAAATTCTTTGACCGGGTCATGGGCGCAAGCCGTCTGTCCCTGATCACCGAATTTGGTGCCACCTACGTGCATGACCTGCCGGACACCGATGAGGCCCGTTATGGTCGCTCAGGTACTTTCGGTATCGGTACGCTTCCTCTTGACGGTCCCAACTTCACCGGAGATTTCTGTGAGGCGGGAGCCAATATCAACACCAACTACTGTAACAATGAAGGTTTCACCACCTCCTTCTCCTGGGGTTATCGGACCCGGCTGGTATGGGACTACAACAATGCATTTGCCGGTATCAATCTGTCTCCCCAACTGGCCTGGAGTCATGATGTGCAAGGGTATGCACCTTCCCCCGGCGGCAATTTCAACGAAGGCAACAGGGCGCTGGGTGTGTCTTTGAAAGCGGTTTATCAGAACCGGATTACAGCCGATATCGGATACACCAACTTCATGGATGGCGAACCGTTCAACGAGTTGACGGACAGGGATTTTGTGAGCGCAAGTGTGTCTTATTCGTTCTGAGTTCGAGTCTGTCTGAATTCGTTTAACCGAGGTAATTTAAATGAAACTGAACAACAAACTTCTTGCCACCGGCATCCTGTCGGCGGCGCTGTTGACAGGCAACGCCTACGGTGCAGTTCCCGCAAGCGAAGCCGCCAAGCTGGGTGATACCCTGACTCCCATGGGTGCAGAAAAAGCCGGAAACGGGGGAGAGATTCCCGCCTGGACAGGGGGCCTGACAACGCCGCCTGCCGGTTACCAGAACGATGGCATCTACGTGAATCCGTTCCCGGACGAGACGCCCAAGTTCACCATCGATCAGAGCAACGTCGATGACTACGCGGAGAATCTCTCCCCGGGTCAGATCGCGATGATCAAGCGGTATCCGGACTTCAAGATGCCGGTCTATGAGACTCATCGCACCGCGGGTTTCCCTGATGACGTTATGGAACAGACCGTCAACAACGCGACCACCGTCGAGCTGATCAAAGACGGTAACGGTCTGGGTAATTACAAGACAGCCACTCCATTCCCGATCCCGAATAACGGTGTCGAGGCAATCTGGAACCATATTACCCGTTTCCGGGGCGGCTCCGTGATGCGGAATGTTGGTCAGGTCACACCGACCGAAGGCGGCGATTTCAGCGTTGTGAAATTCCGGGATGAGCTTACCTGGCGTACCTACCTGACGGATTATGAGCCGGGCGAAGACGAGAACGTGCTGTTCTACTTCAAGCAGGCCATTACCGCGCCAGCGCGTCTCGCAGGAAACGTGCTGCTGGTCCATGAAACCATCGACCAGGTCGCCGAGCCACGCCGTGCATGGGTATATAATGCCGGCCAGCGTCGTGTCCGGCGCGCACCGCAGGTCGCCTATGACGGGCCGGGTACCGCGGCGGATGGTATGCGTACCTCTGACAATTTTGACATGTTCAACGGTGCACCCGATCGCTACAACTGGGAACTGATGGGCAAAAAAGAGATGTATATCCCCTACAACTCCTACAAGCTGCTTGACCGCGATCTGACCTATGACCAGATCGTCAAGGCCGGGCACATTGAGCAGGATTACACGCGCTATGAACTGCACCGGGTGTGGCATGTGCGTGCAACCCTGAAAGAGGGCGAGCGCCACATCTATGCCCGGCGTGATGTTTTTATTGACGAGGATTCCTGGCAGGCAGCGATCATCGATCATTACGACGGTCGCGGCGAAATGTGGCGTGTTGCAGAGGCCCACAACATGCAGTTCTATGACCAGAACGTGCCATGGTATGCCATCGAAACACTATACGATCTGCTGTCCGGCCGCTATCTGGTGCTGGGCCTGACCAATGAAGAGCCGGAGCCCTATACCTTCGGTATCGAGCGCAGGTCCCGTGAGTACACCCCGGCGGCGCTGCGCCGTTCGGGCACTCGTTAAGGAAGTTTAATTTTCCTGAAATTCAGGGTGTTAACCGAGAGGCGAGCCGTACGGCTCGCCTTTTCCGGTTATTACGCCAGTCTTTTTTGCAGCCTGACCCGCTCTTGGTTTAACCTTTCCTGACAATACTAAAGGCGTACCCATTGCAGGGCGCCTGTCATCCTGGATCGGTTCGAGAAAACTTTTGCCGGATGGGGCGAAATGCCCCGCATCTCCGGAGCCAGCGGGGCAAAGCGTGAAACCATTTGATGATGGCTGTGCCGCCAACGATGAGTTCCAGTCTGGTCTGGGTGAGTCTCATCGCGGCGAGCTTGTTAAAGATCTGTTGCGCCGGCGGGTACGGATGCCCGAAGCGCCTGCCGCCGGCCTGGCCAGGCCGGCGCTGAGGGAAAAAATAATTTCGGCTATTGCCCCGGGCAGGGTGCTTTTGCTCGAGGCCCCGACCGGTTACGGCAAGTCTCATGCCCTGTGGTCAGCCCTTGATGAGTCCCCGGTTACTGGTGATGAGGTAAAATGGCTTGCCCTGACGACGCAGGAGAATGACGCCGGGCGGTTGCTTGCTCTGATTGAAATTGCGCTGGCCGGCCGGCCGGCCACAGCTTCCCGGGGGCGGCAGAATGCGTCCAGCTGTGTCGATGCATTATCCATGCTGCTGGCGGACGCCGGAGAGGCCAGAACGGGTGAAACCAGAGCGCTGGTTATTGATAATCCCGGGTTAATCGTCCATCCGGCCGCCATTGCTCTGCTGCGGCAACTGGCGTTTGAAACCCCCCGCAATCTGGCGGTGGTATTTGTCGCCAGACAGCCACTGCCGTTTGAAACCCATTCGCTTGAACTGACCGGTCGCCTCAGCCGTCTCGGTGCTGAAGATTTTGAACTGACCCGGCCCGAGACCTTTGAATTCTTCGGGGATCTGCTCGCCGGTCAGGTCATAACCTCGGTTATGGTAGAGCATCTTTTTGCCCTTACGGAGGGCTGGATAACGCCATTGGGGCTTTACCGCAGAGAGCTCACACAAACCCCGGAGTCGCGGCTGCCGATTCAGGATTCGGTCAGTGTCGAGCGGTTTCTGCGTGATGCTGTTCTGCTTCCGCTGACGCCGGCTCAGCAGCGCTCACTGCGTATCATGGCCGAGCTGGACATGGTTTCCGATGAGCTGTTCCTGGCGCTTGCGGATTCAGCCTGTGATCATGCTTTCAGACCTTCAGTCGCGGCGGAATCGGCCATTCCGTTGCACGTGGTCCCCGCAAGAGGCCGCTGGTACCGGTTTAATCCCCTGGTCCACCAGTCGCTGAAAACGCCGGTAACCGGCGGTGCCGGGGACCGGGCCCTGAAGGCCAGCCGCTGGTTCAGTCACCATGGGCGCTTTCCTGAGGCGCTGAAATATGCGTTGCTCGGTGGCGCCCATGATGAAGCTGTAAGGATCGCCTCGGAAGCATCCGAGGCTCTTCTCATCGGTCAGGACACGGCCTCGTTACTGGCTCTGCGCCAGAATCTTCCGTCCCTGCTTTTCGATCAGAGCCCCCGTCTGCGAATTGTGTATGGCTGGGTCCATGCCATTGGTGGCCAGTTTGCCCTTGCCCATGGGTTAATCAAGGAACTCGAAAAAACCGCCGACGACACTCTTCAAGGCCGCATTGATGCCTTGCGGGCCTTTATTCTGCGCGGGGAAGGGGTAGTCGGCGCGGCGCTTGACGTTGCCGGTCGCGCCCTCGATTCATCCGATCTCCCGCCTCAGGGCAGGCTGGTGACGGAGCTTGTCCGGTCCAGTGCTCTGTGCGCCCAGGGCAGATTCAATGAAGCCAGGAATGCTAACCGGAACGCCGCACGGATTGCCAGGGAGTCGGGTGACGGTGGTTCAGAGGCGCTGGCCGTTTACGCCCACGCCAGAATCGAGCTGGGCAAGGGCGCCTTGCGGCACGCCGAACAGTTGCTCAGGACCGGTCTCGATATGGCAATGAACGAGTCAGCGCGCTCAGCCAGAGTGGGGGAAGTCCGGTTGCAGCTGAGTCTGGTGATGGTGCTCTGGCATCAGGGCAGGGAAGCCGAGGCAGACCGCTTGCTGGTGACCTGTATCCGGCACGCGGAGCAAACCCGTGATCTGGCCCTGTTGCTGGCTTTCGGGCTCCGGGTTCTGATATGCCGCACTCATGGCAGGATTGATGAAGCCTTTACCTGGCTGGGCCAGGCCGAGCGTACCATGCAGGCGTGGAAGGTCGATGAAACCGTGTATGTGCCGGTGCTCGAAGCCCTCAAGAGTAGCAGCTGGCTTGCATCCGGTCAGTTAGAGGCGGCGTCCCAGGCGCTTGTCCGGCTCGGGCCCTGGCGGGCAGAAAATTGCGTTCCTGACATGTTCCCGATGATGCCGGGTCTGCTGGACTGTCTTCAGGTGCGGCTGGAACTGGCCAACAACAGAAATGATTGTGCAGCAAAAACACTCGGAACCATCCGCGCCAGACATGACGAAATGATGCCCTTCGGACTGGAGCTGCATGTCCGGCTCCTGGAAAGCGTGATTGCCTGGCGCAGGAAAGGCCTGGCCGCCGGGCAAACGGCATTGACTGATGCTATCGGTATGGCCGCGGAGGAGCATTACATGAGCCCGTTCTCTGAGCTGAGGCGGGAGCTGCAGCCGTTGGTTGAGAAAACCTGGAATCAACTGCCCGCCTCACGATTTGTGGACGACATCGGCAGGCTCTACGGAATCAACACGGTTTCGCGCCCGGAAGTCGCCGCGCTGGCAGAACCGATCAGCGACCGGGAGCTTGGCGTTCTTGAACTGATCGCGCAGGGGTTTTCGAATCAGGATATCGGGGACAAGCTGCATATCTCCCTGCACACGGTAAAAACCCATGCCCGGAAAATTAATGCCAAACTTGAAGTAAAATCGAGAACCCAGGCGACTGTGCGCGCGCGGCAACTGGGCCTGCTATAGCGGCGGCTCTGCCGTAGCCGGAGACCCGGCCTGGTCCAGCAGGTTGTCGATTCGCTGATCCTTCTCCTTCCAGATCTGACCCACCCAGCGCTGGAAGTCGGCCCGTACCTCGCGGTTGCGCTGGTAATCCATGCCCCGGAAGCGCGGGGGAATGTCCCGGGTGCGGATATCGATAATGATCCGGTGGACCCGTCCGCACAGATAATCCCAGACTCCTTTCCTGCCCTCGGGATAGACAATGGTGACATCCAGCATGGTGCTGAGCGAGTCGCCCATGGCCTCCAGGACAAAGGCAGTGCCGCCGGACCTGGGCTTTAACAGATGGCGGTAAGGCGAGCCCTGGGCTTTATGCTTGGCAGGTGTGAAACGGGTGCCTTCCATGAAATTGAAAATGGTAACCGGGGTATAGCGAAACTTTTCACAGGCAGCCTTCGTCGCCTCTATATCCTGGCCTTTCAGGGCAGGGTTGCGGGCAATCTGTTCTTTGGTGTGGCGTCGCATGAACGGAAAGTCCAGCGCCCACCAGGCAATGCCCAGAAAGGGCACCCAGATAAGTTGCTGTTTCAGGAAAAACTTCAGCAACGGAATCCGGCTATTCAGGGCATGCTGAATAGCCGGAATGTCAGTCCAGCTCTGATGATTGCAGGTGACAAAATACCACTGTTCCGCCTTCAGCTCCTCAGCACCGCGGACATCCCAGACGACATCATGCAGCAGGTCAGTCAGCACATTGTTGAACCCTATCCACAGCCACGCAATGCGATTCAGCACCCGGGTGCAGGCCTTTCTGGCGCTGTTGAACGGAACAAGCAGTTTGATGACGGCGAAAACAAGCAGAATCGGGAACAGCCAGAGCGTGTTCAGCAGTATCAGGATGATTGCCAGGGTCCCTTTGACAGGCCCCATTAACGACCCCGGCGACCGGGCCGCTGGCGAATCAGCCCTCATTGGCGGATGAGTCCGCGCTGTCCTGTCCTGGCAGAAGGACTGTTTCATCGCTGCCGGAGGCAAGCTGGACCAGCTCCCGCGAGCCATTTTCGCGAATGGCCCTGCGGAATTCATCGTCGTATTCAGACAGGTTGTTGAAGCTGATCATGCTGCGAATCTCGCTGATGTATTCCTCACCGCGCTCCGAATAGCTGACGAGGCCTGCGGCAAGCTCGGAACCGCTGGCAAAGCGCCCGTTCTCGCGGGCTTTGCGGCGCAGGTCCCGGACCAGCTGGTAGCTCGGGTGCCGGTTCAGATTCTGGATATACCCGGTAATCGAGCGATAGGGCGATGCAAAAGTGGCGACTTCATGGGTCTTGCCCTCGCCACGGCTCTGGGGAACCATGCCGCAGCCCTCGGAAAAGCACCACTGCCCGAACAGGTTATTGCCCTTCAAGGCAAAACGGGATGTACCCCAGGCGGACTCGTTAGCGGCCTGGGCCAGGATCAGCGAGGGCGGAATGACGTCCAGCCGTGACCTCAGGCGTCGGAACATCTCCTCGCTGCCGGGATCTTCATCGACCCTCAGTCTTTCCGCCTGTTCTGCCAGCCAGTTAATTTCAGAGTCGGACAGGGTGTCTTTGCGGCTGAGGGTTTCCAGATACTGACGTTCGATCAGGATCCTTGAATTGGCCAACAGGATGCGGGGATAGAGAAACGAAAAAAAGGCCTCCTTTTTCTCGTTGACGTCCTGATAGCTGTCGAAATCCGGTAAGCCGGCTTCCGCCCAGCGGGGCAGAGCAGGCAGGGCCTTGAGGGTAATGTCTTGCCCGGCGCCGGGTATTCCACTGTTGGTTGCCGGCACATATAAAGCGCCCCAGATGGCGGAAACGACCAGTGGAAAAACAAGCAGTAGTGCCCTGATACCTGCCGACATAAACCCTCTCATTGCTATGAATTATTAATCCGTGCGTTAGCAAGCGAGCAGGTCTTTGCAAAACAGGCTGTTAATACTTTCCTGTGCGCTTACTTTCTTGCTTATCAGTAAACCGGAATTATAGCAGGGCTCGTCGCTTTTGCTGCCGTCAGAAAAACAGCTTCATGCCCACGATGACACCCTCGTCAAGATTGATATCACGCCGGTTTTCCAGATCGGTATTGAGGTAACGATAACCGGCGAAGATCTCGGCATTGCGAATAACCCGGTAATTGGCCCGCAGCTCGAGACTGGTCATATCTTCCGAATCCCCGAAGGCCAGAATGCTGGGTGCGTAGTGCAGGCCCCCGGTGAACGACAGTCCCGGCGCGTCTGGAATATTGACAGTTGCGAAGCCGCCGAGCCCGACCGCGCCGCCGTCGAGGCGGTCAGTATCCCAGCCAATGGCGCGGAACCCGAGGCCGGCCGTGGTTGGCAGGTTGCCCACCGCTGTACGACCCTGGGCATGGAAGTCGAGATTGCCAACGTGGACGTTGTCAATGCGGTGGTTGCTCTCCTGGTAGGTATAACCCGCCCCCAGTTGCATATCGGAAGTGGCGCCAAAGAAATTGATCTGACCCTTGGCAGAATCATTGGTCAGGCTGATGTCTGCATCGGCTGCAAATGCGGCTGAGCTGACCAGCGAAAGAAAAACAAAAGAAATGCGAAACGCTTTCATGCTACGACCTTTCAGGAAAAAAATTGGGAATCCGCCAGAGCACTCTACCTGCGCTGCCAGGGGCGCTCAACTTACAATTGGTTTAGGCCTGGTGACTGCTGGAATCGCCACCCTGGTCGAGATCCCCCGGGGTGGAGTTTTCCGCAGGAACCCGGTACTCCTCATTGGCCCAGGCCCCCAGATCAATCAGCTGACAGCGGTCAGAGCAGAACGGCCGATAGGGGTTGCTGTCGGTCCATTCGACGGATTTGCTGCAGGTGGGACAATCTACCTTCATAAAACTGTTTCAACTGTGGTGACATTGGGGTCAGGACGATGGAGCCCCGGTGCAGTATTGTTCCAGAACTGCGCGCAGCATTTCAATGTTTACCGGCTTGGCAACAAAAGAATCCATCCCCGCCTCACGGCAACGCTCCTCGTCTTTTTCCATGGCGCTGGCAGTCAGCGCAACAATCGGAACTCGTTGCCGGCCCTGCAGTTGTTCCCACTGGCGCAGACGTCGCGTGGCCTCAAAGCCGTCAAGACGTGGCATTATGCAGTCCATAAAAATCAGATCAAATGGATGCCACTGCCACAGGCTGGAAGCCGCTTCCCCGTCGTTAGCGGTCATGACGTTGCAGCCCAGTTTCTCCAGCAGCCGCTGGGTCAGCGTGCGGTTTACCGGGTTGTCTTCAACCAGCAGAACCCTCATGCCACCGCAGGGCAGTTCCTGGCGGCGGATACTGTCGCCGACTTTCTGCAATGAGAAGCGGGTAAGAAAGCCTCTCGAGTTTTTCGCGGCGTCGGCAAACAGCTGGTGCAATATGGACGTCAGGCAGGATTCCCGCAGCGACTTGCTGAGAAAGGCATCGGCGCCGGCCCGGCGGAAATGCTCGGCATCCCCCCGCTGGGGATTGGATGACATAATCAGCAGCCGGGTGTGCTGCCATTGCGGGTTGCCCCGAATCTGACGACAGAGCAGGTCGCTGTCCATATCAGGCACAAAGCCATCGACAACAACCGCATCGTAGGGCTCGTTGGCATCCGCAGCCACCCGCAGCGAAGTCAGAGCCTCGGCGGCGGATTTCACAGCCTCGATATCCAGGTCGTGACGCGCCAGCATCTCCAGGGTAATTTTCCGGGAAAGCTGGTAGGAGTCCACCACCAGTATCCGCTTGCCCTTCAGCATGCTGGTATCGGGCCGGGCCCGGACGCCGCTTTCCGGCGCAACGGCAAGCGAGAGTTCGACCCAGAAAGTCGAGCCTTCCCCCGGGCGACTTTCCAGCTCCATTTTACCATCCATCAGTTGCACCAGCTGGCGCGAGATGGTCAGTCCCAGACCGGCTCCCGGCAGGTGTCTGTGGAAGCGCTGGCCGAGCTGGACATAGGGTTCGTAGATCAGCTCGAGGTCTTCGGGGTTGATGCCGACACCGGTGTCTTCAACGGACATCCGGAGCCGGACCTTCTGCTCCCGCCGCCCCAGAACTTCAATGCTGATCAGAACATAACCGGAATCGGTAAACTTGATCGCGTTCGAAGTCAGATTCAGCAGCACCTGGCGGAGCCTCAGCGGGTCACCCTCAAGGACCATGGGCAGGTTTTCGTCAATTCTCAGTTCCAGCGCCAGGCCCTTCTCACGGGCCCGGGCGCCCAGCATATGGACCAGATCGTTGAGGGTGTCCCGCAGGTCGAAAGAAATGCTTTCCAGGTCCAGTTTCCCGGCTTCCATACTGGAGATATCCAGCAGGTCGTTGAGGATGGCAGAGAGGCTTTCGGAGGCATCAAGAAGGGTCTGAACGTATTCCTTCTGCTCTGGGTCCAGCGGTGTATCCGACAACAGGTTGGCGTAACCCAGAACCGACTGCAGCGGAATCCGCAGTTCGTGGCTGACGTTGGCCAGAAACTGACTTTTGGCATGGTTTGCACGAACCGCTTCATCCCGCTCGTCCCGGGACTGAGCCGTGTTTTTGCGTAGCCATCGCGTGTCTTCCAGAAGCTGCAGGCGCATCCTGTTCAGTGCCTGTTCCAGCTCGCTGAGCTCGTCGCTGACCCGGGGTGGACGGCGTTTCAGCTGCAGGGGTTCGATCAGCGCATCAAGATTCAGGCGGGCGGCGTAATCCGCGATGGTTTCGAGGTGTCGTGACAGGGTAAAGCGCACAATCAGCAAAAGCCCCAGGGTGCCCAGCATCACAAACAGCGACTGGAACAGCAGGGTTCTCAGCGTCCGGTCCATGATGTCGTCATAGACCGTTTCCACCGAGGAGGTAAGGGTAAGCATACCTATCGGTTCCCGGTTTTCAGAGGGTACCCGGTCAACCACCAGCGGAAAAGACTGGCTGATCACGCGGCCGTCCGGGTAGGTGCCGGTGCTGAACTCATCACCGCCGGTGATGATTACCCGGGCATGTTCAATGGCCGGAATGACCCTCATGTCCTCCAGGCTGTTGGCCACTTCGGCGTAATTCATCAGCCGCAGATTGTTAGCCATGCTGCCGGCGACCAGTTCAGCCGCCTTCTCCTGGGTGTCGTACAGTTCGGCTTTGCGGCGATCGACTTCGCCAATCATCTGAACGCCGGTGGCAGCCAGTGACAGCAATACGCTGAACAGCAGGACGTACACCAGCAATCTCGCTGTCAGTGGTCGCACACCTGATCGTCTCTCAAAGCGCATCGGAGGCAAGGCACTTTTCCCTGTGTCGTGTAAGAAGTGTCGTCATTATAACCATATCGGAGTCTAGCAGACCGTCAGTACTTGAACACGTTCCGCAGACGCCTCACGCACGAAGCGGAATCGCACGTTCAGATCGTACAGGTGGATGCCGTAGATCCGGTCTTCATCCCTTCCGCGCCGGAACGAGGGCCGGGGGTCGTAACTGACGACGTCTCTTATCAGAGCCTTCAGATCCGGGTAGGCCAGTGATGGCAGCCGGACCAGTTGCTGCTCCGCTTCGGGCATGAATTCAACGGGCAGTCCGGCCGTTGGTGCAGAGTCTGCCCACCCCAGGCCCGCCTCGGGCACCGAATCCGCAAACGCGAGATAGGGTTTGATGTCGAGAATGGGCGTGCCGTCGATCAGGTCATGGTCGCTGATGTCAAGAACCAGGTTGCCCTCATCGTCATGACTTAACCCACGGTTGCGCACAACCGAGAGTCCCAGGCTGTTGGGCCGGAACGGCGAGCGGCTGGAAAAAACCCCGACCCTGCGATTGCCGCCCAACCGGGGCGGCCTGACCACAGGGCGCCATTCGGCGCGCACGGCCTGGTGGAACTGGAAAATCAGCCAGAGATGGCTGGCAGTTTCCAGGCCCCTGAAGGCATCCTCCCGGTTAAACGGCGAGGCAATTATCAGCCGCGCATGGGCATGCCTGGTCAGCCCCGGCTGGCGGGGCACACCGAACTTGTCCCTGAAACAGGACCGGGTAACGGCAATGGGTGTCAGCGTCAGTGTCTCGGCCGCTGGCAGGGCGTGGTGTCGGCTCATAGTCATAAAGGCGATGGTTGAATAAAGTGTATCACCAGATCCGGTCAATACTGCCAGAAAAATAGAGTTCAATCCGCAGAATCAGTGAACCCCGGTCCTTGAAGCCTGCGCTGCGGGGGAACTCCACAGCGGGAATCATCTCTGCAAAAACCCAGTTATCGTGCAGGCGGTAGCGCCAGGTCAGGTCGGCAAATACAGAGGTTGTGCGCCAGCCTGGCTGGCTTTCCCCGATGACGCCCAGGCGGGGGGTGATAGTGGAACGGTTGTTGAGCCTTTTGTGGCTACTGAGAACCTGGGACAGCTCGAATTTTCGTTCCGCGTGCAGCCACTCGATCTCCGAAGCCAGCAGTGTCTGCCAGCCGTCACCGAATTCCCGCCCGGCGCCAAACCAGCTGCGGCTGCCCCACCCATCCTGATGGAAATAATACAGGCGCTGGCTAACAGCCAGGTGCCAGGGGGAATTGGTCTGCCACTGCTTCTCTGCCGTTACCCGCCAGAACGCATCGGGTGGAATTCTGAGCCGTACGCCCAGGTCGTTGCTCAGATTGATGGCGTCGCCAACTTCGGACAGAAAGCGAAACGCGCCGGTCGCATCGGTATCGCTGCGTTCCGCCTCAGTGAGCTGACGATTCCTGCGGCGCTCGGAAAGAGGAATCAGTTCGTCGCTCTCGCTTTCCACCACAAGTCGCAGTTTCTGCTCTACCGTGGGGATATCCAGTTTGAACCGTGCCTCCGGTTCGAATTGCGCCGGATCACCATATTCAGACTCGGTTGCAAAGCCGACGCGCAGATAGCTTTCGTTATTGGGCATGGCCTGCTTGCTCCCGGAAAGCGTGCGGTCGGCCCATTCGCCCAGGGACTGAACCCGCTCTCCGTGGGCTCTTTCCTGCCTGATCACCCAATTGGAGAAGTCCAGCCAGTAGGAGTCTCTGGGTTCACGCCAGTATTCATCGGGAGCAAAGTCGTAAAAGGAGGCAGGCAGATTCTCGGGTAGCAGGCGGCCGCCGTCATCGCCGGGCTGTACGGGCGAAACCGGAAGGCCCCAGGCCGTTGTGGCATTGATCATTACCGCCATCGTGGCAAGATCCCTGATGGCGGCGGGAAGGTCGCTAAAACAGTGAGTGAGCGTCAATCATCTGATCCGTTGAAATTCGGCCAACAGCTGGTCGTGGAGTGCGGCCACCTGAGCTTTTGCGCTGTTTTCGTCATTGGCGGTCGCGGACGCATTATCGATAATGTAATCAGCGTGTTTCAGGCGCTCTTCCCGGGACATCTGGGCATTGATGATGCGCTGGATCTGTTCCCGGGTGTTGGTGTCTCTGGCAACGGCTCTTGCAATCTGAACATCAACGGGCACATCAATAACCACAATTCTGTCCACCAGTTCATGCTGGTCTGTCTCCAGAAGCAAGGGTGACACCAGAAGCGTGTAGGGCAACCGGTAGTCGCTCAGGTGAGTGCCCCCGGGGTGAAGTTGGGCCAGAATGCTTTCCCTTATAAGCGGGTGAAGCAGTGCTTCCAGCCACTGCCGTTGCTGTTCGTCCTGAAAAATCAGGGAGCGCAGTTCAGCGCGGTCCAGCGCTCCGGAGTCCAGCAGAATCCGCTCACCGAAATGCCGGGCGATGGCCTTCAGCGCCGGAGTGCCGGGCTCTACAACCTCACGAGCGACATCGTCTGCATCCACCCAGTGAACACCGTGTTCGGCAAACAGTCGTGCTATCGTTGATTTGCCGGAACCGATGCCGCCGGTTAATCCCACAACCTTCACAGAACGTTTCATCACAGTCCCAGATAGTTGTACCAGGCAGCCTGGATTTCCGCCCCGAACCAGAGGCAAAGCAGGCCTGCAGCGGCAAGATAGGGGCCGAACGGAATCGGGATTTCGCGCCCATGTTTGCGGAAGACAATCAGGCTGATACCAACCAGGGCGCCGACTACTGAAGACAGCAGAATCACCGCCGGCAGCAGTTGCCAGCCAAGCCAGGCCCCCAGCGCTGCCAGCAGCTTGAAATCCCCGTGCCCCATACCTTCCTTGCCGGTTGCCAGTTTGAACAGCCAGTATACTGACCACAGTGACAGATAACCGGCAATGGCGCCCCAGAAGGCACTGCTGAAATCCGTGAATGTGTGGTAATAGTTCAGTATCAGGCCCAGCCACATCAGCGGCAGGGTCATGCTGTCCGGCAATAGCTGGGTGTCAAAATCAATGACCGTCAGGCCGATCAGGGTCCACACCAGTAACAACGCCCACAATGCCTCATAGCCGGGGCCAATGACCACGACAGTGACCACCGAGAGCAGCGCTGTGACCGCCTCAATAACCGGATATCGGGGCGAAATGCCGGTCTTGCAGGAAGCGCACCTGCCTCTCAGTATCAGGTAGCTGATTACCGGAATATTCTCCCAGGCACGAATGCGGTGACCGCAGGACGGGCAGGTGGAGGCCGGAGAGGAAAGCGTAACAGGCTCTTCTTTTTTCCGTTGGCCATCAGGGAACTGCAGGAATTCCTCGCACTGGCAGCGCCATTGCTGCTCCATCATTTTTGGCAGGCGCAGGATGACGACATTGAGAAAGCTGCCGATGCAGAGCGAGCTTAAGGCAATCGCCGTGAACAGAAGCCACGGTGTTGCGAACAGGGTGTCGAAGAAAAGCATTCGGTCAGACGACCTGGCCCATCTGAAAGATTGGCAGGTACATACCGATGATCAGACCACCGATAAGTACGCCCAGAACTGCCATGATCATCGGTTCCATCAGGGCGGTGAGGTTGTCCACCATGTCGTCTACAACTGACTCGTAATGGTCTGCGACTTTTTCCAGCATTTCGTCAAGATTACCGGATTCTTCGCCGATTGCAGTGAGCTGGACGGCCATGACGGGAAAAACACCGGTTGTTTTCATTGACATCTGGAGCTGGGTACCACTCGAAACGTCATCGCGGATCTTCAGAACCGCGTCTCGGTATATGGCATTGCCAGTTGCGCCAGCCACCGATTCAAGTGCATCAACGAGAGGAACGCCGGACGCAAAAGTTGTCGAAAGCACCCGGCCAAATTTGGCAACTGCAGATTTATCGAGTATTTCGCCGATGATTGGAAGCTTCAGAACATATTTGTCTACAAGGTCGGAAAAGGAGTCTGAACGTTTTTTGGCTTCTTTAAACAGAAAGATAGTTGCAACGATGCCGAGCAAAACTATGAACCACCATTGCTGCAACCACTCTGATACGCTGATTATAAACTGAGTGAAGACTGGTAAATCTGCGCCAAAACCTTGAAAGAGACTTTCGAATTGCGGCACTACCTTCACCAACAATATTGCTGTGACCACGATCGCCACAACAACAACCGCTATCGGGTAGGTCATCGCTTTTTTGACTTTCTTCTTCAGAGTTTCAGTTTTTTCCAAATACATTGCAATGCGGTCCAGCATCTGTTCAAGTGCGCCCGCTTTTTCACCCGAATCGACAAGGTTGCAGTATAAATCGTCAAAATGTTTTGGATGACGTCGAAGTGCGTTTGCGAAACTGGTTCCAGACGCAACATCATTTCGAACTGCGGAGACCAGCTCTCTCAAGCCCTGGTTTTCCAGACCGTCGGTTACTATGTCAAAACTCTGGACCAGAGGCACACCGGCCTTCATCATTGTCGCCATTTGTCTCGTAAATAGAGCGATGTCAAATGGGGTGACTTTTTTGCTCCCACCAAACAGGGGCTTAGGCTTCTTCCTGACCTTGTTCGGAATAATGCCCTGCTTGCGCAGTTGCGCCTTGACCAATGCCAGGTTGGTGCCAGACACCTCACCCTTGGACTTGTTGCCCTTGCGGTCTTTACCTTCCCAGA